>Ga0308170_10003613_pt1 | contig 12541 bp, 8 predicted proteins | sample PhyBR2_2_FD_202136 | JGI IMG/M metagenome (GOLD analysis project Ga0308170, IMG submission 202136) | Phyllosphere microbial communities from UC Gill Tract Community Farm, Albany, California, United States - DLSLSB.R2 | ecosystem: Host-associated > Plants > Phyllosphere > Unclassified | place... | reverse complement strand
GAGAGGAGAGGAAGGAGGAGAGGAGAGAGGTTGTGCGTTAGGGTCCTGCATTTCACTCGGGGAGAGGGTTGCGCACCCGCCCGGACCTCATCGTTGGCGCCCCAGCTCGTCCCGCTCGCGACGCGCCGCCGCTCGCTCACTCGGCGCAGCCCGCTCGATCTCGTCCTCCCCGCTCCCGACTCGCCCTCGCCTCGCCTGCCCTCACCTCGTACTTTCCCGAGCGCGCGCTCAGAGCTCCTCGCGGTACGGGACCGGCTCACCATTGGCGTCGAGCTGCGTCTCGAGCGGGATCTCGCCGCTCTTGACGATCGTCACCTTCTGCTTGGGCTTGTCGCCCGGGCCCTTGGGCACGTTCTCGATCTGATGGCGAGTGGGCGGGCGGGCGCGGGCGGGCGGGGCGAGGGGGAGGGGGAGGGGGAGAGGTCGAGGGGTAGGGCGACGGCGAGAAGGGGTGGCGTAGGTCGTAAAGTGCGTGGTGGACGGCGTGAGGGGAAGTGGAGCGAGGGGTAGGGCGAGTGCGGGCGAGCGAGAGGGGGAGGAGCGGAGACAGGATCCAGGTCAGCTCCTGCACGACGACGACGAGACTTCCAGAGCTCGAGAGAAGTCGACGCACCGCGTAGACGATGTCCATGCCCTCAATAACCTTGCCGAAGACGACGTGGCGGCCGTCGAGCCAGCTGCGGGCGGCGAAGGAGCGGGAGGGTCAGCGGCTCTTCTTGCCCGCCGTGCTGGACGTCAAGGATTCGGGCGCACCTGGTCGTGACGGTCGTGAGGAAGAACTGCGACCCTGTGGGTCGGGACAGGGCGTCAGGGGCGCTGCGAGAACGTGCCAGGGCGCGAGAGGGACTCACCGTTGGTGCCCGGACCGGCGTTGGCCATCGAGAGGACGCCCGGGCCGGTGTGCTTGAGCTTGAAGCTGAGGGAGGTGTTCCTCGTCAGTACGAGTGCTGAAGAGGGAGAGGAAGAAGTCGGACGCACTTCTCGTCCTCGAACTTGGCGCCGTAGATGCTGCGGACGAGGGGGAGGAAGGTCAGCACTAGCTTCGCTCCGAGCGGAAGGGAGCACGCACCTCTTGCCGCCGGTGCCGTCACCGCTGTGGGAGGGAGGAGAACGGGCGTCAACGCGGTACGGGACGAAGGAGGGAGAGGGCGAGGGCGGACCGGGTGAAGTCGCCGCTGCGAGAGGGGGCGAAGGTCAGCGACGAGCTCGAGTGGGCGTCTGGGAAGAAGGACGACGGACCCCTGGATCATGAAGCTCTTGATGACGCTGCAGGAGATGACCAAGAGTCAGCAAGAGTGCGATCAAGGGGAGGAAGCGGGTCGAGCGAGCGGGAGAGGGAGCGCACCGGTGGAACGACGAGCCCTCGTAGCCGAACCCAGCCTCGCCCGTCGCGAGCTGCCGGAAGTTCTCGGCGGTCTGCGGTGCACGACCGGGCGAGTCAGCGCTGCTGCGAGGGAGAGAGGAGGGGAGGAAGCCGAGGGCGGGGACGGACCTTGGGGACCGTCTTGCCGTAGAGGCCCATGACGATGCGGCCCATGGGCTCGTCGCCGTGCTGGATGTCGAAGTAGACCTGCGTGCATGGCGGCAGGGCGGTCCAGGCGTGCGAGGGCGGGCGCGAGGGTCGGTCGGGCGGGGAGGAGGGGGGCGGAACCAGAGTCAGCGGTCTCGCTCGCTGGGCAGCAGGTCGCCGGCTCTCCAAGCCCGATGAGAGCAGGAGAACGCACCTTGCTCGTGATGACCGGGCCCTTGGCCGCGAGAGCGACGTTGGCGAGGCCGGCGACGAGGGCCAAGATGATGGCGGAGCTGAAGAACTTCTGCAGCGCGCAAGTGGAGGGGCGGGCGGTGGTCAGCGACGGTGCTGCAGTAGACTGGAATGCTCTGAGACGCACCATGGCGAGATGAGGTGAGGAAGGAGAGCGAGCGACGTGGTCGGCGCCGGACGAGCCGCGGAGATTCACGGCCACGGCGAGGAGCCGCTTCCTCAGGCCGCACCTTCCTCGCTGCGCAATCCGAGTCGCTCTCCAGCTCTCTGACAGCAGTTAGTCTCGTGCTGCGCTCGACGAAAGGAGGCGAGGTGGAAGGTGACGATTACACGGCGCAGGAGGCTCGTGCGCGAGAGGCAGGAGGCGGTACACAACGCTACGGCAAAGTGCGTCCTCGTACGAGCTCAGGGGTAGATAGGGATATCGCTCGACGAGAGGGAGAGGAGGGGAGAGAGCAGGGCGGTGCGAGACGGGGCGAGGAGGAAGCGGACGAACGAGGTTGCCGATGCGGGAGCTGAACAGGGTCGAGGGATGTAGGGATGGTACTGATGGACGACGCTGTCGTAAAGCTGGAGTGTCTGTTGGTCTATAGGGAGGCGAAGCGATAGGTACGAGGGGGAGGGAGAGGGGGAGGGCGAAGGCGAGGAGGGTGGGCGCGCTAGGATCGCCAGAGCGAGGTGCCCTCGACGCCGGCGCACAGCTGGTGGTCGGTCAGAAGGTCGAGTGCGAGGACGTCCTGCGAGAAGGAGAAAGCGAGTCAGCGCAGAATTCGGGCGAGGCAGGTCGAGCGCGAAGCTCGAGGAGACGGCTCGAGCGCGAGGGCGACGAGGGACGGCGACGCACTGTGTAGCCCGAGCCGTAGTCGGCGACGCCGAACGAGATGATGACCGTGTCGTCGAGGAAGCCGTGGTTGAGGCCGAGCCCGTGCCGGGTCGTCGGGTGGTCCCACGCCATCGAGACGGTGAAGATCGGGTCGGCCTGGTTCGTGCCGCTGTAAGTGAGCGGGCGCGAGACCGAGAGGTAGTTGTACGGCTCGGTGACGTTCCAGGTGACGACGTGCCGGACGTAGTGCAGGTACGGCTGTGTCGAGGGCGCGGCGAGCAGGTCAGCGTCGGCCGTCGAGCGCCAGGGAGAGAGAGAGCAAGGGAGAGGACGAACGAGCGGGTGGTACTTGACGTGGATGATGCCGAACAGGACCGTGTTGTGCACGTCGGGCTTGCACTCGCCGCGCTTGCAGAGCGTCGCCCGAAGAAGAGGCGTCGCGTGGTGGAGGTGGACGCGGTTCATGTCGGGCCCGAGCAGCTCGGTGAGGCAGTTGTGCGACGGCGCCAAGGGGTCGAGCGGCCGCAGCGTGAGGTTCGGCGTGTACTTGTAGATCTGCTGAGGGACGAGAGAAACGTGGAAGAGGAGCTGTGGGCGGAAGAAGAGGGAGGGAAGGAGGGGGAGGGTCAGCGTGGCGCGGGACTGAAGCGACGACGACGAAGAGCTCTCACCTCGCCGTTTGCGCCCATCATACTCGACCAGTTCTTCTCCACCGAGCTTTGCGCTTCCCTGATCAACGCTGGGGCGTTTGGCGGCGCACCGGAGTCAGGAGGACGCGGAATGAGCGAGATACGGGCGGCGGAGGATGAGCTCACCGGTCTGCTCGCGGAAGTGGACGGGCGGGTCGTACCCGGCTCGCTTGAGCGCCTTGTCGAGGCCGGGGATGACCATCCTGTAGCAGAGGGAGGCAGAGTCAGCACTGCGACCGCGAGGAAGCGAGAAGGCGCCGGCGAGGACGATCGCCGAGCGCGCCGGCAAAGGGCTCGACCGAGGCGAAAAGGAGCAGACGCACCTCGCGTCGATGACAAAGATGGCTCGACACACGTTGGGCATGTTGCCCGTCTGGCTGAACACGATGAGCGGCTGCCCGTCGTCCGTGAACGAAAGTCGAGGGTCTGCAGGCGTCGGCAGGAGTCAGCGCTTGACCCGCAGACGGCCGAAACGTGAACAGGAGAAGCAGAGACTCACCCTCGGCGCCGATGAACTGGTTAAAGTCTGGATTTTCGCAGCGCTGGTACGGCACCTTGCGCTCGGCGGGGAGGTCGAGCGTCGTGAGGTCCGACTCTCGCGCGAGGTAGGGCAGGTCGAGGTGTGCGCGCTTGAGGGGCAAGAGGAAGCACCTGTGCGAGGAGGAGAAATGTCAGAGAGCGTTCGCGAGGGAGGGGAGCGAGAGAGAGAGAGAGAGAGGAGGTCAAAGCGCACCCGACGACCGACTCCCACCTCGTGTCCTCGCCGGCGATGAGCTCGTACTTCTCCTCTCCTCGTGCGACGAACCTGTAGAGGTACCCAGAGTCAGCACGAGCGCGACGAGCCGAGCCGCAGAGAGGAGAGAGGAGAGAGAGCGCGACGTACAGGTGCCGCCAGCCGAGCCCTGCCGCGTCCGGGAGCACGAGCACGCTCGGGTTGAAGATGCCGCCGGCGTACGGGTCGATCAAGCCGATGAAGCCGAACGGGTTGCTGACCGACTCGATGACCTTGGCCTTGTTCTGCGGCGCCGGGTAGCCCGGCTTGAGCACCGACGACAGCGTCGACGACGTGAGGACAGCGAGCGCCGCCTGCGCCGTGTGACCCCGCCGAGTGCGCAGGCGAGAGTTCGGCGTAAGCGGGACGGTGTCGTTCGAGGGCGAGAGGAGGAGGTAGAGGAAGATGAGGGTGAGGGTGACGAGGGCGAGGGCGCGCCGCCGGAGAGGGATGAAGGCGAGGCGAGAGCGCAGGGTCGAGTAGCGCGAAGAGGAGGTGAGGGTGCGGCGAGCTGACGAGAGGGAGGGGAGGCGAGAGCGGCCGAGCTTGTTGACGACGCTGCGGGGGGAGGAAGGGGTCAGCGAGCCGGCGGCGAGGTCCTTCGAGCGCAAGGCGCCGAGCGTCCTTCCTCACATACTCGACAGCCTCGAGAGCAGAGAGAAGAGACGCACCCGTCCCACCCGTCCTTCTCGTACGCCTTCATCCACGCCCTCCCGCCGGCGACGAGCTCCTGCCACCACTCTGCTCCCGCGCCGCCGTGCCCGTTGATCTGCGTCAAGCCGCGCCCGCCGCCGGCTCCCAGCCGCTGATGCTGTCCGCCGAGCTTGCGCGCGACGCGCTCGTCGTCGTCGTCGAGGTCGGACCGCTTCTCGCGGCGGTCCCTCGCGCCGAGCCCGTTCGACGCCGCCTGTGCGCGCCCCTGCGCGTGCAGAGGGGCGGCGCCGTGGCCCTCCTCGGCCGAGGCGAGTGCGTCGGCGTCGAGCATCGAGGTCATGAAGGCCTTGGGCGGCGACGCAAAGGGCGAGACGGGAAGCGACCCGGTCGGGCTCGTGAAAGCGGTCGAGGCCGTAGTCGACAGGCCCGGGGCGAGGTCGAGGGGCGAGGGTGCGCTCGAGGACGAGGTGTAGGCGTGCGAGGCGGTCCTCCACGGCGCGTTGCTCGTGCTGCTGCCGCCCGAGTCGGAGGTTGGCGGTGAGGTCGAGAGCTCGTCGAGGCTCGGCGGGTCGCGTGCCGAGGCGGGCGAAGGGCGGCCGTGCGCGCTCGTGAGCGGGCGAGCGTGGCTGCCCTGGTGCGGTGCGCTGCTGGCCATACGCAGGGCGAGGGCGAGGCGGGTAGGCGGAGGTCGGGCGTCCGTCAGGCAAGAGGCAGGGCTCGCGGGCGAGGTGCTGCGGGCCGCACGAGGGGCAGGTCGCGCGCGCTGTGCGCGTTGTTCTTGCGCGATCGAGTCGGGCTCTGTGCGAGCTGGCGGTCGAGCTGGCGAGGGAGGAGAGCGAGAGCGAGGTTGCGCTGAGCGAGGCTGCTTCGTCCCGATCGAGCGTGTTCCTCCTTTTTAAGGTCGACCCGCGTGGCTGGTTCTCGCTGTCTGCGTTGCGTTGACAAGGTGCATGTACCGCGCAATAGGAATCAAGTCGCACCGTCAGACGTGCTCTCGAGGAGCAGGTGGGAAGAGGCCCGACCGCCTCGAGCGGCCTCGCCCCACCGCAGGAATGCGCTCGGTGTAAGAGGTACGCGGCGAGTGCTTGCGACTCTAGACAGCGCAGAGCAGCAAGAAAGAAGCGCCGTCGCCGGTGGCCGCGGTGGCCGCGACCTCCGTCGTCGTCGTCGAGCTCGGGACGAGCGGCCGCCTCGAGCTCATCTCTCCACCGCCTCCTCCGCTCTCCTCACCCTCCAGCCGCCGCTCCTGGTGTCCTGTGCTCGTGCCCAAGGACGATGGCAGACGTGCGTCCACCCTCCCGACCGCCTCCCAGCTCCCGAGCGCGTCGAGCTCACCTTGAACCACGTTCCCCTCTTGCTCGCTCGCGACCGCAGCCCAACTTCACCCAGTCGCTGTTCGCGACCCTCGAGCAGACCATTGCGCCCGACACGCAGGTCATCAAGGCGGTGCGTCCCCTCTTATCCTTCCGCGCGAGGCCGCAGCGGGGCACAGGAGCGCTGACCCCCTCGTCGACGCGACCTACTCTCGCAACAGGCCACCGTCCAGCTTAACACGCACTTCTACGTCGACGCTCGCTGTGTCCCGTCCCTGTTTGAGATTGCCACCAGCGGCGCCAACCCGGCCGTGCGTCCTCGCTCCTCTCCCCCTCCCTTCCACCTCCTCGAGCACCGCCTTCTCCACCCTTTAAAAGCGGGCCGTTCATCCATGCAGATGGACACAAGCGCTGACTCGCCGATTCGTCTCGCCGCAACAGATCCGCCAGCTCGCGCTCGTCGAGCTCCGCAAGCGCGTCGCCGCCAAGAAGAACAAGCAGTGGCTCGCGCAGCCCGAGGAGGTCCGCAACGCGTTCAAGAGCCGCCTCCTCGAGTTCCTCCTCACCGAGACCAAGTGCGTGCTCGTCCCCTCGATTTTGAGACGGCAAAAGGCCCGGCGCTGACGCCTCCTCGCGCCCTCGCTCGCAGTGGTCAGGCCCGCACCGCCTCGGCGCGGCTCGTGTCGGCCATCGCCAAGTTCGAGCTCGAGAAGGGCGTCTGGACCGAGCTCCTCCCCTGGCTGTGGAACACGGCCAACGCGACGACGGCCGCCCACCGCGAGGTCGCGCTCCAGACCATCTTCATGCTCCTCGACTCGATCGCCATCGCGCCGAGCCAGCCCGGCGGCAACGCTCAGAACCAGATCCCGGCGCTCCTCCAGCTCTTGAGCAAGACGCTCGCCGACCCGGAGAGCCTCGCCGTCCGCGTGTGGTCGATCCGGTCCCTCGGCAAGCTCGCCGAGTTCGTCGAGTCGGGCGAGGACCAGGAGATTGTGCGTCGCCCGGTCCCCTCGAACCGCTCCCTGCAGCGAGGACGGTCACTGACTCGTGCTCTCGCCCGCAGACCGCGCTCCAGAACCTCGTCCCGGGCGTCGTCCAGGTCCTCCAGGCAACCCTCGAGGCCGGCGACGAGTCGTCGACCAAGAGCATCTTCGAGTTCATCGAGAACATCACCCTCTCCGTGCGTCCACTCTCTCTCTCTCGTGCGCTTCGAGAGATCCGCACGCTGACGCCTTCTCGACCCGCGCGCGCAGGAGATCCCCATCGTCACCCCGCACCTCGGTAACCTCGTCTCGTTCCTGCTGCAGGCGGCGGGCAACCAGTCGTACGAGAACGACCTGCGTATCATGGCGCTCAACTCTGTGCTGTGGCTCATCAAGTTCAAAAAGGCCAAGGTCCAGTCGCTCAACCTCGCCGGGTCCATCATCACGGCCCTCCTCCCGATCGGCGCCGAGCCCGAGCCCGTCGACGACGTCGACGACGTGCCCGCCCGGTCGGCGTTCCGCGTCCTCGACACGCTCGCGACGTCGCTCCCGCCGCAGCAGACGTTCCCGCCGCTGTTCGAGCAGGTGCGCGCGCTCGCCGCCTCGCCGGACCCCAACATGCGCAAGTCGGCCATCACGGCGTTCGGCGTCGTCGTCGAGGGCTGCAGCCTCTTCATCCAGCCGCACCTCGACAACATGTGGCCGTTGATCCAGAACGGCCTCACCGACCCCGAGGTCGTCGTGCGCAAGGCGGCGTGCACGGCCCTCGGGTGCCTGTGCGAGATGCTCGAGGAGGAGTGCGCCAAGCAGCACGCCATGCTCCTCCCGCTCATCTCGAAGCTCATGGTCGACCCGGCGACGCAGCGCCAGGCGTGCATCGCGCTCGACTGCCTCCTCGAGGTCCTCGGGTCCGACATCGAGCCGTACATCCCGAGCCTCATGGACGCCCTCGTCCAGCTCCTCGACTCGGCGCCGCTCGCCCTCAAGGGCACCGTCGTCGGCGCCATCGGCTCGGCCGCGCACGCGTCCAAGACCAAGTTCGCGCCGTACTTTGACGCCGTCATGCAGCGCCTCGTCCAGTTCCTCGCCCTGACCGAGGAGGGCGAGGAGCTTGACCTGCGCGGCGTCGCCCAGGACACGGTCGGCACCCTCGCCGAGGCCGTCGGCGCCGAGCAGTTCCGCCCCTACTACGCGCCGCTCATGCAGCAGGCCATCGCCGCGATCGGCATCGAGAACGCGCCCAACCTCAAGGAGTGCTCGTACATCTTCTTCGCCGTCGTGTCGCGCGTCTACAAGGACGAGTTTGCGCAGTACCTGCCCATCGTCATGCCGATCCTCCTCGCCGCCGTCGGCCAGGAGGAGATCGACGAGGAGGCGCTCCTCGGCCCGAACGCGTCGACCGACTTTGCGACTGGCGTCGACGACGACGACGACGGCGACTTCGAGGACATCGACGAGGACATCAACAGCGACGACGAGGACGCCTTCTTCAAGGCGTCGACCCAGATCGCGATCGAGAAGGAGTGCGCCGCCGACGCCCTCACCGAGCTGTTCGACCACACGGGCAAGGCGTTCCTGCCGTACGTCGAGGCGGCCGTCAAGGCGTTCCTGCCCGGCCTCGAGCACTCGTGGCACGACGGGATCCGCAAGAGCAGCGTCGCCGCCCTCCTCGGCTTCATCACGACCCTCAACCGCATCACCGAGCCGCCCAAGTGGACCAAGGGCTCGGCGGGCAACCAGCTCGGCCCGGACGTCGCCCAGCTCGCCAACGCCGTCGTCCCGCAGCTCATGTCGATGTGGGAGGACGAGGACGAGCGCGACGTCGTCAACGAGCTGTGCAACTCGTTCTCGGCCGCCATCATGAGCGTCGGCCCGGCGCTCGTCTCGCCGCAGTACATCCAGCCGATCTGCGAGCAGCTGTCGGCCATCCTCCAGCGCAAGGCCCTGTGCCAGACGGCCAACGCCGAGGACGACGAGGTCGAGGCCGGCGTCGAGGCCGACCAGTCCGAGTACGACGCGGCGCTCATCGGCGCGGCGGCCGACCTCGTCGGCTCGCTCGCGACCGTCCTCGGCGGCGACTTTGCGCAGCTCTTTGCGGCGTTCCTCCCCGACATGGTCAAGTACTACGACCCGACGCGCTCGACGGCCGACCGGTCGACCGCCATCGGCTCGCTCGCCGAGATCGTCAACGGCATGGAGGGCGCCTCGACGCCCTTCACCGAGACCCTGTTCCCGCTCTTCCTCCAGGGCCTGCAGGACCCCGAGGCCGAGGTCCAGTCGAACGCGGCGTTCGCGATCGGGTCGCTCGTGTACCACTCGCAGACGGACCTCTCGGCGCAGTACCTCACCGTCCTCGGCGCCCTCCACCCCTTGTTCGCCCTCCCCGACGACGGCCAGGGCAAGCACGAGAACGCCAAGGACAACGCGTGCGGCGCCATCGCCCGCCTCATCGTCAAGAACTCGGCCGCCGTCCCGCTCGAGCAGGTCGTCCCGCTCTTCCTCCAGTCGCTCCCGCTCCGCCGCGACTACGCCGAGGCCAGCAGCGTGGTGCGTCCCTCTCTCTTCCTCTTGCTCTCACTCTCTCGTGCGTGAGCGTGCGGCTGACTCGGCTGTACCTCCTCGCAGTTCGACGCCCTCCTCCTCCTCCTCCAGCAGCAGAACCCGGCCGTCCTCTCGTCGCTCGACCACGTCCTGTCGGTGTGCGCCAAGGCGCTCGCGTCGACCAAGGCCGACGATGGCTCGGACGTCTTCTACCCGAACGGTGCGAGCCAGCTCACCGCCGACAACAAGGCCAAGCTCGTCGAGATGGCAAAGGCGCTCGCCGCGAGCCAGCCGGACAAGGTGCAGCAGGCCGGCCTCGCGCCCTACCTCGCGTAGAGCGCGCGCGCATGCGCGTGCACTGTGTCTCCTTCCCTGGTGCCCGGATCGTTCGGTCGTCGTCTCCACCTCGTCGCTGTTGTCATTCCTCCTCCCCCTCACCTATCTAGAGCATCTCGCCCCTCCCCTCCTTCCCTATCTCCTCCCTCTGGATGCCGCATTCCGTTTACGTCGCAACCTCGCTAGATACCCCCTCTTCACTCTCTTTCGTTCCTCCCTCTCTTCCTGTCGCTCTCGAGCCCTCGTGCGCTGCAACGTCGGCCAGGAGCTGCGCATCTCGTCCTCGCCCGAATCGCCGAGAGGTCTCGCCGACGCTCGGGCTCCTGAGAACGACCGTGCGCAAGTCGTGGAACGGTGTCGAGAGCGCCTTGGCCGAGTGCGAGCGGGCCGATTGGCTGCGACGCGCCGACGAGCCTGAGGAGGAGCGGCTGCGTGCGGCTGTCTCCTTCCTCGCTTCGGGCGCAGTCCTCCACTGAGCCCTGCTTCTCCGCACGCGCAAAATGCTTGGCTGCTCGATTGTGCGCGCGCAATCTCGCAATCAGCTCCCGCTGCGTCGGGGGCTCGCCGCGGCGTCCTCATCGGCGCGAGGCTCTTGATCTCGCTCTGCGCTCGTTCTGCGCTCCCTAGCTGCCCGCGCGACCGTCTATACACTCCCAGTACGTCCATCTCGAGACCTGTCCGAGCCGCCGAGAGCCTGACCCGCCCTCCTCTCGCAGCCGACCTCGTCCTCCTCCTCCTGCTCGCTCGATAAGCCTGGCTCTCCTCGTTCGCATGCCGCTCAACGTCACCAAAACGCCAGAGGGCAACCTCCTCGCCTACGACGCCGATGGACTGCCCGTCATCTGTGAGTCGAGTCGCGCTCGCCGCCGTCGCGCTGCAACCCAGCCGTCTCGAGCCGACGCTGACCCTTCCCTGCGCTCGCAGACAACCTCGGCGACATGGCCTGGGTCGCTACGGCGACGGTCATTGTCGGCATCATGCCCATAGGCCTCGGTCTCCTGTACAGCGTGAGTCGACCGCCCACGATTCTCCTCAAGCGCACCTTCTCGAGCTGCCGTCGGCGCTTCGAGCTTCCATGCTGACGCTCGTGCCCTTCTTCGCGCTTCGCAGGGTCTTCTTCGACGCAAGAACGCCCTGAGCATGATCTTCCTCGCGCTCACGGTCTACTCGGTCGGCCTACTTCACTGGTTCATGCTCGGTGAGTCCAGCTTCACCCACTTCGACGGCCGGCCGTCTTTTCTAAGCCGACTTTTCGATCTCCTGCAGGTTACTCGCTCACCTACGGGCCCGGCAACGCCTACATCGGCGACTCGACCTGGTTCGGCCTCGTCGGCGTCGACATTCAACCTTCGCCCGGCTCGACTGCGATCCCTGCCCTCCTTTACGAGATCTACCAGGCCCAGTTTCAAGCCATCACGGTCGTCATCCTCGTCGCCGGTACTGCCGAGCGCGGCCGGATGCTGCCTCTACTCGTTCTCGCATTTGCATGGTCGACGCTCGTCTGTGCGTCCTTCTTCCAGCTCCTTCCCTGCGACTTCTAGTTGGCGGTCTAGGAGCTCGAGGATCTCATGCAGCTCTCTCCTCGACAGATAACCCGGTTGCTCACTGGGTCTGGTCCTCGTCGGGCTGGTAAGCCTCGTCCCTTTCTTCCTTTCCTTCCTCGCCCTGTTCTTCCTCGAGCGCATCCACTGACTAGGCCTGCACCTCCAGGCTCTACAACCTCGGCGACCTCGACTATGCAGGCGGCGGGCCTGTCCACATCGCGAGCGTGAGTCGAAGCGCGCTTCCCCAACTTGAGAAGGTCGAGCGCACGGACCCTCGGGCACTCGTCCTCTTCTTTCGAGCGCTCGCTGTCCTCCTCGAGCGCTCGCTGCCATCTGCAAGGCCTCGCCGGCTTCCTCGAGTGCTGACTCTCGCTTGTCCTCGTCCGCAGGGAGTCGGAAGCTTCGTCATCTCTGCGTTCGTGGGAAAGCGTCGAGGCTACGGCACCGCCCAGCTCGACTACCGCCCGCACAGCGCTTTCTTCATCGCTCTCGGCACCGCCTTTCTCTGGTTCGGCTGGTGCTGCTTCAACGGCGCCTCAAACTCGGCCCTCAACCTCAAGTCGATCATGAACATCAACAACACGCTCTACGCCGGCGCTGCGGGCTGCCTCGGCTGGACCGCCGTCGATTTTGCGTTCACGCGCAAGTGGTCGGCCGTCGGCGCAGCTTCGGGCATCCTTGCGGGCCTCATCGGGTACGTGCGCAAGTCCTCCTTTGACGAGCGCCTCGACGTCGAGCCGCCGAGCTGCGCTGACTCTCTCTCCCGCCTCGCAGCATCACGCCCGCAGTTGGTTACGTCGCAGTACCTGCAGCCTTCGGCATCGGCTTGATCACGGCCGTCCTGTGCAACTTTGCGACCGGCCTCAAGCGGCTCATGCACGTCGACGACGCTGTCGACGCCGGCGCTCTTCACGCCGCAGGAGGCCTCGTGTACGTCTCCTTCTCACCTTATCAGAGGCTGTCGAGCACGGCTACGTGGCACGAGCTGACCTCGCCGCCGTTCGCTCGCAGCGGCGCCATCTTGACCGGCATCTTCGCCGACTCGAGGGTCACCGATTTCGACGGCCTGACCGAGATCGACGGCGGCTGGATCAACGGCTACTTCAAGGTCATGGGCTACCAGC
>Ga0308170_10003610_pt1 | contig 12543 bp, 11 predicted proteins | sample PhyBR2_2_FD_202136 | JGI IMG/M metagenome (GOLD analysis project Ga0308170, IMG submission 202136) | Phyllosphere microbial communities from UC Gill Tract Community Farm, Albany, California, United States - DLSLSB.R2 | ecosystem: Host-associated > Plants > Phyllosphere > Unclassified | place... | reverse complement strand
GACCCCGGCGCACAGCATGGCGCGCCTCAAGCGCCAGCCCAAGCGCGGCGGGTCGGCCCACCCCGGCATCGCCGCCTTCATCGCCCAGGTCCAGGCCGTGCCTCAGCACGAGCTGCCCGCCCTCCTCGAGCCCCTCGTCGCCGCCGGGTGGACTTGGCCCCGCACCGACCTGCAGCACTGGATCCACCCCTTGAACCGGTTCGACGACATCCTCGAGCAGGTCATCGCCGACTACGACCTCGCCACGATGGAGCACGGCCAGACCAACACGTTCACGCCGCGCACCAAGGAGCTCCTCCTCGCCGTCCTGAGCTTCGAGAAGCTCCTCCTCGAGAACTCGACCAACCGCAAGATCTTCAACGGCTTCGACCGCCTCAACGACCTCCTCCACACGACCGACCTCGACGTCCTCCTCGCGACCCTTCGCCTCGCCCTCCGCCCCGCCCAGCAGTACTCGAGCTTCAACTCGTCCCTGTCGAGCATCCCCTACATCGAGCGCCGCCTCCTCAGCCTCGCCCAGCCCTGGGCCACGCGCGAGCACGGCATCGAGATGGTCGACCTCGCGTCCGACAAGGCCCTCGAGGTCCCGCTCGAGCTCCTCGAGCCCGAGTGGCAGTTCTACCGCAAGGCCGACAAGGCGGCGGCGACGGCGGCAACGGCGGCGACGGCGTCGTCTTCGGCCGACGAGGCCGGCGCGAGGGGCGACGCGCAGGAGATGGACGTCGAGCCGCAGGACTCGGCCGTCGCGCCGGCGGGTGCGGCGCCGAGCGCAGCGCCGCCCTCCGTCCTGTCGACGCCGGGCCCGGTGCGCCGCACCATGTCGTACGCGGCCGCGCAGCAGACGCCGACGCGCGAGGGCGCCGCCGCCCCGCCGACCACCCCGGCGCCGGCGCCGGCGACGCCCGGACCCGCCTCGGCGGCGACCGCCAAGCCGCAGGAGGGCCTCACGTCGGTCCACCTGCCGAACTTCCGCGCGGCGCCCGAGACGAGCGTCATCGACTCGCTCGTCGACCTCTCGTCGGCGCACGACGTCCCCGAGCGCGACCGCCTCGACCTCCTCCAGAAGCTGCGCATCACGCAGGCGCTCGGTGCACCCGACGCGACGCTGCGGCAGGAGCTCCTCGTCGTGAGGCTCCTCGCGCTCGCCGTCTACTCGCACGCCCAGCCCGAGCACAACGCCCAGCTCAAGGTCTTCCTCTACGAGCCCGAGATCATCCCGCAGCTCGCCGAGCTCATCCACCCGGAGCGCGACGTCCCGACCGAGGTCAAGAGCGCCGCGCTGTACGCGCTCGAGGCGTTCGCGCGGTACAAGGGCAAGACGGCCGAGGTCGCGAGCGCCCTCAACGCGAGCGTCAGCCACGGCGTCCTCATGGAGGCGGTCCGCAAGACTTCTGCAGACCTCGACTCGGACACTCGTGCGTCTGCGCTCCCTCTCTTCCGCCAGCTCGACCTCGAGAGCCGCAACTGACCCTTCCTCTCCCACCTCTCCCTCCTGCAGCCGACTCCTCGCCCGAGTTCGTCGACGCCTTGTTCAACCTCCTCACCTACATCAACATGCACCAGGCCGTCGGCAACATGGTCATCGGCGCCGGCCTCGTCAGCATCCTCCTCGACTTTGTCAAGAACTCGCGCGACGGTGCGCTCCAGCTCACGGCCGCCAACAAGGCCGTCGTCCTCCTCGACGGCTTCCTGTACGGCTACGCGACGGCGTTCACGGCCTACATGAGCGCAGGCGGGCTCACCGACTTCATCGAGCGCATCAAGGTGCGCACGGTTCCCTCTCTTCCGGTTCGAGCCTCGCCGCCGAGGACCGACGACTGACTCTCGCTCTTTCTCCCGCGCACGCAGTTCGAGGTCACGTCGGCGATCGAGCAGAAGAGCGACGAGGCGGCCAAGCTCGAGTGGACCGTCAAGGAGAACACGACCGGCCTCCTGTCGTTCCAGCGCGCGTCGATGCTCAAGAACATCCTGCGCGCGATGCAGCGCCTCATGACGACGGCGGGCACGACCGAGGGTCTGCGCAACCTCATCGACACGCCGCTCCTCGCCGCCGTCAAGCAGGTCATCGAGCACCGCCTCATCTTCGGGCCGCAGGTCTTCGCCCTCGTCACCAACATCGCCGCGACGTTCGTGCACAACGAGCCGACGTCGCTCGCGACTCTCCAGGAGGCCAAGGTGCCCGACGCGTTCTACGACTCGCTCGCCCAGGGCGGCGGCATCCCGGCCTCGAACGACGTCCTCCAGGCCATCCCGAACGCCATCGGCGCCTTCTGCCTCAACCAGGCCGGCCTCACCCAGTTCGCCGAGCGCGACCTCGTCGCGACCTACTTCCGCATCTTCACCTCCCCCGACCACTTTGAGCTCCTGCGCGACCGCGACTCGGCCGTCGTCATCGGCACCGCCATCGACGAGCTCGTGCGGCACCACCCGAGCCTGCGCGACAGCGTCATGAAGTCGATGATGCAGGTCTTCGAGGACATCAAGGTCTGGGGCGCCAAGTTCGTCCCGCCCGAGGGCGAGCAGGGCTACACGCTCCTCCCGGCGGCGGCGGTCGCGGCGCCCGTCGCCGCCGCCGACGGCAAGGGCAAGGAGAAGGAGTCCGAGGTGGACGTGCAGATGGGCGAGGGCCCCGGCGCGGGCACGGGCGGCGGCGAGGTCGGCGGCGGTGCGGCGGCGTCCGCTGAGGCGGCGGCGGCAAGTTCGGACAAGGACAAGAAGAAGGAGGACGAGTTCAAGGACAACGAGGTCACCAACGCCATCGACGTCTTCGGCAGAGTGCGTCAGCTTCCGCTCGGTCCTCTCGTCAGTGAGCTTCGGCGTCGCTGACGAGCCTTCCCTCTCCCTCCCCTGCAGTTCCTCGAGGGCCTGTTCCAGAACATCGGGCACACGACCGACTTCCTCGGCAACTCGTCGCGCGCGTTCGACCTCGTCCTCGACCTCCTCGAGCTGCCGTGCTGCCCGGCCATCATGCTCAAGAACAGCGGCTACAACTCGGTCGTCGCCATCTTCCGCATCGCGTCCGAGATCAAGGCGCCCGAGGCGCTCGCCGCCATCCTCAACCGCACCGACAAATGGCTCAACGAGACGCGCTGGTTCTGGGACACGCCGTCCGAGGGCGTCGCGCGCGAGTCGACCCTCGGCGCCATGGTCAACCCCTCGCCCGATGACCTCGCCGCCCAGCAGGCGCGGTTCCGCGCCCTCACGACGCTCCTCACGCACATCGCCCTCCTCTCGGACGTGTACATCAACCTCACGTACGTCCACGGCAAGGCGGCGACGGCCATCCTGAGCGTCTTCGCCCCGCCGGCGCCCGTCGCGCAGCAGGAGCTCCTCGAGCGCATCGGCCGCGTCTACCGCGCGTGCCAGTGGGAGAACGTCACGATCCGTCCAACCTCGTTCTGGACGGGCGAGGCGAGCAAGAGCGCGACCGACGAGGTCGTCAAGGCGGCCGACGCCCAGGGCGACGCGCCGACGCCGGCCGTCGCTGCAGCGCGCGAGCACCAGCTCGAGCAGGCGGCCGACAAGGCGGCCGTCGACGCCATCTCGACGCCGGCGACGCCCGACTCGCCCAACATCAAGCTCGTCCAGGACGTCATCCAGTCGTTCACCAAGTCGACGACGCCGCTCATCCAGTGTGCGTCCCCTCTCACAGCTCGCTCTTCCAGCTCTTCCTCTCCCAGTCGACTGACTTGGCTTGACCTCGCGCGCAGCGATCATGAAGCTCCTCGTGCACCGCCGCAGCTCGGACGCCGCGCACCGCAGGGTCGCCCGGGTCGTCGGCAACAAGCTCGCGCGCTTCCTCCGCGACAGCTGCGTCTGGCCCGACGCCAAGGACCTGTCGGCCAACCTCGCCTACTCGGCGCAGAGCTTCGTCTTCTTGACCAAGATCCTGTTCGACGAGCGGCCCAACTACATCGGCCTCCAGACGTACCTCTTGCGCGCGTTTGTCGCGTGCGGCGGCCTCGACGCCTACCTCGACCTGTTCGCCAAGCTCCAGGCCGTCGCGACCGAGTACTTTGCGTCGTCCGAGGACGCCAACGCGGCGTCGCCCATGATCATCCCGGTCTTCGGCGGCCTCAAGACGGCGCTCGAGCTCTTGAGCAAGCTCACGTCGCAGAAGACGCTCCTCGAGGCGCCCCAGACGGCGCTCCTCGTCACGCGCGAGAAGGACCCGGCCAGCGCCGACTTCTTCAACGCGCACGAGTTCCTCGTCCGCCTTCGCGCCGCCGTCCTCCCGGCCCTGCGCGAGGCGTGGAACCAGCCCTGGCTCTGCAAGTGCCCGCAGCCCGTCGTGCGCAGCCTCGTCGCGACGCTCATCAACGTGATCAAGGCCGAGGGCGAGGTGTCGACCGAGCCGCCCGCTCGCGCCGAGCCCGGTCCCGGCCGCACGCTCGGGCAGGTCCTCGGCGACGGCGGCATCGGCGGCGGCATCGGCGGTGCGCTCAACGCGCTCAACGCCGTCCTCGGCGGCGGCGTCGGCGGCATCCTCGGCGGCGCAGGCGCACCGGCCGGCACCCCGCCCGCCGCGCCCGCCCTCGACGAGACGCGCGTCTCGCAGCTCATGGACATGGGCTTCCCGCGCGGCGCGTGCGAGACGGCTCTTCGCCGGTGCCGCAACAACGTCGCGCTCGCGACCGAGTACCTCCTCCAGCACCCGGACCTCGTCGGCGCCGCCCGTGACGAGGAGGCTCGTGCGCCCGCCGAGGCCGCACCGGCACCCGCAGCCGACGCAGCCGAGCCTGCCGTCGACGCTGCCGCTGCGCCTGCGCAAGGCGACGCGCCGGCACCGGCTGACGCCGACGAGGCGCCTGCTCCCGCCGACGAGGCGCCTGCTCCCGCCGACGAGGCTGCGGCTCCCGCCGACGGCGCGCCCGCCGAGCAGGAGCCGGCGCAGCCTCAGGCGGACGTCGAGATGGGCGAGGCTGCAGCGCCGGCGCCCGAAGAGCCTGCCGCAGCAGCCGAGCCCGAGGAGCCCAAGGGCACGCCCATCGACGAGGTGCGCAAGGACCTCGACGCAGCGCGCAAGGAGCTCAAGCCCGACTTCATGGCTCGCGCCCTCGAGCTCGCCGAGGACTACGGCGACCTCGTCTTCGACATCAAGTCGATCTTCGGCTTGCTCAACCCGCGCGACGACGGCGACAGCTCGACGGCGCCGCTCAAGTCGATCCTCGCTGACCTGGCAACCCGGCTCGAGGCGCCCGCCGACGCCAAGACCGAGGCTGCAGCGGCAGCTCGCCTCCGTCTCGTCGCCCTCGTCTCGACCGACCCGGCGTACCGCGAGAGCATCGAGCCGCACCGCGACGAGATCATGGCGGCCGTCATGCGGTGCCAGCAGCTCTACTCGCAGCAGTCGCCGGCCAAGGACGCCCGCCCCAAGTGGCTCGCACCCCTCATGCTCGTCGCCGACTCGCTCGTCTCGATCCAGAACGTGCCCGAGCCGACGACCATCCTTCCCGAGGGCGAGGACGTGCCCGTCGTCGAGCTCGTCGTCCAAGGTCCGGCGTGGGACGACGAGCGCAAGGCCCTCTTCACCCTCGCCATGGACGTCCTCGACAAGGGCGTCTCGACGCGCGAGATGTTCATCTCGATGGCCCGCCTCCTCCTCGTTCTCACGCGCGACCACGACCTCGCGAGCGAGTTCGTCCGGCGCGACGGCCTCAAGACGCTCTTTGCGGCGTTTGCGACCGACTCGCCCGAGACCAAGGGCTGCCACTCGTACGCCGTCATGATCCTGCGGCACATCGTCGAGGACAAGGCCATCCTGCGCCCCATGATCGAGCGCGAGATCGAGATCTGGTTCGGCAACAGCCGCTCCAAGGTGCGCATCCTCTCTCTCCCTCATCCTTCGTCCTGGTCCCAGTGCTCGACCGTTGCTGACGCTCCTCCATTTTCCCTCGCAGCTCGCCGACATCACGGGCTTCCTCCGCGGCGCGAGCTCGGCCGCCTTCCGCGACGTCGAGACGTTCCTCGAGGCCGCCAAGTCGACCATCAAGCTCGTCCAGGCCGACGCGCCGCACCACTACCACGTCACGCTCATCAAGGACCCGGCGGCGACGCGCAAGACGGTCGACGCCGAGCCGCTCACGTCGCCGCTCAACCAGGACGCCGTCAGCATCGAGCAGGGCGACGCCGCCATGGGCGACGCGGCTGCGCCGCCCAAGGGCGCGCCGCCGCACAAGGCCATCACGCCTGCGCCTGCCGTCACCGAGTCGACCGTGCACTTCCTCATGCAGCAGGTGCTCGACACGGCCAAGGCGGCGCTCGCGCCCATCCCCGCCCCGACGACCCCGGCCGCGCCCGCCGCACCATCGGCAGCGTCCGAGCCGTCCACCGGCGCCGCAGTCGCCGCCGAGTCGGCGAGCGGCAGTCCGGCACCGGCCGACGTCGTCGCCAAGAAGGACGGCAAGGACTCGCACATCCCCGCCGACGTGCCGCTCGGCGACTTCTACCAGTCGGCCTTCTCGCTCGCCTGCCTCGCCGAGCTCGTCGCGTCGTACAACCCGTGCAAGTCGGCGTTCCTCACGTTCTCGACGCGCAAGGGCGGCAGCAAGGAGGCGGTCGCCGCACGGTCGCGCTCGTCGTTCCTCTACTTCCTCCTCAACGACCTCGTTCCCTCGGCGACCCTCGTCCCCTCGCTCGACTTTGACTCGAAGCGCGCCTCGTCCATGTGGGGCTGGGCGTCGCTCGTCATCGTCGGGCTGTGCTACGACGCGACCGCGGCGTCGCTCGGCACGTCGGCGGGCGACAAGGACTCGGTCACCGACGTCACTAACGTGCGCAAGGCCGTCCTCGACGCCATCGCGCGCGCGTACCGCGACGCCATGGCGTCCAACGAGCCGACCGAGACGCGCTACACCCGCCTTGCGTGCCTCTCGGACCTGTGCCACCGCCTCCTCACGGCGCGCCCGTTCCCGCACGTCGGCCGGCCGCACTCCGAGACGTCGATGCAGCTCGCCAAGCTCATGCTCGAGAAGAACTTCGCCGTCATCCTCACGAACGCGCTCGCCGAGGTCGACCTCAACTTCCCGCACGTCAACTCGCTCATCAACGCCATCCTCCGCCCGCTCGAGAACCTCACCAAGGTCGTCACCAAGCTCGGCCGCGCCAAGGGCGCTCCCGGCGCCGGCGGGCGCAAGCGCGTCGTCGACGACGACGACTCGAGCGACGCGCTGTCGACGAGCGAGTCCGACGACAGCGGCGACGACGCGTCCGAGGCGGCCGCCGAGCAGGACCAAGCCGCCGCCGACCTGTACCGCAACTCGGCGCTCGGCATGTACGAGGGCGAGCTCGAGACGGGTCACGGCGGTCACGGCGCCGGCGACGAGTTCATGAGCGAGGACGAGGAGGACTTCGACGACGACGACGAGATGATGGACGACATGGACGACGGCTTCGGCTCTGGGAGCGACATCTCGGACGCCTCTGACCTCGACGACGACGACGACGACGTGCGTCTCTCCCCATCTCTCTCACTTTCCCTGCCCGGCTCGACATGCGCACGGACCTTGAGCTGACCCTTGTCGCCCTCGAATTGTCGCGCTCGCAGGACGACGGCAACCTCGACGACGCCGACATGCAGGAGATGGACGACGACCACGGCGACGACGGCGAGCTCTCGACCGACGACTCGCAGGCCGACCAACTCGATGCCGGCGACGTCGAGGAGGAGATCTCGATCGACGGCGCGTCCGACGCCGACGAGGAAGAGCTCCTCGAGGCGTTCGACGAGGCGTTCGAGGACGAGTTCGACGGCGAGGAGGAGTGGGTCGACGAGGACGACGATGCGCTCGCGCTCGAGGGCGGTGCGGGTGCGGGCGAGGGCGACGAGATGGTCTTCGAGGGCGAGGACGTCGAGGAGATGGACGACGAGGCCAACGTCGACGGCGGCGGCGACAGCGACGGCGGCTTCACCGACGAGGAGGACGTCCTCACGGGCGAGCTCGAGTTCGACCCCGAGATGACCGAGCAGCTCCGGGCGCAGTCGACCGCCCAGGCGTACGGCTGGGACCCGGTCACCGGCGGCGACGGCGCCTCGAACCGCCGCAACCGCGCCATGGCCGAGGAGATGATGGCCCTCGGCGACGCCGGCATGTTCGACCGCCCGCGCACGACGAGCACGGCGGCGCCGCACCCGCTCCTCGTCGAGGGCCCTCCTCCCGACGCGCGCCTCGAGACGGCTGCGCGTCGGCCGCGCGGCAACAACGCCACCTCGCGCGACTCGCCGGCGTACCAGGAGTGGGTCCGCTCGGTCGAGCAGATGCTCGGTCCCGGCGGCGTCAACACGCTCCAGGAGGTCCTCGGCTCGCACGGCCTCGCCCACCTGTCCGGGCCCGACCAGCTCCGCATCCAGCTCCAGCCCGGGCCCGACGGCGGCATGGCCGTCGTCATCGACCCGACGCCGGGCCTGCGCGCCGCCGCCGCCCAGCAGCCGCAGCCGCACGCCCACGAGTCGACCCGTCACGGCACGGGCGCGCCCACCTCGCGCTCGGTCGCCCGCCAGCTCTCGGACCGCATCAACGCCGCCTCGGCGTTCCTGCCCGTCCAGACCAACCAGCGGTGGCAAGAAGAAGGCCGCATCCTTCAAGGTGCGTCCCCTCGCTCTCTCTCTCTCGCCGCTCTCCTGTCGCTCGTCAAGAGGCTACCGTACTGACCCTGCGCCGCTCGTTTCGCAGGCTGTGTCCTCATCGCCGAGCGCGTCGCTCGCCTCACCAACCACGTCATCAACGCCCTGCACGGGCCGGCGCGCGAGGAGGCCAAGGCCGAGCGCAAGAAGACCGACGAGCGCCGCAAGAAGCAGGACGAGGAGGCGCGCAAGGCCGACGAGGCCGCCAAGAAGGAGAAGGACGAGCTCGAGAAGAAGGAGCTCGAGCGCAAGAAGGTCGAGGACGAGGAGCGGCAGGCGCTCGAGTCGGCGCGCCAGCCCGAGCCGGAGCAGCACGAGGCCTCCATGGAGGTCGACTCTGCGGCCGGCGACGACGTGCCGGACGACGTCGCCGAGGTCATGAACCTCGCCCGCTCGCTCGCCGCCGGTCTCGCCGTCCCCTCAACCTCGAGCTCGACGCCGGCTCGTCAGCCGACGCCCTCGACGAGCGCTCCGTCTTCCAGCGCCGCTCCAGTGCCCGCGCCCGCTCCTGCGCCCGCCGCATCCACCTCGGCGGGCGACGTCGTCATGGACGCAGAGCCGAGCGGCTCAAGCGCCGCCGCCGCCGCCGCCGAGTCGGCCGAGCGCGTCACGGTCCTCGTCCACGGCGAGGAGGTCGACATCACCGACACGGGCATCGACCGCGAGTTCCTCGAGGCGCTGCCGGACGACATGCGCGACGAGGTCATCCGCCAGCACCTGCGCGAGTCGCGCATCCGCTCGATGGGTCCGCCCCCCGCCGTCCCCGAGCACATCAACGCCGAGTTCCTCGACGCCCTCCCGCTCGACCTGCGCATGGAGGTCCTCCGCCAGGAGGCCGCCGAGCAGCGTCGGCAGCAGCAGGCCGCCGCACCCGCCGCTGCCGCTCAGCAGCAGCAGCCCCCCCCCAACGAGGACGCCGCTCCCGCCGCCGACATGGACCCAGGCTCGTTCCTCGCCACGCTCGACCCGGCGCTCCGCTCTGCCGTCCTCTCGGCGGAAGAGGGCGGGCTCGCAGGCGGGCTCCTCGCCGACGCCGGCGCGCTCCTCGGTGGGCGCGGCGCTCGCGGCGTCCCGGGCGTCGGGCGCCGCGCCGGTACCGGGGCTGCAGCAGCGAGTCGCGGCGCTGCAGCGGCGGGTGAGGCCGGTGCGTCGGGCTCGGCCGCCGTCAAGAAGACGACGCCGCCGCGCGAGGTCATCCAGCTCCTCGACAAGTCGGGCTTGGCGACGCTCGTCCGCCTCCTCTTCTTCCCCCAGCCGCTCCGCAAGAACGTCCTCCAGAAGGTCCTCGTCAACCTGTGCGAGAACGCGCGCACCCGGGTCGAGCTCATCAACCTCCTCCTCACGATCCTCCACGACGGCACGCGCGACGTCTCGGCGGTCGACAAGAGCTTCTCGCAGATGTCGCTGCGCGCGAGCCGCGCCGTCGTCGCCAAGGACACGCCCAAGCGCAAGGTGCCCGACACGCCCGGCGCAGCGCTCCCGCACTTCCCCGGCGAGAGCGTGCCCAACCTCATCGCGCAGCGCTGCCTCGAGGCGCTCCTCTCGCTCGTCGCCGGCAACGACCAGGCGCCACTCTTCTTCCTCACCGAGCAAGAGATCCAGGTCAACAAGCGCGGCGCCAAGAAGGGCAAGGGCAAGGAGAAGGTGCGTTTCGCTCGTTCTCTCCGCCGCCTCTCGCTCTCTCCCCGCTCACTCTCGCCCCTCCCCCTCGCAGGCGCAGCCCTCGACGACGTACCCGATCATCGTCCTGCTCGGCCTCCTCGAGCGCCCGGCCATGCTCAAGACGTCGGCCATGATGGACGCCGTCACCTCGCTCCTCACGCACATCACGCGCGCGTTGATGGTCATCCCCAAGCCGCCCGTCGACGCCGCCATCACCTCATTCGCACCTGCGGCCGGTGCAGACGTCGCCGGCCCTGTCGCCGTCTCGGACGCTGCGTCGACCGCCGCCGAGGCCGTCACGGGCGAGGACAAGGGCAAGGACAAGGACAAGGACGCCGAGGCCAAGGAGTCGAGCGGCAAGCCCGAGGCCATCCTCCTGAGCTCGCCGCCGCAGATCCCTGCGGCGAGCCTGCGCCTCGTCGTCAACGTGCTCGACGCCGGCGAGTGCTCGAGCCGGACCTTCTCGTCGACGCTCGGCATCATCCAGCACCTGTCGCACCTCGTCGGCGCCCGCAACACGATCCTCGACGAGCTCAAGAGCCGCGCCGTGAAGATCTCGAACGAGATCGCGCCCGACCTCGTCGAGCTGTCGGACACGATCTCGCGCGACGAGCCCGTGTCGAGCGCCATCTTGGGCAAGCTCACGCCGGCCTCGTCGAACCAGGCCAAGCTCCTGCGCATCCTCAAGACGATCGACTTTTTCGGCACGCCCAAGAAGACGGCGACGCAGACCTCGGGCGTGCCGGCGTCCAAGACGCTCTCGCCCGAGGAGGAGCAGGTCAAGGCCATCTACTCGTCGCTCGCCGTCTCGGACTTGTGGAGTCGCCTCGGCGACACGCTCGGCGGCATCGAGGCCAAGCCCGACCTGCTGTACCTGTCGACCGTCCTCCTGCCGCTCATCGAGTCGCTCCTCGTCGTCAACAAGTTCACCGACGCGAGCTCGACCGAGTTCATCGACTTTACGACGGCGCACAGCAAGATCCTCAACACGATGGTGCGCAACAACCCGTCGCTCATGTCGGGCTCGTTCGCCGTCCTCGTGCGCAACTCGAGCATGCTCGACTTCGAGAACAAGCGCTCGTTCTTCTTCTCGGTGCGTCGCTCGCTTCCCCTTGTCCTGTCTGCCCTTCAGCAACTCCATTCTGACACGCTGCCTGTGCCCGAAACAGCGCCTGCACGACCGCACCCAGAGGACCAAGGCGCACTACCCGACCGTCAACCTCAACATTCGCCGCAACCACGTCTTCGAGGACTCGTTCTCCGTCTTCCAGCGCAAGTCGGGCGAGGACATCAAGTACGGCAAGCTCAACGTCAAGTTCTACGGCGAGGAGGGCGTCGACGCCGGCGGTGTCACGAGGTGCGTCTCGGTCCTCTCTCCTGCTGCTCGCTCGCTCGCGCTCGACCGAGGGGCTGACTCTGGGTCTCGCTCACAGGGAATGGTTCGGCGCTCTCGCACGCCGCATGTTCAACCCGGACTATGCGCTCTTCCAGCCGCAGGCTGCCGACTCGCTCACGTACCAGCCCAACAAGGTGCGCTCCCTCGGCTCGACTTCATGTTGGCGCGTGCCGCTCTCTCCCCCAACTCACATGTCGTTCCTCGCACGCAGTCGTCGGCCATCAACGAGTACCACCTGCACTACTTCCGCTTCGTCGGCCGCATCATCGGCAAGGCGATCCACGATCAGCGCATCCTCGAGGCCTACTTCTCTCGCTGTGCGTCCTCTCGTCCCTCGCCCGGCTCGACTCGCTCCTCCAGAGGCTTCGCCTTGCTGACTCTGTGTGCCCACTTGCAGCGGTGTACAAGCACGTGCTCGGTAAGCCCATCGACCACCGCGACCTCGAGTCGATCGACCCCGAGTACTACAAGTCGCTCGTGTGGATGCTCGACAACGACATCGACGGCGTCCTCGACCTCACCTTCTCGACCGAGCGCGACGAGTTTGGCGTCGTCGAGACGATCGACCTAGTGCCCAACGGCCGCAACATCGCCGTCACGAACGAGAACAAGGCCGACTACGTGCGCCGCATCGCCGACCAGCGCCTCTCGATCGAGATCAAGGACCAGATGAAGGTGCGCTCGAGTCCATGCTCTCGGCGCAACGTGCTGGCGGCGCAACGACGCCCTCGCTGAACCTCCTCCCTTCTCGCAGGCCATGCTCGAGGGGCTGTACGAGATCGTCCCCAAGGACCTCTTGCAGATCTTCTCGGAGCGCGAGGTCGAGCTCCTCATCAGCGGTCTCCCCGACGTCGACGTCGAC
>Ga0308170_10003607_pt1 | contig 12548 bp, 7 predicted proteins | sample PhyBR2_2_FD_202136 | JGI IMG/M metagenome (GOLD analysis project Ga0308170, IMG submission 202136) | Phyllosphere microbial communities from UC Gill Tract Community Farm, Albany, California, United States - DLSLSB.R2 | ecosystem: Host-associated > Plants > Phyllosphere > Unclassified | place... | reverse complement strand
CGACCAGCCCCGCGGCCGCGACCCGGCGCGCCCTGCTCCGCCGCCCCGCGAGCACGAGCACGACGACGAGCCCGGTCAGGGTCGCGAGCAGCCCGACGGCCACGACCCCCTGCCCCCACTCCACCCGCGCCGCCGGCCAGTCCGCGACGGAGCGGGCGACCGCCGCGACCCACGAGGCCGGCGCCCAGGCCACCCCGGCCACGAGACCCGCCGCCCCCGGCGCCCACCCCGCCAGCACGCAGACCAGCAGCCCGAGGACGGTCGCCACCGGAGCGGCGGGCTCGGCGAGCACGTTCGCCGCCACGCCGTGCAGAGGCAGCCCGGGGTCGAGGAGGAGCAGCACCGGGCCGCAGGCGAGCTGAGCCGCGATCGGCACGGCCAGCACGAGGGCGAGCGGTTCGGGCATCACCCGGGCGAGCAGACGGGCCAGCGGCGCCGCGAGCACGACCAGACCCGCCGTCGCGAGCACCGACAGCGCGAACCCGATGTCGCGGGAGATCCACGGGTCGGCCATCAGCATGCCCGTCACCGCGACGGCGACGACCGGAAGCCCCGAGACGGGCCTCGACCCGGCCAGGTGCCCGAGCACGACGAGGGCCATCACCGTGGCCCGGACGATGCTCGCGTCGGGGGTCACCAGCACGAGGAACGCCAGCAGCACGACCGACGCCGCGACGACCCGCACCGCCCGAGGCACCCCGAGCGCGCCGCCGACCAGCATGGTCAGCGCCACGAGCACGGCGCAGTTCGAACCCGACACCGCCGTCAGGTGCGACAGCGACGACGTGCGCATCGCGTCTCGCAGGTCGTCGGGCACGGCCGAGGTGTCGCCGATCGTCAGGCCGGGCAGCAGCGCACCGCCGTCGCCCGGCAGATCCGCCGCGACGGCTCGGAAGGAGGCGCGCATCGCCTCCGCCCGCCCTGCCGCTCCCGAGGCGGGCGCGCCGGGTCGCAGCTCGCCGCGCGCCGCGACCACGAACGCGGCGTCGCCACCCGGCTCGACGGGCAGCACCGTCGCCCGGAGTCCGACCCGCTGGCCCACCTCGACGGCGCCGGAGACCCGAGGCCCCAGCACCAGCATCGAGACGCGCCCCTGCCACACCCGCTCGCCGCTCGTCACCGTGCGGACGTCGAGGGACGCGACCTGCGAGGCGTCCGTCAGACGCTCGGACGCCGTGGCGTCGAGCTCGACCGTGTGTCCGACGAGGGCGGCGAGCTCGGGCGGGTACCGGACGTCGTGACGGACGGCGGCGCCGGCGAGCAGGAGGCCGGCCAGGCCGACGCTCACGGCCACGGCGGTCGCGGCACCCACCGCCCGCGAGGAGGACGACCGCCCGCTGCGCGACCACGTGCGGGCCGCCACGAGCGCCGCGAGCGAGACGGCCCCCGCCACCGCGGCCGCGAGACCGAGCCGGTCGGGGCTCGGCAGCAGGACGACCAGCGCGATCCACCCGACGGCGGCGGGCAGCGCCCAGCGCACGTCGAGCACGGGCCTGTCGTCGATCACACCGTCACCTGCGGACGCAGCTTCTCAAGGGTCTTCTCGCCGATGCCGGGGACGCCGAGCAGATCGTCGACGGAACGGAAGGCGCCGTTCTGCTCCCGCCAGTCGAGGATCGCCGCGGCCGTGGCCGGCCCCACCCCCGGCAGGGTCTGCAGCGCGGCGTCGTCGGCGAGGTTGAGGTCGACGGCCCCGTCCCCACCGGCACCCGCCCCGCCCGCACCCGACCCGCCGGCGCCCGCTCCGCCCGCGGCCCCGCCGGCACCCGCCGCTCCCCCGCCGCCGTCCCCCACGTCCGCCGCGACCTCTCCCACCGCCGGCACCCGCAGCTGCTCGCCGTCGACGAGCGGCCGCGCCAGGTTGACCCCCGCCTGGTCGGCGCCGTCGGCGAACCCGCCGGCCGCGGCCACGACGTCGACGACCCTCGCCCCCGCCGCCAGCTCGTAGAGACCGGGCGAGACGACGGCGCCGTGCACGTGCACGAACAGCGCGCCGTCCGCGTCGCCGGCCGACGACCCTGCCCCGCTGGGCGCACCCGGCTCGGACGACGCGCCGGTCGACGGAGGCGAGGTGATCGTGGTCGTCCCCGCGCCTCCTGCGGTCGAGAGGGCCGACACCACGACGGTCACGACCAGCGCCGCGAGCACGAGCACGACCGCCGCCCCGACCCCCGTCCGCCAGCGCGGCCCCCGCGACGGGTCGGGTGCGGTGCTGAACGAGACGGTCATGGCGGCACGCTACGAGCCGCCCGACGCCCCCCGCAGGCGACGACGGCCGCCCTGGGGACACCAGGGCGGCCGTCGCGGTCGGGGAGGACTCATCCGCCCCCGGGAGGTCACTTCACCGCGATGTTCACCAGTCGCGGCGCGCGCACGATGACGTTCACGATCTCCTTCTCGCCGATCGAGCGCTGCACGGCGGCCGACGCGCGGGCCAGCGCCTCGAGCTCTTCCGAGGCGATCTTCGGCGACACTTCGAGGCGATCGCGCACCTTGCCGTTGACCTGCACGACGGCGGTGACGCTCGTCTCGACGAGCAGCGTCGGGTCGGCCTTCCGCCAGCCGTGCTTCGCGACGGAGACGCCGTCGTAGCCGAGCTTCTCCCACATCTCGGAAGCCGTGTAGGGCGCGAACAGCGACAGCCCCAGGGTCACGGTCTCGACGGCCTCGCGGACCGCCGGGTCGCCCGCACCGGCACCCGAGTCGACGACCTTGCGGATGGCGTTGACCAGCTCCATCAGGCGGGCGACGACGACGTTGAACTTGAACGCCTCGGTCAGCCCCGGCGCCTCGGCCAGGAACCGGTGGGTGACCCGGCGCAGCGCCTGGTCGCCGTCGGCCCAGACCACGTCGCGAGGGCTCGAGACCTCGCCCGAGAGCCGGAACGCCCGGGCGAGGAACTTCGCCGAGCCGGCGGGCGAGACGTCCGCCCAGTCGATGTCGTCCTCCGGCGGGCCGGCGAACGCCATGGTCAGGCGGATCGCGTCGACGCCGTGCTTCTCGACCTCTTCGGAGAGCGTGACGAGGTTGCCCTTGCTCTTGCTCATCTTCGCGCCGTCTTGCAGCACCATGCCCTGGTTCAGCAGCGCGCTGAACGGCTCGGTGAAGTCGAGGTGACCGAGGTCGAACAGCACCTTCGTGATGAAGCGCGCGTAGAGCAGGTGCAGGATCGCGTGCTCGACGCCCCCGACGTACTGGTCGACGGGCGCCCAGCGGTTGACGACGGCGGGGTCGAAGGCGCGGTCGGCGTCGGTCGGGCTGAGGAACCGCAGGAAGTACCACGAGCTGTCGACGAAGGTGTCCATCGTGTCGGCGTCGCGCTTCGCCGGGGTGCCGTCGATCGGGTTCGGCACGTTCACCCAGTCGGTGGCCGCGCCGAGCGGCGAGCTGCCCTTGGGCTTCAGGTCGAGACCCTCGGTGGGCGGCAGCAGCACCGGCAGCTGGTCTTCGGGCACCGGGATCTCGGTGCCGTCGGCGCCGTGCACGATCGGGATCGGCGTGCCCCAGAAGCGCTGACGCGAGATGAGCCAGTCGCGCAGACGGTAGGTCTTGGCGCCCTTGCCGGCGCCCGAGGCCTCGAGCAGCTCGATCACGCGCTTGATCGCGTTCGACTTGCTGAGCCCGGTCAGCGGACCGGAGTTCATCAGGCGGCCGTCGCCAGAGAGCGCGACCCCCGTCTCTCGCGGGTTCAGCTCGGGCAGGTCGTCGGGCAGGATCGCCTGACCGTCGGCGTCGAGCTCGAGCTTCGGGATGACACCCGTCACCGGGGCGTTCGTGTCGACGACGACACGCACGGGCAGGTCGTACTCGATGGCGAAGTCGAGGTCGCGCTGATCGTGGGCCGGCACGGCCATGACGGCGCCGTGCCCGTAGTCGGCCAGCACGTAGTCGGCCGCCCAGACCGGCATCGGGTCGCCGGTCAGCGGGTTGACCGCGACGCGCCCGAGGGGCACGCCGGTCTTGGGGCGGTCGGTCGACTGACGCTCGATCTCGGTCGTCTTCTGCACGGCCGTCAGGTACTCGGCGAAGCGCTGGCGCACGTCGTCCGTGGCGTCGGCCACGAGCTCGGCGGCGAGATCGGAGTCGGGGGCGACGACCATGAAGGTCGCGCCGTAGAGCGTGTCGGGTCGGGTGGTGAAGACCGTGACCCGCTCGTCACGCCCCTCGATCTCGAAGTGCACGTCGGCACCGACGGAGCGGCCGATCCAGTTGCGCTGCATGTTCAGCACCTTCGACGGCCAGCGGCCCTCGAGCTGGTTCAGGTCGTCGAGCAGACGGTCGGCGTAGTCGGTGATCTTGAAGTACCACTGCGTCAGCTTCTTCTTGACGACGACGGCGCCCGAGCGCTCGCTCGTGCCGTCGGCCAGCACCTGCTCGTTCGCGAGCACGGTCTGGTCCACAGGGTCCCAGTTGACCCAGCTGTCCTTGCGGTAGGCGAGGCCCTTCTCGTACATCTTGAGGAACAGCCACTGGTTCCACTTGTAGTACTCGGGGTCGCTGGTGTGCAGCACGCGGTCCCAGTCGAACGAGGGCGCGTAGAGCTTCATGCTCTGCTTCTGCTGCTCGATGTTCGCGTAGGTCCACTCGCGGGGGTCGACGCCGCGCTTGATGGCCGCGTTCTCGGCCGGCAGGCCGAAGCTGTCCCACCCGATCGGGTGCAGCACGTTGAAGCCCTGCTGACGCCAGTAGCGCGCGATCACGTCGCCGAGCGCGTAGCCCTCGGCGTGCCCCATGTGCAGGTCGCCCGACGGGTACGGGAACATGTCGAGGATGTACTTGCGCGGGCGCTTGTCGTCGGGGTCGACGGCGAACGGCTTCGCCTCCTCCCAGATGGCCTGCCACTTGCGCTGCAGACGCGCGACGTCGTACTCGCGCTCCTCTTCGGGGCGGGGCGGACGCTCGCCGGCGGCGGTCTTCTCGGAAGGCGCGGTGTTGTCGTGCTCGTGTGCCACGGGACTCTCATTCATTCCTGGGGAGGGACGCACCTGCTGCAGCGCACGTCGACGTGCGGGCACGGCGACCCGACGATCTAGCGTAGATGACCGGCCCACCGTCCGCCGAACCCGGATCCGCCGCCGGTGGCGACGCCCTCGGGCCGCCGTCGGAGGGGGAGCTCAGGAGGCGCGGGTCGGCCCGTCCGCCAGCACCGCCAGCAGGGCGGCCGCCTTCACCCCCACCTCGTCCCACTCGGCGCGCGGAACCGACGCCGACGTCACTCCCCCGCCGACCCCGACGGTCGCCGTGCCGACGCCGTCCGCCCCGGCCCGGTCGACGACGATCGAGCGGATCACCATGGCCAGCGAGACGGTGCCGTCGAGTCCGAACGTGCCGATCGCGCCCGAGTAGATCCCCCGGGGGCGCGCCTCCCACGCCGTCAGCAGTTCGACGGCCCGGCGCTTCGGCGCGCCGGTCATCGACCCCGCGGGGAACATCGAGGCGACGGCGTCGAGCCCCGTGAGCCCGGGTCGGAGGCGCCCGCGCACGGTGCTGACGAGCTGGTGCACCGCGGGGTACGAGTGCACGGCGAAGAGCTCGACGACCTCGACGCTGCCGGGGGTGCAGACGCGGGTCAGGTCGTTCCGCACGAGGTCGACGATCATCAGGTTCTCGGCGAGCTCCTTCTCGCTCGTCGCGAGCTCGTCGGACAGCTCCGCGTCGGCGAGCGCGTCGCGCCCCCGTGGGCGGGTGCCCTTGATCGGCGACGACGAGACCGTGCCGTCGGCCGAGACCTCGACGAACGCCTCGGGCGACGCGCCGAGCACCGAGGTCTCCCCGATCCGCACGAACGACGCGCGCGGGGCGGCCGAGGTCCGCCGGAGGCGCCGGTAGACCGCCAGATCGTCGACGGCTCCGTCGACTGCGACCCGGGTCGTGGGGCAGAGCACGTACGCCTCGCCGGCGACGATCGCCTCCTGGCAGCGGGCCACGAGCGCGAGGTACGACTCGGCGTCGTGGTCCCAGCGGGGGTGCGTCGAGGAGGCGCGGTGCGGGGCGGTCTCGAGCCGCGCCTCCTCGGCCTCCAGGTCGTCCCACCGGGCGACGACGCCCTCGAGCCAGTCGGCGGAGGCGGTGCTGACGGCCTCGACCGTGCGGAGCGCGTGATCGAAGACGAGCGCCCGGTCGGTCCGGAGCAGGGCGAGATCAGGAGGCGCGGTGCCGTCGGCGCATTCGCCCGCGTCGATCACGGGGTGCGCCCCGCGACCGAGTCCGCCGTCGCGGTCGAGCAGCCAGAGGCCGACCCCGTAGCCGAGCCAGCCGGCCCAGCCGAGCGGATCCGCGTCGGCGCGCGGCGCGGAGAGGTCGTCGTGCAGCGCCGACCAGACCGCGTCGAGGCGACCGCCGGACGCGGAGGCGGTCACGGCCTCGCCCCACGCCACCACCGACCGACCGGTCGCGGCGTCGAGCCCGGCGTCGATCCAGACCACGTCTCCCTCGGTCGCGAGACACGACACCACGAGTTCTGGGTCGCGCCACTCGAGCGGCGCACGGACCACCGGAGGACGCATAGCCTTGAGTGTATGAGCACCGCGACGACCCTCCTCTGGCGCGGCGGACTCCTCGAGCCCCTGCCCGACGCCCGACGGGGCGCCGACTGCGTCGGTGCGGTCGACACCGGTGCGGCCGAGCCGACGCTGCTGGTCGCCGACTCCTGGCTGGTCGACGAGGGTCGCGTCCGAGCCCTCGACGTGCACCGCGACCGGTTCGCCGGGTCGGTGGACGCCGCGACGGCCGGGATGCCCGGTCGGCCGACGCCGGACGACGTCGACGCGTTCTGGACGGCCGCGGTCGCCCGGCTGCCGCGCACGGGCCGGTGGTTCCCCCGGGTCGAGCTGGTGGCCGCCGGGGACGACGCGACCGGCGGGGCCGACACGACGGGCGGGGCCGACGCGACGGACGGGGCCGACTCGACCCGCGCCTCCTCGGTCGCCCTGCGACTGCGGCTGCGGCCGGCTCCCCCGGCGAGCGCGACCGTGGTGCTGGCGACGGCGGCCCACGACCCGCGGGTCAGCCCGCTCGTCAAGGGGCCCGATCTCGTGGCGCTCGGCCGGGTGCGCGACGAGGCCCGCTCGCGGGGAGCCGACGAGGCGGTCGTGCTGAGCGGAGACGGCCACGTCGTCGACGGGGCGTGGAGCTCGATCGTCTGGTGGCGCGGCGACGCGCTCTGCCTGCCGTCCGACGATCTGCCGCGTCTGCCGGGCGTCACCGTGCGGACTCTGGCCACCCTCGCTGCGGTGATGGGCGTCGACGTGCTGCACGAGCACGCGCGACCCGACGAGCTGAGCGGCTTCGAGGTCTGGACCACGAGCGCTCTGCACGGGATCCGCATCGCAACCGGCTGGGTCGACGGCCCGTCGCCCGCCGAGCAGCCCGGTCGGCTGGCGCTCTGGCGGTCACGGCTCGACGCCCTGCGCCGTCCGCTGCCGTCGGTCTGACGGCGTCCCTGCAGGCGCCGGGCCGCGCAGGCCCTCAGCCCCGGGGGCACGGAGCCTAGGAGGCGCGGGTCGCGTCGATGATCCGCCCCGCCTCGACCCGGACCCGGCGGGTCACGAGTGCGTCGTCGATCGGCACGTGCGAGATGAGCAGCACGGTCGTGCCCTCCTGCCGTGCCGTCGTGAGCACGTCGGCGACGAGACGCTCGGCCAGGTCGGCGTCGAGCCCGGCCGTCGGCTCGTCGAGCACGAGCACCGGGAACCCGTGCAGCAGGGCCCTGGCCAGCGAGATCCGCTGCGCCTGACCGCCGGACACCAGGGCGCCGCGTTCACCGAGTCGGGCGTCGAGGCCGCCGCGGGCCCGCACCCAGTCGGCGAGGTCGACCCGGTCGAGCACGGCCCAGAGGTCGTCGTCTGTGGCGGAGTCCCGGGCGAAGAGCAGATTCTGACGGACGGACTCGTCGAAGAGGTAGGGCGCCTGCTCGATCAGGCCGACGGTGGCCCGCACCCGGTCGGCCGGGACCGACGACGCGTCGACGCCGCCGACCTCGTAGCGACCCCGGTGGTCGAGGAACCTCGCCAGCACGGCGGCCAGCGTGCTCTTGCCCGCCCCGCTCGGTCCCTCGACGACGACCCGCTCGCCGACCCGGAGGTCGAGGTCGACGGAGTCGAGCGCCGGCGAGGTCGACCCGGGCCAGGCCGCCGACAGGGCCGCGAGGCGGAGCGCGGTGCCGCCCGCGGGCGGCAGCGGCAGCCGGGCCGAGGCCGCGTCGACCACGTCGGCCCCGCCGGCCCCGTCCGCCGCGGCGGAGTCGCCGGGCTCGGCGGGCTCCGCGGGCCCGGCGGGCCCGGCGGCCCCCGGCACCTCGTCGACGACGACGCCCGCCGGGGCGACGGCCGGGACCGCCGACTCGAGGCGCTCCCCGCTGGCCCGCACCCGACGCCAGGCGAGCACGGCCGTCGGCACCGAGCCGACGACCTCGAACACGGCCAACGGCACCAGCGCGACCAGGGCGAAGGAGGGCCCCGACAGGTCGCCGCCCGCCACCGTCGGCGCCGCCACGACGATGGTCGCGAAGACGGTCGCGCCGGACAGGAGCGACATCAGCGCCGCCACGACGCCGGTCGAGGTGGCCCGACGACGGGCGGCCCGCCGCAGGTCGTCGTCGAGCCGGGCGACCCGGTCGAGCTGACCGTCGAGGGCGTCGAAGGCCGTCAGCACGTCGAGGTTCTGCACGGTGTCGAGCACGGCGCCCGAGAGCGCGCCCCGGCGGTCGGCGAGCGCGCGTTCGCTGCGACGCGCCAGGGCGTCCGCCGCGGCGCAGCCGACGACGAAGGCGACGGCGAGCCCCGCGGCGAGCACGAGCGCCGCCCGTGGCGAGAAGAAGGCCACACCGGCGACGGACACGGCCGACGCGACACCGGACACGATCAGCGGCTGGACGACGCGGAGAGGGAGGTCCTGCAGCGCGTCGACGTCGCTGACCATCCGCGAGAGCAGATCGCCGCGGTCGGTGCCGCCGAGCCCCGCCGGAGCGATTCGCACGAGTCGGCGGTAGAGCTCGGTCCGCACGACCGCGAGCTGACGGAAGGCGGCGTCGTGACTGGCCAGCCGCTCGAGGTAGCGGAAGAACGCCCTGGCGAGGGCAAACGCGCGCACCCCCACCATCGACAGCGTGAGGAAGAGGATCGGCGGCTGCTCCGCGGCGTGCGTGATGAGGTGCGCCGACGCGGCGAGCAGCGCGATGGCGCTCAGGGCGCTGAGCACACCGAAGACGATGCCGGGCAGCGAGCGTCGCGCCGTCGGCTGGGCGGTGCGGAGCAGGGAGGTCGTCATGAGAGCGCGCTCCGATCGAGGGCGGACAGGGTCACGACGGTGTCGGCCGCGTCGCGGACGGCCGCCCGATGGGTCACGACGATCACGGCGACGCCCGAGCGCGCGATGTCGACCAGCCCGTCGATCATCCTGGTCTCGGTGACGGGGTCGAGCGCCGACGACGGCTCGTCGACGAGCAGCAGCCGCCCGCCGCGGCGCCGCAGCCGGTAGACGGCCCGGGCCAGCGCGACCCGCTGCGCCTGCCCGCCGGAGAGCCCCGTGCCACCCGCGCCCAGCTCGACCGCGGGGTCGATGCCCTGCCCGCCGGCGGCGGCGAGCGCCGCGAGCACGGCCTCGGGGTCGATCTCGTCGCCGAGCGCGATGTTGTCGGCGACGGTGCCCGAGACGAGCCCGGGGGTCTGCCCCGACCAGGCGATCTCGTGCGGGGCAGGGGCGCGGTCGGCATCCTGCCAGCGCGCCTCGCCCTCCGACGGCACCGCACCCCGGAGGGCGGCGAGCAGCGAGGTCTTCCCGGCGCCGCTCGGTCCGACGATCGCGACGAGGCTGCCCACGGGGGCGACGAACGACGTCGTCGGGGACGAGGGCGCGCCTCCTCGGTGCACGGAGACCTCGGAGACGACGAGGGCGTCGGTCGGACCGGCGGCGGCGAGGGGGGCGGAGGCGCGGGCGGTGTCGGCGGCGCCACTGGCGGTGGTCGTCTCCCGGTCGGCGTCGTCGAGCAGCTCGACGACCTCCGTCGCGGCGGCGACGCCGTCGGAGGCGGCGTGGAAGTTCGCCCCCACCTGCCGCAGCGGCAGGTAGGCCTCGGGGGCGAGCAGCAGCACGAACAGCGCGACGGGCAGCCCGAGCGACCCGTCGACGAGCCGGATTCCGATCGACACGGCCACGAGGGCGACGGAGAGCGAGGCGGCCAGCTCGAGGGCGAAACCGCTGAGGAACGACACGCGGAGCACCGACATGGTCTGCGTCCGGTAGTCGTCGGTCAGGCGGCCGATGCGGGCGACCTGGCGTCGCTCGCGTCCGAAGACCTTGAGGGTCGACAGGCCGTTCACCGCATCCAGGAACGACGAGGCGAGACCGGCGAGGCGATCCCACTGCCGGGCCTGGGCGGTGCGGGTGGTCCAGCCGATGAGCACCATGAACACGGGGATCAGCGGCAGGGTCAGGACGACGATGAGCGCGGAGAGCCAGTCGTTCGCACCCATCACGGCGACGATGAGCGGGGTGCTGAGCGCCGTGAGGATCAGCTGCGGCAGGTACTTGGCGAAGTAGTCGTCGAGGGCGTCGAGGCCCGGGCCGATCAGGGTGGCGAGCCGGGCCGAGTTCCGGCGTGCGAGCCACTCGTGGCCTCGGTCGGTGACGGCTCGGACGACGCGGCGGCGCAGTTGGCTCTTGACCACGGCGGCCGTCCGCGCGGCGACGGCCTCGAGTGCCCACGAGACGAGCGAGCGGGCGATCACGGCGAGCGCCAGCCCGACGAGCGCCTCGGTGAGGGCGGGTGCGCCGCGGCCGTCGACGACGGCGACCACCGAGCGGGAGGCGGACCAGGCGACCGCGATGACGCACGCCGTCTGCACGACCCCGAGCACCGCCCCGATCACGAGGAACGTGCGGGCGGCGGCGGCGTAGCCGAGGAGGCGCGGGTCGAGGGGCTTCACGGTCGTCGGCTCACGAGGCGGCCGGGATCGTCGCGCGGCTGATCCTCTTGCGGAAGATCCAGTACGTGAACCCCTGGTAGCCGAGGATGAGCGGCACGAAGACGAGGGCGACCCAGCTCATCACGGTGAGGGTGTAGTCGGAGCTCGCCGCGTTCGCGATGGTGAGGCTGTTCGCGGGGTCGTTGCTGGCCGGCATGACGGCGGGGAACAGGGCGGCGAACAGGCTCGCCACGGCGAACGCGATGGTCACGGCCATCAGGGCGAACGCCCGCCCCTCGCGCCCCCGGAGGTTGGCGGCGAACGAGGCGATGAGGGTCACCGCGGCCGCCGCGGAGAGCACGGCCGACGCGACCGTGCCGTGCATCAGCGTCGTGATCACCAGGAACGACGCGGCGACGACGATCGTGACCAGCCCGGCCCGCACCGCGAGTCGCCGTGCCCGCTCGCGGATCTCGCCCTCGGTCTTCAGCGAGACGAAGACCACGCCGTGGGTGAAGAAGAGCAGGAGGGTCGTGAGGCCGCCGAGCAGGGCGTAGGGGTTGAGCAGATCGGTCAGGCCGCCCGTGTAGTTGAACCCCTCGTCGAGCGGCACCCCGCGGACGACGTTGGCGAAGACGAGTCCCCAGACGAAGGCGGGCACGGCCGAGCCGACGGTGATCATCAGGTCGAAGCGGCGCTTCCAGGCGGCCTCGGGGCGCTGGTGGCGGTACTCGAACGAGACGCCGCGGGCGATGAGCGCCAGCAGGATCAGCAGCAGGAGCAGGTAGAAGCCGCTGAACAGGGTCGCGTACCACTCGGGGAACGCCGCGAACATGAACGCGCCGGCCACGATGACCCAGGTCTCGTTCAGATCCCAGACGGGGCCGATCGTGTTGATCAGCACCCGACGGTCGGTGTCGTCCCTGCCGAGGAACGGCAACGACATGCCCACGCCGAAGTCGAAGCCGTCGAGCACGAAGTAGCCGACGAAGAAGAACGCGAGCAGCAGGAACCAGAGGGTGGGGAGGTCCATCAGTACACCGTCGCTTCGTGGCGGATCTCGCCGGATTCGGGGTCGGGCACGGGCGCCTCGCCCGGCCCCTTCTGGGCGGCCTTGACGATCAGTCGGAACTCGACGACCGCGAGGCTGCCGTAGATGAGCGTGAACGCGATCAGCGAGATGAGCACGGTCAGACCGGTCACGTTGGGCGAGACGCCGTCCTCGGTCTTCAGCAGCCCGAAGACCAGCCAGGGCTGTCGTCCCATCTCGGTGAAGACCCAGCCGACGATCATCGCCATCAACGGGAGGGGGTACGACCAGACGGCCGCGCGCCACACCCAGCGGTTGACCGGGAGGCGGCCCTTGCGGGTCACCCAGAGGCCGACGAGGGAGATGAGGATGGCGACCATGCCGAGGCCCATCATCCAGCGGAACGACCAGTAGGTCACCCAGATGATCGGCGTGTAGTCGCCGGGGCCGTAGAGCTGCACGTACTGCGCCTGCAGGTCGTTGATGCCCTCGACCGTGCCGTCGAACGTGTGCGTCGACAGGAAGCTCAGGAGGTACGGGACCCGGATGCTGAACAGCTCGTGCACCCCGTCGGGCGTGCCGAGGGTGAAGATCGAGAACGAGGCGTCGGCACC
>Ga0308170_10003606_pt1 | contig 12557 bp, 11 predicted proteins | sample PhyBR2_2_FD_202136 | JGI IMG/M metagenome (GOLD analysis project Ga0308170, IMG submission 202136) | Phyllosphere microbial communities from UC Gill Tract Community Farm, Albany, California, United States - DLSLSB.R2 | ecosystem: Host-associated > Plants > Phyllosphere > Unclassified | place... | reverse complement strand
TCAGGGTGGCGGGTGGCGATCAGCCAGTACGGCGCGGGGTCCGCCGGGTCCTCGATCGCCACCGTCACCGCGCGCTTCAGATACGGGCGCAGCACCAGGTAGGCCCTGGCATCGGCGTCCTGGCCGGCGACGCGTCGAGCGGCCTCCGGGTCGAGGACCTCTACGGCGCCGAGGAAGCTCGCCTCGATCTGGGCCCGGCCGGCGCGCAGCGCGCCATCGCCGACCACGATCCGAGCGCCGCCGTACGACACGAATCCGAGCGCGAGCAACGCCAGGATCGCCGCGGTCAGACCCCACGCCAGGGCGGCCGGCATCGAGACGATCATCGCCAGCCAGAGGGTGGCGACGAACATCGTCCCCTGCACCCACCAGCGCAGCGGCACGGTCAGGCGCTCGACGTACGGGGTGGTGCTCGCTGTGCTCACGAAAGGAGAGTTTTTCATCCCCACCTCCAGAACCTGCGATCCGGGGCCGCGATAGGGTCCCGCCCGTGCCCGAACCCGTGTCCGAAACCGTTTCCGACGCCACCGTCGAGATCGCCCTGCACCGCCTCGACCCGGAGCTCGCACCGCCCGCGTACGCCCACCCCGGAGACGCCGGCGCGGACGTGGTGACGGCGGTCGACATCACGCTGGCCCCCGGCGAACGGGCGCTGGTGCCGACCGGGATCGCCATCGCCCTGCCGCAGGGGTACGTCGCGCTGCTGCACCCGCGCTCGGGCCTCGCGATGCGCCACGGGCTCTCCATCGTCAACACCCCGGGCACCGTGGACGCCGGCTATCGCGGCGAGATCAAGGTGCTCCTGATCAACCTCGACCAGCACGAGCCGATCGTGCTGCGCCGTGGCGACCGGATCGCGCAGATGGTGATCCAGCGCGTCGAGACCGCCCGTTTCGTGGACGTCGAGGTCCTCCCTGACTCCGTCCGGGGTACCGGGGGTTACGGTTCTACCGGAGGGTTCTCGCAGGGTTGAGCCCGGCGAGACGATCCCCAACGACTAGAAAGAGCATCCGCGTTGAAGTTCCGTCGCAAGTCCACGACCGAGGCCATCGAGATCGACCTTGACGCCCTTCCCGAGGACGGGGAGATCGACCTCGACGCTGAGGAGGGCGGCCCGGCAACGAGCGCCGACGGCCCCCGGGGCCCGTACGACATCGACGAGATCCCCGCTGACGCCCAGCCGATCGGCCGGATCGACCTCGGTTCGATGCACATCCCCAGCGTCGACGGGCTCGAGCTGCGTCTGCAGGTCGACGAGAACTCCGGCCAGATCGCTGCCGTCATGCTCACCGGGGAGGACGGCGCGCTCGAGCTGCGTGCCTTCGCCGCCCCGCGCAACGGCGACCTGTGGGGCGAGGTGCTGCCCCAGCTGGCCGCCGACGTCCAGGCTCGCGGCGGCCAGGTCGGCCAGCGCGACGGCAACTTCGGCCCCGAGCTGCTGTGCCAGCTCGCGGTCACCCTGCCCGACGGCGAACAGGGCGTGCAGCCCTCGCGGATCCTCGGCATCAACGGCCCGCGCTGGATGCTGCGCGCCACCTTCCTGGGCCGCCCGGCGGTCGAGGCCGAGGTCGGACAGGCGTGGGAGGGCGTCCTGCACCACGTCGTCGTCAGCCGCGGCAAGACGGCGCTGCCCAAGGGCGAGGCGCTCCCGATCGTGATTCCCCCGAACGCCCAGCAGGTGCAGGACGCATGAACAAGATCCGGGACGCGATCACGGCCTGGTCCAAGGACCCGGACGGGTTCGGCGAGCAGCCTGACCTCGTGTGTGACGGCGTCACGCCGATCGCCGAGGCCGGCGAGCGTGACCGCACCTGGCTGCGCGGCACGCTGCGCACGGTCACCATGCGCCCCCGCGGTGGCGCCCCCGCCCTCGAGGCCGAGCTCTTCGACGGCACCGACGTGGTGACGGTCGTCTGGCTGGGCCGGCGCCAGATCAACGGCATCGCGCCCGGCGTCTCCATCGAGGTGAAGGGCCGGATCGCCCGCCACGACGGCATCCGTACGATCTTCAACCCGCGCTACGAGCTCATCCCGTGACCGATCCGGCGACCCCCGAGCCGTCGGAGCACGTAGGAGAAGGGCACGCCGAGCACCACCACGTCGGCGTCGACACCGTCGAGGCGGTCGTACGGCGCCAGATGGCGGCCTCCCTCGGCGGTCGCCGCGGCATGCTCGAGGCCGCCCTGCCCGGCCTCGCCTTCACGCTCGTCTGGTTGGTCGCCAAGGACATCAAGCTGGCGATGATCGCCGGCATCGCCCTGGCCGGCGTCGCCCTGGTGTGGCGCCTCATCGAGCGCACGACGATCCAGTACGTCGCCAACGCCATCGTCGGCATCGGCATCGGGTGGCTCGTCGTCCACATCGCCCGCAACATGGGCGGCTCGCAGGAGGACCAGGCCCTCGCCTTCTTCGTCCCCGGAGTGGTCATCACCGGCGTCTACACGGTGCTGCTGGTGCTCAGCTGTCTGGTCCGCTGGCCCGCCATCGGCTTCATGGTCGGCAGCGTCGCCGGCGACCCGCTGGAGTGGCACGAGAACCGCCAGATCGTGACGCTCTGCACGCGGTTGACGTGGCTGTTCCTCGCGCCGGGCGCGATCCTCGCGATCGTCGAGGGGGTCGTGATCGTGCTCGGGTACGGCGGGGTGATGGAGAAGGACGCCGCCGTGCTGGTCCTCGGCATCATCCGGCTCGGGGTCGGGTGGCCGCTTCGGCTGCTCGCCTGGGGCGGCATGGTCTGGCTGCTGGCGCGCAACGCCACCCCGCTCGAGGACTGAGCGGCGCCGCATTCCTCCGGCGGACGCAGCGCCAGTTCGGCGCGCACCGTCCGGCGGCCGCTCCGCGCCAGGCGAACGCATCGCCGGCGCGGAGGGCGGCGCGGCGGGCGGCGCGGCGTTACTCGCTGTGGGTGGTGGGGGAGAGAAGACGCTCGAGCTCGTCCTCGTTCTCCGCAGGGACGACGAAGAGGAGCTCGTCGCCGGCCTCGACCGGGGTGGTCGGGGTGGGGGTGTAGACGTCGCGGGCGCGCAGGATGGTGACCAGGGCGCAGTTGGACGGCAGCGGGATCTCGGCGATCGGCTTCCCGGCGTACGGGCTGTCCGCCGGGAGGGTCAGCTCGACCAGGTTGGCCTGGCCCTGGCGCAGCGAGAACAGCCGGACCAGGTCGCCGACCGTGACGGCCTCCTCGACCAGGGCCGACATGATCCGGGGGGTCGAGACGCTGACGTCGACGCCCCACGCATCGGTGAAGAGCCACTCGTTGTTCGGGTGGTTGACCCGCCCGACCGTACGCGGCACCCCGAACTCGGTCTTCGCGAGCAGCGCGGTGACGAGGTTGACCTTGTCGTCGCCGGTCGCGGCGATCACCACGTCGCAGCGCTCCATGCGGGCCTCCTCGAGGGAGGAGAGCTCGCAGGAGTCGGCGAGCAGCCACTCGGCGTCCGGGACGCGCTCGGGGCGGATCGAGCGGGGGTCCTTGTCGATCAGCAGGATGTCGTGACCGTTGGTGATGAGCTCGCGGGCGATCGAGCGCCCGACCGCACCGGCTCCGGCGATGGCGACGCGCATCAGCTGTTCTCCTTCAGGGCGTAGTCGTGCCAGTCGCCGCTGGGCCCGGCGTTGAGGGAGGCGAAGACGTCGGTAGCGCGCTCCTCGCGCATCACGAGGTGCAGGACGTCGCCCTCCTGGATGATCGAGTCGCGGGTGGGCAGCATGCCCTCGCCGAGCCGGTCGATCCACGCGATCCGCGAGCCGGTCTGCTGCTGCAGCCGGATCGTGCGCTCACCGACCCATGTCGTGGGAGCAGGCAGGGCGTCGACCCGTACGGTGCCCGACATGTCGCGGAAGCTCGGCTCGGCGCCCTGGGGGAGCAGCCGGCGCAGCACCTGGTCGGCCGCCCACTTGACGGTCGCCACCGTGCTGATGCCGAGTCGCTCGTAGACCTCGGCGCGGCCCGGGTCGTAGATGCGGGCCACGACGTTCTCGACGCCGAACGTCTCGCGCGCCACCCGGGCGGCGATGATGTTGGAGTTGTCCCCGCTGGAGACCGCAGCGAACGCCTCGGCGCGCCGGATGCCGGCCTTCTCCAGGACCTCCTGGTCGAAGCCGATGCCGGCCACCTTGTCGCCGCCGAAACCGGGGCCCAGGCGGCGGAACGCGTCCGGCTCGCTGTCGATCACCGAGACGGTGTGGTTGCGGTCCTCGAGGCTGCGGGCGAGGGTCGAGCCGACCCGGCCACAGCCCATGATCACGACGTGCACAGGGCCACGCTGTCACAGTTGCGTACGGAGTCGTCAACCTGCGTAGCCTTCGGACGTGCCAACCCAGAATCGTGGACCCCGTCGCCCCGGCCGTCAGACTCGCGCGAAGGCGGTCCGAGGCCGGTCGCGCGTCGGTGAGCGGTACGACGTGACGGCGGGCTCGGTGGCCCACGGCGGGCACGTGATCGCCCGCGTGCCCACGGGCGTCACGCGCGAGGACGGCACCCCTGAGCTACGTGTCGTCTTCGTCCGGCACGCGCTGCCGGGGGAGCGGGTGACGGTCGAGATCACCGAGGGCACCGACGGCGACCGGTTCTGGCGCGGTGACGCGATCGAGGTCCTCGAGCCCTCCGCCGACCGCGTCCAGGCGCCCTGCCCGGCGGCAGGCCCCGGCAAGTGCGGCGGCTGCGACTTCCAGCACGTCGCGCTGAACGCCCAGCGCGAGCTCAAGGCCAAGGTCGTGCGTGAGCAGCTGGTCCGCCTCGCCAAGCTCGATGCCGATTCCCCGTTCGTCGCCGGCCTGGTCGTCGAGGCGGTCCCGGGTGACGAGAACGGGCTGCGCTGGCGCACCCGGCAGCGCTACGTCGGACTGCCCGGCCACGGCAAGGGCATGCGCAAGTACCGCTCCCACGACGTCATCCCGGTGGAGGACTGCCTGATCGCGCGTACGGACGCCCGCGAGACCGCCTCCGGCGCCGGAGCCGAGGCCGTCGTCGAGACGGTAGGGGCCGCCGGGGAGACCCACCGCTTCGAGCTCGCCGCCGACGGCTTCTGGCAGGTCCACCCCGGCGCGCCCACCGCACTGACCGAGGCCGTCCTCGCCGCCCTCGACCCGAAGCCAGGTGAGTCGGTCCTCGACCTCTACGCCGGTGTCGGCCTCTTCGCCGCGTTCCTCGCTGACCGGGTCGGCACTGGTGACGCCGGCGGCCGGGTCGTCGCGATCGAGGGTGACCCGGAGGCCTCCGCGTACTCGCTCGCCAACGTCCCCGGCGCCGAGGTGAGCGCCGGCGACGTCGCCACCGTGCTGGCCTCCAGCTATCCCGAGCACTTCGACCTGGTCGTCCTCGACCCTCCGCGGGAGGGCGCCCGCCGCGCCGTCGTCGAGGCCGTCGCCGCCCGCACCCCACGCGCCGTCGCCTACGTCGCCTGCGACCCCGCCGCCCTCGCGCGAGACGTCGCGATCTTCGCCGAGCACGGCTACCGGCTCACCGCCCTGCGCGGCTTCGACCTCTTCCCGATGACGCACCACGTCGAATGCGTTGCGCTTCTGACGAAAACAGACTCTGATCTGCGGTAATGCGTTTCAGGTTCTCGGGCAGGAACCCCGAAACCCGGGCTTAAGGCTCACTTTGGGCTCGGTTTGGGATTTCGGGCTCGGTTTCCCGCTCTTCGTTCAGCGATGCGCCGGCCGTCCTGAACGCGTCGCTAGACACGCTTGACGGCTCCGCTGACGGTTCGCGGGCCCGTCCGCGGACCCTTGGGACTCCCGGGGCGCAGAATGCCCGTCAGAGCCCAGCGGCAGGACCATCGTTCGGCTCGGCGCCGGGTGCCAGGCGCTCGGTAGCCGCCCGATAGTCGGGAACGACGAGCCTCCGGTTGATGTAGTGCCGCTAGGTGACGGTCTTGGAGGTGTGACCGAGGTGGTGCATGGCAGCTTCGGCGTCGTAGACCTCATCGATTTCTGTCGCGACGGTTCTCCGGAACGAGTGCGGCGAGACATCCTGGAGAGTAGTCCCTGCTGCGGCAAGGTCCGCCTTTGTGTTCTTGATGGATCGTGGCCATCCGTGCGACTTGGACGTGCTGCTGAGGCGGCGTCTGTGCCGGGCCCGGTGGCAGTGCTAAGCCGATGGCGGCGCGCCTCCACATCTGCGGCGCCGTCGGCACCCCTTCGACGCGCTATCCGCACATGTACGTATTGAGCAGTTGTCGAAAGGGCGCAGAGACTCAATGACCACGGCACCTGATCCCTGAATGCCTCCGTCGTCCTTCTGATCGAGGCAGGAGCGGCTGCAAGACATCGAGCCTCGACGGCTCCGAAAGGTAGACAGCTATGACTGACCAGGCGGATGCGACGTTGGTCCCAGGAGAAAACATGAACACCGAGAACGCGAGACTGTCCGAGCTGGGCTACAAGCCCGAGCTCTCGCGTTCGCTCAGCCTGGCCGACGTGGTGATCTACGGACTCATCTACATGGTGCCGATCGCACCGATCTCGGTCTTCGGTGCCGTCTACAACCTCTCGGTCGGAGCTGCCGGCGCGGTGTACCTCGTCACTGCGCTCGTCATGACCTTCAGCGCGTTGAGCTACCGAGAGATGGCATTGCAGTTCCCAGTCGCTGGCTCGGTGTACTCCTACGTCCGGCTGGGGACCTCAACCTTTTTCGGCTTCATCTCAGGCTGGGCGATCCTGCTCGACTACTTGCTGCTTCCTGCGCTTCTCTGTGTCTTCGCCTCCCTCGCGATGGCCTCTGAAGTCAGCGCCGTGCCGGGTTGGGCCTGGGTGATCGTGTTCGTGACGGCTACAGCCTTCATCAACATCATGGGCGTCAGCGTGACGGCCCGAATGAACAAGATCTTTCTGTGCATCCAGCTCGCCGTCCTCGCCGCCTTCGTGGGTTGGGCGACCCTGCTGATCTTCACTGGTAAGGCGCATCTCTCGATGGACGTGCTTATCCCCTCCCGAGACTCCTCGTGGGCTCTCGTGGCGTCGGCCGTCCCAGTGGCCGCATTGAGCTTCATCGGCTTCGATGCCATCTCCACGCTCAACGAAGAAGCTGAGGGCGGTGGGGACACCGTGGCCCGCGCCACGATCCTTGTGATGTGGGCCGTCGGCGTGCTCTTCGTGCTCCAGGTCTGCCTTGCCGCGGTGCTCGTTCCCACCGGCACCACATTCGCTGACGGAGACGACACCAATAATGCCTTCTACGACATCGTGCGTCACTCGATGGCTTCGTGGTTCGGTCACGTCGTCCTGCTGACCAACGCCCTCATTGCGCTCTTCGCCAATGCGATTGCCTCCAACGCGACATCGTCCCGACTGGTGTTCAGCATGGCCCGGGATGGCCAACTGCCGCGGTTCCTCGCGCGGGTCAGCGATCACAAGGTGCCCAGGAACGCCATGCTCTTCATCGCGGTGCTGTCCATTGGAATCGGCATTCTCGGTGTCGAGAAGGCGGGTCTCCTGATCACCTTGGTCACCTTTGGCGCACTGACCGCCTACATCTTGTTGAACGTCGCTGTCGTCAACCACTTCATAGTTCGCGGCAAGAGTCGCCACTTCTTCCTGCATCTGATCTCTCCCGTCGTTGGGACCGCGATCCTGCTCTACGCACTGTGGAGCGCCAACACCAACGCCAAGGTCCTTGGAGTCTGCTGGGTTGCCGTGGGACTCGGAGCGGCGGCCTACTTCAAGGCCACTGGACGTTCCATGGAGCAATCGGATCTCTGACTCGATCTCACCGACCACAGATTCTCGACGGGCCCGCAGCCGTCAATGAGGGACAGGAACAGTCAATGATCCGTACGGCGGCCGACCGAGTGGCAGAGCTGCTCGAGGTCTTCACCCAGCGCAGCATGGCCCGTCTTCGAGCAGAGTTCACCGACGAGGTCGTCGCACTCCATGACGCCGACCCTCTCTGGATCTTGGAGGACGGGGCGAACCGAGTCCTGCGGATCCTCCGCACCCAGCCGATCCAGGGCAAGCACCTGATCTACGCCGCTGGCCCCGACGGTCCGTGGTGCCTGGCTCGGGTCACCCACGGAGCTCCCGGCAACCTCGTGGTCCATGCCGACGAGTACGGCGACTACGAGGACGCGATGAGGGCGGTCTTCCACGAGCGAAAGTCGGAGTACCTGGAGACAAACGCTGTTCGCGAACTGCCACTTCGAAAGGGATCGGGATCATGAGTTCTCCGACCAGTGCCAACCAGAAGGTGTACGGATACACCGACCGACTGTCTGCGCGGCCGGGTGAGCAGCTCACGCTCCACGTCAGCTGCGAGGAGGCAGAGTCGTACACCGCCACCGTGGTCCAACTCCACCACGGCTTCGACGGCTCTGCCGGTCCGGGATTCCAGGAGACCGTCGTGCCCACGGCAGTCGATGGCACCTACCCCGGGAAGCACTACGAGTGCCGGCCCGGCTCGTTTGTCGAGGTGAACGACCCTGCCGGGATGCTGACGGACCCAGCTGGCTTCGAGGTGCGTGCAGCGATCTTCCCGACGCTTCCGCGCGATGACCGCAGCGGCACCCTGGGCGCCTACCGAATCAGCCACAGCTCCGTGGCGTTCAAAGGCGAACACCAGACCGTGCTGGGGACGTGGGACGCCACGACGTCGACCGGGTGGGCTCTCACGCTCGACGACGGCCGCCCCACGTTCGTCTGGAATGAGGCGGGAGAGTCGCGCACAATGCAGCTCGACACCGCTCTAACGGCCCACCACTGGTACGAACTCGTTCTCCGAGTCCCCGCCGGCGATGGAGACATCACACTCACCTGCACGCCGCTGAGGCACGCGATGGACCTGGTCGCTCCGGCTTCCGCGCGCCTGTCGCCAGAGACAGCTGGTGCGAAGACCGCAGGTCGGTGGATGGCATCGGGCATGCCCTTCCGTATCGGGGCTCTCGCCGCACGCTCGGACTCACGACTCGTTGCGGCTTCGGCCTTCAACGGCAAGATCGGAGGCGTCAGGGTTCACCGGCGCCTTGGGAACGGGCTCGAGCTGGTCGCGCAGTGGCACTTCGGCAGGAGCGAGCGTCCTGATCGACTGCTTCTGTCCGCAGTCGTCGACGAGTCGCCGAACCGGCTCGACGGACGCTGTGTGAACGGCCCGGTCCGTGGTGTCACCGGGCCTACGTTCCAAGGCCGTGTCGAGGACTTCCGGGAAGCCCCGGACGAGTACGACGCCATCCACTTCCATGACGACGACATCGCCGACGCGGACTGGCCGGTTGCTCTCACGTTCGACGTGCCCCTGGACCTCGCGAGCGGGGTGTACGCCTTCCGGCTCACCGCCGAAGGCAGGGACCACCACGTGCCTTTCTTCGTCGGGCCCGGACAGCGCGCGCGGGATGTCGCCGTGCTGTTTCCCACCGGCACCTACCTGGCCTACGCGAACGACCGGATCGCTTTCGAGGCCGACAGCATGGAGATGCTGCTGGGCCACACACCTATCGTCCACTCCGAGGACCTGGACCTTCAGGACCATCCTGAGTTCGGCCGATCGTGCTACGAGATCCACAACGACGGCTCAGGCGTCATCTTCAGCACCGGTCGTCGGCCGCTCATCACCATGCAGCCCAGGTACCGGGCGTCGTTCATGAGCGAGGGGCCGTGGGGTCTGCCCGCAGACCTGTGCATCGCCCACTGGCTCGAAGAGATCGATTGCGAGTTCGACGCGATCACCGACGAGACCCTGGACCTCGAGGGCTATGACCTCATCTCGCGCTACCGGGTCATCATCACCGGCAGCCACCCTGAGTACATGACTCGCGGGGAGCTCGATGCTCTCGCCGAGTTCACGGCCGCCGGTGGCCGGCTGATGTACCTCGGCGGAAACGGGTTCTACGCCACCACTTCGTTCGACCCAGAGGACCGTCACATCGTCGAGGTACGGCGTGCCGATGGCGGCACACGGCCCCACCAGTCGCCGTTCGCGGAGCAACGCCACACCACCTCGGGTGAGTCCGCGGGACTATGGAGGAACAAGGGCAAGGCGCCTGAGCGACTGGTGGGTGTCGGCATGTCCGCCCAGGGCTTTGACCGCTGTACCTACTACCAGCGACTCGACGACAGCTTCGACGCGCGCGCCGCCTTCATCTTCGAGGGCATCGGAGCCGAGGAGCTCCTCGGAGACTTCGGGATCATCGGCGGGGGCGCGGCGGGCTCCGAGATCGACTTCTACAACCCCAGGCTCGGAACGCCCCCCGACACCCTGGTGCTCGCCACCTCCGGGCCCCTCTCCGACACCTACCTACTCGCAGCCGAAGAACTCTACGAGCAACTCCCCGGCCTAGGCGGCACGGAGCAGGCGTCGGTGCGCTCGGACGTCGTCTACGCGTCCCTCGACGGTGGCGGCGGCTTCTTCTCGGTCGGTTCAATCGCGTGGACGGGCTCGCTGTCCCACAACGGCTACCAGAACAACATCGCCCTTTTGACGGCGAATGTCTTGCGGCGCTTCCGAGACAGCGAGCCGCTCAAGTAGGCACATCGAGTTTGTCCTGCCGGCGATCACGGTCAGGTACAGGCCCTAGATGACACACCAGCGTGGAAAGCGCTACGACCACTTTCGAAGGAGGCAGCGCCATGGAGGAGTATGCGGTGATTGACGACTACGCCGTTATCGATCCCGCGACCGGCGAGCGACTGGAGACGTTCTCGCAGGCATCGAATGCGGACATCGACGCCGCGCTTGAGCTAGCAGCATCAGCTTGCGTCACCTGGGGCCGCAGGACCACAGCCGCAGAGCGCGCAGCGCTGCTTCGGCGAGTGGGAGAGCTCCACGGCGAGCGGCGCGAGCACCTCGCGGCGGTCATCGGGCGGGAGATGGGGAAGCCAATGGATCAGGCACTTGGGGAGGTCGACTTCTGTCGTGAGATCTACGAGTTCTACGCCGCCAACGCCGAGCGGTTCCTTGCCGATGAGCATGCTCCGCTCCTCCAAGGAAGCGGCACAGCCATCATTCGCCGCAGCCCCGTCGGCGCACTGCTCGGCATCATGCCGTGGAACTTCCCGTACTACCAGGTCGCCCGGTTCGCAGCACCCAACCTCGCCATTGGCAACGCCATCGTTCTAAAGCACGCTCCCCAGTGCCCAGAATCGGCTGCGGCGCTGCATGAGATCTTTGCCGAAGCTGGGTTCCCTCAGGGGGCCTACGTCGCAGTGAATGCGACTGTCAATCAGGTCGCCGAGATTATCGCCGACCCCCGCATTGCGGGGGTGTCCCTGACCGGCTCGGAGCGGGCAGGAGCAGCAGTAGCTGAGATCGCTGGGCGCAACCTTAAGAAGGTCGTGCTCGAACTCGGCGGCTCCGACCCGTTCGTGTTGTTGAGCACCGACGACCTTGAAACGGTCGTGGAGGCCGCGGTGGCGGCACGCTTGGACAACGTCGGCCAAGTTTGCAACGCCCCGAAGCGCTTCATCGTGGCCGAAGAGCTCTACGAGCCTTTCCTTGAGCGGTTCACAACGTCGATCCTCGCTGCGGCTGCCGACCTAGCACCGATGTCGTCGCTACGCGCCGCCGAAGGTCTAAAGGGGCAGGTCGACCGCGCCGTTGTGCAAGGAGCCACCCTGCATACCGTCGGGGAGCGTTCGGGCGCGTTCTTCCCACCCGCGGTCCTCACCGGCGTCACGTCGGACCAGGACGTGTTCGCCCAGGAACTCTTTGGCCCAGTTGCCATCGTCTTCCGGGTCGCCTCTGAGGCGGAGGCAGTTGCTTTGGCCAACGACACCCCCTACGGCCTCGGCTCCTATGTGTTCACAACCGACCCAGAGCAGGCAGAGCGTGTGGCAGACCAGATCGACGCCGGGATGGTCTTCATCAACGGCGTCATGCTCGATGCGGCAGAGCTTCCGTTCGGAGGCGTGAAGCGATCTGGCTTCGGCCGGGAACTGGGCCACTTCGGCATGGAGGAGTTCGTCAACAAGAAGCTCATCCGCACACAGACGATCTCTTAACCCAAGGGGACTGCAATGACCACACCACCCAAGGACGCGAAAGCCACCCGACGCACGACAAAGCCGAACAAGGCGGTTACACCTCGCGCGCGCAAGAAGGTCGCGCCGGCGGTGCCTGCGGCGGTCGCTCTGCCGATCGGTCCTGAGCCAGTAGCGACCATGGCGACCGACGCGGCGTTCGGCCCTGCTGCACCTCCAACGGCTTCCCAGCGACCGCTTCGCAACATGTCCGAGGTACGCCACTTCTTCCGCACCAATGATGTGCCGATCTACTTCTTCGGGGCGACCCCCTTCAACCTCCTCGGCCTCGACCGTTGGGTGCGCAACTTCACCTACATCGCCTACTACGACGCGTGGGACGGCGCGCATCCTCGCGTTTTCACTCCCACGCAAAGGCCGTTCGTCGACTTCGAGAGCGGCGAGCACATCAACAACTGGCTGTTGGAGAACCCCGAGGTGCGAGCCTTCATCGCCGGCCGACGCACGGTCGGTGTGAGGCCGAAGATCGCGATGGTGTTCTTCGATGAGGAGACCGAGCGCATCTGCGACGAACTCGGATACGACCTGATCCTGCCGAAGGCGCAACTGCGTTCGCACTTGGACTCCAAGATCGTCACGACTCAGTT
>Ga0308170_10003605_pt1 | contig 12557 bp, 10 predicted proteins | sample PhyBR2_2_FD_202136 | JGI IMG/M metagenome (GOLD analysis project Ga0308170, IMG submission 202136) | Phyllosphere microbial communities from UC Gill Tract Community Farm, Albany, California, United States - DLSLSB.R2 | ecosystem: Host-associated > Plants > Phyllosphere > Unclassified | place... | reverse complement strand
TGTAGCGCAGCCCGGTAGCGCACCTGGTTTGGGACCAGGGGGTCCAAGGTTCGAATCCTTGTACTCCGACCAGCAAGATTCATCAGAACAGGCCGTCATCGACGGCCTGTTTTGTTTTCCGGTCTCACTGTTTTGCACCGCCCTTAGCTCAGTCGGATAGAGCAACAGCCTTCTAAGCTGTGGGTCGGGGGTTCGATTCCCTCAGGGCGGGCCAGATTCCCCAAACCAAACAAGTGCTCATCCGCATCGTGCGGCTACCTATCCGTAGGTATTGCGCTATTTAAGTTTCTTTGCGCTATTAAATGCCATTTCCCTCGGCTTCACAGGCTCTGGCTGTCGGCAAGATACGCGCTGCGTGAGCTGACATGTCCGCATGCGCGAGCAGCCGCGGTCCGGCGCCAGCGACTCTGGATCATTATGCAATTTGCGCGCAGATTGTGCTCACTGATTCTTTCCTTGAAGTTAGCCAGGCGCCCAGGACCTCGATCGAATACGATTCAGGCTAGCCGAAACAGCAACTCCATATGGCTGGCAGATGGCTTGCACCTTGGTAATGAAATTATGTTTTTTCCAACTTGGGGTCGGTTAGCCAGATGTCGTTCAACAAATTAGGGGCGGTTTCAGTACGCATGTGTCCATCGGCGCAACAAACGCGCGACACGAAATGCGGTTCCTTTCGGGAAAACGCTGATTTATTTATGCGTCCACAGCTTTGCAGTAGTCCCGCGATCATCCGATCGAAAACTGAATTTACCAATTTATCTGAATGAAATGAATAATAAATATGCACTCGAGTTGAAGAAGTTGTCGCACGCGGAGGAGCAAATTCACGTAAAGCATTCTGAGACTTTACCAACCAAAGCCCGATCGTCGACGATCGACATTGCCAAGGGCATCGGCATCCTTTTGATCGTGTTGGGTCATGATGCGGGGTTTAGTGGATATTTCCCCCAGTTTGCGGATTTCTTGGGTGGCATACGAATGCCGTTCTTTTTCTTTATTTCAGGTGTTACTTTCTCACTAGGTCGGCGCGGGCTGACCGATATTGCAATTGCAAGGGCAGATGCATGGTTAAAGCCATTTGTCGTGGTGGTTACAATTTTTGGATGTCTGAATATCTTGCGTGGAACGGGAACGCTTGAAGGTTTGTCACTGGCGCTGATGTATGGTACAGGGTATACACTGTCACCACGCGCAGTATGGTTTTTGCCACATTTGTGGCTGTTGTATGTGTCATGCAGTGCGTTGTTGATGCATTGCAAGTATCTGTTTTCTACGAGCATCCGCCGCACTGCGTCACTGACCATTTTGCTTGGGGTCGGATACGCGGTTCTCGATATGTTCAATAATCCTTATGAAAATAATGACTGCTTTAAAATTACGGAGTTCAGTACCGTGCTTTTCAGCTGCGGTTTGCCGATGAGCGCAGATTTTTTGCTGATTACGGCAGTCTTTTTTATCTTCGGTGTTTTCATGTCGGCTGCGGTCAAGAATTTCAAGTTTAGCTTATTGCATTTAGGTGTAGCTCTATCCATCGTTACGGTGGTCTGGTTTTCTTTCAATGATTCGATGAATTTAAATTATCGCCAATATGACCATCTATTTGGCACCACCGCTTTAGCATTTTCTGGAATATATTTGATGTTGGGCTTGAGTAGCCTGCTGGGGAAAATAGCATGGGTCGAGAAAGGTTTGATCTTTATCGGTCGCGGTTCGCTCTTTATCCTGCTGTTTCACATGCCAATTTTATATAATTTCCCAGCCATTCTGGATCGAATTCTGCCTTATAGGTTCGCTGTCGAAGCGACTGTCTTGCTATGTGCGATGTTTATTCCACTTGTAATTTGGCAGACGTGCAAGCGGTTTCAGATTACCAGGACATTGTTTTTTCCTATTTATAAAATAGGTGTGCCGACGATGCGATCAAGTTAAACACGATGGTGAGATCGCGGAACTGCGGCGCACGCCAGTCCGTGCAGCAATTGCTCACTAGAAGTATTTAATCATTGGTGCATCTGCAGGCGAAAATGACCTTGCCGGCGCTTTTATTACAGGCGTTGCATTCGCGGCTGGGTATTTCTATGTCACCGTCGAGAATCAGCTCAGTTGCATTTTTCATGAACGCCGGCGCGCGTTACATGAAGCAGTTCCTGTCCCGGAAATCTGACTTACTGCAGAATCTACAGTCCTGCGCCACATAAGGCGGCGACACCAGGTCGCCCGATTATCGCTGCCAATCATTGGGGAGGCGGGGCAGGTGCGACTACGGGATCGCTATACACGCTGGTTACGCGAAGACACTATTGGCTAGCCGGAAATGGCACTTCGCCTTGTTCTGCCTTCGATTAGCAAGCACTGTACACACGTAGCTGTGTCATTTGCTCGTGAGTGCGTATGCCGGCATCTGGTCCCAAAGACGTCGTGACATTAAGGCGGCAATCGCATTGCCGGTGTTTTCCTGGATGCGCAGCAGGAACGGGTCGTAATAGCTGCCGCTCTGGACCGTATAGCCTATGCCGGTCGTGGCGTGGAAGACGAAGATATCGTCCTCGCTTGCGTACGGATCGACGGTGCTCTAGCGGGCGGTGTGACCGTAGAACTGGCCGAGTTCCGGGTGCCGGACCGGGTCAAGGTCACGGCGTTAGCCCCGGTTCATGGTCGACCACGTCAAGTCATCCAGGTAGTCGAGCGTGGAATAGACGGACATGGCAGGCCTCGGGCGGTGGGATGCCCTGACGACAGGCCTGGCAATGTCGTCCGATGTGCCGACATGGTCACGCTTTGCAAGTGCAGCGTCTAGTCATCATGCGACCGCCGGAAACGCCTCGTCCCCATCACCCCAGGCTGCCAGTGCGCGGCGCAGCAGGCGACGTTCGCGGTGATCGATCTGCTGGTCGGCCCGCACAATCTCGAGCATGCCTTTGAGTACCAGTGCGCGCAGCGCCGGATCCTGTACTTCGTCCAGCAGCGCGTCGATCGTGGCCGGTTCGATTTCGACCATGCCGGCCGCGTGGTTGGTGCTATGGGCCAGCAAATCCTGGGTGAGCTCGCCGGCGGCATCGTCGAACGTGTCTTCGCTCACGCCCAGTACCTCGAGCACACCGCTGTGGTGCAGCGTCTTGAGTTCCTGTGGCGCCAGGCGACCGTCGGCGATCATGGCCAGGGCCAGCAACCGGCTCATGGCCTTGGGACTGTCGGTCGGGTAATTTCTCATTGCTTCCTCGCTTCGTGTGAACTGAGTCACCAATATACGGCTACGCAATCCTAAAGTAAAATCGAATTATCTTTAGCAATTCTCAACATTTCTGGTGGTAAGAGCGCATGAATTACAAGCATCTGCAGTACTTCCATACGGTTGCCACGGTCGGCAGCGTCGTTCGCGCGGCCGAGCAGTTGCACGTGTCGGCACAGGCGATCAGTACGCAATTGCAGTTGCTGGAGGACCAGTTTGGCGAGGAACTGCTGCGCAAGAAGGGGCGCGGGCTGGTGCTGACCGAGGCTGGCAAAACCGTCCTGCGCTATACGGACCAGATCTTCAGCCTCGGTAATGAACTGGAGCAGGCGGTGCGACGCGGCTTGTTCACCGAGACGGAGACATTGCGGGTGGGCCTGTGCGACGCGATCGCCAAGACGATGGCGTTTCAGCTGCTGCAACCTGCGCGCGATGCGGGGCTGGCCATGCACCTGGTGTGTCGGGAAGGGCGTTTTGGCGACCTGATGGAAGACCTGAGCGCACACCGGCTCGATCTGTTGATCTCGGACCAGGGCTTGCCACCTGGCGGCGCGGTGCGCGGCCATAGTCACCTGCTGGGATCGAGCACGGTCACGGTCGTGGGGCATCCTGACGTCTGCCAGCGCTGGGGCGGTGATTTTCCGCAGCGCCTGAAGGGGGCGCCGTTCCTGATGCCTGGTCAGGGTGCGGCGCTGCACAGCCAGTTGATGGCCTGGCTTGAGGCGCAGGGACTGCGCCCGATCGTGGTCGGCGAATTCGACGATGGTGCACTGCTGGGTGCATTCGCCGGCGCCGGTGCCGGCTTCATGGCGGCGCCGACCGTGCTTGCGGCGTCATTGTGCGCGCAGTATGGGCTCGAGCCGGTAGGGGTGATCGACGCCATTGTCGAGCAGGTCTATGCCGTCACCGTCGAGCGGCGGGTACACCATCCGGCGCTGCGGCGCATCCTGGAACGGGCGCCGCAGGTATTTGGCTGAGACGCGGGGGCGTACGTCAGATGCGATCGCTTTCCTTGCGCACGACGCGCCCGATCACGATGCAATCGTCGCCCTGGCATCGTTTGCGGTGGTAGGTGCGCTGGTCGGGGTTGTCGGACGTGAGCCACCACTGGGCCGCATCGCGCGCCAGGCGCTTGACGACGGCTTCGCCCTCGACATTGAACGCGTACACGGCGCCGGCGACCGGCTTGGTGTCGAGCGTGTTGATGACGACGATGTCGCCAGCGTAGAGCGACGGCTCCATGCTTTCGCCCTTGACGTAGATCGCAATCAGATGCGACGGACTGTACTGGTTGCGTTCGAGCCAGGTGCGGCGCATGCCAAGCGTGCCGCCATCTCGGGCTTCGGGTTCGGTCTGGTACCCGGTAATGCCCGCCGACAAGCGCAACTTGACCATTGGAATCGGCACGAAGGCATCGTCATCGCCTTCGGCCACCACCCGCAGCGCATTCGGTAACCCGATTGGTCCAGCCGGGCCGGGCAGGGCGGCGCTGTCACCGGACGGGCTACCGGCAAGCGGCGCCAGGATATCTGGTGGCAGCCGGCAGCCGGTAACCCGGGAAATCGCCAGCAACTGCTTCAGGTTGGGGCTGTGCTTTTCATTTTCCCAGTGCGAGATATTGGCCTTGGTATGGCCACGATCTGTACCGAGCTCGAGGGCGAGACGGGCGCCCAGTGCCGTGCCCGACAAGCCGGCCGAGGTCCGCGCTTCTTTCACCCAGTTAGCAATCATTGTTTGAAGGTCCATATGCGTATGGTAAAGGAAATCTATACATCAAAGTATAGCTTTTCTTTACTGCTGTGGTATAGTTTTCCTATACTTTCATCCATCGCATTGATGTGGCACAAGGTAAGCGTGGGCTTGCCGGAGCACGTTCCGCCGCAAGCACAGGGGAGACACGATGATCATTGAAACATTGCAGCGTTTGATGGACGCCAACCTGGCCGGACTGGCCAGCGAGCTGACACTGGCCGATATCGGCGCGCTGATCGGCATGTTCAGCGCCTTGCTGAGCACCGTCGGCAATCTGTTATATACATGGCGCAAGGATCGTCGTGAGCAGCGCGACAGCGATGCTGCCTGGGCCAGACGCCAGAAGGAACCCTGAGGTTTGAGCTCGTCTGTCGCGGTAGAATAGCAAACCGCACGCACATCAATCCCGGAGCAGTTCGCACATGGTTTTTCTCACCGTCCCCTACGCCGAAAAAGACGCCGCCAAGGCGCTCGGCGCCCGCTGGAATCCGACCCGCCGCCGCTGGTACGTGGCCGATGGCGTCGCGACTGAACCCTTTGCCAAGTGGATCGATGCGGCATCCGCTTCTGCGTCGGCTTCAACTCCGGCTTCCGGTGGCGGCGCAGCCAAGCCTGGCGCCAGGGCGGGTTCGGGTCGCGTGGACAGCTATCAGGGCAAGACGGTGGTCGGTGTGAATTACGTGGCGCTCGAACACGATTGCAACCCACTGGAAGAATGCCCGAGCTGCCGGCAGACACTGGAAGGCACCCCATGGTGGCAGGCACGCACCAGCCTGGCGGCGCTGGTGGGCGGCATGCCGGGCACGTCGAGCATTCGGACCCCCGGCAAGGCGTCGTGATCGCCATACTGTCGCGTTAACGCTAAGATGCAAGCCTGACAATAGATCCGAACCAACGCCATGCATCCTGCGACCGCCAGCACGCGACACGCCGGCCACGCCCGCAGCAACCGGCGCCTGGTCGGCGGCATCGCCATCTCGGTGCTGCTGCATGCCTTGCTGCTGTCACTGCAGTTTGGGGTGCCCGGCAGTGATGGCGGCGGTAGCGGACCGTTGAACGTTGTGCTTGCACCTGTGACCGCGCCGGTTCGCTCACTGGCTGCGGTACCGCCGCCGTCACCCACGACCGCGGCGCTGCCTGCGCCGGAGGTCCCGTCAGCGGTTCTGCCGCAGCCCCCTTTACCACCATCGTCCGCTGCGCCTGCCCCTTCAGCACCCGAGCCTGCTCGAGGCTTGCGTCTGGTCGATCTGCCGCCGCCAACGCCGCCCGTAGCGAAGGTTGCGCCGGCGCCGAAGGCAAGCCGGCATCGACCGACGCCAGTCGTGCCAGTGCGTCGTCTGCGCGACGTGGCAACGCCCGTGATTGCGATGGACGCCAACCCGGCGTCCGAATTTTCTGTCGCGGTGCCTTTACCCGAGGTCGATGCTGGTCCACCGCCAGCAGTTGCCGATGTGCCCGTCGTTCCCGAGGCGGTTGTGGCGCGGGAAATGCCTGCGGATCCTGAGCCCGTCGTGGATATCGAAGCGGAACAAATCGCGCAAGAGGCGCTGGCCCGGCGCGCGGCCGATGCGGCGCAGGAAGCGGCGTTGCAGCAGGAGCTCGCTCTGCAGCAGGAGCAAGCGCAGGAGCAAAAGCAACGCGACGCTGCAGAGGCACGCAGGCGCGCCGAGCTGCAGCAAGCACAGGACGAGCAGGCGCAGCAACGAGCGCAACAGCAGGCCGTGCGCGATCAGGAAACGCTTCAGCGGCAGCTTGAACAACAGGCGGAAGCGGCGCGTGAACTGGCTACCCAGCGCGCGGTGCAGGATGCGCTGGTCCAGACGCAGTTGCAAGCACGCCAGCGTGCGGAGGAGGCTGCCAGGCGCCTGGCGCAGCAAGCGGCCGAACGCCAGCGTGCCGAGGAACTGGCGCAGCGTAGCCAGGCCGAGGAGCACGCACGCCAGCAAGCCGCCGAGCGGCAACGTATCGACGAACAGGCGCAGCGCAGCTTGGTGGAGGAGCGGGCACGCGAGCAAGCGGCCGAGCAGGCCCGCCTGGACGCCGAGCGGCTGGCGCGGGGCGCTGCAGAAGAAGCGGCGCGTCAGGCGGCGCAGCGTTTGCAGGCGCAGGCATCCGGTCCAGCTGCAGGACGCGCTGCAGGGCCAGCTGCAGGGCCAGCCACTGGCAGCGGTCCGGCGGCCGCACGCGCGGACGGCGCCGGGGTTGGTGTCGGACTGGGCAGCGGTCCGGGTGCGCAGTCGGGCCCGGGCGCCATGGCTGGCCTGCCCGGCAACCGCGCCCGTGAATTGCTGCGTGGGGTGACCATCCCGAATGTGGACGCCGCCGGCTTGCCGCGCGAGCGCTCGGCCGGCAACCGTCGCGTGCTGGCCGATGGCGGCGAGCGTGATGCGCCGCTGCGCTTGTACGTCGACAGCGTGCGCCAGAAACTCGAGCGCAACGCCGTGCTTGGTGGTGCGCGTCTGTCGCTGCGCGACGTCCGCATCGATCCCCTGGTGAGCGTGTCGCTGCGCAGCGATGGCAGTATCGACGAGATCACCATCGTGCGATCGAGCGGCCGTGCCGACGTGGATGACGCGGTGCGCCGCTTCGTGCGCCTGAACGCCCGCTACGCCGCGTTCCCGCCGAATGTCGCCGCGAATTTCGATGTCATCGAGATCCGCCGTCTCTGGCGCTTTGTCGATGGGCTCAAGCTTGTCGAAGAAATGCGCTGACGCCATCGGGCGCCCACGCACCGCCATTGGTGGCGACATCGATGGCAGATGCGGTCACCCGTCCACCGGACCGCGTTCGGCCGTGCCTGCCAACGTTTTACCCCGGGAGTTCAACCGTCTCCACGCCTCGCAGCTGCCGCGGTCTGGTCGCATCCAGCAAGCGCTGTGCGACGTGACGGACCGCCGTCGCCGCCATATAGGATCCGATCGGCAAGCTCAGCACGGACGCAGCCATCGCGTCGGTGACGGGGCAAGACGCGCCGCCTGTCAGATCGATGTAGGCTGGCTGGCGGTGCAATGGCACCGGGTAATGCACGGCCGTCGGGATGCCGGCTTGCTCCAGGATTGCGCGCACGCGCTCGCGGTCCTCGACCAGTACGGTGTACTGGGCATGGACGCTGGTCCGGTCGGGCCGGCCGCCAATGAGCGGCACATGCGGCTTGAGCATGTCGTCGTACGCGGCCGCGACCAGGCGGCGCTGCCTGATCTCCCAGTCGAAGCGTTCCAGTCTGGCCAGCACGATGGCGCATTGCAGTGTGTCCATGCGGGCGCCGGGGCCAAGGCGGACATGGACACGCGCGTGACGGCGCGCCCGGCCGTGCATGCGGATGTCGCGCATCGTCATCGCGAGCGCATCGTCGTTCGTCAACAGGGCGCCGCCATCGCCATAGCAACCCAGCGGATGGCTCGGAAAAAAGCTGATGCAGCCGATAAGCGCCAGATTGCCGCTCTGACGGCCGTGGTAGGTCGCGCCAAGACTCTGCGCACCGTTTTCGATCACGGCCAGGCCGTGGCGGGCGGCGACGCCGTTGATGGCGTCCATGTCGGACGGCTGGCCGTACAGAGAGACCGGGATGATGGCGCGCGTTGCCGGCGTGATCGCTGGTTCGATCAGGCCGGGATCGAGCGTGCAGGTGGCGCGCTCGATGTCGATGAACACCGGCCTGGCGCCGGTCAGCAGGATCGCCTCGGTCGTGGCGATGCCAGCGAACGGGGAGGTGATGACGTCGTCGCCGGGCCCGATGCCGACTGCCATCAGGGCGATCGCCAGTGCCGTGGTGCCGGATGAGACAGTGATGCAATGGCGCGCGCCCGTGTAGCTGGCCAGGCGGTGCTCGAGCTCGGCCACTTCCGGGCCCATGACATAGTGGCCGTGATCGAGAACCGTCTGGATACGGCTGTTGATCAGCCTGCGCGACGCGTCGTATGACGATTGGAGGTCAGTAAATTTCATTCGATGTCCTCGTTCACCGATGTTGGGGTATGCGGTCCTCGCGCAGCGGACAGGCCACCTGGTCGTGACCACCAGCGCTGTGGTTGTCTCGCGGTTCAGGCCTGCACCACGTTGGGCGAGCGGTGCGGGAATACGCCGCGCGTGTCCACGATGAGGCTGGCGTTCTGATGCACGAGTTCGTAGTCGAACGCACTGTGGCCGGTCGCCAGCAACACCACGTCATACGAGGCGAGCGACGCGGGCGTGAGTTCGACGCTGGACAGGTCGAAATGGTGTTCGCGCATGCGCGGGAACACCGGCACATGGGGGTCGGAATACTCGACCGTTGCACCACGCGCGCGCAGCAGTTCCATCAGCGCCACCGAGGGTGACTCGCGCATGTCGTCGACATCCTTCTTGTACGCGATGCCCAGCACCAGAACGCGGCTGCCCATGACAGCGCGGCTGCGGCTGTTGAGCGCGTCGGCGACCTTGGCGATCACCCAGGCCGGCATGTCGCTGTTGATTTCGCCTGCCAGCTCGATAAAGCGGGTGTGCAGGCCGAACTGGCGCGCTTTCCAGGTGAGATAGAACGGGTCGATCGGGATGCAGTGCCCGCCCAGGCCCGGGCCGGGATAATAGGCGGTGAAGCCGAACGGCTTGGTGGCGGCGGCCCGGATGACTTCGTGGATGTCGATGCCCATCCGGTCGGCGATGATTTTCATCTCGTTGACCAGCCCGATATTGACGGCGCGGTGAATGTTTTCGAGCAGCTTGGTCAGTTCGGCCGCGCGGGTCGAGCTGACCGGAACAACGGTGTCGATCGCCGTGCGGTACAGGGCCAGGCCCGCTTCCAGGCAGGCGTCGGTCGAGCCGCCGCAGATCTTGGGGATGGTGCGGGTGTGAAAGTCGGGGTTGCCGGGGTCTTCGCGCTCGGGCGAGAACACGAGAAAGACGTCGTGACCGACGCGCAGGCCGCGCGCTTCCAGACGGGGCCGCAACTCTTCTTCGGTGGTGCCGGGATACGTGGTGCTCTCGAGTGACAGCAATTGACCGGGCCGCATATGGGGCAGCAGCGACTCGACGGTGCCGATCACGTACGACAGGTCGGGCTCGCGGTAGGCGGTGAGGGGCGTGGGGACGCAGATGATCAACGCATCGGCTTCGACCACGCGTGAAAAATCGCTGGTGGCAGCCAGGCCCGCCGCACGGGCCGCCGCGATCGTCGCCCCCTTGATATGCGCGATATAGCTCTCGCCGCGGTTGAGCTGGTCGACCTTGGCGGCGTCGATGTCGATTCCGAGGACATGGAAGCCTTCGGCCGCATAGCGCAGCGCGAGCGGCAGCCCGACGTAGCCAAGGCCGACGATGCCGATCACGGCGTGGCGCTCGCGCAGCCGGGTCAGCAGCTGCTCCAGGTGAACTGATTGGTTCTCGTCTCGCATGGTGTCCTCGACAGTGGTAGTGATCGTTACGGATGAGAGTGATGACAGCGCCGCGTCAGGTCCGCGATCGTGCGGCGGCGCGCCGCTGTCGCTTTACTGACCGGATCATCGTGGGCAGGGCTGCGTCCACACAGGCACCACATCGCGGCCCTGGCCCGCCCGCGCGCGACACGACATGACACGAATGGGCGGCGAACGTGTCAATCGCCAGTGCGCGGCGCGCACATACCTTTTTTCGGGAATGGCCGGGGTGGAACAAGCAAATAACAAATCGGAAGCGCAGGGCAGGTCAATGGTTATCGGGGAATAGCGCCGGATGAATTGCATGACGACTTGGTGGTCAATGGCTTGCGGGAATGCAGCCAATTCTGCGGCGGTAGGCAGCAATTGATGTTTCGCGAGAATAAAGGAACTGCCGATGCCAAATCGATGTGCTTGAAATAAATAGCTGCCGCAAAATATCGCGGCAAGCAACAACAACAGCATCAATGCAGCCGGGCCCATCACCATCATGAGGGTGGCGCTGGCCCTGTGAGGCGCCGACCCGCTGTCCACAGAGGGCCGGCTTGCAGTGAGAACGCATTGGGTGGGCATGGCGACCGTTACCTGGTTAAACAAACGGGCTATTAGATTCAAAGAAATTTATTTGCAACATACCCGAATCACAGCACGTTCAGCCTGTCGATTCGTGGATCGAATCACGCCAACATTGATTCCCGGTGATTCGCGAGTTGATTATCCGATCCTGCCTGCATGGCGGGATTGAGATCACTCAACAGCGCTCGGGGATATTGGTGGCGACGGGCCTTATTCAAACGGCTTGGCCAATCTGGAAATGAAAATGGAAATAGAATCAGGGAATTAAATTTCTAATTCCCTATTTCTTTATTGAAGATTCAAGCGGAGGAGGAGACGTTCCCGGCCCGGCAAGCCGGGAACGCACGGCGGCGTGCTACGCGCCTGGCCGGCCGGGGCGCGGCTGCGGCGCCATCGGCGGCACCGTGATCGTTTCGTTCAGGCGCAGGAACTTGAAGCCGGCCAGCATCTGGCCGGGCTTGCCGGCGCGTGCATTGTCCGCTTCGCGGCCGGCCACGCGCGCCATGTACGAAGCGAACGTTTCTTCGCGCACCTTGGGCGCCGACGAATGCAGGAAATGCCGCTCGCCATTCGGCCCCAGCACCACCAGGCCCACATGCGAGGCCCAGTATTCGCCGTTGCGGGTCGAGATCACGTTGACGAAGTCGCCCTCTTGCAACTGGTCGAGAATGGCCGCCACGCCGTCTTTCGGCACGTAGGTCTGGCGGCTTGTTTCAACAGGGATGTCGCGCACCGTGTTGTGGCGCGTGCGCAGGAAGCGTGCGCGGTCGACCCGCATGTCGTAGCCGGGGCCGTTCGGGCCTGCCAGGTTGGCGCTGATATCGGTGACCAGCCAGCGGTTGGCCACGTTCCAGTCCAGCTCGGTGTAATGGTTACGCGTGGCCACGCCGATCACGCCATCGCGGTAGCGGATCCGCTGCAGCATCCAGAAGAATTCTTCCCACGATTGTGACAGTGCCATCGCATAGGTGTGTTCCACAAAAACCACACAATCGCTTTGTTCGATGCTGTACATCGGCAGGCTGTCGTGGATCTCGAACGGGAACTCGCCCAGCAGGTTCAGCGAATACGGCTGGCCGATGTTCTGGCGGCCGATCGCGGCGATGCGCTTGCGCAGGTCGGGCTGCGCGCCCTGCATGTGCGGGATGTACTGGCCGGCTTCGAACGGCGTCATCTTGTAGATCGGCTTGTCCAGCAGGGCGGCCATTGGCGTGGGTGGCGGTGGCGCACCCGGGATCGGCGGCGTAGCGGCAGGGGGACTGGCGCAGCCGGTCAGGACGGCGCTGGCAAGAAGCAGGCAGGCAAGGCGCATGGCGGTCATCTAGGGAGAAGGGAAAGTGTCACGCTAATCCGGTAAGCGCAATGGAGATAATGAATTCTGCGTAGTTGCCCATAACCAGAACGACCCGTCGAAAACATGCATTCCTCCCAGTTATACGAAAGCAAACACAAGTGATTATTCATGATGGCAATCCATCATGAATACTCGCCACAAGCATTTAAAAATTTGCCTTACTTTACCAAGAATCGCACCCTTCCCAGGAGAGAGATGATGTTCAAGCAGAAGCCGCTTGCCGCGGCCGTATCGATGGCCGTCTGGAGCCTTG
>Ga0308170_10003603_pt1 | contig 12560 bp, 12 predicted proteins | sample PhyBR2_2_FD_202136 | JGI IMG/M metagenome (GOLD analysis project Ga0308170, IMG submission 202136) | Phyllosphere microbial communities from UC Gill Tract Community Farm, Albany, California, United States - DLSLSB.R2 | ecosystem: Host-associated > Plants > Phyllosphere > Unclassified | place... | reverse complement strand
GACGTAGCGGTGGAGCGAGTCGAGCCCGAGCGGGTGTTTTCATTTCGCTGGCACCCTTACGCGATCGAGCCGCAGGTGGATTATTCCCAGGAATCTGAAACACGGGTGCAGTTCGAGCTTGAGGACATGGATGGCGGCACCTTGCTGAAAGTCGTGGAGTCGGGCTTCAACAATATTCCCGAGGCGCGCCGGCTCAAGGCCTTTCGCATGGACAGTCGTGGCTGGGACGAACAAATGGCCAATATTGAAGCGTTTCTGAGCAAGGCTTGATTCTCCATCGTGGGTGCAAATGTTGGCACGCCTGGCGCGGGTAAGGGTTTTCGGAAGGGCGGGTATGGCGAATGTCTTACACGAGATGATAACGATGTCGTCTATTGCACTTTGGATCCGACGCGTAATCTGGACTTATCCACTGAAGCACAGGAAGTGCTCAGGATCAGGGACGATCGACCTTGCAAGGATGGCTATCGACAGGGAGTCGTAATGGTCTTGGAAAAACCCGCTTCGGCGGGTTTTTTTTCGCCAGTCAAAAAGGTCCGCAAGTGCTGTGTAGCGAAACGCTTACACCGCGGCGCTGCTTTCTCGTCTTTTTCCATTTCATCGGAACGCTTAATCTAAGTCCATCCACTGAGTACAGGGAGTGCTCGGGGTCATGGATGATCGGACCAGGCATGGAATGCCGGACAGGGAGTCAAATTGGTCCTCAAAAAACCCGCCTAGGCGGGTTTTTTTTCGTCTGCAGAAAAGTGGCCTTTCACCGCCTCAGGTACCGGCCCAGCCTATTGGCCCCTGGGATCAGGCGCCAGTGGCTTGTAACGCCTGGGCACGTAGACGGGCGACGTCCTTGCTCGGAGATGCACCAAATAGGCGACTGTATTCGCGACTGAACTGCGAAGGGCTCTCATAACCCATCTTGTAACCGATGGACGAAACATCACTGTTCTCTGCCAATAGCAGTCGCCGGGCTTCTTGAAGGCGCAGTTGTTTCTGGTATTGCAGAGGGCTCATGGCGGTCACGGCTTTGAAACGGTGATGCAGCGCCGACGGGCTGAGGTTGATCATTTGCGCCAGGCTGTCGATGCTCAGCGGCTCGGCATAATGGTTATTGAGCCACTCGATGGCGCGACTGATGCGATGGGTTTGTGTGTCGGGAATGGCTATTTCGTGCAAACGCTGGCCCTGGGCGCCTCGCAGCAGTCGGTAGAAAATCTCCTGTTGGGCCAGGGGCGCCAAGGTTGCGATGTCCTCCGGACTGTCCAGCAGCCGCAGCAGGCGCAACATCGCATCGAGCAGTGGCGCGTCGATGCGATCCAGGAACAGTCCGCGTCCGGTTCGCTGGGTCGGAACACCGATAGGGCTGGTGTCGGCGATCAGGCGGCAGACTTGTGCCGGGTCGATGTCCAGGCGAATGCACAGGTAGGGACGTTCGGGACTGGCTTCGACCACTTGCCCGGCCAGCGGCAGGGTCACCGAGACAACCAGGTAATTGAGCGGGTCATACACGTAGCACTCATCCGCCAGCCGCACCTCTTTTCGCCCTTCGACGATCACGCATAGGCCGGGTTTGTGCACCGTATGCAGGGCTTCGGTCGGCTGGTCGCTGCGGATCAGGTGCAGGGCCTCGATGGCCGTAGGGTGGACGCCATATTCCGGCGCAAAACGCTTCATCAGCTCCGCCAGCTCGGCGCGACGCTGGCTGACGCCGTCGTCGGGCGCAATGTGTATGGACGTGGATACCGACATGCCGCTCAATCTCCCAGGCCAACTGTGTGGATCGCGTTAGTAAAGCCGATTGTATCGCTGGCGACTAGAGGTGGTTATCACGCTACAGAATTGTGCAAGCGCGCAGGAGGATCCGGCTAACCCCAACTTCCATGGGCTCCCTAATCTGGACTTGTCAAAACGCTCCCATCGGGGGCCAACACATCCAGTCGAGGAAACCATCATGTCCGATATCCAAAATAAAGTTGTGGTGATCACCGGCGCCAGCAGTGGGATTGGCGAGGCCGCCTCACGCTTGTTGGCCGCGCGGGGTGCCCGCGTAGTGCTCGGCGCTCGGCGCGTGGAACGTTTGCAGGCGCTGGTGCATGAACTCGAAGCCGCTGGCCAACAGGCGGTTTGCAAAGCCGTGGACGTGACCCGTCGCGACGACGTTCAGAGCCTGGTGGATTTTGCTGTCGGACGTTTCGGCAGGGTTGATGTGATCATCAACAATGCCGGCGTCATGCCCCTTTCCAAACTCGAGGCGCTGAAAGTCGATGAATGGGACCGCATGATCGACGTCAACATCCGTGGTGTGCTCCACGGCATCGCCGCCGGCTTGCCCCTGATGCAGCGCCAGCGCAGCGGCCAATTCATCAACATCGCGTCAATCGGCGCCTACACCGTCAGCCCCACCGCTGCTGTGTATTGCGCCACCAAGTTCGCCGTGCGGGCGATTTCCGAAGGGCTGCGCCAAGAGGTCGGCGGCGATGTGCGGGTAACGGTCATTTCCCCCGGCGTGACCGAGTCGGAACTGGCCGAAAGTATTTCCGATGAGGGTGGACGTGCCGAGATGCGCGAGTTCCGCAAGGTCGCGATTCCCGCAGAGGCCATCGCCCGGGCAATTGCCTACGCCATCGAGCAACCAGCGGATGTTGACGTCAGCGAACTGGTTGTGCGGCCAACCGCCAGTCCCTTTTAAAGTGAGCAATCCGACAAGGGATATCCCGGTGGCGAGCGGACAAACCCCCTCGCCACAGTTTTATGCCAGATGAAGAGAACGAGCGTTACGCCAGTTCCAGACGCGCCGCGGCACGCTGGGTGATCTGCGAACGCACCCGGAACGATTCCGCCGCGCGCCGGTGCGCTTCTTCCAATACACCCGCTGGCGCCGTGTCCGGGCAGCCCGCGTTGAAGGGGGGGGCAGGGGCGTATTCGAGTTGCAGTTGGACCAGCTCGGCGGTGCCTTGGTCGAACAATTCCGCCGCCAGGGTCAGCGCAAAATCGATCCCCGCCGTGATGCCGCCGCCGGTGATCAGGTTGCCGTCGCGTACCACGCGGTCCTTGACTGGGGTTGCCCCCAGGATGGACAACAAGCTGTGGTAGGCCCAATGGGTGGTGGCCTGTTTCCCTTTCAACAGTCCCGCCGCACCGAGTACCAGCGAACCGGTGCACACCGACGTGATGTACTGCGCGTGGGCCGCTTGCTGTCGGATGAAGGCCAAGGTCTGCTCGTCCTCCATCAAGGGGCCTACGCCGCTGCCACCAGGGACGCAGATTACGTCGAGTTTCGGGCAATCTTCGAAGGTGGTTGTCGGCGACAGTACCAAGCCAGTGCTGGAGGTGACTGGCGCCAAGTCTTTCCAGATCAGGTGCACCTTCACGTCCGGCAACGAGGCCAGCACATCGTAAGGGCCGGTCAGGTCCAGTTGCTGGACTTGCGGGAATAACAGCAAACCGATGTGCAGTGTCATGGTGATTTCTCCTTAAGTGATGCCCGAGGGTGGACGGCTCCACTTTAGGGTCGTAGGATCTGGCGCATACGCCAATAAGCCCACGAATTACGCCAATATGCCGACTGCGCCAAAAACCGTTCATGTCCTGGCCTTTGCCAATGTCCAAGTATTGGATGTCACCGGACCCTTGCAGGTGTTTGCCTCGGCCAATGACTTGGCTCGCCAGCAAGGCTTGCCCTTGCCATACGCGCCGACGGTGATTGCCCTGGGCGGCGGGGCAGTGATGTCCTCGGCGGGGTTGGCGTTGATGGCCGAGCCGCTGCCGAGCGAAGACAGTGACACCCTGTTGATCGCCGGCGGCTGGGGCGTTTACGAGGCGGCCAAGGATCCGGCGCTGGTGGCCTGGGTCAAGGCACATGGGCTGCGCTCACGGCGGGTGGCGTCGGTGTGTACCGGGGCGTTCCTGCTGGCCGCCAGCGGTTGGCTGGATGGACGCCGTGTGGTGACGCACTGGACCCGCTGCGAACAACTGGCCGAGCAGCATCCGCAGTTGCGGGTCGAGGCCAATCCGATCTTTATCAATGACGGTCCGGTCTGGACCTCGGCCGGGGTCACTGCCGGCATCGACCTGGCCCTGGCGCTGGTGGAAGAAGATCTCGGCCGTGCCGTGGCCTTGGAGGTCGCCCGGCAACTGGTGGTGTTTCTCAAGCGGCCAGGCGGGCAATCGCAGTTCAGCGTGACGTTGTCGCTGCAAAAACAGGGCAGCCGATTCGACGAACTGCATGCCTGGATCGCCGAAAACCTCACCCGTGACCTCGGCCTGTCGTGCCTGGCCGCCGAGGTAGGCATGAGCGAACGCAGTTTTGTACGCCACTACCGCGCCGACACCGGACAGACACCGGCGCGGGCGGTAGAACTGATTCGCGTGGAAACGGCCCGTCGCCTATTGGCCGACACCGTGGTATCGATCAAACGCGTGGCGGTGCAATGCGGCTTTGGCAGCGAAGAAACCCTGCGTCGCAGTTTCTTACGGGCCATGGGTGTGACGCCCCAGGCCTATCGCGAGCGGTTCGCGCTCAGCCCTCAAGCAGATCCAGCAATGCCTTGAGCGTCGCCTCGGGCGCTTCCTGAGGAATGTTGTGGCCTACGCCGGCCAGCACTCGGCGCTCGTAGAAACCGCTGAAATGCGCGGCATCGTCATCGTGTTCGGACGCGGGTCCTACGCCGTCATCGGCCCCGCACAGGGAAATGCTTGGCACGCTGATGACCGGTTGTTTGGCGAGGCGCTCTTCCATCCACTCCAGCGTCGGATCTCCGGGTGCGTACATGAAACGGTGGCGGTAGGAATGAATCACCACGTCGACAAAATCCGGATTCTCGAATGACGGGGCGCTGAGCGGATAAAGTTCGGCGCCGCGCTTCCAGGTCGGGGACCACAGGCGCCAGAGCAATGCACATAGCTCGCGTCGGTTTTGGGTCAGGCCCTCGACACCCCGAGCGGTGTGGAAATAGTACTGGTACCACAGTCGATGCTCGGTTTCAGGGTCCAGTGGCTGCGTTGAGTGAGGAATATCCTGCAGGTTGTAGCCGTCGCCGGTCACCAGGCAACGAACGCGCTCAGGCCACAGCGCCGCCACGATGCATGCCGCCCGACCGCCCCAGTCGTAGCCGCACAGCGCCGCTTGGGGAATGGCGAGCGCGTGCATCAGGTCGAGCAGATCCTGGGCCAGCGCCGCCTGCTGGCCAGAGCGCAGGATGGACGGATTGTTGAACCGCGTCGGGCCGTAGCCGCGCAGGTAGGGCACGATGACTCGATAGCCGCGCTGAGCCAGGGCCGGCGCGACCTCATCGAAAGCCCGGGGGTCGTAGGGGAAACCGTGCAGCAGGATAACGGGCTCGCCGGCGGCGGGGCCGTGTTCTTCATAGGCAATGCGCAGCAACGGCGTCACGGCGAAATTGAGCTTGGGATTCTGGTTCACATCAGCCTCCGGTTACGCGGGTTCCTGATTCACGTATTTGCTCCGATCCGGCGTGAAGGTCACGATCATATGGGTGCCGGAGCAGGTGAGGGTGTGCTCTTGGATCAGATCGATGTCCAGGTCTTCACCGCGCAGGCCCTGCCATTGGGCGAGGTATTTCAGACATCCGAATTTTGCGGTTTTTTTCAGGCTACGGCTGACGCCACCTTTCCAGCCCAGCACCGGCAATTCACCGGCCAGGCAGCGTTGTGCCAGTTCGGGAAACCGCTGCGCGCGGTCGCGGCCGATTTCCCAACATTTGATCAAGCCTCGGTCGTGGCCTTCCCAGAGTTCTTCCCGGGTCAGGCCTGATCGCGGCGGGGTGGTGATGGCGCGTTTGATATGGGTCATGTCGGATCCTTGAGTCGGGTTTTTATTGGGCAGCTCCGCTGCACCCGTAAGTGCATCGATCTTAGGAGGGGTTTGGGAGGCTGGCAACTTTTGTGGCGAGGGGATTTATCCCCGATGGCTGCGCAGCAGACCCTCAATAGAACAACCCCGATCGGCCTGACACGCCGGCTCGGAGGTTTTCTGGGTCTGCTGCGCAGCCATCGGGGATAAATCTCCTCACCACAGTGGTGCAGTGTTCCTACAAAAAATTAGGTGGACCGGAAATTTCTGACGAGTCGCGGCGGTTGCCGGTTCGGAAGAGGCGGGGATAGGCTTTGCCGGTCGCTGCAAAATCAGCGACCGGGTTTGGTCGCCCGGGTTTAGAATGGCGCACGATGCCGCGCGAGCGGCTGTCTGCTTTATGGCTGGCTGTGCGTGGGAGGGCTTCGGGCCCTGCCGGGTATCCATTCCCTGGTCGACCAACCTGCGTACAGTTCGCCACCCTTCTGCTTGGTCGCGGAAATGGCGAACTCCACTTCGAATGGAGATTCATATCATGATCAAGGTCACCCCCAATCCCCCAAAAGCCGAAGACCTCTCTTCCTACACCACCCTCGATTCAAAAAAAAATCGCGAAGCCGCCGACCGGGCGCTGAACATCCACTTGTCTCCCGCCGCCCCGAAACCCGACACCCAAAACGACCAGGTCTTTTCCGTAGTCCCGGGCCTGAACACCGAATCGGTGCTAACCAACCTCAGCGAAACCCTGGCCTCGGCCAATGCCATGGCCAGTGATTTGGCTTTCGAACTGGAAGGCTCCCGGCGACATGTTGCGTTGGGGATTCAGCAGTTGATCGAACTGGGCACGTTGCTGGCCAATCGGGCGCTGGATGACCTGGAATCGACCGTCTAACTGACACACCCCGGATGTGGCGAGGGAGCTTGCTCCCGCTGGGTTGCGAAGCAACCCCAAGATTTTTGCGCCTGCTGCGCAGTCGAGCGGGAGCAAGCTCCCTCGCCACAGGGAATCGCGTTTAATCCAAGGCTCACGGCTGCCAGTTATTTTTCTCCCCGCTCAACTTGCGATCCAAAAAACTCGCCGCGCTGATCAGTGCCAGATGGGTCAAGGCCTGGGGTGTGTTGCCTAGGTGAAAGCCGTGGCTGTCGAACTCTTCGGCGTACAGGCCCAGCGGGTTGGCGTAGCGCAGCAGTTGTTCGAATTCCAGCTGGGCTTTTTCCACGCGGCCGGCGCGGGCCAGGCATTCGACGTACCAGAACGAGCAGGCCGCGAACGAGCCTTCGGTGCCGCTGAGGCCGTCGATAGGGCTGTCATCGTTGCGGTAGCGATACACCATGCCGTCGCGCACCAGGCTCTGTTCAATCGCGTCCAGGGTCGACAACCAGCGTGGGTCGCGGGCACTGACGAAACGCACCAAGGGCATCAATAACATCGAGCCATCGAGGGCGGTGCTCCCCAGGCGTTGGACGAAATGCTGGTGTTCCTCGTTCCAGAAATTGCTCCAGATGTCCTCATAGATAGCCTGGCGAGTCTCATCCCAGCGGGCGAACGGGGCGGGCAGCGAGCGTTTTTCGGCCAGGCGGATGGCGCGGTCGACGGCAACCCAGCACATCAGCCGCGAATGCAGAAAATGCTGCTTGTCACCGCGCATTTCCCAGATGCCCACGTCCTTGTCCTGCCAGGTTTGGCATACCTGATCGACGACATCGGCGGTGTGTTTCCAGCCTTGATGGGAGATCGCTTCGCCGTACTTGTTGACCAGGTACACCGCGTCCATCAACTCGCCAAAGATATCCAACTGCACCTGCCGGTAGGCCAGGTTGCCGATGCGCACCGGCTGCGCACCGCCGAAGCCGCTCAGGTGCGGCAGCTCGGTTTCCGGCAGCTCCAGCCGGCCGTCCAGGCCGTACAAGATGTTGAGTTTGGTCGGTTGGTCGCAGCAGTCGCTGACCCGCCCTCGCAACCAGCGCATGTAGGCATTGGCTTCTTCGATGAAGCCCAGGCGCATGAACGCATACACGGTAAAAGAGGCGTCGCGGATCCAGGTGTAGCGGTAATCCCAGTTGCGCTCGCCGCCACGGGTTTCCGGCAGGCCGAAAGTGGCGGCGGCGAGGATAGCGCCGTGTTTTCGCGAGGTCAGCAGCTTCAGCGCCAGGGCGGAACGATTGACCATTTCCCGCCAGCGCCCGCGATAATTCGACTGGCCGATCCAGCCACGCCAAAACGCCAGGGTGCGTTCCAGGCACAAGGCGCTGACGTCGTCCTGCAACCGCGGGTCATCAATGCCGCCCAGCAAGAATTCGGCGCTCTGGCCCTGCTCCAATGTGAATTTGGCCACCGCGGCGTTGCCGTCCAGCGTCATGGCCTGGTCGGAACACAGGCGCAGGCTCGGTTGCCCCGACGCCTCGAAGCAAATGTGGCTACCGTCCTGGTGCGCCGTGGTGGCGGCTCGGGCGTAGTCATGCCGCACGGCGCAACGCAGGCGAAAGGTCGCGCTGCCCACCGCCATGCGCACCTTGCGCATCAGTACGGGCAGATCATCCTCGCTGTCGCCGATGGGCAGCAGGTCGGTGATTTCCACCACCACCCCATCGCTCAGCCAGCGGGTTTGCAGCACGTTGGTATCGGGCAGGTAGATCTGCTGGCGACGGGCATCCGGCAGGTCTGGTGCGAGTTGGAAGATGCCCGCCTCGGGCGTGTCGAGCAGCGAACAGAAGATCGACGGGCTGTCGAATTCCGGCCAGCAGAAAAAATCCACGCTGCCTCGATCGTTCACCAGCGCAGCGGTGCGCATGTCGCCGATGATGCCGTGGTTTTCGATGGGGCTTTGCGGCTCGTCATGATCAGCCATTGCCGCGGAATCCTGGATACAGACTCATCCCGCCGTCGATGAATAGCGTGGTGCCTACCACGTAGTCGGACAAGTCCGACGCCAGCCAGACCACCGCGTTGGCAACGTCCTCGACATCGCCTACACGACCGTAAGGAATCAGCTGCAGCAGTTTTTGCTCCTGCTCACCTTCGGTGGCCTCGCGGTTGATGGCCGTGCGGATGGCGCCGGGGGCGATGCTGTTGATGCGGATGCGCTGGTGGCTGGTTTCCTGGGCCAGGCTCTGCATCAGCAGATCGACACCGCCCTTGGAAGCGGCGTAATTGACGTGGCCGGCCCAGGGAATGCGCTGGTGCACCGAGCTCATGTGGATGATCTTGCCAGCGGCCCGGGACACGCCCTGGCGAATGCCCTGGCGATTGAAAATCCGCAGGGCGGCACGGGCACAGAGGAACTGGCCGGTGAGGTTGGTGCCGATCACCGTGTTCCAGTCTTCCAGGCTCATGTGGACAGCGGCAGCGTCTTTTTGCAGGCCGGAATTGGCGACCAGGATGTCCAGCGTGCCAAAGGCTTCGAGGGTCTTGGCAAATAGCTGTTCGACGTCCTGCTCCTTCGAAACATCGGCGCCGACGGCGATCGCGCGGCCGCCATTGTCATTGATCTGGCGAGCCAGGTCTTCGGCCGGACCGGCATTGGAATGGTAGTTGAGCACCACGGCGGCACCGGCCTGCGCCAACGCCTTGGCCGAGCCTGCGCCAATGCCGGAGCTGGCGCCAGTGACGAGGGCGACTTGGTGGTCGAGGGTTATCTGCATGGTTTAGCACCTGGAGTGAAGGGCCTTACCTGCTGACTGGCGTGAGGTGTGCAGAGTTCAGTCAGGCGCAGCGATCTTCATCCTCCAGCCCCATTTGGATATCACACAAGCAATGCCTGGCCGCTACCAACCCCGCCCCGAGTTGACCCAGAAATTCACCGACAGCGACGTCGACACCGACTCCACCTGGTGAAACCAACCCTCCGGCAAAAACAGCAGATCTCCAGCCTCCAGCGTCACCCGCATGAAAGTCACGTCCCGGGCCCGCGGGAAACGTTGATAGTCCGGCGCGTCGGGATTGAAATCACAGCCGTCCAGCCCGCCTTGGGGCGCTGTGGACCAAGTGCCCAGCACCTCACGGTGATGGGGCGCGGCGAGGGTGAATATCTTCTGTCCCCAGACCTGGGCGAACAGGTTATCAGTGTCATCGCGATGCAGCGGCGTCAGGGTGCCCTTGGGGCCGATCCAGATGCGCGGCGGGATGAACAGCGACGGGTCGAAGTAGGGCGGATATTGGATCTGCTCCAGCAGTTGCGCCGGCAAAATGTTGTTGCCCATATAAGCCGGTGGTTCACCCTCGGTACTCTTGACCGCCGGGCTGTCCAGGGAGGCGATGAATTCGGCCATGGAGGTGGAACGGAAATCGCGCTCGGTAGAGAAAGTTTTCTTCACGTAGTCGCCATGGCGCGTGATGCCTTGCAGTTGGGCAAAGTGCACCAGCGATTCCTCGCGGCTGAGCTTGAACAGCGGCCAGTCCTGCAGGGCATTGCTGATGACCAGCGGAATACCGTGGGGCAGATAGCGTGCCTGGAACTCCTGCACCGACAATTCGCTGCGCGGTCGTCGTTCCACCGTGCGTTGGGTGGGCAGGCTGGCGGTGAGTTTTTCGCTGAAGCGCGGCGGGGTGGGGTAGCGCTTGTTCATGTCGATCTTTTCCACCACGCCGCCGCTGTGACGGGCATGGTCGATGATTTGCGGCAGCAAGGTCGCCAGGCCCATGTTGCCGCCGATTTTCAGGCGACCGCTGGCAAACAATTCCTCGACATTGGCCATGCCGGCCATGATCCCGAGAAAATCCTTTTCCGCCACTTCGATGGTCACGTCGGGGCTGGCGTGCCGACCGGCCTGGGTGTGGCTGCTGGCCCTGACCTCGGACCAATACGCCTGCTGCGGGCCGAACACGAATTGAAAGACGCCCTCGATACCAACGGCGCCGGCATTGGCGAACAGTTTGCCCAGGATGGTTTGCAGGTCCACGGCGGTCACTCTTGTGGGTTTTGGTCTTGGCAGGTAACGAGGGCCGGGATCGGAAATTTAGCCCCCACCGCTGACCACCGCCCTAGCGCGTCGCCACCATGAACACCCGAGGAAACGGCAGCAGCACTGTCCCATCGTCCAGGGCCGGATAAGCCTGTTCGATTGCCTTGAGGTATTGCGCCAGGTATTGCTCGCGCTGTGTCTCATCCAGCGGATCGAGAAACGGTCGCAAGCCGCTGCCCTTGAACCACTCCACCACGCCCGCCGCGCCGCCAGCGAGTGGGTGGTGATAGACCGTGCGCCACACGTCGACGCGGGTGCAGTGGGGCTTGAGAATCGAGTAATAGGTGCTGGCATCCGCCACTTCAGTGCGCGTATCAGCCGCCCCCGCCAGTTGGCTGGCCCATGGACCGTTGGCGGCGATTTCGCGCATCAAGCGGTGGGACGGCTGGTGCAGGGTGTCCGGCATCTGGATCGCCAGGCTGCCGCCGCGTGCGAGTTTGTTCACCAGCGAGGGCAACAGGCTGGCGTGATCGGGCAACCATTGCAGCACGGCGTTGGCGAAGATCACGTCGAACGGCCCGGGTTCGTTCCATCGGCCGATGTCGGCGATGTCGAAGGCGACGGCGGGCAAACGCTGGCGAGCGGCTTCGATCATGTCGCCGGAACTGTCCAGGCCGCGCACTGCGGCACCGGCGAAATGTTCCAGCAAAAGCTCCGTCGAATTGCCAGGGCCGCAGCCCAGGTCGATCACCGAGTGCGCTTGCGTGGCGGGAATGGCCGCCAGCAGGTCCCGGGCCGGGCGGGTGCGTTCCTGTTCAAATGCGACGTACTGTTTAGCTGACCAGCTCATGGCGTTCTCCTGTGGGTTGGAGCGAATCGAGGTGCCGCCAGTATAGGGTTGAGTGGAGAATATGCAGCCAGCGTAACGGTTTTGACTAAATCGGCGGGTTACGATTTCGTTATCTTCCCTACACCACCGATCGGAGAGAACCGCAGTGACTCAACTGACCCTGCTGTGCCTGCCTTATTCCGGCGCCAGCGCGATGGTGTACAGCCGTTGGCGGCGCACATTGCCGTCATGGCTGCAGGTGCAGCCAGTAGAGCTGCCGGGACGCGGGGCGCGGTTCGGCGAGCCGCTGCACACCGACATGGGCCCATTGGCGACGCAGCTGGCGCGGGAGCTGTACCCGACGCTCCAGGCCCCTTACGCGGTGTTCGGTCACAGCCTCGGCGCGCTACTGGCCTGTGACATTGCCCATGCCCTGCGCGAACTGGGTTGCCCGGAGCCGGTGGCGCTATTTGCCTCGGGCACCGCGGCGCCGACGATGCGAGCCGATTATGATCGGGGTTTCGCCGAACCGAAAACCGATGCGCAACTGATCGAGCAATTGCGCACCCTCAACGGCACCAGCGAAGAGGTGTTGGGCAATGAAGAACTGATGGCCCTGACCTTACCGATCCTGCGGGCGGATTTCCTGCTGTGCGGGCGCTTCCAGCCCCGGGTGCGCCCGCCGCTCAACTGCCCGGTGCATGTCTTCGGCGGCACCACCGACAAGGCCACCACCGAGCAACTGATTGGCTGGCGCCAGGAGACCACCGGAAGCTTTTCGGTGGACATGCTGGCGGGCGGGCACTTTTTCATTCATGAGCACGAGGCCAGGGTCCTGCGGCTGATCAAGGATCAGTTGAGCGTGCACCACCGCCGGCATGGGCTGGCGATCAGCGCGTGATTTGATTCCCAGGCTTATTGAAACACAGCCCCTTGTGGGAGCGAGCCTGCTCGCGATGGCGTCGTGTCAGTCAACGAACTGCAAACTGACACTCCGCATCGCGCGCAGGCTCGCTCCCACAG
>Ga0308170_10003599_pt1 | contig 12565 bp, 13 predicted proteins | sample PhyBR2_2_FD_202136 | JGI IMG/M metagenome (GOLD analysis project Ga0308170, IMG submission 202136) | Phyllosphere microbial communities from UC Gill Tract Community Farm, Albany, California, United States - DLSLSB.R2 | ecosystem: Host-associated > Plants > Phyllosphere > Unclassified | place... | reverse complement strand
AAGCTCGCCCTCGAACGGCTGGCCAAAATTTAACCGGTAGACCACGCACGACGCGATCCGTAGGGTGGACACCTGTGTCCACGCGCTACGCACGTATCAATTTATCGTTGGCGCCAACGCATCGCTCGCAACGCATGCAGCACCAATCCGACGATTGAAAACAAGGCGGTGTTCAACCACGCGTTGACCGCCCGTAGAGCGTGTGAAAAAATCGTCAGGGCAAGGCGCATCGTCGAAGACAGTACGCGGGTACGACGAGACGATGCAACGCAGCCATGGCGATTTTTTCACACGCTCGTAGCGTGGATAGGCCGCGGAGCCCGTTGGCGTACCGTTATTGGTATGCACGATCCGCGTGGGCACGAGTGCCCACCCTACGGGAAACGTTTGTATCGTGCATGCATCACGGCGCAAGAATCAGCGCCCCACCTGCTGCAGCCTGCGCTCCACGAAGGCCTGCAAATCCGTCGGCAAGGTCCCGAGCGCGCGCGCCTGGCGGAATGCGTCGGCCGCCTCGGGGTTGCGCTTTTCTCCCTGCAGGGCGATGCCCAGGCCCATCCACCACACCGCATTGTTCGGCGTCGTGCGCAGCGCGGTCTGGTACTGCTCGGCGGCTTCGTGGAAGCGCCCTTGCCGCTGCAAGGCGCCGCCCAGGAAGGCGTGGTATTCGCCGTTGCCCGTCGCATACGGCAGGGTGCGCAGCAGCGCCTCGATGCCGCTCTTGCCGCGCTCGATCTGCAGGCGCGCCAGCAGCATCGCCAGCGCCGGCTGGCGCGGGTCCAGCGTCAGGGCTTGCTGGAGCTGGGTCATGGCTTCGTCGCCACGGTTGTTTTCGATGAGCAGGCCGACCAGGGTCTGGCGCGCCGCTTCGTGGCGGGGGTTGATGCGCAGCGCCGCCTGCAGGCTCGCCATCGCTTCGCCCACGCGGCCGTCCTGCAGGGCGGCCAGGCCGCGCCGGTAGGCGTTCTCCGCGCCCTGGCCCTCGGTCTCGACGCGGCCCTGGCCGCGGGTCGCCGGCGCAGCCGGCGCGGCTGCGCGTGGCGCGGTGTCGGCGCCGGCAGGCGCGCCGCCCGCTTCCCTGCGCTTCAAGGCCGCCAGCCAGGATGCTTCGGTTTTCGCCCGCGCAGCAGCCCGCGCCTGTTCCTCGCGCAGCTTGCGTTCGGCCTCGCGGCGCTGGGCCCTGGGCAGCGCGGCCAGCCGGGATTCCTCGGCCTTCCAGCGTTTGCCCAGGCGCTCCTGCTCGGCGCGCGCGCGTTCGCTGGCGACGGCCCAGGAGGTGGTCGTGGCTTCGGCGCCGGCATCGGCAACCGCCGATGCCGGGTGCGGCTTCGCCGATGGCGCCGGCTCGGGCGGCACGATGGTTTCCTTCTTGCCGGCGGGGGCTGCGGCCTTGCGCGGCTCCCGCGCGACGGGTTCCGGCGCCGGTTCGGCCCGCGCCACCGCGCGCGGCGGCTCCGCCGGCTTCTCCGCGCGCGCGGCCAGCGCAGGCGCGGCTGCGGCAACCGCCACTGGCGCGGCCGGGGCCACCTCGGCCACCGTCACCGGCGCGACCGGAACCGCCTGTGCCACCGGCGCCGGCGGCGCATCATCGCTCTTGCCCTTCAAGGGCAGCACGAACCAGGCCGCCGCACCGAGGGCGACCAGCACGCCGCCCGTGATGGCGGCGATGCGCCCCACCGGCAGCCGGCGTTCGCCGCCGCCGACCGTCTTGATCTCTGGCGGCACCCCATCGGCGCGGGCGTTGCCGCGCGCGTCGAGGTCTTGCAGCATCTTGTTGATTAGACTCATCGCAGGCTCATCGTGTCAGGGTCCAGGCAAGCGAAGCCGCCATCCCGGCCAGCGCGCCCGCGCCGGCCAGCCAGGGCCACAAGCGGCGCCGGGTCGCGACGGTGTCGCGCGCGGCGCCGTCCATATGCTGGGCATTGACCTGCTGCTTGCCTTCGCCGTAGCACAGCATCAGCGCCTTGTGCGCCATGATGTTGACCAGGCGCGGGATGCCGCCGCTGGCGCGGTACAGGCGCTTCACGGCGCCAGCGGAAAACAGGCGCGCGCCAGTGTAGCCGGCCACGCGCAGGCGGTGCGCAAGATAGAAATCGAGGTCGTCGCGGGACAGCGGCCCGAGGTGGTAGTGGAAGGTGATGCGCTGGGCCAGCTGGCGGATCGCATCGAGTTCCAGCTTGCGGTTCAGCTCCGGCTGGCCGAACAGGACGATCTGCAGCAGCTTGCGCTTTTCCGTCTCCAGGTTCGTCAGCAGGCGCAGCGCTTCCAGGCTTTCGACGGGAATCGCCTGCGCCTCGTCTAGGCAGAGCAGCACGCGCTTGCCCTGCCCCGCCAGCTCGAGCAGGCGCTGCATGATCGATTTCAGCAAGCGGTGCTGGTCGACGTTGCGCTCGAGCGGCACTTCCAGTTCGTCGGCCAGCGCCAGCATCAGGGTGCGCGGTTCGAGGAAGGGATTCGGGATGTAGGCGGTGACGAATTCCTCGCCCAGGGTCGCCATGAACTTGCGGCACAGGAGCGTCTTGCCGGTGCCGACCTCGCCCGTGATCTTGATGAAGCCTTCGCCGCTGCGCGCGGCCACCAGCAAGGTGTTGAGCGCTTCCTGCGAGCGCGGACTGCCGAAAAAGAAACTCGTGTCCGGGGTGATCCCGAACGGCAGTTCGCGCAAGCCGAAATGCGCCGCGTACATTACTTGCGCTCCAGCGTGCGCGGGTCGAGCGCATCGATGCGGCGCGTCGTGTCGAGCAGGTCCTGGCTCCAGTTGCTGGCGCTGTCGACGATGGTCGGCTTGATCAGCACGACCAGCTCGCGCTTCTGCGACACCCGGTTCTTGTTGCGGAACAGCGCGCCCAGCACCGGCACCTTGCCGGCGCCCGGCAGCTGGCTGGTATCGTCGGTCGCCGCCTGGCGCATCAGGCCGCCGACGGCGACCACCTGCCCATCCTGGCCGCGGACAATACTGTCCAGTTCCGAGGTCGAGGATGCGGCCAGCGGCAGCGTCAGCGAACCGGCCGAACCGAGGTCGATGCCCTTGGTGATGGTCGTCACCTGGCTGACCGAAGGGTGCACGTGCAGCAGGATGTTGCCCTTTTCGTCGATCTGCGGCGTCACGTCCAGCACCACGCCCGAGAAGAAGGGCTGCAGGGTCACGCTCGGCGTGGTCGTGTTGCCGGCGGTGCTGGTGTTGGTCGTGGTGGTGACGCCGGTGACGAAGAATTCGTCGGTACCGATCTTCAGCACCGCCTTCTGGTTGTTGACGGCGGCCACGCGCGGGCTCGAGAGCACGTGGACGGTGCCCTGCTGCTCGAGCAGCGAAATCAGCGCCGCGAAATTATTCGTCTGGAAGGCGAAGCCGAACAGCGAGCCGGCGGCATTCGCGGCGTTCGACAGCGAGAAGCCGGTGCTCGCCGCCAGGCCGTTGCCGTTGCTGATGACGGGCGGCTGGCCGCCATTGAAGGGCAGCGGCTGCAGCGACCCGCCCGGCGAGATGACGCCGGTGGCGACGCGGTTGTTGCGCGCATTGCCGATCGCCGAGAAGCTGGCCCAGTTGATCCCGCTCTGGAACTGCTCGTTCAGCTCCACTTCGAGGATCTTCGCTTCCAGGATCACCTGGCGGTCGACCGACAATTGCGTCGCCTTCAGGTACATGTCGACGCTGCGCAGTTCTTCCGGCATCGCGCGGATCACCAGCACGCCCGACTGCGGGCTGACGACCACGCTGCGCCCGCCCTCCTTCGAGCCGACGATGGCGACGATGGCCTCCTTCAGGTCGCCCCAGAAGTCGCTGTCGGAGAGCATGTTGACGTCGGTGCTGGCCACTTGCGTCGCGCCGCCGCCGTTCTGGTTCTGGTTATTGCCGTTGTTCTGGTTCTGGCCCGGGTTGCCCTGCTGTCCCTGGTTGTTGCCGCCGCCGCCGTTGTTGTTGACGACGTTCGAGACCGAGGTCGATGTCACGCGCAGGTTCGAGGAGCCGCGCCGGCTGCCGACCAGGTAGTTCACATGGAACATCCGGGTCTGCATCGTCAGCGGGCGGATCGAGATGCGGGTGCCGTCGATCTTGTAGTCGTAGCCGTACATCTCGCGCACGGCTTCCAGGGTCTCGGCCAGCGTCACGTCCTTCAGGTTGGCGCTGATGGTGCCGCTGACATCGGGATGGACCAGCATGTTGTAGCGGGTGCCGGCCACGATGGAACGGAAGAACTGCTGCGCGGGCACATTATTGAAGGCGACGTTGAAGCGCTCTTCCAGCGCGGGCCGGGCCTTCGGCAGTTCGCGCGCCAGGCTGCTTGCGGGCGGCAGCAAGGCGTTCGCCACCGCATCGTCGACCTGCGGCGCGGCGCGCGTGGCGGCGCTGGCCGTGGCCACTTCGCGCTTGATGGTGTCGTAGGTCTGGTGCGGCGGCGTGGCTCCACAGCCGGCAAGCAGCGCGCCGGCCGCGAGCAGCGCCGGCAGGGAATGATGTCGCATGGATGTCCTGTCCTTCATTTGTCGTGTACCCGCGTCATCGCGCCGGCCCTGGGCGCGGCGGCCGCATTCAGTGTCAGCACCTGGCGCGTGCGTCCGCGCACCAGCTCCACTTCGTCCTGTTCGATGCGCACCACGCGCGCGCCCTTGTAGGTATCGCCCAGGCGCAGCGTCTCGCCGTCGATCACGGCGACGTGGCGCCCGCCCGGCTGGCGCGCAATCAGCACCGATTGCAGCTGCGGCGCGCGGTCGGCGGGAGCGGCCGCCGCCTGGCCGGCGCCCTGCCCCGCCATCAGCGCGGCCGGCGGACGGGTCGGGTCCTGCAGCGCCTGGGCGCCCGCCAGGCTCGCGCTCGCCAGCAGCAGGCAGGCTAAAACGCGCTTCACAGCTTCATCCATTTCGCGTCCAGGCTCAGGGTGTACAGGGTCAGGGTCAGGCGCGAGGTGGGCCAGGTTTCGGCCTCCAGCCTGGCAGCGCCCCAGAACAACTGGGTCGGCATCGATTCCAGCGCCGCCATGGTGCCGATCATGTCGAGGTAGTTGCCGCGCACCGTGACTTCGACGCCGTGGCGATACAGCAGCGCCGCCGGCTTCGCGCCCTCAGGCGCTGCCGGCGCGGCCGCGGCCTGCGGCTTGCCCGCGCCCGTCAGCGGCTCGACCGCCAGCGTGCGCATCGACACCAGCTGCAGGCGGCCGTTGGCGCGCAGGATGGCCTCGACCAGCGGCGCCATGCGCTCGGGCGGCACCAGGCCGTTCTGCATCGCGCGCAGGCTGGTGGCGAGGGTCTCCGTCTGCGCGCGCACGGCGGCGATGCGTTCGCGCGTCGGCGCGTCCGGGTCGACCTGGGCGGCCTTCACTTTTTCGCCGATCTCGGTGTCGATGCCTTCGAGGTTGTTCTGCTGCTGGACGATCTGGCTGCGCAGCTGTTCCTGCTTCGCGAACATCGGCCCCAGCGCGAAGAAATGCACGAGGAAGACGGTGCCGGCGGCAATCGCCGCGAACACGAGCACGCGCTCGCGCAGGCTCAGGGCGTCGACGCGGGCGGCCAGCCGGGTGAGCTGTTCCTTCACGGCCTGGCTCCTTCCGGCGTCGACAGCAAGCTGAATTCGACATACGGCGCCGGTGCAGCAACCGTTTTTCCGCCCTCGTCAGGGCGGGTAGCCGCCACGCCCTGGCTGATCGAGAGGCTGCCGAAGGCCTTGCCGCGCATGATGGGCTCGGTGGTGAGACGGGTCAGGTAACCGGGCACGCGCTGCGGATCGAGCGCCCGGCCGCGCACGCCGATGTCGACGCCGGCGCCGGTGATGCTCACGCCGGTCAGCCACAGGCCGTCGACGTGCTGGCGCGCCAGCGCGCGGAAGTATTCGGCATAGCCTTGCGTGTTGCCGAGTTCCCCGCGTTCGAGCACGCCGGAGACTTCGCGCAGCGACGCGAGCTGGGTCTGGGCTTCGGCCAGCTCGGCCTCGACCGCCGGATTTTTCTGGCGCGGCGCAAATTCGGCGGCCACGCTCTCGAGGCGCTGCTGCTTTTTCGCCAGCTGGGCCGCGCCGGCGTCGGCCTGCTGCTGCAAGTCGCGCAGGCGCATCTTGCCGTAGACCTGGATCGCGCCCATCCCGAGGAAGAGCACCAGCAGCGCGGCGCCCATCGTGCGCGCGGAAAAAATCTTCTTCTGCTGCAGGAAGACCGGGTTGAACAGGTTGATCTGCTGGCTCACAGCACCGTCTCCTCATGGCGCAGGGCGGCGCCGAGCGGTACCAGGAAACGCTGCTGCAGGAGCTTGTCGGCCAGTTCGGGCGTGCGCTCGAAGTCGAACAGGGTCGCGAGGTCGAGCGTATCGACCGGCGTGTAGAGGTTGCTCGTCAGGTAGTCGTCGAGCCCGACGACCGGGGACGGCGCCAGCACCAGCTTGGCCACGCTGATGAAGGAATACTGGCGCTCGAAATTGTCGAGCGAGCGCTGCAGCTCGAGCGTGACGCGGTCGAAGGCGGCGTTGCGGCGCTCGGCATCCTCGTCGAGCAGCTGCCCGAGCGCGAGGTCGATGCGCCGCGCCAGGTACAGCTCGCCCTTGTACGAGACGGTCAGCAGCCCGCCTTCGTCGCCGAAGGAAAGCATCGCCACGCCGCGTCCGGGCGGCTCGACCAGGGCCGAGATATTACGCTGCGCCATCTCCGGGATGTCGATCACGGCCAGCTCCACCTTCGCCGCGGTGAACAGCTTCTGCCGCGCTTCGATCACGCTGTTGCGCGCGGCGACGGCGAACATCGAATGCTGGGCGCGCGCGGCGGCGTTCGGGTCGACCGGCAGGTCGAGGACGTCGATGGTGGCATCGTCGACGTGGAAGTCGAGCATGTCCTTCAGGCGCCAGCGCACCGCCGTCTTGAGTTCGTCGGGCGCGACATTCGGCGCGTCGACCGAGAGGATCTGGTATTCGCCGCCGGAGAGCAAGGTGATCGAGCGGTAGGCGTGCGCATGCAGCTCGCGGCCCGCCTTCTCCAGCAGCTCGGCGGCGTTCTTGCCGGGATAGAAAACGGCCTGGCGCACCTGCGGCTTGATGTCGGGCGCGGTCTGCATGCTGACGGCGGCCAGGCCGTCGCCTTGCAGCGCGATGGCCAGCCACCCTTCTCTTTTTTTTGCTTTTCTAAAAAAACGCATGCGGGCCGATATCGAGGTGAAGCAGTCGAGGTGAAGCAGTCGTTGAGGGGATGACCGTAGAGGCTTGATTATATTCAAGAACGGACCAAAAATCCGAATAATAAATCCACAACGAAACAAATTGCAGCCAGCTGCACGTCAATACAGTTCGCGCGCGTAGATCAGGGGGCTGCGGTGAAGGCCGTAGGTGACCCGGCCCTTCGTGCTCGGCAGCCAGCTCCAGGCCGGAAACTGCACCACGACGCTGCCGTCGCGGCGCTTGCCCTGGACCGCCGGGCTGCCGCTTTGCTTGCCGGGGGGGCGCAGCCAGAGCACGGCGGCGCCCTTGTCGAGCGCGATGGTCTGGGGCGTCGATACGCCCACCAGCAGCGGGTCGCACGCGGCCCCCACGCCCGCCAGGGTGCGCGTGCAGTCCGTGAAGGTCGCCAGCGTGGCTGGAACGCCCAGCAGGTCGGCGTAGCCGGCATGATGCACCCAGGCCGCGCCGGACCAGTATTCGACCCGCAGCGCCAGCGCCGTACGCAGCACGTCGGTGCCGAGCGCATTCGGCACACGCAGCCGGCCACTCAGTACGACCAGTCCATCCTCGTCGGAGGCGGCCGGCGCGCGGTCGCTGGTAATGCCTTTCGCACCGAGGCCATCGGCGGCATGCGCGCGCAGGAAGAATGCGGTGGGCGCCGTCCAGTTTTTGGCCGTTGGCGACGCCGCCGCGTAGGGGTTGGGCAGCGTGTAGGTCAGGTCGAACTCGCCGATGGCGCCCAGCGTGGCCGGCGAGAGGGTGCCGGCGGCTGTCGTCCCGGCCGGGAAGACGGCTGTCAGGTCGACGGTGCGGAACCAGGCGCCCGTGTAGTTGAGCAGCTCCTGCCCCTGCAGGCCGCGCGCAAGCACGCGCGCCTTGAACGGCTGCCCCGAATAGGCCATCCCGACCGGATCGGACGGCCGCGCCGGACACGCGATGCCCTGGGCGCAAGGCAGCGGCGCCGTGATCTCGGTCGTGAAATACGCGGGAACGAAGCGGCCGGCATCCTTCGCGGCTTCCCAGGGGCCGGCGCTGCCGAGGTAGTCCGCCAGCTTCAGGACAAACCGGGTGGCGCCGGATTCGCTCCACGCCGCATTCACCGACACGGTGCCGCCCGCCCGCTTCCAGGAAGCGGCATCGACGCTGACGACGCCCGCGGCCCGCAGGTAGCTCGTGCCCGGCACGGTGTAGAGCCGCTCGTTGTCCAGGCCGAGCGCCGGCAGCGTTGCCTCGTTGCCGAAGTTCTTCGCCCACACCACGGCGCTGGCGTCTTCCACCCGCGCGCCGATCTCGACGAGCAGGCTTTCCCCGGCCATGGCGAAGGCCTGGCCGGTTGGCCCGACTGCCGCCGGCGCCGCCACGCCGCCGCGGCTGATATTCCTGATTTCCAGTTTCCACGGCGCCGACACGAACGGGGCGGACGCGACGGCTGTCCCTCCCTGGCGCAGCTGCAGCTCGACCTGGCCGACGTCGGCGTAGACGAAGCTCAGCGCCTTCGATGCCTGGCCCGCGGCGAAGGCCAGGTCGACGTTGCCGGACCAGCGGCCCGCAGCGAGCGGCGCTTCGCCCGCCGGCGCGCAGGCCGGCAGGCTGGCGCTACCGATGCGCGCGGACACGCCGGCGCTCGCCGCCGGATTCACGCAGCGCAGCGCAAACTGCATCGTCACTGTCGCCGCCGGCGCCATGGCCTGTTTGGCGGCATCGAGCGCGGTCACCCAGATCTCCGCGGCGCGCCCGGCCGTCGTCCCCGCCGAATACAGCTGGCAGGCGTTGGCGTCGGCGCCGATCTTCACCTTGGGCGTGCAGGCCTTGTTCGTGAACGCGTAGCTGGCCGGGGCCGGTGGCGGGGGCGGGTCCTTCGACGGCGTCTTCCCGGTGTTGCTGGCCGTATTATTGCCGGCCGTGCCGTCGTTGCTGCCCGTGACGGTCGCCGTGACGGTCTTTTCGCCTTCGGTCGCCACATACACCGTGACCGTCAGGGCCGGCGTGCTGGCGCCGCGCGCCAGGCCCGCACTGTAGGAACAGGTGCCGAGGGTGCTGCTCGCCGTGCAGGTCCAGCCGGCGCCGCTCACGCCCGTGACTGTCAGGCCCGCAGGGATGCTGCCGCCGACCGTGAGCATGCCTGTTTCGGCGCCTGGACCCAGGTTCGTCACCGTGACCGCGTAGGAAACCGTGCTGCCGACCTGGAACACGCCGCTGCGCGCGATCGCGATCGTCAGGTCCGCCTTCGAGGCCGCGCGCGCGGGAAGGCCCGTCAGCGCCAGGACGCACCAGGCGAGCAGCAGCCATGAGCGCAAGGCCCTCACAGCTGCACCTCGATGACGCGCTGGACGAAATCCGCGCCGCGCGGGGCATTCGCGCAGGTATCGGGCAGGCGCGCGCTGCAGGCCTCGGCGCGTATGCGCAGCACGGAGAGCGTGGTGGGATCGCCGGTCACGGGGTCGACGCCGGCCAGGCCGGCCGAGGGCGTGCAAGTGACGGTCACGACGAAACCGCCCAGCACGCTCGCGGCGGGCGGCGCGAAACTTTGCGTGCCGCTGCAGCCGCCTCCCCTCGCCTGTCGGTACACAGCCCATTCGATGCCGCTGCGCGCCGCCTGGTAAGCGCGCACCGATTGTTCGTCGAGCGCGATGGCCTGGCTGCGGGCGCCGGACAGCGCCACCATGGCGGCCGCGAGACCGGAGAGCACGACCAGCAGGAAGATCGCGGTGACGATGCCCATACCGGCGCTGCGGCGCCGCCGGGAGGCAAAGGAAAGTGAATGCTTCATGGCGTGTTGTCGACGTGAACCTGGTGGACGAGGCGCACGACCCCGTTCGGATCGGATCCCAGCCCGGTCGCGCTGCGCGTATGCAGGGCCAGCGTCAGGATGACCAGGCCGCCCTGGGTCAGCTCGGCGCTGGCGGGTGAGTCGTAGCGGAAGATATTCGTGCAGTCGTCGATTCGCGCCGCCAGCAAGGCCGAGCTGCCGCCTTGCGGCGTGGCCGGGGTCGCCGGCTCGATGGTGTAGCCCGCATAGCGGCGCAGTACGCGGCGCCCGCCTTCGAAGCGGCAGCGGTAGGTCACCGCTTCGCTCACGACCTGGAACCGGTGGCCCGGCGAGGGCATCGGCTCGCGCTGCCGGGCAAACGGATTGTCGGCCAGGCTGATCTTCCCGGCGTCGCGCGCGGCCGCCGCGCTGATCCGCGCGATATTGCGGTTGTCGTTGCCCGGGTCGTTGTTCAGGTTATAGGCGTCGGCCGGCGCCATGCCGGTGCCGAGGTTGTAGACGACGACAAAGTCGCCCGCCATGACCGGCGCGGCCAGGCCGCCGACGACGGTGAACTCGGTCTTTTTGGCATCGTCGAAGTCGAGCGGCAGGCCGCCGGCGACGCCGTCCTCCGCCGCCAGGTAGCGCCCGCCGGTGCGGGTCAGGAGCAGTTCGAGGGTGCCGCCGTTGTCGCTCACGCGCACGCTGTTGGGCAGCGCCAGGCGGATGTCGCGCGCCATCCGGCGCAGCGCCAGGTCCGCTTCGTCGGCGGTGTCGCCGCGCGCGACGCTGTCGGCATAGCCGGCAATCGGCGCCCGGATGAAGACGGCGACGATCGCGCCGATGATGCCGATGATGACGATCACGACGATCGCCTCGACCAGGGTGAAGCCGCGCGCGGCGGCGCAGCGGGGGAACCGGAGCGGGAGCGGCCTCATTGCGCCCCCGGCGCGTAGCGCGTGCGGTAGGTGTCGAGCACGACCGGCGCATCGGCGCCGTAATCGACCGTGACCCGGATGCGCAACACCTCGACGTCGGCCGGCCCGCTGGACGTCGGCGGGCGGGCGACGATGCCGTTGAGGTCTTCGGGAACGAGCGTCAGGGTCGCGCTGTAGCCGCTGGCGGCGATGCCCTGCCCCGCCGCGTCCGACAGCACGCCGCCGATGTCGAAGGCGGCGCGCGCGACGTTCGGCGCGTCCACGTAATCGTTGATGTTGTCGAAAGGGCGCAGGAAGACAGTGCCGGCCGCGCCCTCGTTGCCGAAGGCTTCCGGAAGCGTGCAGGCGGCCGTGCTGGTGGCGCTGTCGGCATTGGCCGACGTGGGGTCGCACCAGGTAAAACCGGCCAGGCGCACTTCTTCGAGCAGGCCTTCGGCGATCAGGAGCGCCTGCTTGCGGCGCAGCGGATCGGCGCTTTGCGCGGTGAGATGGCTCATCAGCCCGACAATCCCGGCCAGCGCCACCGAGACGATCACGATGAACATGATCAGTTCGACCAGCGTGACGCCGCCCTGCCGGCGCAGCCTAGTCGACATAGCCGGTCTCCGCTTCGACGGCGATGGTGCGCACCTGGCCCGCGTCGGCTCCGCCGGGTTGCTTGACGTCCAGGCGCAGCGCGCCGCCGCCGGGCGCGCTGGCGCGGCCGAGGGCGTCGAAGGCGATCCAGGCGCCCGGCACGGTCATCTGCAGGCCGGCGGGAAGCGCTTCGCACATCCAGTCGCCGCCGGCGCAGGCCTCGACCGTCGCCGCGGACCCGCTGTTGGCGCCGCCGGGCGCGCCGACGCGCTGGGCAAGCGGGCAGGCCGGATCGGCCGCGAAGCACAGGGCGATGCGGTCAGGCTGCAGCAGGACGTAGACGGAGCGGTTCTGGGCGATGGCCAGCTTCTGGCCGTGGCGCAGCATCGAGCGGACCTGGTCGGTCCAGGCGGCGCTGGAGAAGGGGGTGCTGTCCATGAAACGGCCGACGGCGATGGTGCCGAGGATGCCGATGAGGACGATGACAACGACCAGTTCCACCATGGTGAAACCACGGTGGAACCGGATGCCGCGGCTGGCTGCTGGACGCAAGGGTCGAGGGTGCAGGCCAGCCACGGGCTAGATTACTCGCAGTCGCTGACGGCGGTCGCGTTGGTCGGGCTGCCGACGGTGATCGTTGGCGCCGTGTTGGCGGCGATCGAGGCGGTGTACAGCACGAAGCACTTCTGGGCGGTCTTGGTGCCGACAATGCTGTTCGGCACGATGGCGAGCTGGTTTGCGGCCACGGCTGGCTTGTTGGTGCCGGCAGTACCACGGACGAACACGGTGTAGTCGGCGGTCGACAAGCCGGCTGCGGCAGCCAGGGCATCGGCGGCAGCCTGGGTGGCGACCGATGGATAACCGGAGACGAGATTCATCGTGACAGCGGTGCCTTCAACTGCAATGGTCGGGCTGGCAGCAGTTGCAGGAGCGACCAGGTGTTTACCGTGGGTCATGGCCGAGGTCGCGCTCAGCGAACCCTTGGCTGCATTCAGGCTGGCCAGGCGGGCTTCGCCGCTCAGGCTGGCAAACTTCGGCAGCGCGGTCGCGGCCAGGATGCCGAGGATGACGATCACGACGATCAGCTCGATCAGGGTAAAACCGCCTTGCGCTGCTTTGATGCTCTTGTTCATTACTTTTTCTCCGAGAAATGTAGGCGCGGAAGGGAACC
>Ga0308170_10003596_pt1 | contig 12573 bp, 9 predicted proteins | sample PhyBR2_2_FD_202136 | JGI IMG/M metagenome (GOLD analysis project Ga0308170, IMG submission 202136) | Phyllosphere microbial communities from UC Gill Tract Community Farm, Albany, California, United States - DLSLSB.R2 | ecosystem: Host-associated > Plants > Phyllosphere > Unclassified | place... | reverse complement strand
GACAGGACGTCGCGGCTCGAGATATCCTGCTCTTCGGATGCGGGGGTCCTTTCTCGAATGGGCCTGTGCCGTATCGCCGAGAATGCCGCAGCTGCACTCATCGATGCGCAATTCGGAATACCAGAATGCGCCTTTGCATCGCGGAATTGCCGACCGAATCGGGTATCCCATTTCCGGCCCGTGTCATTCCTGCGAGGCGGATGGCGGAATGCGCGGCATCCACCGGCGCATTCCGGCACGGAAAGCGTCTTTCGGGCGGCTGATGCGCCGCCGCAGATGCGGAAAGCGTCAGGGTGCCGGGGCGGCCTGCTCGATCTGCACGAGGATGCGGGCGGCGACGCTCACCGCGATGACTGCGGGCTGCTTGCCGGTGACCTCGGGGATGCCGATGGGGGTGGTCACGCGCTGGAGGTCCGCCTCGGAGTGGCCGGCCTCGGCGAGCTTGGCGCGGAACCGCGTCCACTTGGCAGACGAGCCGATGAGCCCGATCGAGCCGATGCCGGGCGTGCGCAGGGACTGGTCGACGATCGCGAGATCCTCGACGTGGTCGTGGGTCATCACCAGCACGTGGGCGCCGGCGGGCAGCTCGGAGAGCACCGACTCGGGCACGGGGGCGTGGTGCACGTGCACGCGGGCCACGGCGTCGGACAGGCCCGCCCGCCGCAGGCGCTCCTCGTCGAGCATCTCGGCGCGAGTGTCCACCAGATAGAGGTCGAGTTCGTGCCGCGAGAGGATGCGGGCGAGCTCGATGCCGACGTGGCCGATGCCGAAGACGGCCACCGACGGCACGACCCGGACGGGTTCCAGCAGCATCGTGACCTCGCCTCCGCAGCACTGCACACCGTAGTCGGTGACGGCCTTGTCGTTCAGCCGCAGCGGAAGGAGCTCCGGCTCGGCCGCACCCGCCGCGAGCATCGCCCGGGCGCGGGAGACGGCGGTCGCCTCGAGGTTCCCGCCGCCGACCGTCCCCCAGATCCCGTCCGGGGAGACGACCATCTTCGCGCCGCCGTTGCGCGGCGCGTGGCCGCGCACCATGACCAGCGTGACGATCACCGCGGGGATGCGCTGCGAGCGCAGCGTCCGCAGGGCGTCGAGCCAGTCCATGATGCGCGGCCTTCGCTGTGTCGTGCGGCAGTCAGACCGCAGCGAGCTCGGGCGCTTCGGCGCCGACCGTGATCGGCGTGCCGGCGGCATCCCGCGCGTCCTGCACCGCCCAGAACACGGCTTCCGGGGTCGCCGGCGAGCCGAGGTCCACCGAATGACCGGCGGGGCCGAAGGCGGCGACGGCATCCCGCAGCGCCTCGCGCACCGAGAACGCGAGCATGAACGGCGGCTCGCCGACGGCCTTGGAGCCGTACACCGCGCCGTCCTCGCGGGCGTTCTCGAACAGCTTCACGGTGAACTGCTCGGGCATCTCCGAGAAGCTCGGCAGCTTGTACGTCGACGCCGACTGGGTCTGCAGGCGCCCGCGGTGCGGGCCGTCGGATTCGTCCCAGCGCAGCTCCTCGAGGGTTAGCCAGCCGAGCCCCTGCACGAACGCGCCCTCGATCTGCCCGATGTCGAGCATCGGGGACAGCGAGTCGCCCACGTCGTGGATGATGTCGACGCGGCGCACCGTGTAGGCGCCCGTGAAGCCGTCGATCTCGACCTCGGACGCGGCGCATCCGTACGCGAAGTACTTGAACGGCTCGCCCTGCATGAGGTCGGGGTTCCAGTGCAGCCCCTCGGTGCGGTAGTAGCCCGCCGCCGACAGCTGCACGCGCTGGTGGTACGCAGCGTTGGCGACCTCCGCGAACGTGAGCCGCTGCTCGCGGTTGCCGAGGCCGGTGACGTACCCGCCGGAGAACCGCACGTCGCGCTCGTCGACGTTCAGCAGTCGCCCGGCCACCTTGGCGAGACGCTCGCGCAGCTGGTCGCACGCGTTCTTCACGGCGCCGCCGTTGAGGTCGGCGCCCGAGGATGCTGCCGTCGCCGACGTGTTCGGCACCTTGTCGGTACGGGTCGGCGCCAGGCGCACCTGGTGCAGCTCCAGCCCGAGGGCGGTCGCGGCGATCTGCATCATCTTGGTGTGCAGGCCCTGGCCCATCTCGGTGCCGCCGTGGTTGATCAGCACCGATCCGTCCTTGTAGATCAGCACGAGCGCGCCGGCCTGGTTGAACGCGGGGAAGTTGAACGAGATGCCGAACTTGATCGGGGTCATCGAGATGGCCCGCTTGACGTCGTCGTGCGTCCGGTTGAACTCGGCGACCCCGGCGCGACGGGCATCCAGTTCCGAGGCATCCCGCAGCTGGTTCCAGATGATCTCGAGGCGCTCGGCGTCCTTCACGACCTGGCCGTAGGGAGTCTTCTGGCCGGGCCGGTAGAAGTTCAGCTCGCGCAGCTCCAGCGGGTCGATGCCGAGCTTCGGGGCGACGCGGCCCAGGATGTCCTCGATGAGGAACACGCCCTGCGGTCCGCCGAAGCCGCGGTAGGCGGTGTTCGAGGTCTTGTTGGTCTTCGCGATGCGCCCCAGCGCGTGCACGTTGGGGATCCAGTACGAGTTGTCGAGGTGGCACAGCGCCCGCGCGAGCACGGGCTCGGACAGGTCGAGGCTCCAGCCGCCGTCGGCCGTGAGGGTGGCATCCAGCGCCTGGATGCGGCCGTCCTCGGAGAAGCCGGCCTTCCACGTGATGTGGAAGGGATGCCGCTTGCCCGTCATCGTGAGGTCCTGCGTGCGGGTCAGGCGCAGGCGCACGGGGCGCCCGGTGAGCTTGGCGCCGATGCACGCGATGGCCGCGAAGCCGTGCGGCTGCATCTCCTTGCCGCCGAACCCGCCGCCCATCCGCAGCGACTGCACGGTGACCTCGCTCGAGGTGATGCCGAGCACGTGCGAGATGATCTCCTGCGTCTCGGACGGATGCTGCGTGGAGCACTGCACGAAGTACTGGCCCTCCGAGTCGCGCACCGCGAACGATGCGTGCGTCTCGAGGTAGAAGTGCTCCTGGCCGCCGAACTGCGTGACGCCCTCGAACACGTGCGCGGCGTCGGCGAGGGCGGATGCCGCATCCCCGCGCGCGACGGTGCGGGCCACCGACTGGTACGACTCGGCGGCGATGGCCTCCTCGACGGTGATGATCGCCGGCAGCGGCTCGTACTCGACCTTCACGGCCGCCGCGCCGAGACGCGCGGCCTCCTGGGTCTCGCCGAGCACCCACACCAGGGCGTGCCCGTAGAAGCGGGACTCCGACGGGAACAGCGGCTCGTCGTGCTTGATGCCGGCGTCGTTGACCCCGGGCACGTCGTCGGCGGTGAGCACGCGCACGACGCCGGGCACCTCGTAGGCGGGCGAGACGTCGACGGTCACCCTCGCATGGGCGTTCGTGGACTGCACGGGCCACGCCGTGAGCACGCCGGCGCTGTGCGCGGCGAGGTCGTCGGTGTACATGGCCGCACCGGTCACGTGCAGCACCGCGCTCTCGTGCGGGGCGGGCTTTCCGACGACGGGGTTCTTGGGGCGGTCGGCCAGAGCACTCATGCCGACACCTCCTTGGATTCGATGACGGTGCTGCTGTAGAGCTTCAGCAGTGCGGTGTTGAGCATGAGCGAGCGGTATTCGGAGCTCGCGCGGTGGTCGGACATCGGGGTGCCCTCGTCGCGCATGATCGCGGCGGCGGCCTTCACCGTGGCGATGTTCCACGGCTTGCCGAGGAGGGCGTCTTCGGTCGCTGTCGCACGCAGCGGCGTGGCGGCGACGCCGCCGAGGCCGATCTTCGCGCTGGTGACGATTCCGTCCTCGATGTCCAGGGCGAAGCCGACCGCGACCGACGAGATGTCGTCGAAGCGGCGCTTGGCGATCTTCTGGAACGCGGTGACGGATGCCAGGGGCAGCGGGATCCGCACCGAGGTGATGAGCTCGTCCGCGCGACGCACCGACCGGCGGTAGCCGGTGAAGTAGTCGCGCAGCGCCACTTCGCGCTCGCCGTCCACGCTCGCGAGCACGACGCTCGCGTCCAGCGCGAGGAGGGCCGGCGGGGTGTCGCCGATGGGCGACCCGGTGCCCAGGTTCCCCCCGATCGTGCCCCGGTTGCGGATGAGCCGCGAGGCGAACTGCGGGAACAGCTTCGCCAGCAGGGGCACCCGGCCCTGCAGGCGCCGCTCCACCTCGGACAGTGGCAGAGCGGCGCCGATCTCGATCACGTCGTCGCCGATCGTCAGCCCCCGGAGTTCCTCCAGCTGGTCGATCGCGACGACGAAGGGAGCACGGCTCCCACGGATGTTGACCTCCACGCCCCAGTCGGTGGACCCGGCCACGACGAACGCCGAACTGTCGTCGTGGAGGATCCGCACCGCCTCGGCGAGGGATGCCGGGCGCACGAAGCGCGCACCGTCGACCTCGGCGTCGGTCGCAGCCGCGGCAGGAGCGGGCTGCGCCATGCGCTGCTTGAAGGGGTCGTCGGCATCCGGCACGCCGAGGGTGTACGCCGCATCCCGGATCGGACGATATCCGGTGCAGCGGCACAGGTTGCCGCTCAGGGCGTGGAGGTCGAAGCCGTTGGGGCCGTGCTCGGCATCATCGCCGTGCGCCCCGTCGGAAAAGTCGTGGACCGGGCATGCCTCGACGGGCTCGGCGAGCGGTCGGGAGTCGGCACCGAATTGCGCGGGGCTCACCAGCGGTGCGCGGTCCTCGCGGTAGTACTCGCCGGCCATCGAGCAGACGAAGCCGGGGGTGCAGTAGCCGCACTGGGATCCGCCGGCCTCGGCCATCTTCGCTTGCACCGGGTGGAGGTCTTCGGGGGAGCCCAGCCCCTCGGCGGTGACGATCTCCTGGCCGTCGAGCGCGTAGACGGGGACGAGGCAGGCGTTGACCGGGGTCCACGACGTCGTGCCGTCGTCGGCCGGGGTCGCCAGCAGCATCGCGCAGGCCCCGCACTCGCCTTCGGCGCAGCCTTCCTTGCTGCCGGACAGGCCGTGATCGCGCAGCCAGTCGAGCGCAGTGGTGAACGTGGCAACGCCGTCGAGGGAACGACGTTCCCCGTTGACGGTCAGTGCGACATCGGTCATTGTGATTCTCTCCTCGTGTCCGGCGGGGGTGGCCGCAAGGGCGGCACATCGGGTCCGATACCGGGGTGAGGCGCAGCGCTGCGATCACAAGGGCGAACGACAGGCGCTCGCGTGCGCAGAGTCTACGCCGACGACGCTGCACGGAGGCAGGCGGTATCGGCGAGCTGCGGGTCAGGCGCCGTGCGCGAACCAGGTGCAGCCTGAGAAGGCAGGGGTGCCCTTCGACAGGCTCAGGGACCGGTTGAGGGAGCGGGCGGCGCTGGTGTGCGACATCGCGTGCTCCCTTCAACTTCCGTGTTGCGGACTCGAACTTCCGGTCTTCGGAAGTTCTCGCGGGTGGTTCCGTGTCAGCATAGGCGGTTCCGGAGGAGGGGTCAAGAGGTCGAGGCGAATCCGACCCTCGGGTGAAACGAGGGGGATGGCCTGATCGCGGAGCGAGAAGGCAGGATGCATCCTCGTTTCGTCGAATACCCTCGTTCTGAACGAGGGACCGTCGGGCGGGGCCGACGAGGAAGCGGCGGAGCAGGCCGGCGCCCGCGCGGCCGGAGAGGACAACGCATGAGCATCGCCCTGGACCTGGACACCATCGACATCGAGCGGCTCCGGCGGATCGGCAGCGTCAAGTGGACCGCCTTCCCCGGCACGATCGGCGCGTTCGTCGCGGAGATGGACTTCGGCACGGCGCCCGCCATCAAGGACGCACTGAAGGACGCCGTCGACGACGGCCTGCTCGGCTACCTGCCGGCGGCGGTCGCCACCGGGATGGCCGAGGCCTGCGCCCGCTGGCAGCGCGACCGGTACGGCTGGGACGTGCCCGCCGAGCGCATCCGCCCGGTCCCCGACGTGCTGAGCGTGCTGAGCGCCACCATCGACTTCTTCACCGAGCCCGGCTCGAAGGTCGTGCTGCCGACGCCGGCGTACATGCCGTTCCTGAAGATCCCGCCGATGCACGACCGCGAGATCATCGAGGTGCCGATGCTGCTCGAGGACGGCCGCTACGTCTACGACCTCGACGGCATCGACCGTGCGCTCGCCGACGGCGGCGGACTGCTCATCCTCTGCAACCCGTACAACCCCCTGGGTCGGGTCTTCACGCGCGACGAGCTCGAGGCGGTGTGCGCGGTCGTGGACCGCCACGGCGCCCGCGTCTTCTCGGACGAGATCCACGCCCCGCTGGTGTTCGCCCCGCACCGGCATGTGCCGTACGCGAGCATCAGCGAGACCGCGGCATCCCACACGATCACGGCCGCGAGCGCCTCGAAGGCGTGGAACCTGCCCGGGCTCAAGGCGGCGCAGGTGATCCTCACGAACGAGCAGGATGCCGCCACCTGGGCGCGGCCGGAGGTCTCCTGGGTCGAGCACGGCGCCAGCAACATGGGCGTCATCGCGAACACCGCCGCGTTCGACGACGGGCGCCCGTGGCTCGCCGACACGCTCGACTACCTCGACGGCAACCGGGCGTTCCTCGGCGAGCTGCTCGCCGAGCTCATCCCGGGAATGGGCTACACCGCGCCCGAGGGCACGTACATCGCCTGGCTCGACGCCCGCAGCCTCGGCATCGACGGCCCGCCGGCCGAATTCTTCCGCGAGAAGGCGGGCGTGGCGCTCACCGACGGGCGCGCGTGCGGTGCGGCGGGAGAGGGCTTCCTGCGCTTCATCTTCGCGACGCCGCGGCCGATCGTCGAACAGGCCGTGCGCCAGATGGCCGCGGCCCTCGACAGCCGCCCATGAGCGCGGCGTCCCGCCTCACTCGAGGTGGGCGAGGGCGCTGATCTCGGCCACGATCTCCTGCAGCACGGGGATCGCGCGTCCGCCGAACGCGTCGTCGACGCGGGTGAACGGACCTGACACCGAGACCGCTGTGGCGATCGGCATGTCCGGCACCGCCATCGCGTAGCAGCGCACGCCGAGCTCCTGCTCGCCGTCGTCGATCGCGTAGCCGCGCTCGCGGGTGAGCGCGAGGTCGGCCAGCAGCGCGTCGATGGTGGTGAGGGTGTGCTCGGTGACGTGCGGCATCCCGGCGCGGGCCATGATGTCTCGCACGTGGTCGTCGTCGAACTGCGCGAGGATCGCCTTGCCGACGCCGCTGGCGTGCATGTAGGAGCGCCGGCCCACCTCGGTGAACATGCGCATCGCATGCGGCGACGGCGACTGCGAGACGTAGACGACGCGGTCGCCGTCGATGGTGGCGAGGTTCGCGGTCTCGCCGAGGCGCTCCACGAGCTCCTTCAGCTGCGGCGCGGCCATGTGCCCGAACTGCCGGTTGGCGATCTCGCCGAGCCGCACCAGCCGCGGGCCGAGGGCGTAGCGGCGGTTGGCGAGCTGACGCGCGTAGCCGAGGCCGACGAGCGTGCGAAGCAGTCGGTGGATGGTCGGCAGCGGCAGCTCCGCGGCAGCGGCCAGCTCGGACAGCCCGAGGCTTCCGCCCGCCTCGGCGATGAGCTCGAGCAGGTCGAAGACGCGCGCGACCGACTTGACGCTCTCGGCACTGGATGCGGGCATGGGCGACCTCTCTGGAGAATTCATCGCACGGATACTTCCGGATGGTGGAAGTCGGCAGCCTTGTCACCATACCCTACGGAGAGCGGCCTCATCCGGCCCGGTGACGCGGGTGTTGATTTTCCGTATTGCAGACTCTAAACTCCATAATGTGAAATTCGCGACGGGGTAGGACCGCGCGAGACCACACGATCACCGAACTTGATCAAGGGGCGCAGACGCACCCGAGAGGACGACCAATGGCGAACACGAGTCCCGGATATTCGATCCAGCTGCGAGCCGAGGCTTCGGTGCGCGGAACGGCCACCAGCGAGATCGTCACGACGATCACCGACGCGGGCGCGCTGGTGCACGGCCTCACCGTCGACGACTCCGGCCATGAGCGCCTGGTCATCGACCTGAACATCTACACCTCCAGCGTCGAGCACGCAGAGCAGGTCGCGAACGCGATCGCCGCGATCGAGGACGTCGCTGTGCTGTCGTCCGTCGACCGCACCTTCGCCCTGCACGAGGGCGGCAAGCTCAGCGTCGAGCCGACGGCGCCGCTGCTGGACCGCGACGATCTTTCCCGTGCGTACACCCCCGGCGTCGCCCGCGTGTGCCTGGACATCGCCGCCCACCCGGAGAACGCCAAGCGCTACACCGTCAAGGGCAACACCGTCGCCGTCGTCACCGACGGCTCCGCCGTGCTCGGCCTCGGGAACATCGGCGCCGCGGCATCCCTGCCCGTCATGGAGGGCAAGGCCGTGCTGTTCAAGCAGTTCGCCGGGGTGGATGCCTGGCCCGTCGCGCTCGACACCCAGGACACCGAGGAGATCATCGCGATCGTCAAGGCCCTCGCGCCCACGTACGGCGGCATCAACCTCGAGGACATCGCGGCCCCGCGCTGCTTCGAGATCGAGCGCCGCCTGCGCGAAGAGCTCGACATCCCCGTCTTCCACGACGACCAGCACGGCACCGCGATCGTGACCCTGGCCGCGCTCGTGAACGCCCTCAGGATCGTCGACAAGAAGATCGAGGACATCAAGATCGTCGTCTCCGGCGTCGGCGCCGCGGGCAACGCGATCATCCAGCTGCTGCAGGCCGAGGGCGCGCGGCACATCGTCGCGGCCGGCCGCTCCGGCATCGTGCACAGCGGCGAGACCTACGCCGACCAGCACCGCACCTGGATCGCCGAGAACACCAACCGCGACGCGCGCACCGGCTCGCTCGCCGACGCGCTCGTCGGCGCCGACGTCTTCATCGGCGTCTCCGCGCCGAACCTGCTCGGCGAGGCGGAGCTGGCCAGCATGGCCGAGGGCGCGATCGTCTTCGCGATGGCCAACCCCGACCCGGAGGTCGACCCGAAGCTGGCCGCCAAGTATGCGGCGGTCGTCGCCACCGGCCGCAGCGACTTCCCGAACCAGATCAACAACGTCCTCGCCTTCCCGGGTCTGTTCCGCGGGCTGCTGGACGCCCAGGCCACCGACATCACCACCGAGATGCTCGTCGGCGCCGCCCGCGCGATCGCCTCCTGCGTCAGCGACGAGGAGCTGAACGCGCAGTTCATCATCCCGAGCGCGTTCGACGAGAACGTCGCCAGCGCCGTGGCGGCCACCGTCGCGGCGACCGCCCGCGCAGCCCAGCCGGCCCAGGAAGCAGAAGGAGCACTTGTCTGATGACCATCGAGATCACCCGACCCGCCCGGGTCGAAGGCGCCGATGAGATCCTCACCCCCGAAGCCCTCGCGTTCGTCGAGCAGCTTCACCAGCGCTTCGCGCAGCGTCGTGACGACCTGCTCGACGCCCGCAAGGTGAAGCGCGACGAGGTCGCGAAGACCGGCAGGCTGGACTTCCTCGAGGACACCCGCGCGGTGCGCGAGGGCGAGTGGCAGGTCGCCCCGGCCCCCGCCGCCCTGCTGGACCGTCGCGTCGAGATCACCGGCCCCGCCGCCGACCCGAAGATGGCGATCAACGCCCTCAACTCGGGCGCGAAGGTGTGGCTGGCCGACCTCGAGGACGCCACGAGCCCCACGTGGGAGAACCAGGTCGCCAGCATCCGCATCCTCCGCGACGCGGCCCTCGGCACGCTCTCGTTCGTCTCGCCCGCCGGCAAGCACTACGCGCTGCGCGAGGACGTCGCCCGCCCCACCGTGGTGGCCCGCCCCCGCGGCTGGCACCTGCCCGAGAACCACGTGCTCGTGGACGGCGAGATCGCGGTCGGCGCGCTCGTCGACTTCGGTCTGCACTTCTTCCACGTCGCGAAGATCCTCCTCGCGAACGGCGCGGGTCCCTACTACTACCTGCCCAAGATGGAGAGCCACCTCGAGGCCCGCCTCTGGAACGACGTCTTCACCTACGCACAGGAGGCCCTCGGCATTCCCTACGGCACCATCCGCGCCACGGTGCTGATCGAGACCATCACGGCCGCGTACGAGATGGAGGAGATCCTCTACGAGCTGCGCGACCACGCCTCGGGTCTGAACGCGGGCCGCTGGGACTACCTCTTCAGCTTCATCAAGGTGTTCCGCGATCAGGGCGAGGAGTTCACGGTCCCGGACCGCGCCGACGTCTCGATGACCGCGCCGTTCATGCGCGCGTACACCGAGCTGCTGGTCAAGACCTGCCACAAGCGCGGCGCCTTCGCCGTCGGCGGCATGGCCGCGTTCATCCCGTCGAAGAAGGACCCGGAGGCCGCCGAGGCCGCCTTCACCAAGGTGCGCGCCGACAAGACCCGTGAGGCCGGCGACGGCTTCGACGGATCGTGGGTCGCCCACCCCGGTCTCGTGCACGTGTGCCGAGAGGTGTTCGACGGCGTGCTCGGCGACAAGCCCAACCAGCTCGACAAGCAGCGCCCCGAGGTGGAGGTGTCCGCGGAGCAGCTCATCGACGTGGCATCCGCTCCCGGGCACGTCACCGAGGAGGGTCTGCGCACCAACCTGTACGTGTCGGTCGCCTACACCGCGGTGTGGCTCTCGGGCAACGGCGCGGTCGGCATCCACAACCTCATGGAGGATGCCGCCACCGCCGAGATCTCGCGCTCGCAGGTGTGGCAGCAGCTGCGCAACGGCGTGAAGCTCGAGGACACCGGCGAGGTCGTCACCCCCGAGCTCGTCTCGCGCGTGCTGGCCGAGGAGGTCGAGCGACTGCGCGGCGAAGTGCCCGCGGAGAAGTTCGAGCGCTACTACGTGCCCGCAGCGAAGCTCGTGTCCGACATCTGCCTGAACGAGGAGTACACCGACTTCCTCACCCTCCCCGCGTACGAGCTGCTCGACTCGATCGAGCTGGACCCGGTCGCATGACCGCGGCCCTCACGACGGCCGACATCGCCCGCATCGACGCGCAGCTCGCCGAGACCGACGAGCTGCTCGCCACCGCCTACCCCGGCGACGACGGGTCGCGGCAGCCGGTGCACACGGTGTACGTCCCCGGCGACACCTACACCCCCGGCCTCGAGGCCGAGTGGGGCGCTGCGGCGCTCCAGGCGGCCGACGCCGCAGGGGGCCTGGCCGCCCTCGCCTCGCGCGTGGGCGTGCAGGCCGCGGACGTGCCGGCCGTGGCATCCCGGGTCGAGGCCAAGCTCCGGTCGGAGCCCATCGAGGACATCCGCCTCGACTTCGAGGACGGCTACGGCGACCGCGGCGCGGTCGAGGACGAGGATGCCGCCCGCGCGGCGAAGCTCGTCGCCGAGTCCGTGGCATCCGGCACCGCGGCGCCGTTCATCGGCATCCGGTTCAAGTGCTTCGAGGCGCCCACCCGCGCCCGCGGCCTGCGCACCCTGGACGTGTTCCTGGGCGGGCTGATGGACGCCGGCGGCCTGCCGGACGGCCTGACGCTCACGCTGCCGAAGGTGTCGACGGTCGCGCAGGTCGAGGCGATGGCGGATGCCGCCGCCGCGATCGAGCGCGCGCACGGCCTGCCGGAGGGGCGCATCCGGTTCGAGGTGCAGGTGGAGACGCCGCAGCTCATCCTCGGTGCGACCGGCCGCTCGCCGCTGGCCGAGCTGCCCGTCGCCGTGCCGGGACGCATCACCGCGTTCCACTACGGCACGTACGACTACAGCGCCTCGCTCGGCATCTCGGCCCGCTACCAGTCGATGGAGCACCCGGTCGCAGACCTCGCCAAGGAGGTCATGCAGCTCGCCGCCGCGGGCACCGGCATCCGCATCTCGGACGGCTCGACCAACATCCTGCCCGTCGGCGACCGCGCCGAACAAGCGTGGGCGCTGCACGCGCGGCTGGTGCGCCGGTCGCTCGAGCGCGGCATCTACCAGGGCTGGGACATGCACGCCCACAACCTCGCGACCCGCTACCTCGCGACCTACGCGTTCTACCGCGAGGGCTATCCGGCCTCGGCCGTGCGGCTGCGCAACTACCTGCACAAGACCGTCGGCGCCGTGCTCGACGAGCCGGCGACCGCCCGGGCCCTGGCGTGGTTCGTGCTGCGCGGCGTACAGTGCGGTGCCATCGGCGCCGACGAGGTGCAGACCGACATCGGCATCTCCCAGGCCGAACTGGTGGTGCTCGCCCACCCGCGGCTCGCTGCCGCCTGACCCCCTCCACCCACCGAAAGGGATCGCACATGGGTTACTACACCCCGGCCGGCGGCCTGCCGCCGCAGACCGACCTGCTCACCGATCGTGCCGTCGTCAAGCTCGCGTACACCTTCATCCCGAAGGGCGTGCTGCGCGACATCGTCACCAGCAGCCTGCCCGGCTTCACCGAGACGCGCGCGTGGATCATCGCGCGTCCGACGCCGAGCTCCGCGATGACGTTCTCGCAGCTGATCGTCGAGATCGGCGCCGGGGGAGCCGCGGCGAAGCCCGAGCCCGAGGCGGGCGTCGAGAGCGTGCTGTTCGTCACCACCGGCGAGCTGACCCTGACCCTGGACGGGGAGCGCCACGTGCTCGGCGAGGGCGGTTACGCCTTCATCTCGCCGGAGTCCGAGTGGTCCCTCGCGAACGACGGGTCCGAGCGCACCAGCTTCCACTGGATCCGGAAGGCCTACGAGTACCTCGAGGGCATCCCCGCCCCGGCGTCCTTCGTCACGCGCGACC
>Ga0308170_10003595_pt1 | contig 12574 bp, 9 predicted proteins | sample PhyBR2_2_FD_202136 | JGI IMG/M metagenome (GOLD analysis project Ga0308170, IMG submission 202136) | Phyllosphere microbial communities from UC Gill Tract Community Farm, Albany, California, United States - DLSLSB.R2 | ecosystem: Host-associated > Plants > Phyllosphere > Unclassified | place... | reverse complement strand
CCGTCGTTGGCGACGTCGGACCACGAGCTGCCCCACTCGTCGACGACCTTGGTCCACTTGAGCCCGGCGCCGATCTCCTTGTTCTCGGGCGCCTCGAGGTCGGCGATCCAGAGCAGGTTCGAGCGCGCCGTGTCGCGCGACTGGGTCATGACGATGTAGCGGCCGCTGTGAGGTGGGAGCGAGGAGAGGGAGAGGAGGGAGAGAGGGTCAGCTTCGCGCTCTCGGGCCCGACGACGACGACGACAAGAGGAGGGAGAGGACGCACTCCTCGGTCATGTCGGCGCTGAACATCCACTCGCGGTTCTTGTCGTCCTTGTACACGAGCACGTCCTCGCTCTGGCTCGTCCCGACGCGGTGGTACCACACGGCCGCATCGACGTCCTTGTCCGTCTCGGTCCCGGCCGTGTCGTCCGTGTCCTTGCCGTGCCCCGCCCGCTCGGGGAAGCGCTGGTAGAAGAAGCCCTTCGAGTCGCGCGACCAGCCGATGCCGGAAAACTTGACGAAGCGCAGGACGTCGTGCTCGAGCCGGCCGGCGTCGGTGCCGACCTCCTGCGAGGGCGAGTGCGGCGCAGAGGTCGGGCGCACGTAGATCGTGTTCCAGTCCGAGCCCTGCGAGCGAGCAAGAGGGAGCGTCAGGCGGCGAGGACGGAGCGTCGGCGAGCGCGAGAAGGAGAGAGAAGGACGAGGTCGACGCACGGATCGCGAGAGGGCGTAAGCAAAGTACTTGCCGTCCTCGGAGAAGGCGCTCGTCGCGCGCGAGACCGAGCCGTCGGTCGACAGGAGGTTGGGCTGCGGGCGGCGTCCTTGAGTCAGGAGCGTCCGCGAGAGCGAAGAGTGCGAGGGAAAGAGGGAGGAGGGACGCACGTCGAAGAAGAGCTCGCCGCCGACCTCGCCCGCCTTGGGCGGCTCGAGCTCCTGGCCCTTGGGGAAGCGGTAGATCGAGGGTTGCTGCGGGCGTCGAGAGAGGCGGGTTCGGCCGTGCGGCGAGTCAGTGAGGGCTGCTCGTGAGAGCTGCGAAGGAGCGAGAGAGGCGAGACGCACCGGCTGGAGGCCGCTGTTGTAGGTGAAGTAGTAGTTGCCGTCGCCCTTGAGCGCAGGGCACGAGACTGCGAGCGTGAGAGGTCAAAGTCAGCGAGAGCGGCCCCACCTCGAGGTCGAGGTCGAGGAGGAGGAGAGGTGGACGGACAGCGGGGGAAGTCCCAGTTCTTGGTGAGCTCTTCCTTGAACCGCTTAGCGTCCTTGTACTGGTCGAGGTACTTGCGGGTGAACTCTGTCTGCTGGTCGACCCAGGCGGTCGTCTCTGGGGCGTCGGGCTGGTGCAGCCACGAGTAAGGGTCGGGAACGACGACGTCGCCGCGAGTTGCGCTCTTGAACGTCTCGAGGGTGTCGGCCCGTCGAGTGTGCGGGTACGGGGTGGCCTTTGGGTCCCAGGGGGTCTTGAGGGAGGACGAGGCGGCCATGGTGGACGATGCGCGGAGGAGCGACGAGGCGGGGAAGGGCGAAGCGGGGCGGAGGGCGGTCGAGAGGAGGAAGCGGGTGGTGGGGAGAGCGTAGCGGTGCAGGAGCATGCACCACTCGATTCGCAGGCTCTAGCAACAAAGCCGGAGAGCGAGAGCCAGAGTTCCGCCGCCGTCCTCATCTCGGCGCGAAGGCCCGACGCGCTCTCAGCTCTCACCTCGTCACTCGGGTGCACCGCTGGCCCCAGCTAGGGCCTCGACACGCCTCACTGCACCTCTCCAGCTCGCCCAGTCCAGCTCCCACCTCGCCGCACCCCCTCGTCGTCGCGCCGGCACCGCCTCCGCCCCCGGCCTCGATGGTCCTCATCGACGGCACAAAGTACGCCTGCCAGTCGTGCATAAAGGGCCACCGCAGCTCAAAGTGCACCCACACCGCCCGCCCGCTCACAGAGATCAAGAGTCCGTCCTCCGACCTCCCCCCTCCTCCTCCTCGCGCCTCGGACTTGGAGCTGATCAAGCCACCCCGCTCGCGCGCAGAGAAGGGCCGCCCGACCTCGCAGTGCACCCACTGCCGCACGCTCCGCAAGACCAAGTCGGTCCACGGCCGCTGCGACTGTGCCGCCCGAGACGCCGAGCGTGCGTCCACCCTCCCTCCCTCTCTCTCCTTGCCGCATCTTGCCGCTCGAGCTGAGCCTCCGTCGCCGCGCCCGCAGAGAAAGCCTCGCCGCGCCTGCTCCCGAACGGCCTCGTCGACGCTGTCGCGACGCCCGAGCCTGAAGAGGGCCGCAGCCTCACGACGACCGAGCCTTCTGGCGGTGCGTCCCTTCTCCCTCTCGTCGTCGCCCTCTTGGCACCCGCTGACACACCCTCCCCTCCCGCAGTGACGCGCCTCCTCAACCCGTGCAACTGCCTCCGCGGCGGCAAGTGCACCTGCTGCTCGGTCGTCAAGCGCTCGGCGCCCAAACCGTTCCCAGGCGACGGCGACGCCGCGGCCGCGCCCGTCGCGTCGACCTCGCCCAGCGCCGGCGGGTGCTGCTCCACGTCGCGCACCGACCAGGACGACGACTACTTCGCCGCGCCGGCGCCGCCCCCGCCTCGCCCGCCGATCGACTTCTCGCACGACATCCCCGTCTCGACGCCCTCCCCGCCCTTCGCCCTCCCCTCGCCCTCGCCCGCGCCCCTCGCGACCGCTCAGCCCTCCGACGCCCTCTTCCTCCTCCCCGCGACGCACGGCACCCACGCGTGCTTCTGCGGGCCGACGTGCGCGTGCGTCGGCTGCGCCGTGCACGACCCGCACTCGAGGAAACGGCCGCGCGCGGGCGCGTGCGGCGGGGGTGGGTGCAGGTGCGGGACGGGCAAGGGGTGCGAGGAGGGCGCCAAGAGGGCGCGCGGTGCGGGAGAGGGAGAGGGAGGGGGAGGGGGGTGCTGCGGGAGGGAGAAGGACGAGGCGCGCGAGGAGGTCCAGCCGCGCAGGGGGTGCTGCGCGTCGAGCGGCGGCGCGGCGGCGCCCGTGCCCATGTCGGGCATCGAGCTGCCCTCGCTCTGGGCGCACGGCGGCGCGCTCCCCTTATCGGACCCGACCGCGACCTCGACCGCGCGCGCGCCTAGCCCGACCACGCCCGGGGCTGTCACGCCTCTCCCCTCGCTGCGCACGCTCTACCCCGCCCTCCTCGACCTCGAGCTCGGCACCACCTCCTCCTCCTCCACTGCGCCGCCGCCGCCCAACCCCGACACCGACACCGCGTTCGAGCGCGCCGCCGCCGCCCTCGCGCTCGAGCTCGGCCTCGCGCCGCTCGGCGAGCGCACGCAGCAGGAGCAGGAGCAGGACGAGGGGGCCGCGCTCGAGCGCCGCGCAGACTGCTCGGCCGTATGGCTGACCGAGCCGCTCGACGATGCGTGCGGCGCGGGTGCGGGCGGGGGAGGCGAGGGAGGCGAGGACGAGGGGTGCCACTGCTCGAGTGCGTGCGGGTGCCGGGGCGGCGTCGAAGCAGGCGGACGAGCGCAGGGCGAGGTGCAGCAGGCGGAGGAGCGCGAGGCTGAGATGCAGCGCGTCGCGCAGCTCGCCGCGCTGGGTGCGTTCGGCTGAGCGCAGGGCTCGTGCGCCGGCGGCGGGTTCTCTCTTCGGGCTTTTGCAGTACTCCTCTCTCTCTCTCTCTTTGTTGTCATAGACACTCGCAGCTTGATCAGTACTCTCGAGCGCAGCGCAGCGAGCGAGACGAGCTTGAGCGAGAGCGAGCAGAGCGCGGCATTCCGTCCCGCCCCGCTCGAGGCCTGTCACGGGACGAGCGAGTCCCGTGAGAGTGCCGCTGAGCAGGAGGGTCAGCAGGACACGCTGGGGTTCTTGGCGAGGCGTGGACGGGCGCGACGGGGCGGAGGAGCCGGGTACGTCGCGAGCCGGCGGGGACGGCCAAGGGGTCGAGCAGGCGAGCCGCCTTTCCCCCGGTACAGCGCCGCCGTGCCTCTTGAGCGCTCCCGTAGGAGCACGGCGAGCGAACGAGGACGAAGCCAGCGAGCGCAGAGGCTGGCAGAAAGGCGATGAGGAGGAGGCGAAGCGAGAAGGGGCTCGAGCGCAAGCGGGGAAGGTCAAGCGAGGTCAACCTCGCGCCGCTCTCGAGGCTCGACGGCTTCGCTCGTACGACACTGTGAGCAACGACGCCGCATTGTAAAGTCCGCTAGAGAGCGTACAGACCTTAAGATCGACAAGGAGAAAGTACAACGAGCGCCGCCGCCACCCCTAGCCAACGCAGCCCGTCCTCTCCTCGTTCGCCCTGCCCTCCCCGCACGACGCGCAAAACCCAGTCTCGTACCGCTCGACGCCGGGCCTCGGCACCGAGAAGTTCGAGACGTAGTAGCTCGGCCCGAGGGCGTGGCACGCGTCGCGCGAGACGCAGTCGGACGCCCAGGTGAGGGCGAACGGCGCGCGGCAGGCGGTGACGCCGAGGTGGTCGCACGAGTCGATCTCGAGGCCGCCGCAGGCCTTGCAGATGAGGTCTGTGGGAGGAGAGGAGGGCGAGGGGCATCAGCACGAGGTCGCAGAGAGGCGAGGGCGACGAGAGAGAGCTTTCGACGCACTGCTCGAGTCGAGGAACGTTGCCGGCAGGCTCTTGCCGTCCGAGTACTTCCTGCACTCGCTGACGCACTGCGACGAGAGCTCGTCAAAGAAGAGGCCGCTGCAGCGAGAGGGAGGGAGGCGAGAGGTCAGCGAGAGGAAGGGGAACGAGCGCCGCGCCGGATGTCAAAAAACGCACCAGGTGCGCGCGAGCTCGACGCTGCATGACGCCCAACCTGCGAGAAGGTCGTGACACGACGCGCAGTGCTTCGTGTCTGTAGGTCGAGAGGGACTCAGGAGCTGCACGAGCGCTGAACAGCAGAAAGAAGGGACGCACCCTCGTCGAGGAACGAGCCGCTCGAGCACGCAGGAGCCGAGGCGCCGCCGTCGGCCGGCAGTTGGAGCTGCAGGCCGTCGATACCGAAGCCGCTGCGAGCGCGAGAGAGAGCGTGAGCCTCTCGGACACGCAGGCGAGCAGGGCGAGACAGAGGAAGGCGAGCTCACTACGAGATGGAACCGCTCGGTGTCGGGTCCGAGCAGGCGGTTGCGTCGGCGTGAAAGCAAGGCATACATTTGTGCGCTGTTGACGAGTGGGCGAAGCGTCAGCGACGAGGCCTGAGCGTGCGAAATGAGCGGGCGGGGCGACTCACTGGCTTTGTCGGCGACCGTCTTGCTCGGGCACTCGCTCGCCTTGACGCACGTGCTGTCGGCCGTCAAAAAGTGGCCCTTGTCACTGCAACGGTAGCTAAAATCAGCGAGTAGCTCGTACGGCGAGAGAGTGCGCAAGAAGGAGGCGCACCAGGACAAGGCGGCCGTCGCGCTCCAGCAGCTCAGCGCTCGTGGCGGACAGGGCGTGCACGTTCCAGACGCTGTGGGTTCGCAAAGGCACGTTAGCTTCTTTGTGCTCGAACGAGGCGTCGACGAGAGGGACGCACCTTCGTTCAGGTAGCGTCGAGGGGGGCAGGAGGTCGGCGCTGCGGATCCGGCGGCGACGAGCGTCGCGAGCGCGACGGCGAACAGGGTGAAGGAGCGGCGCATCGTTTTCTCGTCGGCTCGCAGCTGGTAGTGTGCGTCGGTAGCGGTAGATGCTGGCTCGAGGTACCGGCAAGCGCGAGCGAGAGGAAGAGCTGAGGAGCAAGGACGGCCGGCGCTCGTTTCCCCGGGCTCGCGCCGAGCTTGCGGGTCGCGGAGACGATGCGCATCAGCGCCACGAGCGCGGCGCGCGAGCACATCTTGAGAGGCCTGGGCGACGACGAGCGACGGATTTCCGCTGCGCGACTCCGACGAAGCGGCACGATCGCTGTCCGAGCGGCCACGCGCGAGCCGATCGCCTTGCGAAGGGCTCTCGACCTCTCGCTGCGACCATGTCTCGATATTCTTGCACAGCGCTGGACTCGCACGGTGCAGATTGCAGACGAGAGAATACCCTGAGAACGACAAAGAGAGAAGGGGGAAGAGAGAGGAGAAGAGGGAGAGCGCGAAGAGGAAGAGGGGCGAGCGAGTCTAAGTCGCGACAGCGCAGCCGAGCTTGTCCGGCGTACGGACGGCACCTTCGCCGCACCGCGAGCACGAACCGTACTGCACGCTGCTGTCCCACCAACCGGGCGCGAACCGAGGAATCGAGACGGGCGTGTCGGCGACGCACTCGTCGACCGTCTGGCACTTGGCCTCGCCCCAGGCGAGCACGTAGGGCAACCGGCACAGCCCTGCGCCGTTCCAGTCGCACGCGAGGATCTCGAGGCCGCCGCACGACTTGCACACGCCGCCTGCAGGATATGAGAGACGAGGTCAGGCTCGGCACGAGTGGGCGGGCGGCGCCGCGAGGACGCACCTTGGTAGTAGCTCGCCGGGTTCTCGTCGTCGGCGACGTACCTGCACGATGTTACGCAGGTCGAAGTCGTCTCGTCGAGGAGGAGGCCGCTGCAGGACGAGGACGGCGTCAGGGACCTGTCGAGGAAGAAGAGCTCGAGGAGGAGACGACGACGCACCAGCGCTGGGCCGTCGCGAGGTTGCAGTTGTCGCCGACGGCGGGGCAGGCACGACAAGCAGAACCTGCGAGCGGCGGCGAGCCGAGAGTCAGCAGGGCAAGGTCGGGAAGGCGACAAAGAAGAGGGGACCGTGCACGCACCGTCTCGAACAGTGCCGACCGGGCACTCGTCGAAGCAGCCGCGCTCGTACAGGATGCCGTCGCCGACGCACGAAAGGGCGCCCTGCCAGTCGCACGTCTCGACGAGAGAGCCGAAAGCCGAGCAGGACTCGCACGAGCCGGTTCCTGCGAGAGCGAGGAGTCGGCGACGGCGCGCTCGAGGACGAGGAGAGGAAGCACGCACCGTCGTTGCCGTACGTCCCACTCGAGCACTTGTCGGCCGTCACGCTGCAGGAGAAGGTGAGGCTGTGAGCGAATGCGGCCGAGAAAGCCCGAGGAGGAAAGAGGACGAGGAGCTCACCAGCGCCCGTTGCTCAGGTACAGCGTCGCGCCGTTGTCGTCTCGAGCACTGTAGGCGAGGACGATCATCAGTGGACTATGGTGGAGGGAGAGAGAGAGAGAAGAGAGCGACGCACCAGCTTGTCGGCCCGACGGCGTCGCACGTGGACGAGCCGGGGAAGTGGTCGTTGCACACGAGGCACTCGTCTCCTGCATCGGCGACGAGTATCATCAGCCTCGCTTTGCGAGAAAGGCTCACAGATGCTCGAAGACGGGGAGGGACGCACCAGAGAGGACCGTGACGTCGGCGGGACAGCTCGCAACGCACACGCCGTTGAGACGCACGCCGCTCGTGCAGGACGTCACCTCGTCGGCCGTGCACGTCGCCGTATCCTCGCCGAAGCGAGCGACGCAGGAAGCGCAGGTCTTGCCGTCTGCGAGTTGGCGCAAACGGGTCGGGGTCAACTTGGGAAGGTCGAGCGGGGAGGGTCAAAGCGCGAGGGAAGGAGAGGCTCGACGCACCTTGGTCGGCGAAAGTACCAGCCGGGCATGCATCGCTCGAGAGGCAGTTGCCGCCGTAGAGGAAGAGCTGCGCGCCGTCTGCGTCGACGCCGCACGAGGTCGCGCCGCCGATGCCGTTGGCGGTGCACGAGGCGACGCCGCGGTCACAGGCTCGGCAGACGTTGCCGTCTGTTGCGAGTGAGTCCAGTGTCAGTAGAGGATGCCGAGAGGGCATCTCGGGCCGCAGAGAGGAAGAGGACGCACCGCCCGAAGCGTAGAAGGCGCCGCTCTGCTCGCACGTCGTCTTGCTCACGCAGTTGCCGTCGACGGTCAGGTACGAGAAGAAGCCACAGCCGGTGGCCTGTCCTTGACCGTTACCGGTGCAAGACTCGACGCCGCCGTCGCAGTCGCGGCAGGTGCGGCTCGCTGCAAGAGGGAAAAGAGGGGACGTCGGCTCGAGCGGGACGAGCGCCTCGACAAGACGAGGAGGAGGAGCTCAAACTCACCGAGATCAGCCCATTGGCGCTCATTGCACTCGTCGACGCGTACGCAGGTCCCTCCGCCGCCGTTGCCGCCGTTGCGCCGGCGCAGCTTCTGCCAGCCGCACTGACGGAAGTAAAGCGGCTCGCCGGCGGCGTCGACGTCACTGCAGGTCGAGCATCAGCTCTGAGCTAGTGCACAGCCGAAGGAGAGAGACGAGACGCACCAGGACCGAGCGTCGCACTCGTCGGGCCCGGTGCAGGAGGTCGCGCCGGCGGCGCACTTCTTGAACGTTGCCGAGCCTGCGGGTCGAGAGACAACGTCAGCTCGATGAAGATCAGGGCGGACAGAGAGAGAGAGAGAGAAATAGTCCGGCGCACTCTCGTCGGCGTAGTACCCGGGCGGGCCCTTCCACGAGAGGACGCACTTGCGCGTCGGCGTGAGGAAGAGCTGCGTGCCGGCGCTGTCCTTTGCGCTGCGAGCGAGGCACGTGCTGTCAGTCTCGACGAGCTCGAGCACGATGGAGAAAGAGAGAGGAGCGAGACGCACCAGGTGATGGCGCCGCCCTGGTCGCAGGTGAGCATGGTCGAGTCGCACGCGAGGCACACGCCGAGCGCCTTGTTGCCGTACCACGACTTGGGGCAGTGCATGTCGCACGTGCCCTTGGGCGTGAGGAGGTACTGGTCCTTCTTCTTGTTCTTGCCGCTGCGCGCGACAGGGGAAAAAGAGGGTCAGGCTCGAGCGCTGCTTGAGAAGGTCCGAGAGCCGAGACGCATCAGGACAGTGCGCAGCCGACGCCGCGGCACTTGCAGGACGCGACGTTGGCGTCGCACTTCTCGGCGAGGTGAGCTGTGGAAGAAGGGGGTCAGCTTCGTGGAGAAGCAGAAAGAGGAGGGCGAGGACGCACTGGCTTGGTCGGCGTAGTACCCGCTCAGAATGTCGGTGAGGGCGAGGCACTTGCCGTTGAGGAGGTAGCCAGTCGAGCTGCAAGGCGTTGCGTCAGCTCGAGCGGGAGGAGGATGAGCGAAAAGAGAGGGGACGCACCAAGTCGTCGAGGTCGCGCCGCGGTCCGTGCACGACGCCGCACGAGGGTCGGCACACTTGCGGCAGCGGTTCTCTGCGATTGAGAGCGAGTCAGTAGAGTCGTCGAGGAAGGGAGAGCGCGAGCGGGAGGGACGCACTGGTCGGCACGCCGTCGGCCCAAGTTCCGACAGGGCAGGTCGTGACGCAGGTCCCGGCGCTCAAGAACGAGCCGTTGGCGCTGCAGAGGGGAAAAAAAGCATCAGCGCAACGTGCACGAGAGCAAGGAGAAGCAGAAGGGAGAAGATGCGACGCACCACCCAGTCGCGACCGTCGCGCTCGAGCACTTTGCAAACGACGGCGGGCACCTCGCGCAGGTGTAGTCGCCGGCCGGGTACGAGCCGCTCGAGCAGCTGTCGAGGCACTTGGTACGGTCGACGTTGAGGAGCTTGGGCGGGCGGCAGATGCACTGCGTCTTGGCCGGGTCGAGCGAGAAGCTGTTGCGCGCGCGGGCGAGGAGGTCAGGGTCAGGCTCGAGAGCTCGACGGCGAGAGAGGAAGAGGAGGACGCACCCGTTCTTGCACTTGAGCGCGGTGGTGCCGGCGCGGCGGTCAAGGCGGTGCATCGAGACGGTCGAGTGATCGAGCGCGGCGGCGGCGAGGCCGACGAGCGCGCCCGAGGCGAGGAGCGCGAGGAGGCCGCGCATCGTGAAGAGCCCAGAGCGCGAGAGACGGAGACGAGGATAGAGGAGAGAGAAGAGGAAGCTGAGGCGAGGAAGAGGCGCAGAAAGAAGGAAGCGAAGAAAGGAGCTCGAGCCTCGACGACGAGAGCCGGACAGCCCGCAACTCCGTCCCTCTCGCACCTTGCACACCGCCCAATACGATCAATGGCACCGACAGGAGGGACGACGATGAGATTGCAGGCCTCGACCTCGCGCTTGGCCGGCGGAAGACCGGCGCGAGGTGCGAGCGCGACGAGGGGGTGCGGGCGGGCGCGCTCGTGGCCGTGAATGGCGAGGCGGCGGTCGAGAGGGTCGTGGATGTTGCTCGAGGTGGAGAGATGCGAGGGTGAGGTTGAGGAAAGGGTGAGGAGGTTCATCGGCGGTCGGGGAGGTCGGGGTCGAAGCCGAGGTGGACGGACGGCGACGGCTGCGAGCACAGCGTGCTTGGGTCAGTTCGCGCCGCGACAAACTCGTCGACGACAAGAGCGCGCTTGTGAGAGCGCGCCCTCGTCGAGAGAGTCCAAGAGCGAGAAAGAGAGCCAACGCACCGACCACCTCTCCCTCCTCAACCTCTCCCGGCTCTCGACCTCCCTGGCCCTCTGCCTCGCACGCTCGATCCGCCTTCGCTCCTCGCCCTCCTCGCGCCACGCCTCGGTGCGCCCGAGGCCCGCCTCGAGCGCCCGGCCAGGCTTGGTCCGCCCGAGGAGCGAGCGCGCCGCAGGCGAGAGGGCGTCGGCGCGCGCCGAGGCGCTCGGCGTCCCTCCCCCTCCCCCTCGCCCTCCTCCTCCTCCAGGCGTGCTCCCGCGGACCGACGCCTCGGCCGCCGCGCGCCTGAGCCCGCCGCCCGGCCCGCCGAGCGCGAGTCCCGCGCGCGGGCTCGCGCCGCTCTCGGCGAGGCTGCGCTTGGCCCTGCGCGCCATGCGGTGCGCGAGCTCCTCCCTCCTGTCGGCCTCGCGCACCCTGAACGGGCCGACCGCGCCGGGCCCGCCCATCCCTCCCCCTCCCCCTCCCGCGCCCGCCGCGCCGCCGGCGCCGGCGCCAGCAGAGTCGGCCTCGGCGGCGCGCAGCACGACGGGCGTCGCCTCGATCGTGCCCCAGGTCATGAGCTCCTGGAGGGCGTGCGGCGGGAGGGCGGCCGAGGGGAGGGTCGGGAGCGCGTCGACGAACGAGAAGCCGCCGACGCGCGGGGTGGCGGATTGGGGAGGGGCCGGGTCTGCGGGCGGCGCGGCGTGGCAGGACGTCAGCGCGGCGCGAGAGGGACGTTCGAGAGGTAGAGAGGGAGAAAGGGACGCACAGGGCGTGCCAGCGATCGCAGCCCCGATCCGACTCCGGCTCGGGCTCAAGCTCGCCTCGCTCGCGCCCCCGCCAAAGCTCGACCTCGACGAGCCTGCGCCGCGTTCGAGCGCCTCGAGGCGCGTCGCGGCGTGCCGCACGCCCTTGGGCTCGCCGATGACGATGGGCGCCGTGCGCGACGACGACGCGGCGGAAGAAGAGGCGGCGGCGGTCGTGCGCGCCGAGGGCGGGCCCGTGAGCGACGACGGGTTCGAGCGATCGGCGTCGGGCGGGAACATGAACGAGTTGCGGGTCTGCGCGCGAGCGGGCGGGAGGGCGGGGCGAGCGTCAGGCTGTGCTCGGCTCGGCGGACGAGAGGGAGGGAGGAGAGAGAGGGGGCGGCGCACCTTGAACGGCCAGGCGGCGCTCTGCACCTGGAGCTCGCGCGCGTCGACAGGGCGCGCGTCGTCGTCCTCGTCGGCCGTCGCCTTGTCGTAGTCGACAAACTGGCGCGCCGACTCGTCGACGCGCACGAGCGCGCCCTCGCCCTCGCCCTCCTGCGCGCGCGCTTTGCCCTTGCCCGAGTCGGCGCCGTCCGTGATGAGCAGCCGCTCGGCGGCATCTCGCCCAGTGACGAGGAGGCGCTCGCCCGCGCCAACCTCGACGCCGCCATCCACGACGAGGCGGCGCTCGCCCGGCCGCCCGGCCGGGCCCTCGACGAGCCGGACGCTCCCGTCGCCCGAAGCATCGACCATGCGCCTCGTGACGTCGACGAGGCGCTCGCGCGCCTGGCGCCCGCGCACGGCGCGCTGGTTGGCGCGCCCCTCTGCGTCGAACGCCCAGGCATGGGTCGTGCGCCGCTGGGCGTTGTCGGCCGCGAGGAGGTCCTGGAACGAGGCGTTGTCCTGGGACGTGTAGCGCGCCTGGAAGGCGTCGAGCGAGATGTGCGGGTCGACGCGCGGAGGGGGAGGAGGAGGGGCGCGGCGCCGGCGCGAGGAGGAGGTGGACGGGGTCGCGCCCGAGAAGGACGTGAGGGGCGTGCGGTCGAAGAAGGTCGGGGTGAGGTCGCCGCGGGCCGAGTCGCGGGTCGAGTAGGGCGTCGCGCTGTCGCGGGCGCGGCGGCGCGGGGTCGGGGTCGCGGCGAGCTCGCGCAGGGTGCGGACCGACGACTGGATGCGGACCGGGTCGCGGCTGTCGAACGCGTCGAGGACGTCGTTGCGCTGCTCGAGGGTGCGCAGGTGCGGGAAGAAGTCGCGCTGGATGATGTTGGACAGGTGCGCGAGGTACTCGTCTTCCTGCACGGCGGGGCCAAGGAGGATGAGGTCAGAGGGGGCGAGGAGGGGTAGAGAGGAGGGAGGGGAGAGAGGTGGGGACGCACTGGGAGGACCTCTTGCTTCAAGGTCGAGAGGACGACTGGCTGGCTGCTTCTGTGCACCAGTTGGCGCCCTTGCTCGTGGTGGCGAGCCGAGGTCGAGCGAGCGAGATGAGAGCTGGCCGAGGGAGAGTCCCACTCGCCCGTGCGCTCGGGCGACGGGTCCTGGTGCGAGTAGGGGCGGCTCATGCTCTGAGCAGCTGGCAAGCTCAGGCAGGAGAGGAGCTGCGGTGTGGTCGAGGGCGGAGGACGAGCGGGGACGAGAGCCTCATCGCCT
>Ga0308170_10003594_pt1 | contig 12578 bp, 8 predicted proteins | sample PhyBR2_2_FD_202136 | JGI IMG/M metagenome (GOLD analysis project Ga0308170, IMG submission 202136) | Phyllosphere microbial communities from UC Gill Tract Community Farm, Albany, California, United States - DLSLSB.R2 | ecosystem: Host-associated > Plants > Phyllosphere > Unclassified | place... | reverse complement strand
CGTGCATCGGTGGCGGCCAGCGGGCGCAGCATCAGGCGTTGGGTGGTCAGTACAGGGGTGCTATAAGTCGACATGGGTTTGCATTGTCATAGTTGTAAGCGTTAGCATACCATCGACTCGGGGCGTACAGACAAGCGCCACGCGCTTTACCGTCACCGTCTACCATCGAGTCAGGAGATACTTCATGCACCAGGCCAGGCCCAGCACCATGGCATCCTTCTGGATGCCCTTCACGAACAACCGCGATTTTAAACATGACCCGCGCCTGCTGGTCTCGGCCGAAGGGATGTACTACCGCGACGTCGATGGCAACCAGGTGCTCGACGGCGCCGCCGGCCTGTGGTGCGTGCCGTGCGGCCACGGCCAGCCGAAGATCGCGGCGGCGATTGCGCAGATGGCCGGCCAGCTCGATTTCGCGCCCACGTTCCAGATGGGGCATCCGGCTGCGTTCGAACTGGCCGAACGGCTGATCGACTTCAGCGGGGGCCGTTTCTCCCACGTGTTCTACACCAACTCCGGTTCGGAGGCGGTCGACACCGCACTCAAGATCGCACTGGCCTACCACCGGCTGCGCGGCGAAGGCGGGCGCACGCGCCTGATCGGTCGCGAGCGCGGCTACCACGGTGTGGGCTTCGGCGGGCTGTCGGTCGGCGGCATCGGCGCCAACCGCAAGGCCTTCGGCCCGCTGCTGCCGGGTGTCGACCACCTGCGCCACACGCACGACCCTGAGCGCAACGCGTTCGCGCGCGGCGAACCCGAACATGGCGCCGAACTGGCCGATGACCTCGAACGCATGCTGCTGCTGCACGATCCGTCGACGATCGCCGCCGTGATCGTCGAGCCGGTGGCCGGTTCGACCGGCGTGCTGATTCCGCCCGAGGGCTATCTGGCGCGGCTGCGCGCGATCTGCGACCGGCACGGCATCCTGCTCATCTTCGATGAAGTCATCACGGGCTTTGGCCGCCTGACCACGCCGTTTGCGGGCGACTGGTTCGGTGTCGAACCCGACATGATGACGACCGCCAAAGGCATCACCAACGGCGCCGTGCCGATGGGAGCCGTGTTTTCCAAGGGCTTCATCCACGATGCGTTCATGGACGCCCCGCCCGGCATCGAGCTGTTTCACGGCTATACCTATTCGGGCCACCCGCTGGCCTGCGCCGCAGCGCTGGCTACGCTCGACGTGTTTGCCGAGCAGGGCATATTGGCCAATGCAGCAGCCATCCAGCCGTATTTCGAAGAAGCGCTGCAGTCACTGCGCGGCCTGCCGCACGTGATCGACCTGCGCTCGCTCGGCATCATCGCCGGCATCGAGCTGGCCCCGATCCCGGGCCAGCCGGGCGCGCGTGGCTATGCGGCGCTCAAGGCGGCCTTCGCCGACGGACTGTTGATCCGCACGACGGGCGACATCATCGCGCTGTCGCCGCCGCTGGTCATGGAGCGCCAGCATGTGGATGAATTGTTCGGCAAGCTCGCTGCGGTGCTGAAACGGCTGGCTTGATGGCGACTGCGCGGGTCAGTCTGCGTCGGTGCGAAGGCGCGCGACCGCAGCGTTGATGCGCGCTGCTGCATGGGCATCGGGTACGCCGATGACGAGGCGTGTCCATTCGTCGTCCGCAATCTTGAGCACCGCGCTGCACGCAGAGCGTGCTGGTGGCTTGCTCAAGATGCGGGCGCATGCTTGACGTCGATCGGTATGGTCACCACAGGCGTTTGTCCGGCCACGGTGCCGGGCTTCCAGGGCGGATTGATTGCCCTGATATCGCGTACGCCCAGCTGGGTAAAGTCTTCGAGCGAATAGGTCCAGCCGACTGCGTCCGGATTTTTTTCGTAATACGGTTTGTACTGATCACCTTGTCCGAGTGTGCTGAGATCGGTGCGCACGCCAATCGTTTTATAAAATTCAGCTTCACGGCGACCATTCTGAACGCGGAGTTTTTCAATGTTATCCAGGAAAGCCTTCTGCTGGGCAGCGGTCAGCGCGTCGTCCAGTTCGATGTTCAACGGACCGCCGGGCCCACCGTGATAGCCGACCATGGCGAAATTGCTGACGGTCTTTTTCACTGCGGCCGGAAACACGTAGTTCGCGCAGGAAGAAAAGCAGAATTCCATGACCCTGACATTCAGCTTATGCGCATGCACCCAGGCGCCCAGTTCCATGCCGGGATTGACGGCTCCTCCCACGCTGCGGATCGAAAGCGTCGTCGGCTTTTTCGGTAACGTGTCATACAGCGCGAAGAGCCGCTGATTCGCGGCGCTGTCGACAGAGCCGATATATTCGAGTTGCCCGTTGCTGTAAAAGACCTGCGTCGTTTCCACCGCGGCAGCGAGCGTAGAAAATGAAAGTCCCATGAGGAGAGAGCAGTACAAAGCAGTTGTGCGCATGTGATCCTGGCTGATGTGACGATTCAAAATAGTAGCAAATGCGCATTGATGCGTCGAAGGGAAATTCATTAATTCTGAAACGCTCTCACCCCTGCTTTTCATTGAAGTGTTCAAGGAAGTCCAACAACACCCGCCCTGCGATATCAGCATCATCCGCCGTCATCGTCTCGAGCGGATTGTGGCTGATCCCGCCGTTGCCGCAGCGGACGAACAGCATCGCCACGTCGGTCAATTCTGCCATGCGCATGGCGTCGTGGCCGGCGCCGGAGGGCAGGTCGAAATGGGGCAGGCCTGCCCGTTCGACCGCTGCGCCCAGTTGCGCCATCAGGCGCGGTGCGCACGGCACCGCGTCGATCTTTAGCAGCTTGACCAGCCGTTCGCCGATGCCGCGCGCGGCGCAGATGGCGCAGATGCCGGCGAGGATATCGGCCACCGCAGCCAGGCGCACCGCATCGTCGGCGGCGCGGATGTCGAGTGACAAGCGACACGCGCCGGGAATCACGTTGACCGAGCCGCCCGGCACCTCGAGCTGACCGACCGTGCCGACCAGGGCTGCGCCCTGGCGGCAGCGCGCTTCCACCAGCAGCACGATCTCGGCGGCGGCGGCGGCCGCATCGCGCCGCATGCCCATCGGCGTGGTGCCGGCGTGGCTGGCCACGCCGCGCAGTTCGACGATGTAGCGCGAGCTGCCGGCAATCGCGTTCACCACGCCCAGCGGCAGGCCGCGTTCGAGCAGCACCGGGCCTTGTTCGATATGGACTTCGACAAAGCCGAGCAGCAGCGCCGGGTCGCGCGCGATGCTGGCGATATCAGAATGGTCGTGGCCAGCCTGCGCCAGCGCGTCCCCGAGCGTGACGCCGTCGCTGTCGACCGCGCTTAATAAACCCATGTCGAAGCTGCCCGCAATGGCGCTGCTGCCCAGGAACGTGCTGCGGAAACGCACGCCTTCTTCTTCGGCAAACGCGATCACCTCCAGGTCGTACGGCAGGCGCTGGCCGAGCGCGTGAAGGTCGGCGACGACGGCGATCGGCAGCAGGATGCCCAGGCGCCCGTCGTACTTGCCGCCATCGCGCACGGTGTCGTAGTGGGAACCCGTCGCCAGCGTTTTTGCGCCCGGCTGCGCAGCGGCGTAGCGGCCGACGACATTGCCTACTGCGTCGATGTGGACCGTCATGCCGGCCTCGCGCATCCAGCCGGCGATGCACGCGGCGGTGCGCTGGTGGGCCGGCGTCATATAGGCGCAGGTCAGGTTCGTTTCAACGTCGCTGATGGCGCCCAGCGTTTCGCACCAGTCCATCACGCGCGCGCCCAGCGAAGGCGTCACGCCCAGCAGCGCGTTCAGCCGGATCTCGGCGATGCGGTGCACCTGGCGCAGGGCCTCGCGCAGCTCGTCGCCGCGCGCATTGCCGATGCGCCGCTCGAAGGTGGCGATGATGGCCTGGCGCGACAGACCCTGGCCGGTCGGGCCCTTGACCGCGAGGATGAACGGAAAGCCGAAGCGGCCGTTGTAGTCGGCATTGAGCGCGTGCAGTTGCGCGTATTCGGTCGGCGTGCAGCGGTCCAGTCCCGAGCTGGCTTGCTCGCTCGTGGATTCGGCGGTCAGGGCGCCGGCAATTGCCGCCTTGCCGGCCAGTTCGGGGTGGGCGCGCAGCAGCGCCAGTTGTTCGTCGATGCTGGCCGCGTCCACCACCGACTGCAACGCGCGCTTGAACGCGGCCAGGCTGGCAAACGGGCGGGCCTGCGCCGCGCGCGCCGCGATCCAGGGCGAATGTTCGTAGATGCCGCGCAGGGCCTCGACAAAGTCGGCGGCCTCGCAGGCGTTCAGCGTCGCGATCGTGGTCATCTGCGCTCCATGGTGGTCAAGCGGTCGATCATACGGGTTAGCGGTGGCTGCGCCCATATCGCCCGGCGGATGGCTGCCAGCAGCCTGCGCATATAGAACTAGCCCTGCACCAGCGCGCGCGCGGCGCTGCTGACCTGGTCGCGCAGCCATTTGTGCTCGGTCGACTGGTGCACGCGCTGGTGCCACAACTGATAAAAGCGCATCGGCGGAAACTTCACCGGCACCGTGAAGCTTTTCAAAGGCAGCGTCTTCTCGTAGGCGCGGATGAACTGGCGGCCAGTGGTCAGGACCAGGTCACTTTGCGTGAGCATGTACGGGATCACGCCGAAGTAGGGCGACTCCACCGCCACGCGACGCTGCAGGCCCAGGCGCTCGAGATGCGCGTCGATCACGCCGTGGTACCCGGGCAGCATCTGGGTCGGGGCAACGTGGGGCAGGTCGAGATAGTCCTCGAGCGTCATCGCATCCGGCGCCGTGCGCCGCGCGTACGGGCTGTCGGCGCGCATTGTGCAGATGATCGGGTCTTCGAACAGCTTCGAGATGTGCAGGTGCGCCGGCGGCTCGTCCCAGTTCGCGATCACCAGGTCCATGTCGCCGTCCGACAGCATGCGCAGGTAATCCTGGCCCGGCCCCAGCGCGTGGATCACGACCTTGCTGCCGGGCGAACCACGGCGCAGCAGCGCTACCACGTTGGGCAGGAAGCGCGCATCGAGGTAATCCGGCGCGGCGATATGGAATGTGCGCGTGGCGTCTTCGGGCTGAAACGGCGCCTTGCGCACGAACAGGCTCTCGGCTTCGTCCAGAATGCGCTTGGCGGGCTTGAGCAGACCCTCGCCGTGCTGCGTGGGCACCATGCCGCGCGCGCCGCGCACGAGGATCGGATCGCCCGTCAGCTCGCGCAGTTTGCGCAGCGAGGCCGAAATCGAGGGCTGCGGCTGATTGAGTTTGAGCGCGACGCGCGAGACATTTTTCTCCACCAGCAGCAGGTAGAGGATGCGGATCAGGTGCAGGTCGAGGTTGCGGGGAAGGCTGGGCATGGCCGAGAATTCTTGGTTGTATATCGAGTCGGATATGTCGAATATACGCCGATTTTGTTGTTGCAGAAATGGAAATCAGCGTATCGTCAAGCCGTCGGTCGCCATGGTTGCACTGGCGTGCGCGCGTAGTTCCCCTTGAATCTGCGACCCTGAAGGACGCCCATGTTCGACCCCGGATACCTGGTCCCCTACGTTCTCGAATGGCTCAATCTGCTCGTGCGCTGGCTGCACATCATCACCGGCATCGCCTGGATCGGCGCATCGTTCTACTTCGTCTGGCTCGACAACACGATCAAGCCGCCGGCGCCTGGCTCGGACCTCGAGCGCAAGGGCGTCGCCGGCGAGCTGTGGGCCGTGCACGGCGGCGGCTTCTACAACCCGCAAAAATACCTGGTGGCGCCTGCCGAACTGCCGAAGGAGCTGCACTGGTTCAAGTGGGAAGCCTATTCCACGTGGCTGTCGGGCTTTGCGCTCTTGAGCATCGTGTATTACATGAACGCGAAAGCGATGATGATCGACCGCAGCGTGGCCGATCTGTCGAGCGGGCAGGCGATCGGCATCGGCATCGGCAGCCTGGTCGTGGGCTGGATCGTCTACGACCTGCTGTGCCGCTCGCCGCTGGTGCAGCGCCAGCTGGCCTTCGGCGCGACGATCTTCCTGTTGTTGGTCGGTAGCAGCTGGGTGCTCACGCACCTGCTCAGTGGCCGTGCTGCCTACCTGCACGTGGGCGCGATGATCGGCACGATCATGGTGGCAAACGTGGCGATGCTGATCATTCCCGGCCAGCGCAAGATGGTGGATGCCATGCTGGCGGGCCAGAAGCCCGACCCGGTCCACGGCATCAGGGCCAAGCAGCGCAGCGTCCACAATAATTACTTCACGTTGCCGGTGCTGTTCATCATGATCAGCAACCACTATGCGATGACCTACAACCACCCGCATGCGTGGGCGGTGCTGGGCGTGATCATGCTGGCCGGCGTGTTGATCCGCCACTTCTTCAACCTGCGCCACAAGGGCCGCATCGAATGGCGGTACCCGGTGGCGGGCGCCGTGCTGCTGCTGGGACTTGGCGTGCTGCTGGCGCCAGCCCGGCCGGTGCGCGTCGATCCGGTGGTCACCACCGCGACGGCCGACGCCGCACGCTTTGCCGAAGTCCGCACCATCATGGGGGCGCGCTGCGTCTCCTGCCATGCAGCGCAGCCGACACAGCCCGGATTTGCGGCCGCGCCGCTTGGCGTCATGCTCGAAACACCCGAGCAGATCGGCCAGAACGCCGCGCGCATCTACCAGCAGACGGTGCAAACTAGGGCCATGCCACTGGCGAATCTGACGCACATGACCGATGCCGAACGCGCCGTGATCAAGGCCTGGTTCGAGGCCGGCGCCAAGACAGGAAACACACCATGAACGCATTGCAGACACGCCTGACCGACTGGATCGATGCCCACTTCGATGACGAAGTGGGCTTTCTGCAGGCCGTCGTGCGGATTCCCACCGATACGCCACCGGGCAACAACGCGCCGCACGCCGAGGCCGTGGCCGACATGCTGGAGGGCGCCGGCTGGCCCGTCGAGCGGCATGCGTTGCCAGCGCAGCAGGTGATTGACTACGGCTTGGCAAGCATCACGAACTTGATCGTGCGCCGGCCGTACGGTGCAGACGGGCCAACGCTGGCGCTCAATGCGCATGGCGACGTGGTGCCGCCGGGCGAAGGCTGGACCCATCCGCCGTATGGCGCCGTGATCGACGACGGCTACCTGTACGGGCGCGCGGCGGCGGTATCGAAAAGCGACTTTGCCACCTATGTGTTCGCGGTGCGCGCGCTCGAAGCACTGGGCACGCCGCTGCGTGGCGGCGTCGAGCTGCACTTTACCTATGACGAAGAATTCGGCGGGCTGCTGGGGCCGGGCTGGCTGCTGGAGCAGGGCCTGACGCAGCCCGATTACGTGATCGCTGCCGGTTTTGGCTACAGCATCATCACCGCGCACAACGCCTGCCTGCAGCTGGAAGTGACGGTGCACGGCAAGGCCGGCCACGGCGCGATGCCCGACACAGCGGTCGATGCGCTGCAGGCAGCCACGCGGGTATTGAATGCGATCTACGGCGACCTGCCACGGCTCAAGACCATCAAGTCGGGCGTGCCCGGCATCGATTCGCCGACGATGCTCGTCGGGCGCATCGACGGCGGCACGAACACCAATGTGGTGCCGGGCAAGGTCGTGCTGAAGCTCGACCGGCGCATGATTCCCGAAGAAGACCCGGTCGCCGTTGAAGCGCAGGTGCGCGCGTTGATCGACGACGCGGTGGTCGGCATGCCCGGCATCCGGCTCGAGGTCAAGCGCCTGCTGCTGTCGCAGGCATTGCGCCCGCTACCCGGAGCGCAGCCGCTGGTCGAGAGCCTGCGCCGCAATGCGCACACCGTGCTGGGCGAGGCGATTCCCGCTGTCGGCACGCCGCTGTATGCCGATGCGCGCCTGTATGGCGAGCGCGGTATTCCGGCCGTGCTGTATGGGGCCGGGCCGCGCACGGTGACGGAGGCCAACGCGAAGAAGGCCAACGAGCGGCTGGTGCTGGAAGACTTGCGCAGCGCCACCAAGGTTGTGGCGCTGACGCTGCTGGACATGCTGGGCGTCGAGGCACAGCAGGCCGTCAGTCGTTAGCATCAAACGTCGTTCCCGCGAAGGCGGGAACCTAAGTCAGTGACTCTACCGATTCGATCGAACGCCGCGGCGACGCGGGCACACTTGGCTTCCCGCCTGCGCGGGAACGACGGTTTCGCGTGTCGCGTGATACCGATGCAGGTCGTCAATCGTTAGTATCAGCCCGTCGTTCCCGCGAAGGCGGGAACCTAAGTCAGTGACTCTACCGATTCGATCGAACGCCGAGGCAACGCGGGCACACTTGGGTTCCCGCCTGCGCGGGAACGACGGTTTTATGTGTCGCTGATCGCTTGCCGCCAACATTCGTCACACCTGGCACATCAAGGCCGCCCGGTCGCCCCGGCCTGGCCCAGCGATTCCGCCATCCGCACCAGCTTGACGAACTCGGCGCGATAGCCGTCAGCGTCGGCGCCCCGGGCGTCGTTCGCTAGCGTGGCGATATCGGCATAGCTGTAGTCGCTCAACTGCGGCTCGCCGCGCAGGCGCTGGCCGAACGCGGCCACCGCCACGGCGAAGCGCTGGTCGGCCGGCGCGGCGGCCAGCGTGGCGCGCGCCGTTGTAGGGCGCACCGGCTGCTCGGCCAGGCGGCTCTTGCTCTCGCCCGGCAGCTTGTAGCGCACCCGCACGAACGCCAGCTCGTCGTTCTTGCCCGCAGGTGCGGCTTTCTTGCCAGTGCCATAACGCAGCGGGTCGACAAGTTTGGCAGCGCCCGCTGCCGGCGTGATCTCGTAGATCGCGGTCACTGTGTGGCCGGCGCCCATGTCGCCCGCATCGACCTTGTCGTCCTTGAAGTCCTGGCGCGCCAGCATGCGCGTCTCGTAGCCGATCAGGCGATAGGCCGCCACGCGGGCCGGGTTGAACTCGACCTGCATCTTGACGTCGTTGGCGATCGGGAACATGGTCGAGCCAAGCTCGCCCTGCAGCGCCTTGCGCGCTTCCAGCAGCGAGTCGATGTAGGCGGCATTGCCATTGCCCGACTGCGTCAGGCGCTGGATCAGGGCATCGTTCAGGTTGCCGTCGCCGACGCCGAAAATCGACAGGTAGACGCCGCTCTTGCGTTTATCGGCGATGAAGGTTTCGAGCTGGCGCGGGGCGGTCACGCCAATATTGAAGTCGCCGTCGGTGGCCAGGATGATGCGGTTGACGGCTTTCGCATCGAAGTGGCGTTGGGCCATGGCGTAGGCGCGCTCCAGGCCATCGCGGCCGGCCGTGCCGCCAGCTGCCTGCAACGCATCGATGGCGTCCACGATCTTCTGCTTGTCGCCGCCCGTGGTCGGCTCGAGTGCCACCGTCGTGCCATTGGCGTAGGTGACGATCGCCACCCGGTCCTGTTCGCGCAAGCCCTGTGCAAACAGGCGAAAGCCCTGCTTGAGCAGCGGCAGGCGGTCTTGCGGGGCCATCGAGCCGGACACGTCGACCAGCAGCACGACGTTCATCGGCGGCCGTTCGGCGCGCTGCAGATCGTAGCCGCGCACGGCCACGTGCAGCAGCTGGTTGTCCGCATTCCAGGGGCTGGGCATGATGGCCGTGGTCAGCGCGAATGGCTGGCTGGCCTTGTTCGGTGCGGTATAGGCATAGGGGAAGTAGTTCACCATTTCCTCGACCCGCACGGCGGCCGGTGGCGGTAGGCGGCCGGCGCTCAGCTGGCGCCGCACGTACGCATACGACGCGGTATCGACGTCGCTGCTGAAGGTGGATACGGGTTGTTCTTCGACCAGCACCGCGCGGTTGGCCTGGGCGTCGGGGAAGCGCTCGGCGCCGGGTGCGTAGCTCGGGGACGGGTAGGGCATCACGTAAGGCTTCGTGGCGACGCGACGCTGCATGCTTGTCGGCGGCGCACCCGCGTAGCCGTGATAGGGGGAGATATTGCGGTTGCTGCTCCCGCTGACTTCAACCACGGTAGAGGGCGCAGGAGGGGGCGGCGGTGCGGCGGCGCTATCCTCTTTCATCTGCTCGGGCGCACCGCAGGCTGACAGCAGCAGGGTCGCTGCAAGGAGGGGCAAAGCGACGGGCAGGGCGGCGGCGCGCGAGCGTGGCATGGCAGGACCTCATGACGTGGTTGTTGTCATAAGGTGCACCAGCCGCGCGCCGCCGGCAATCGCGCTTACATCCTGTAATGCCTATGCACGCAGGGTATGCGCGGCGGTTGCCGGCGCGTCGATTACTTCTGCTTGAGCGAGCGCTCGAACAGCTGATAGATCCGGCGGTACTGGTCGTACCACGCTTCCGGCTGCACGTAGCCATGGCGCTCGAGCGGGTAGCTCGCCATCTCCCAGTGGTCCTTCTTCATCTCAATCAGGCGCTGCGCCATGCGCACCGAGTCCTGATACAGCACGTTATCGTCGATCATCCCGTGCGAGATCAGCAGGTGGCCCTTGAGGTTCTGCGCGTACTCGATCGGCGACGATTTTTTATACGCTTCCGGGTCGATGTCCGGCGTGTTGAGGATGTTGGCCGTGTACTCGTGGTTGTAGCTGGTCCAGTCGGTCACGGGGCGCAGCGCGGCGCCGGCCTTGAACACGTCCGGTGCGCGCATCAGGGCCATGAAGGTCATGAAGCCGCCGTAGCTGCCGCCATACACGCCGATATTGTTGGCGTCGCCCTGCTGCTGGCCGACCAGGTATTTCACGCCGTCGAGGTAGTCGTCCAGTTCCGGGTGGCCCATCTGGCGGTAGATCGCGGTGCGCCATTTGGCGCCATAGCCTTTCGAGGCGCGGTAATCCATGTCCAGCACGATGTACCCCTGTTGTACCAGCAGGTTGTGGAACATCTGCTCGCGGAAGTACACCGGATAGCGTTTGCTGACGTTCTGCAGGTAGCCGGCGCCGTGCACGAACATCACGACCGGATAGGTCTTGCCGGCTTCCAGCTGGGCCGGGCGATACAGCTTGGCATGCACCGGATCGCCGCCGGCGCTCGATGGCACGGCCACGTATTGCGGCTCGATCCACTCACGCGCCTTGAAGTCCGGCGTGCGGGTGTCGGTCAGTTTGGTGGCGGCGCCGCCCGAGACGGGCACGGTCGCGATCTGAATCGGCGTGTAGCTCGACGACCAGTGCACCAGCAGCTTGTTCTGGTCCGGCGACAGGTTGAAGCGTTCGACGCCGTCGAGCTTCGTCACTTCGCGCACCGCGCCGCCTTTGGCGCTCACGGCGCAGACTTCGTAGTCGCCCGGTGCTTCGTGGTTGCACAGCATGTAGGCGGTGCTGCCATCCGCGCTCCAGCGCACGTCGCTGGCTTCCCATTTGCCCGAGGTCAGCGCACGTGGCGCGGCCGACCCCATGGTGTCCTGGGTGTACAGGTGCGAGTAGCCCGATTCTTCCGACAGGTACCACAGCGTGCGGTTGTCCGGCAGCCAGCCGAATTCGGCGTTGTCGTAATTGACCCAGGCGCCGTCGGTCACGCGGTTCAGCGGTTTGAGCTTGGCGTCACGCAGGTCGACGCTGGCGATCCAGCGGTCCTTGTTGTCTACCGAACGCAGCATCACGGCGACGTTGGCGCCGTTGCTGCTCCAGTCGATCGCGTTGCGGCCACCCGAGACGACCACTGGCCGGTTGCCCTTGAGCGGATCCTTCTTGGCGGCAGCGCGCAGCGCAGCCAGCGGATCGACGGTGATGCCGGGCAGGGTGTCGAAGCCGATGTCCTTGACGGTATTGGTGCGCAGGTCGACCAGTTTCAGCGAATGCGCCGGCGGCATGTTGCGACCCACGCGCGTGCGCACGTCTTCCGTTTCTTCGTAACCCGATTCGTTCACGTAGCGCGGCATCTTGCCCACGCGGCCCTTGTCGGCGCTCTTGGCGGCGGTGACGACCAGCAGCCAGCGGCCGTCCGGCGACAGGGAACTTGCCTCCAGCGTGACCTTGTCGCCCAGGTAGACGGGCGTTGGCGCCATCGAGGCATCGACCCGGCGCAGTTCGTCGTTGCGGGCGCGCAGCGCGTCGCGGTCATCCTTCTGGCGCTTGAGGTGTTCGATCAGGCGCAGCTCGGTCGCGCGGTAGGCGTCGTCTTCCGGCGCATTCGGGTCCTTCGCGGCGCGCGGCAGCGCCGCCGGGCCGGTGACCCGGGTGACGCGGTCCCACACATACCAGTCGGTGCCGATGCGGTACTGCACCGAGCGCTCGTCGGCCGCGTACTGTGCGTTGCCGATGCGGCTCGCGCCGCGCGTGACCTGCACCAGCTGGCCGGATTTCAGGTCGCGCTCGAACAGGTCGTTGTTGCGTATGACCAGCATGCGCGTGTTGTTGCGGTTGTAGACCACGTCGGCGCTGTCGATCTTCGCCAGCTCGGTGTCGCTCACCATCTGCGCCTTGCCGGCGTTTGCGCCGGCCTGGAACGTGTCGCGCAGGGGCGAGCCGGTGCGCTTCTGCTTGTAGTACACCTGCTTGCTGTCCCAGCTGAACCAGGCGTCTTCCACCGGCGTGCCGATCCAGTCGGGATGGCTCATGGCCTGGTCGAGGGTGATGGGCGTGGGTGCTGCTGCTGCCGGCAGTGCGAACGATGCCAGCGAGGCCGCGAACGAGGCCGCAAAGAGGGTGAGTGCAGGTGTGCGCATGGGTATGTGGTAAGTGAAAGAAGGGGCTTTCTGGCCAGAAATGCGAATGCATTCTAGCGCAGCCACTTGCCACGGCGCGCGGATTGGAAAAGGTTTTTTTG
>Ga0308170_10003593_pt1 | contig 12580 bp, 14 predicted proteins | sample PhyBR2_2_FD_202136 | JGI IMG/M metagenome (GOLD analysis project Ga0308170, IMG submission 202136) | Phyllosphere microbial communities from UC Gill Tract Community Farm, Albany, California, United States - DLSLSB.R2 | ecosystem: Host-associated > Plants > Phyllosphere > Unclassified | place... | reverse complement strand
AGCCGGTGGGTAACGCTACGAGTCAGTTGAGTCCCCATGAGCGGTTTCCACTCACCATGCGGCTTGCGCATCTCCTCTATTCGGGCCTTCTTCTTGGCCTGGAACTCGTCTGGGTCGTAAGGATACGAATCGTGCATGCGCTGCTGTCAGCGACGCCCTCGGCCAACCCCCGGTCCCGGACGACCCGAACTCACCGGCATGAACTCTCGTTTCCGTTTCCTTTCCGCCCCGTCGATATCCATAGCCTGCCCGCCGTCTTCCTCGCTCTTCTCGCCGACGCCGAGGTAGACCTGCTCATAGTGCGCCTGGCATTCCTCCTTGGTACGTGTACCGATGTGCGTCGCCGCCTCTGCCCAGTTGCCCAGACCGTTGAGAATCAGCCCAGAGATGAGCAACAGCTCTTCGTCCGCACCCCAGTCCGGCGAGAAGATGGGTTGGGAATGTTGTTCCTGCCGTGAGCTGTAGACAGGCGCCGTCGTGCGGTTACTCACGACCACCTTGTAATCGTGCCATGCTTTATGTCGCTGCACCTCCTTACCCTCGCAAAAGCAGCTGGGGCACAGGTCGACCTCTTCGCACTCCTTTGCTGCGCACTTGATCCGGACAGTATGGGTTATATCTATCCCACCTGCGCGTAAGCGACGCGGAGACATGACAGGTGTAGCAACTTACAGGCGTCGCAGGTGTACTTGATCCCCGGCTCGACCGCTGCAAGTCAGCCATGTCACAACTGCACAACTCATAGCTCACCGAGCGGCGCATCGGCCTTGCCTGGCTCGGTGCGCACGCGCCGTTGCGTGACCGTCATGTCGCGACCTCCTTCCCTCCCTCACGGTTCGTGTGGGGAGGGAGGTGCAATCGGCGCCGACTATGCTTGACGCGTCGGCGAGGAGTCGAACGAGTACGCGGGGTCTGTGTCGGCCCTTTGCGGTGCGCTTATTGACCAGGCCAGCTTGTCGGTGACGCTGGAAATGGTGTCAATAAGGTGACGACTGGAGGCCGGAAGTGGAGGTGTCCGCCTCGTGTCCCCGGGGACGACGACCCTTCGGCAAAAACAACCCCCTATTCACCTGGTGGCGACCGATTTCGCGCCGTCCTCTCTCGACGCGTAGGTCGCGTATGACCAAGCGGAAAGTTGCTGTACAGGACCGGGGCGGTGTCCTCTTGGATTGATCGCGTGTTGTGGTTGAGTTGGCCTTGCAAGCACGGCGTAATCTGGACGAGTATGAAGGAGGGCCGCTGCTGGGTGGGCGGATTGGGTGAGTGGGCGACGCGGGGGAAGTCGTTACGAATCGGCTAACGGTCACTTCAGTCAGGGACGGCCAGCCAAGGGTTCGCGGCATTACCGCCCTTGTCCCATAATCCCGCTGGCCTACCCCGTGTGGCATATCAGATTACCCCGGACTTCGGCCCGGCCGAGAGGCCGGTGATGCCGCTATCACGGCTTATAAGCGGTCTGCGACGGCTGCTCCTTGCATGCACATGCTTCTTCGCACGATCATGACTTCCGCAAAGCAGGTAGACACGATCATTATTGGGGCGGGCTGGTCTGGAGCCGTGGCTGCTCGAGAGCTCACTGCGAAGGGACGATCAGTGCTTGTGCTTGAGGCGAGGGATCGCGTGGGGGGCCGTGCGAGGACCTGGACGGACGATCAAGTCAAGGTGGACCTAGGCTGCAGCTGGATACATGGGTACAACGAGGGCAACCCTGCTAGAGCCATCGCCGAGGGCTACCAAGTGGTACGTGAGGAATCATGGGCTGCAGCCCAGGTTGAATCTGACGCCAGACCGCTCATCTGCCCAAGGCTGCAGAAGGGATTGTCTACGGTCCGGACGGCAAGTCACCATGCTATCACCCCCGGCCCTGCTTACGCCAGGCCCTCTTTCAGCTGAGACCGCTGCGTCCTTGCGTGCCTCGCTATCTGCCGCCCAAGGTGCATACAAGACTCCGCACCCACCCCCGCCTTCGTCCGCTTCGCTCGCGTCCGCCTTGCTCTCGCCCGCATCCCCCTTGTTTGTGTCGAACGCAGTACCGAGCCCCAGCGCGGACATCAACCAGACCAACCCCGCCGACCCAACTCTGGCCCAGGCCTCATCCGCTAGCGCCTCCGCTCACAAAAACCTAGCGGCCGGCCTGGCACGATCTCTTGAAGTCCCGCTGGGACTCAAGCTGGAGAAGGCGTCTTTGCGCTGGGCGGGGTGGGAGTCGACGACTGCGTTCGCTGGATCCGACGCGGCGCCAGAGGGAGGATATGAAGCTTTGATCGGACGGGTGATTGACGAGGCCAAGTCGCACGGCGCAGAGGTCAAGCTCGGCACGACCATCAATCAAGTCAAGCGGCAAGGCGATGGGGTGGCCGTTGTCGATAACAAGGGACAAGAGTACACCGCCAAGTCGGCGATCGTGACGATCCCGCTCGGCGTTCTGAAAACGCTCCCGTCCGGGACGTTTGAACCAGCCTTGCCGACGCGGCTGCAAGAGACGATCGCCGGCACGCACGTTGGCGTGCTTGAGAAGCTGCTCTTGCGTTACCCTTCGGCGTGGTGGCCCAATTCTGACAAGATCGGGTCCTACACTTTCCTCCCGACTTCGACCGCGCCGATCACCGACTCATCCTCTCTCGCCGAGGTCTTTGCCGCTTCGACGATCATAACCGCCAACTTTGCCGGCCCCTCATTGCCGGACCCGTCGCCGACGCTCTTGTCTTACCTGTCCGAAACGCCTGCGGCTGCTGCGTTGCGGTGCGACCCGGCCGAAGTTGCTCAGGCCTTCCACGACTTTTTGGTGTCTCGATTGAAGCCCTCGGAACAGCCGCCAAAGCCGACCAACTCAGAGTTGACTAACTGGCTGACGGACCCGCTGTCCCGCGGGGCGACCACCACCCCGTCGGTCATCTCGGAGAATGGAGAGCGAAGTCCCATGGACTTCAAGGAGCTTGGCAGGCCGGTGTGGGATGGACGTCTTGGATTTGCGGGCGAACACACCGAGATGGAGAACAGGGGCAGCGTCGCGGGCGCTGTCCTGAGTGGGTTCCGGGAGGCGGAGCGGGTCAACAGGCTCTTGACGTTGAACTCTCCATAGATGACGCAGTCTAGGGGCATGCAGATTGTGCTGCGTGCAAAGGAAGCTGTCAAGCTCGTTCCGTGCCTGCTGTAGCTCAGTGCCTGCAGGCGCGCGGCTCGTCCCCTAAGCCGAACATGGTGTAGTCGCCTCTCTCACGATCCCTAGCTCCAGCAGGCACGAGCGTGCGACGCAGAGATCATCGCTGGCGACGTTTGGAGCGTACGACCACAGTTGTCATCTTATCTGTCACCCTGACGTCTTAATCGGCCCACACCTCATGTCATGAGTCGGCGCGCGGTGTGGACGGCTGTTTTCGAGCCCAGCATGTAGGAACCAGGGGACACGCTATGTATGTATGCAGGGTTTCAGTTCCAGGTCTAGGCTGAGCGATCGACCGTCGACATGACGTAGAGAAGGCGGTCTCGACCATGGCGGCTTGGTGTCCAGAGCAGCACCAGGGCATCAGCGGCCCCGCGCAACAGGTGATGCTACCCGAGCGCCTCGGCTCTGATTACTGGTGGAGTGAGGCGTGCATAATCGCAATGGCCGGAAGCAAGACGGACGCGCAGCCCGGGCGCTCGCCGATGGCGAGCTGCGATGCATTGTAACGACTGCGAGATCCTCGACCTCGCTAACTCTCGCGCCGATAGCGATATATCTCGCGAGCGTTCCGTCCGGCGACCGCAGTTGCACTTGGAAGTACGAAGCGGCCCGCGGTAAGCCGTATCATCGGCGCCACCGGAATGGCGCAACCAGTGCACGCGTGGGAGATCTTTTGGCCGATGCGTTGCCGTGATGGGCGCAGGCAGAGGCCGTGACAAGAGATGCCCTATCGAATCTTTGGGGATGCTGTGGGGGAGGCGCCTAGGGCCCGGGAGCATTACGACGACAGCGAGCGAGTGACAGGGAGAGATCCGAAAAGAGTGAGCCGAAAAGGCAGGAGTTCGATGAAAGGGGAAGGCATGGCGATAAATTTGTGGTCCTGCTTTTTCGTCAAATTTCCCTGACCCGGGGCGCGGGGGGGGGGGAGGGAGGGTTGACATAGGGAGCAGTTTCGTTCCCTCGCCTCGGGCGACCTGGGGGACATGTGAGGCACTCGCTCCAGCCGCGCTACCAAATGAAGCAGGAATAACTGATCCCGCCCATGCTGTACCACCTGGGCACCCATGTACCATTCCGCGGGCGAGCGATCGCTACCGCCAGCAGCCACCGGCGGGACCAGCAGCAACTGCAGCTCACTCATAATTGCGAATGCGCCCAATATTAGATATCGCGACCATCATACATACCCCGTTCATTGTTGTGCATCAGTTCGACACAGACAGACCTCAGGCCACTGCATCGGTTTCATTCTTGTCATCGAACTAGAGTAGCGTCGGAAGGTGATACCGGACACTCCACGGCAAACGTTGCAGAAAAAGTCGACCATCGACCGGCGGCGCGAAGCGGTCTGGTGCGGAGGACCATACGCTCAATCTTTCGAATCATACATGAGATAGACACAGCGGCTACGTTCCCGCTGCTCGCGACTGTCGCTACAACTTTCACACACCGCCCACCACCCCCGACCCGCTCCGCATCGCGGATCAGAACAGACTTTCGCCCGGCCGAAGAGAACGGACCTTCCCGTCCCGTCAAGATCAGTGCCTAGCCACCCACGGTCCTCCCTTTGGCGTCACACCAACGTCGACAGCCCCGGACGGTCTCCCACCCCTGCTTCTCCCTAGTGGTCTCGCGTCGAGCGCAAAAGGTGAGCAGCCTCGCCTTTGGCTCTGTTGAAGCAAAGCATGGACCGGACAGGCGTTAGCTAATATCTCGCAGCTCGACATCCCGCTCGGTCACGCTGCCGTCGTCGACACCACCCCCGAACTCTCGCCTCCCCAACCTCGCACCTTATTCCCCCGACACGGCCTTTCACCCGACCCCACACGGAATATCGGGTTACTACCCAGACCATCAATCGTCAAACGACGCCTACGGGCTCAAGGAGGACGTGTGGCTGTCGGAACCCATCCCTCACTCGCCTTCATCACCATCCACCATAGGTTCGACAACCGAGTCACAGGCAGGGGGGTTCTTCCCCCCGACCACGTCGTCTGACACGAGCGAGGACTTGACACGCGGACGATCGGTTTCACAGCCCCAACCCCCTCGCAGACACAACTTGTCCCTGTCCATTCCGGCCTTTCCCCCTCCGGCCAATCCGTCACAGATCTCCCCGTCGTCCCTTGCCAGCTCGGGTGCGCCATTTACCGACTCCTTTTCCGTCAACAGTTCATACATGGGGACGGATTACTTTTACCTCGACGACTCGGCTTTCCCTCCTTCGGCTGGCGTCGATCAACAACAGCATCAGCAACAGCAGCAACAACAACAGCAGCAGATCCCGCACACGATCCAACCCAACATCTTTCGGCAACCTGCTTCGCAGCCAAGCTCGCCGGTAAGGGGCGTCTTCCCACAGGGCCAGGGTTCGTTCATCGCCGCGGGCAGGGCACGGGGCGCGACTTTCAGCGGGGCATCACAGAACTTTGATTTCGCACAGTTCCAGCAACAGCAACAGCCATCCTTTGCTTCTGCCGTGCCCCACCACCTCGCGTTCACGGCTCTGCCCTCGCCCTCGGGCTCTCCAGCCTCGGCCTCGCCGCTCATCGCTTCTGCGCCAGCGATCCCCTCGGCGATCAGCAGGGCTTTGACGCCACTGGAGGACGCGCTCACGCCGCTCGCCGCCCAGCGCCTGCCAGCCCCATCAACAAGTGATCACGACATGTCCATGGAGATGGTGGACAAGTTGACCTTGCTAGATCGGTGAGTCGTGTGCGGTGTATCAATGACCCGACCCCGGTGGGCTAACGACAGAATCGTCAACAACGCACAGATGGCAAAGCAAGCCTTGCTTCGGGGTCAAGAAGTCGAAGTGGCTGCCAATCTGTCCGTCCTCAGCAACAACCTCGACGTTGCGTCGGAACTTGGCGTGGGGCCTGCTCAAACCCCGCGTGATACGCCTAACTCGAGTGTCTCTCCTCCGAACCAATTCTCCACCTCCCCGACGGTTCAAACCCTGATTCCGATCGCGCCATCAGCGTTGTTGCCCGCCTTGCCGGTGGACAACAACTCGGCCACGTTGCGGCGTATATCTTCCACCGCCCCTGCTCCTTCTTTCATCCCTACTGCCGACTACACCTCTACCATGGCGCCATCGCAGCCGCCGCCCCTCACGCACTCGCACTCGTTCCCCAACGGCCATCAACTCCCGAGCCAGGTCAGCGCCATCACCGCGCCGACCACGCCAGTCGTGCCATCCCCTTCCTTCGCCGCCGCGATCGGCATCGGCCACGCGCCTGTCGTGTCATCACCACTCACCGCCATGCCTGTCTCGCGCGCGCCCTCGCCGCCGCACGTCTACCCGCAACCCGAGCTTGGAAATGAGGAGATCTTCATCGACGCATCTCGCCCGCCTTCACGCCGGCCATCAGAAGCTCGTCCGGACGGGCGCCCGGTCATCAACCGCTCTCGTAGCGCCTCGGTCAACAAGACCTGGTCTCTGCCAAACATGACGGCGGCGACGAATATGACGGTCACTGCGCCGCCTTCCGCGTGGCCATCACGTCAGGGCTCGCCAGAGGATGATGGAGAGGACGAGTCGGAGGACGACGCACCGAGGAAGAGCAAACGGCGCAGGTCGTCGGTGAATAAGGAGGACGCGCCGGATATGGGCTACCAGCTGGGCTCGATCATCTCCGACGACATCCGGCGGCAGCTGGACCAGATCTTTGAAGAGTTTCTCAACATGGTGTGCTCCGATCGTAAGTTGCAAGCATTCTAGCCGTGTTCCGAGCTCACCCGCAGTCGAGATCACAGACGCCAAGGGCGAAAAGCTGCATCAGGTGCTCATGCCGAAGAAGATGCAGCGGCTCGACGAGTCGACCGACTACCGACCGTTCAAGTTCCGCATCCAAGCATTCACCAACGCCTTCCAGGACGAGCTGCTGCAGCGCGGTATCACCGAGGAGACGATGTCGGCGAAAAAGGTCAAGATGTACCTGTGGAAGCAGGACTTGATCTCGCGGTTCAACGCGGATGGGAAGAAGGCAAAGTCGAAGGGGAACCACATCTGGAATGTCGAGGCGAAGAAGATGCCCGGCGGGGGGTGGGTGTTCAGGCCGTTCAAGCGGCGGATCATGGGGCAGCCAAACGCCTTTGCGTGAGTACCGTCGCCCGGCGTACACAGCGAATGGGCTCTGACAGGCAGCCTGGTGAACCAGCAGTACGAGTGGGAGCCGCGAATCTGGGACCCGCAAGCCGCATCCGACACGCTCAAGCCGGTGTTCAAGTCTCCACCTGGCTCACTCCCTCCTTGGCTGCACTGGGAAGACGACGCCAAGCTCGTCGGCACGCCCACGGAGCCATCTCCGCCCATCACCATCACAGCCATCGCAGAGTTTACCGACTCTTCCGGCTCCAAATGTGTCCTTGACACGTCATTCAACATTCAGGCCGTCTTGCCGCACCTCATGCCGCTCACCGATCCGCAGGCGATCTACGCCCAGGCGCAGGTGCAAGCCGCGGTCCAGGCCCAGGTGATGCATCACCAGGCGCAGCAGGCGCAAGCGCAGGCTCAGGCGAATGTCCAAGCGCAGATGCAGCAGGCGGCGGCGGCATCGGCATACGCCGGCCAGACATGGACAAGCATGGATCCGAACATGATCAACGGCCAGCAGATCATGCAGCCTATGTGAGTGACAAGGCAAACTCGACGGGCAACGCTGATGCGGTAGCTTCACGATGAACCCGAACATGGCCTACGCGCAGCCGACGTATCACCAGCAATAACACTGGTACCTCATCGGCGGATCCGGATACCATCACCGAATATACCTTACAGGTGTAACATGTAATACGACTTTTGATACATCGTGCGGCCCGCGGCTGGCGGTGCCACTCCGAGCAAGGCGGAAGGCCGGAATGGAAAGATTGTACCATGAAGAGGCAACAGTAAAGTAGATAGAAAAAAGACGAGGCTGGGGGAGCCTTGCGAGGCGGAGCGGAGCGGTGACCGAAGCTACAATACAGATGTTGGTATATTTGACATGCAGTACTGTTGCATCGCGCCTTTCGCACGCGAGATGGCGAACGCCATGATCTGTGGACGCTGAGTTGGCGGGCCGGTGGAAGATTCGAGGGTTAAAGAGGACACAAAGTTTCGCTGAAGAGGTCACCGCTTACGCATCGTGCAGTCTGAGTGCCTGTCCGAGCGCGTCGCGGCCATGCACGAAGCCACCGATATGAACGAGCAGGGAGGGTGTGCAGAGGAGGGCTTAGGCCGACGAGATCGGGACTCAGCGAGGTCTTCCGAAGACATGGGAATTGTCCTCGTTCCGGCCTGTGAATCTACGACAGTCCTCATGACCCGGCTACGCGCTTCGCCTTTCATTGCTCCTTGTGTCCGATCAATACGGGAGCGGTTTCTGCTTTCGCCGAGGATCATGCTTACATGCCTTCTATAACGGAGAAAGTAGCCATTTCAATTTCGGGCCTTCGTCCTGGTAATGTGAGACTTGAATCAGAGATTATATTTAAGCATGCCAATGTACAGAGGGCGGTCCTACGCCTGACGCGCACGCCCTGATACACTCGGCTAATCGCAATTTCGGACGCGCTGGGTCAGAATGTCCTGTGACAGACAGCAAGCAAGAATGCTACGAGACAAGAACGGTCGCCCGGCGCCAAACAGCCGACCAAGCAACGATGAGATGACTTGGAATACGCTTGTTGACAACTACAAGGATCGAACCAGCCGTTGGCATCCGTGAGATCGGGAGCCGACGGATCATTCTCGACGCCGTTCGCACCGGTCCGAATCGCGTCCACCCCCATCTCACTCATATGCTCGTCAGTTCCAGCGATTCGAGCGTCGTGGCTCTGATGATGGTGGCAGCGCCCGCAGCTCTCGACGACTTCCTGATCTGCAGCGCAATTTACGGGACGCGGAAAGGCTTCGCAGAAGCTTCAGGTCGGCCGACCAGACATCGAAACCCCTGACCACCTCTTACCGTTACATTTTCGCTGAGTCCCGCTCGGAGTTTGACCATGGCCGAGACAAGAGAACTGATCGGAGCTCTAACGCGCGCCCCCCGGGTCCGTTGCCCTCGAGGAACCGCCAGCTGAAGACAGAGTATCTGGGGTACGGCCCTGACGGCCTGACCATGGGCTTGTGTCAAGCGTCAGACGTTCACAATGGTGTTACACGTGCCCGGCATACTGAAGATGACATCATGGGTGAAACGTACGGACGCTTGGTGACCTTTGCGTACAATGAGACAACCGGCCAGGAGGAGATTCGATCTTGCTTGTACTACTGCGGGGCCGTGAGTGGCGCCTCGTGTTTTGACGATTGCGCTCGCTGACCCCGAGTGTGCTGTGAAGGACGGGTGGTGCGGTCTTCTCAAACTTCCTTCGAACCACAGCACATGAAGACTCGAGGCAACAGACGATGACTGCCCCCTTGGTATTGTGAAGGCGGCCAGTGGGCCTGTCTGTGACGCTGATGCCCTTGCAGACCTCATTTCAATGCGGTTCATGTATGCAGACCCGCGTAATGAGGTGCACAGCTAAATGTTTCACTCATCCACGATCGCTATGGAGCGCTGTTGCGTAAAGCTGCATCAGGCGACATGAATGATTTGCTCTGCCTCCTTTCGATGCTACTTACAAATCGGACGACTGAGATCTGGGAGCCCGCCCGGCGCAAGGAATACTCTCGTCGTTTTGGACATTCGACTCGGGCTATGTACGGTCAAGGGCAAAAGTCACCAATACGTATATCCCATGAAAAGAGGGGTGCACGCCTTCGATCCCCAACCTTTGATTGCCTCGAGCAGCGAGTGGAGACAGAGGTGTTTATGGAGGCTGGCCTGAGATAGACTCGGCCCGGTACTCGTCCCCATCACAGCATCAACAGCTCAAGCCTGCATCATCATGTCTGAAAGCCATCCACGACGCGGATTCCTATATGGTTATGTGTCCCCATCTCTTGCTACGTCCCGCGAGGACTTGAGGTATGCACCCGACCCCCAGCCCTCTGTTGGCGCCTCGCGAGGCTCCAGCACTGTGAAACCGTCTGTGCCGTACGAATGCACGGACGGACATTTGCGCACCTACGATATTCACTCCGGGGCACATTGTAGAACAGAGCCGCCAGACTCCTCACGAAAGGCGCGATGGTCCTCCCGTGACTCCCGGGGAGGCGGACACGGCAGTATGATCGCTGCGGCTATCGGAGCCGCGATAGGTGTGACGGTCGCTCACTTTCTCAATACCCGTGGCAAAAGTGAGCCATCGAGTTCGTCGCAAACTCGGGAACTTACCAGGGCAATCCCAATCAAGTCAAACAAGTACGAGGCGAGCGGATTCGGTGTTGCATGGAGGTTCTCTTGGGTCGCCGATCCGGAGGGCGAAAGCAGGTTTGGCAATGGGGGGCCTTGCGGTGAGGCTCCGTGGATGGTCAATGACACCCAGCATGACAACGCCAACAACGGGAACTCTTGTGGAAAGTGGTCGAAGGGACTCAAATACCGCGCCACTTACACTGTCACTTCTGGGACCGACGGGAGGAATACTTACAAACAGATCGGGCCCAAGGCCCCACATGAGTGGTTGTGCGACGAGGTAGGCATCCGCTATTTACGACCCCAGATCTATCGCTCACAACAGCATGCGGTGGCCGAGGGACTTGCGGCATCGCCATCAGGAAGTCGCACTCCTTCTAGTCGACACAGTCGCACCAGGCGGACGAAGGAGCGCCATGGCGGGAGTGATGAGAGGCGGACTGAGAGTCCTCCCCCGTCCGAAACAGATGGGTGTCAGGGAAGAGACTCCCATGGTCGAAAGCAGAAATCCGAGGGTCGTGCCTCGGAACCACGAAAGCGAGACAGACATGATCATCGACAGAGAAGGTGACGATCTGTGCGCCCATTGGCCCTTGCCAAGAGCTTCGTGTTCGGGAGGGAAGTGAGGTCTGCACTCGAGCGAGGCGGCATTCGGCATTTGTTCCGTTCACTTACATCTTGATCCGTTCGCTTACATTTTGACGATTCTTCCGGCTTACTCTCGTCTTTCATACCAATCCAACGGCAGCCGACTTGTTCATTGACAATCATGCATGCAGCAATCTTTGCACTAGCCCGGGATCATGGGAAATACCGTTCTGCGACAGATACTCATCCGACCAGAACTTGCTTTGATGGCGCGATCCAGCATCGCAGCTTCTCATCAGCGCAGAAGATGCGAAAATAGTGTGCTTCTCACAGGATTGTGACTATCCGGCTACCTCTGGACAAACGTTTTGCAAGCCGAATAGAAGCGACAAGGTTGCAGGCGCTCGAGGAACCGAGCCATAAGCCGTCGTGCTCGACCAGCCATCTCGACATGGCCACTGCTTCTTCGTCCGATACGCGGTACGCATCGTCGATCATGTCCAAGCCAAGTGCAAAGTTGTGCGTTATCTGCTCATGAGCGGGCCTCGCAGCACAGATGTGGCGGCTATACCCTGTTGATACCGATACCCTCAACTACGGTATCGACTTGATGCCTGTCGTGAGTGCGGGGAACCGAAGCGTAACACACCTTCTCTTCTTCCCCTCGCTCTCCTTGGGATCGAACATGACGCCATATCTGACTTTGTTGAACAGCCCAGACCCCTCAGGATCCGACAAGACGACTTGTATATCCGGTACATGCGTCTTGAGATACTGCCCCGTACCCGCGATGGTCCCACCGGTGCCTGCGGTCACGTATGGTCTTTTGTAGATGCTGATGCTCAACGACCCACCAGCTCCGCTTACAAACGCATCGATGTTGCCGCCCGTCTGCCGCAAGATCTCCGGTCCCGTTCCGTCATAGTGCGCCCAGTAATTGCTTCGATTCTCGAACTGATCCGCAAAGAAACCCCGCGGCTTGTGGCGGGCAGTGGTGTCGATCAAGCTGACCACCTTGTCACGGATGATGTGAGTGGGGTCCGAACTAGGAGCAACGACATCAGCGTCAGCGCCTATCGCTACATCGCCCGGTTGCGCCGTGACGACCAGGTCGTCTCCGTGTGGGTGTCCGTGGGTCGCGTCGGTAAGATCGACCTCGCCGAATTCAAGTGCTCGGGACCGCGCTAGGTTCTACAGGTGAGGGATGCCCGAAGAAGGAACCTTTGCACTGACCACAAACTATAGTCAGCGAGAAACGTCGCATGGCCAAGCGGACAAACCTGTTTCTCGTCCACAATGCTGGCTGTAACGTCAGGGCGATCTGTTCAACGTCTTCCACATACCAGGCCTGACTCGCTCAACCTTGGCTCCCAGTTTCTCCAGCACCTGCACTTTCTCAATCGCGACATCGTCCGGCATGATGATGCAGCAATCGTAACCCCTACTCGTGAGCCAAGAGGAAGTGGAAAGCAGGTCTCGGACACTTACTTTGCTCGGCCGACGGTTGCTAGCGAAATGCCTGTGCTTCCTACGGTGCCCT
>Ga0308170_10003591_pt1 | contig 12584 bp, 8 predicted proteins | sample PhyBR2_2_FD_202136 | JGI IMG/M metagenome (GOLD analysis project Ga0308170, IMG submission 202136) | Phyllosphere microbial communities from UC Gill Tract Community Farm, Albany, California, United States - DLSLSB.R2 | ecosystem: Host-associated > Plants > Phyllosphere > Unclassified | place... | reverse complement strand
TGAGGGCCTGGCCGGCCTTGGCGGCGGTGCCGTGGTGGGCCACGTCGCGCAGCATGCTGTCCATCAGGAAGGCGTTGCGTGCGTCGATCACGCGGTTGGCTTCCACGCCCGCGCGTTCCGGACGCGCTTCCGACAGCACCTTGCCGTCCGCATCCGTCACCTTGGCGATGACGTAGGGATTGACGCGGTAGCCGCCGTTCGCGAACACCGAATAGGCGCCGGCCTCCTGCAGCGGCGTGGTCGCGCCCGCGCCCAGCGCCAGCGTCAGGTAGGGTGGGTTCTTGTCGGCGTCGAAACCGAAGCGGGTCGCGTATTCCTGGCCGTAGCGCGCACCGATTTTGTTCAGGATGCGGATCGAGATCATGTTCTTCGACTTCATCAGGCCGCGCCGCATCGTCATCGGGCCTTCGTATTCGTTGTCGTAGTTCTTCGGTTCCCAGGGCTGGCCGCCGGTCGAGCCGGCGTCGAAGGAGATCGGGGCGTCGTTGATCACGGTGGCCGGCGAGAAGCCGCGTTCCAGCGCCGCCGAATAGATGAAGGGCTTGAACGAGGAGCCGGGCTGGCGCCAGGCCTGGGTCACGTGGTTGAACTTGCTGCGGTTGAAGTCGAAGCCGCCGACCAGGGCCTTGATCGCGCCGTCGCCCGGATCGACCGCGACGAAGGCCGATTCGACGTCCGGCATCTGGGTGATGGCCCAGGCCGAGCCGCTGTCCTGCATCACGCGGATCACGGCGCCGCGGCGCACGCGGCGCGTCTCGGCGGCCTTGGGCGACAGCCACTCGCGCGCGAAGGCCAGGCCGGGGCCGGTGATGGAGATCTCCTCGCCCGAGGCCATCACCGCCCGCACCGCCTTGGGCGAAGCGGACAGCACGATGGCGGCCACGATGTCGTCGGAATCCGGATGCTCGGCCAGCTCGGCTTCGATGGCGTCGTCGGCATCGCTCTTGTTGGCCGGGATGTCGATGTATTTTTCCGGACCGCGGTAGGGGTGGCGGCGTTCGTAATCCATCACGCCGCGGCGCAGCGCCAGGTAGGCGGCGTCCTGGTCGGCCTTGGTGATCGTGGTGATCACGTTCAGGCCGCGCGTGTAGGTGTCTTCCTTGAACTGGCTGTAGACCAGCTCGCGCGCCATCTCGGCCACGTACTCCGCGTGGATGCCGAAGGCCGTGCTGTCGGTCTTGATCTTGAGTTCTTCGTTCCTGGCCTGCTCGTACTGGGCGTCGTTAATGTAGCGCAGCTCGTGCATGCGCTGCAGGATGTACTGCTGGCGCTGGCGCGCGCGCTTCGGGTTGACCACCGGGTTGTAGGCCGAAGGCGCCTTCGGCAGGCCGGCCAGCATCGCGGCTTCGGCGATGCTGATGTCCCTCAGGTCCTTGCCGAAGTAGATCTGGGCCGCCGAGGCGAAGCCGAACGCGCGCTGGCCCAGGTAGATCTGGTTCATGTAGATCTCGAGGATCTGGTCCTTGTTCAGGTTCTTCTCGATCTTGTAGGCCAGCAGGGCTTCATACGCCTTGCGCTTCAGGGTCTGTTCGCTCGACAGGAAGAAGTTGCGTGCCACCTGCTGGGTGATGGTGGAGGCGCCCTGGCGCGCGCCGCCGGTCGCGTTGTGCAGGGCCGCGCGCAGAATGCCGAGATAGTCGATGCCGCCGTGCTCGTAGTAGCGGTCGTCCTCGATCGCGATCACGGCCTTCTTCATCACGTCAGGGATGTCCTTGAAGCGCACCAGGGTGCGGCGCTCCTCGCCGAATTCGCCGATCAGGACATTGTCCGCGGTGAAGATCCGCAGCGGCATCTTGGGACGGTAGTCGGTCAGCGTGTCGAGTGCGGGCAGGTTGGGGTAGGCCATCGCCAGCGCAAACACCACCACCAGCACGCCGCACACGCCCAGTCCGCCAAGGATGGCCAGCAGGGTCAGGAGGATGCGCTTCGGGCTGCGCTGCGGACGGGATGGTTCGGGTGGTTGCTGGGCCGGGGATGCCGGTCCGTTCTGGGATGCTTTCATGCGGATGGTCAGGTCACTTTATTGATCCGGTTCATTATAAGTCACGGTCACGCTGCAATCACCGCTGAACATATTGGCAACAGGTGTGTAAAGAGCGTCAATGTTGATCTATCTCAGAGGAAAACCAAGTGTCGTTTTAACGCTTCGCAATTGGGTGTTCCCTTGCAGAAATATCTTGTCGCGGGTCATCAGTATTGCTACGATTTAATGTAGTGCCTGATATATACGCACTAAATCACCGTTTTCAAACGATTCCCCAACGCGGGCGTTCAATCAAGTCGTTCTGCAGAGAACGCGGTAAGCAGCAGAGAGGGAGCACGCTCGTGATCAGTCTAGGATCCTTGTTCGGACAGTCCAACCCGCCATTGGTCGGGCTCGACATCAGTACGTCCGGCGTGCGCCTGGTGGAGTTGGCCGACGCCGGTAAGGGTGAGTTGCGGCTGGAGCGTTACGCTTCCGAGCCGCTGCCGCGCGGCAGCGTCGTCGACGGCAACATCGAGAATATCGAAGCGGTGTCGGATGCGGTCCTGCGCGTCTGGAAGAAAAGCGGCAGCAAGGCCCGGCACGTGGCGCTCGGCATGCCGCCGGCCGCCGTCATCACCAAGAAAATCATCCTGCCGGCCGGCCTGGCGGAAGACCAGCTCGAAGTGCAGGTCGAGTCCGAGGCGAGCCAGTACATTCCCTTCCCGCTGGACGAGGTGAGCCTCGACTTCGACGTGATCGGCGCGGCGCCCAATTCGCCGGAAGACATGGAAGTGATGCTGGCCGCCGCGCGCCGCGAGAAGGTCGAGGACCGCGTGGCGGTGGCCGAAGCGGCGGGCCTGTCCGCCACCATCATGGACATCGAATCGTACGCCGCGCGCGCCGCCCTGACGCGCGCGACGGCGGGGCTGCCTGCGGCGGGGCCCGACCAGATCGTCGCCCTGTTCCAGATCGGCGGCCAGTCGACCCACATCTCGATGCTGCAGAACGGCGAGCCGATCTACGAGCGCGAGCAGCGCTTCGGCGGCCACCAGCTGACCCAGGACATCGCGCGCACCTTCGGCCTGACGGTCGAGGAAGCGGAAGCGCGTAAAAAAAGCGGCGACCTGCCGGACAACTACCGTAACGATTTGCTCAATCCCTTTCTCGAGAACGCCGCGCTCGAAGTCACGCGCGCGATCCAGTTTTTCTACACCTCGACGCCCTATACCCGCATCGACCAGATTTACCTGGCCGGCGGCTGCGCGCTGCTGCCGGGCCTGCTGGACATCATCGCCAGCCGCACCCGCATCGCGAGCAGCGTGGTGTCGCCGTTCAAGGGCATGCAGCTGGGCGCCAGCGTGCGCGAGCAGCAGCTGCGCAACGAAGCGCCGGGCTACCTGGTCGCCTGCGGGCTGGCCTTGCGGAGGTTTGGCTGATGATCCGGATTAACCTGCTGCCCCACCGGGAAGCGAAACGCAAGCAGAAGCAGGCCGCCTTCGTGGCCCTGATGGCGCTGGGCGGCATTGCCGGCGTGGCGCTGGTGCTGCTGGTCGGCGCCTACAACGCCAGCCGCATCGCCACCCAGAACCAGCGCAACCTGGTGCTGAAGCAAGCCAACGTCGAACTCGACACCAAGATCAAGAAGATCGCCAACCTGAAGGCCGAGATCGAAGCCCTGAAGGCGCGCCAGCAGGCGGTCGAGGACCTGCAGGGCGACCGCAACCAGCCGGTCTACCTGTTCGACGAACTGGTGCGCCAGATGCCGGAAGGCGTCTACCTCAAAAGCTTCAAACAGGAAGGCCAGAAGATCGTGCTGAACGGCTATGCGCAGTCGCAGGAGCGGGTCGCCGAACTGCTGCGCAACCTGTCCGGCCATTCGCCGTGGCTGGAGCGTCCCGACCTGTCCGAAGTGAAGGCGGCGACTCTGCCGCAGAGCAAGACCAACCGCCAGGTCGTGGAATTCACGCTGGCCGTCGCGATCAAGCGCGCCCGTGAAAAGGACGAAGACGCCAAGCCGGGCCAGGCCAAGGCGGCGGGAGCAAAGTCATGAACATCGATCTGAAACAGCTGGGCGCCGATCTGCGGGCCCAGTTCCAGGGCCTGCAGGGCCGCCACCCCGGCCAGTGGCCGCTGGCGCCGCGCCTGCTGTGCGCGGCCGGCGCGATGGCCGCGGTGCTGGCCCTCGGCTGGTATTTTTATTGGGACAGCCAGTTCCAGGAGCAGGATGACCTGGCCCAGCAGGAAACCAAACTGCGCGACGACTACAGGAGCAAGATGGCGCAGGCGATCAACCTGGAATCGCTGGAAGCCCAGCAGCAGCAGGTCAACCTGTACGTCGAGCGCCTCGAGAAGCAGTTGCCGAGCAAGGCCGAGATGGCTGCGCTGCTGTCCGACATCAACCAGGCCGGCGTCGGCCGCGGCCTGCAGTTCCAGCTGTTCAAGCCGGGCCAGGTGCTGGTCAAGGATTACTACGCCGAGCTGCCGATCGACATCAAGGTCACCGGCACTTACCACGACATCGGCGAATTCGCCGCCGACATGGCCAAGATGCCGCGCATCGTCACGCTGAACAACCTGAACGTGAACACCGGCGCGGGCGGCGTGCTGCAGCTCGACGCCATCGCCAAGACCTTCCGCTACCTCGACCAGGACGAGCTGGATGCCCAGGCCAAGGCGCGCAAGAACAAGAAAAAGGAAAAGGGTGACAAGGCATGATCCGCTCGATCCTGACCCCGGGCCTGGCCATGGCCGCCTGCGCGTTTCTACTGGCCGGCTGCGGCGACAGCGACGTGCGCGAGGTGCGCGACTGGATGACCCAGGTCCAGCACGACACCAAGCCATCGGTCAAGCTGCTGCCCGAGCCCAAGGACTTCATCCCCTACGCCTACGATGCCAAGGAACAGGTGGATCCGTTCAGCCAGAACCGGCTGCTGGCCGAACTGGCCAAGGCCGCCACGACCTCGACCAACCCGAACCAGCCGGACCTGCAGCGTCCGCGCGAGCTGCTCGAGACCTACCCGCTCGACACCATGCGCATGGTGGGAACGATGGCGAAGGGCGGCACGAATTACGCGCTGGTGCAGATCGACCGGTCGCTGTACCAGGTCAAGCCCGGCCAGCGCATTGGCCAGAACTTTGGCGTCGTCACCCGCGTGAGCGATGACGCCGTGAATATCCGTGAAGTGGTACAGGACGCTGCCGGCGAGTGGGTCGAGCGCTTGGCGAAGCTGGAGCTGCAAAGCAAGGAGACAGGAAAATGACCCGACTTGGACGCATCGCATTTGCTTTGCTGGCGACCCTCGGCATGCTCGGCGCGCGCGCCGCGCTGGCCCAGGACAATGCGATCGAATCGATCAGCGCGAACCAGCAGGGCGGCAACGTGGTGCTGAACGTGACCATGAAGCAGGCGCCGGCCAAATTGCCGATCGGCTTCTCGATCACCAATCCGGCGCGCATCGCGCTCGATTTCGGCGCCACCGCCAACGCCACCGGCAAGAACACCCAGGACATCAACCTGGGCGACGTGCGCGGCCTGAACGTGATCCAGGCCGGCGAGCGCACCCGCCTCGTGCTCAACCTGAAGCGGCCGCTGAACTACGCCACCGCGATCGACGGCAGGTCGGTGATCGTGACCGTGGAAGGATCGGGCGGCCCGGCCCAGGCGAACCTGGCGGCCGTACCTGGCGCCGCCGCCGCCGCGCCTGCGCATGCGCACGTGCAGAACCTGCGCGACATCGACTTCCGCCGCGGCAGCCATGGCGAGGGACGGGTCGTGGTCGACCTGCCCAACGGCCAGGTCGCGGTCGACGTGCGCCAGTCCGGCAACCAGATCCTGCTCGATTTCATGGGCACCGGCCTGCCGCCGACGCTCAAGCGCCGCCTGGACGTGACCGACTTCGGCACGCCGGTCTCGCGCATCACCACCACGGCGCAGGGCGACCGCGTGCACATGGTGGTCGAGGCCCAGGGCAACTGGGAGCAGAGCGTGTACCAGAGCGACACCCAGCTGGTGCTCGACGTCAAGCCGGTCAGGGATGACCCGAACCGTCCGGCCGGCGGCGCGGGCGGCCAGGGCTACCGCGGCGAAAAGGTATCGTTCAACTTCCAGAATATCGAGGTGCGCCAGGCACTGCAGGCGATTGCCGACCTGTCCGGCCTGAACATCATCGCCAGCGATTCCGTCACCGGCAACCTGACCCTGCACCTGAAGGAGGTGCCCTGGGACCAGGGGCTCGACGTGATTTTGCAAGCCAAGGGCCTGGACATGCGCAAGAACGGCAACGTGCTGTGGATCGCGCCGAAGGAAGAGCTGCTGACCAAGGAAAAACTCGAGCTCGAGCAGCGCGCCCAGATCAACGACCTGGAGCCGCTGCGTTCCGAGGTGTTCCAGCTGAACTACCAGAAGGCCGATACCTTCCGCACCGTGTTCGGCCTGGACCAGAACGGCGGCGGCGCGGGTACGGGTGAAAACCGCAACCGCGTGCTGTCGCGCCGCGGCAGCGCCATCATCGATTCGCGCACCAACCAGCTGTTCGTGACCGACATCGCATCCAAGATCGAGGACATCCGCAAGCTGATCCAGAAAGTCGACATCCCGACCAAGCAGGTGCTGGTCGAGGCGCGCCTGGTCGAGGCGAACGACGGCTTCTCGCGCAACCTGGGCGCCAAGCTCGGCTTCGCGGACCTGCGCGGGCTCCGCGGCGGCGATCCGGGCTGGCAGGTCAACGGCAACAACAGCCTGGCGATCGGCGGCAACCTGACCGGCGTCGGCCAGGTGACCGGACAGACCCCGGACAAGGGCGACGGCTACACCAACACCACCCTGGTCAACCTGCCGGCGGCCAGCATCAACGGCGCCGCCGCCCCGACCATCGCGTTCTCGCTGTTCAACGCGGCCGCCAACCGCTTCCTGAACCTGGAGCTGTCGGCGCTGGAAGCGGACGGCAAGGGCAAGATCATCTCCAGCCCGCGCGTGGTCACCGAGGACAACGTCCCGGCCCTGATCGAGCAGGGCGTCGAACTGCCCTACCAGCAGGCCACCAGCAGCGGCGCCACCTCGGTCGCGTTCCGCAAGGCCAGCCTGAAGCTGGAAGTGACGCCGCAGATCACCCCGGACGGCAACGTGGTGCTGGAGGTCGACGTGGCCAAGGATTCCCCGGGCGCCGCCACGACGGCGGGCCCGGCGATCAACACCCAGCACGTCAAGACCAAGGTGATGGTCGAGAACGGCGGCACGGTGGTGCTGGGCGGTATCTACCAGCAGACCCAGACCACCGACGAAAGCAAGGTGCCGCTGTTCGGCGACATCCCGGTGCTGGGCCACCTGTTCAAGAACACCGCGCGCACCGACCAGAAGACCGAGCTGCTGGTGTTCATCACCCCGAAGATCGTTGCCGAACGCCTGCAGAACGGCAGCAAATAATAACCAACACTTAAAGACATGATCGATAACAAGAATCTCCTCACGGTGCTCGTCACCGCCGCGCTTTTGACCGCCTGCGGTGGCGGCGGCGGCAACCCCGGCACCGTCGGCGGCGGCACCTCGGGCAACAGCGGCACCGGCAGCACCGGCAGCACCGGCGGCGGCAACGGCGGCACCAGCACGGCCCCCGCCCCGACCGTGAACCTGTCCTTCGTCAGCGCCAGCGGCGCGACCACCAATTCGCTGACCAGCGCCGCGCCGCTGACGGTCAAGGCGACCGTGCTGGACAAGGACAAGAAGCCGGTCCCGAACGCGATCGTCACCTTTGCTACCGACAATACCTTGGCGGTATTCTCGCCGACCGCCGGCACCGCGCTCACCGACGTCAACGGCGTGGCCAGCGTGAGCATGAAAGTGGCCAGCCTGGCCGCCGGCGGCGCCGGCACCGTCACCGCGACCAGCAACGTGGCCGGCGCCACCGTGACCGGCACCTCGAACTTCTCGGTCGGCTCGACCACGCTGGCCTTCGGCACGCTGTCCGCCGCGCCGGCCAGCATCGGGGCCTACGGCTCGACCACGCTGTCGGTCGACGTGCTGGCCGGTTCCGGCAAGTACACCGACCAGCCGGTCAGCGTCAGCTTCACCTCGGCCTGCGTCGCTTCCGGCAAGGCCACGCTGGCCAGCACGGTCCCGACCGTCAACGGCACGGCGCAAACCGTGTACCGCGACCAGGGCTGCGGCCAGAACGACACCATCACCGTCTCGGCCAGCGGCGTGTCGAAGTCGGCCACCGCCACCCTGACCATCGCGCCGCCGAGCGCCGCCTCGGTGCAGTTCGTGAGCGCGGCCCCGTCCGACAAATCGATCGTGATCAAGGGCCAGGGCGGCAACGGCCGCACCGAGACCGCGACCCTGACCTTCAAGGTGGTCGACATCTTCGGGAACGCGCTGGCCGGCAAGCAGGTCAACTTCACGGCCAGCACCAGCGCCGTCACCGTCAACAAGGCCAGCGACACCACCGACGCCAGCGGCAACGTGGTCACCACCGTCAACTCGGGCTCGACCCCGACCTCGTTCCGCGTGCTGGCGACCCTGCCGGGCACCGCGGCCAACGGCAACCCCGACATCTCGACCTATTCCGACTCGGTCGTCGTGACCACCGGCCTGCCGGTGCAGCGTTCGCTGTCGATCAGCAGTGGCTCCTTCAACGTCGAAGGCTGGAGCATCGACAGCTCGCCGACCAAGCCGGCCACCACCATCCAGGCGCTGCTGGCCGACACCAACGGCAACCCGGTCGCCGACGGGACCCCGATCGTGTTCCAGACCAACATGGGTTCGGTCGGCTCGTCGAGCAAGGGCGGCTGCAACACGGTCAACGGCGGCTGCTCGGTCGACTTCCGTGCGCAGAACCCGCGTCTGCCGGCGCCGAACACCCCGTCCACGCCCTGCAACACCGGCAGCGTGACTGGCGTCGCCCCGGACAGCACCCGCGTCGGCCTCGCGACGATCTGCGCCAGCACGACCGACGGCACCAACACCGTGTTCGGCAAGACCGCGATCTTCTTCAGCGGCAGCCAGGTGGTGTACGCCTACATGGACCGCAGCGCCACGCCGCTCGACTTCACGCACGGCGTGATCGACCTGGGCACCATCGGCTCGAGCGCGACCAGGGTGTTCACGCTGCAGCTGAATGACCTGAACCAGAACCCGATGCCGGCCGGCACCAAAGTCGAGCTGGCCAGCGTGCTCAACGCCAATGGCGCGCCCGTGGTCCCGGCCACGGTGCCGAACGTCGCCCCGCACAGCAGCAGCGCGGTGGACGACCCGAGCGGCAACACGATCAGCGGTCCGCAGGGTTCGACCCACACTTTCAGCATCTCGAGCACGGCGCCGACCGGCTGCACGGGGCCTGCCCAGGCCTCGTTCAACGTCGTCGTCACCACGCCAAGCGGTACGGCGACCATTATTCCGTTTAAACTGTCGTTCACCTGCCCATAATCAGTGAGCAACACCGAATGACACGCAACGGCCGGGGTTTCCTGGCCGTTCGCATTTTGAGCGATCGTAAAATAGTGCCTGACTGCAAGAACAACAACATCTTCCTCGTCGGTCTGATGGGCGCAGGAAAGACCACCATCGGCCGGCTGCTGGCGCGGCGCCTGGACATGACCTTCATCGATTCGGACCACGAGATCGAAGCGCGCACCGGCGCCTCGATTCCCTGGATCTTCGAGATCGAAGGCGAGGCCAGCTTCCGCCGGCGCGAGGCCGACATGATCCGCGAGCTGACCACGCAGCGCGGCATCGTGCTGGCGACCGGCGGCGGCGCGGTGTTGAACCCCGACAGCCGCGCGCTGCTGGCCGAGCGCGGCACCGTGATCTATCTGCGCGCCACCGTGGGCAGCATTTTGCAGCGCACCTCGCACGACAAGAACCGCCCGCTGCTGCAGACCGCCGATCCGCGCAAGAAGCTCGAGGACCTGACCAGCCAGCGCGAGCCGCTGTACCGCGAGATTGCCGACCTGGTCATCGACACCGGCCGTCCTAACGTACAATCGATGGTCCAGACAATCCTGGACCAGCTGGCCGCGATCCATGAGGCGCGCGCCCGGTCCACAGCAGGGAAGAGAATGAACGAACAGGCATGCATTTCCATGAACGTCGAGCTGGGCGAGCGCAGTTATCCGATCCTGATCGGGCGCGGCCTGCTGGACGATCCGGCGCTGCTGGTGCGCCACGCCAGCGGTGGCGGCAAGGTGGCGATCGTCACCAACACCACGGTGGCCCCGCTGTATCTCGACAAGGTGGCCAGTCCCTTGCGCGCGGCCGGGCGCGAGGTGGTGCCCATCATCCTGCCGGACGGCGAGGAATATAAAAACTGGGAGAGCCTGAACCAGGTCTTCGATGCGCTGCTGGCCAACAAATGCGACCGCAAGACGACCCTGGTGGCGCTGGGCGGCGGCGTGATCGGCGACATGACCGGCTTCGCGGCCGCCACCTACATGCGCGGCGTGCCCTTCGTGCAGATCCCGACGACGCTGCTGGCCCAGGTCGACTCCTCGGTGGGCGGCAAGACCGGCATCAACCACCCGCTCGGCAAGAACATGATCGGCGCCTTCTACCAGCCGCGCGCCGTGATCGCCGATACCGCGACGCTGGACACCCTGCCGGCCCGCGAGCTGTCGGCCGGCCTGGCCGAGGTGATCAAGCATGGCGCCATCCTCGACGCCGGCTTCTTCGGCTGGATCGAGGCGAACGTCGGCAAGCTGGTCGCGCGCGACCACGCGGCGCTCGCGCACGCGATCGCGCGCTCGTGCGAGATCAAGGCCGACGTGGTGGCGCGCGACGAGCGCGAAGGCGGCCTGCGCGCCGTGCTCAATTTCGGCCACACCTTCGGCCACGCGATCGAGGCGGGTCTCGGCTACGGCGCATGGCTGCACGGCGAGGCGGTCGGCTGCGGCATGGTGATGGCGGCCGATCTGTCCCGGCGCCTGGGCCTGGTCGACGCAAGCACGGTCGAACGCGTGCGCGCACTGGTCAAGGCCGCCGGCCTGCCGACCGTGGCGCCGGACCTGGGCGCGGATCGCTGGATCGAGCTGATGGAAGTCGACAAGAAGAACGAGGGCGGGGCGATCAAGTTCATCCTCTTGAAGCCCCTGGGCAGTCCCAGCATCGCCAACGCGCCGCAGGAGCTGCTGCTGGCCACGCTGGAAGCGACGGTAGGAGACACGACGCGATGATCGACTTCGACGCCCAGCTCGCACCGTATGCGGCGCACTCGTCGAAGTCGCGCGGGCGTCGCCATCCGGAAGGTCCCGCCGGCGCGCGCAGCGAGTTCCAGCGCGACCGCGACCGCATCATCCACTCGACCGCGTTTCGCCGGCTCGAATACAAAACCCAGGTCTTCCTCAACCACGAGGGCGACCTGTTCCGTACCCGCCTGACCCACTCGATCGAGGTGGCCCAGATCGCGCGCACGCTGGCGCGCAGCCTGCGCCTGAACGAAGACCTGGTCGAGGCGGTCGCGCTGGCCCACGATCTCGGCCATACGCCCTTCGGCCACGTCGGCCAGGACGTGCTGAACGAATGCATGCAGGACTATGGCGGCTTCGAGCACAACCTGCAGAGCCTGCGCGTGGTCGACCATCTCGAAGAACATTACGGCGCCTTCGACGGCCTCAATCTCACCTTCGAAACGCGCGAAGGCATCCTGAAGCACTGCTCGCTGGCGAATGCGCGCCAGCTGGGCGAACTCGGCCTGCGCTTCATCGGCAAGAAGCAGCCCAGCCTGGAAGCCCAGCTGGCCAACCTGGCCGACGAAATCGCCTACAACAACCACGACATCGACGACGGCCTGCGCTCCGGCCTGCTCACCATGAGGCAGATGGAGGAGGTCGACCTGTTCGCGCGCCTGCGCCGCCAGGTCGTGCAGCAGTACCCGGGCCTGCCGGGCCGGCGCGAGCTGTACGAGACGATCCGCCTGATGATCACGGCCATGACGGCCGACCTGGTCGAGGCCTCGAGCGCGCTGATCCTCGACGCCGCTCCGCAAAGCATCGAAGACGTGCGTGCTGCCCCCCCGCTGATCCGCTTCTCGCCCACGATGCGCGAGGAGACCACGGCGCTGAAGCGCTTCCTGCACGCCAACCTGTACCGCCACTTCCAGGTCAACCGCATGCGCGTCAAGGCCAGCCGCGTGATGCGCGAACTGTTCGAGGCCTTCATGACCGACCCGGTGCTGCTGCCGCCGGATTACCAGGAAGCGTCCGGCAACCAGGACCGGCAGGCGCGCAAGATCGCGGATTACATCGCGGGGATGACGGACCGGTATGCGATCAGGGAGCATCGGCGGATCTATTCGCTCGACACCTTTTAAGTTCTGGAGGCTGCGTAACGGGAAGCCGGTGTCACTCGGTGCGTGAAAACACGCGCAGCCGGTGCCCGTCCGGATCGGCGCCCGTGAAGGTGTAGCCGAAGTCCATCTGCACCGGCGCCTGCAGGATGCGCAGGCCGTGTTCGCTCCACTTCGCGTGCAGCGCGTCGACCTCGGCGGCGCTGTCGACACGGAAACCCAGTTCGCTGCCGCTGCCATGGAAATCGTACGCCGGCTGGACACCGGCCTTGCCCCACAGCCCCAGCATCCTGCCGTTCCCGAGTGCGAACAGGCAGAAGGTAGGCGAGGTCTCGACCGGCTGC
>Ga0308170_10003590_pt1 | contig 12585 bp, 7 predicted proteins | sample PhyBR2_2_FD_202136 | JGI IMG/M metagenome (GOLD analysis project Ga0308170, IMG submission 202136) | Phyllosphere microbial communities from UC Gill Tract Community Farm, Albany, California, United States - DLSLSB.R2 | ecosystem: Host-associated > Plants > Phyllosphere > Unclassified | place... | reverse complement strand
GCACTTCCGCCAAGGGGGCGATATATAAATCCAGTTTGAGAGCGAATATTGACAAGGCAACCACTCATGCCCCGACTGGCGGTTGCGTTGATAGCTCCCTGCCCCACACTGCTCAGTTACCCGCGTGCCGCCATCGCCCGCCTTATTGCATAATCCGGGTGAGGCATCGCGACAAGACCAGCTCGGCCGGAAAGCGCCGACCCGGCCACGCCGCGACATGACCCAGACCCTACGCCCACGAGGCAGATCGATGCGTCGAACATGACATCACGCGGTCCATCCCCGCCCGCCACCACGCCGCCGCTGCGGCTTGGCCCCTATTCGCTGGCCAGCCTCGGCGCGCTCACGGCGCTGCTGATCCTGACGCTGGTGCTGGGCACTGCCGCCATGCTGCAGGTCAGCTACCAGGACACGATGCGCCAGCAGAAAACCACGCTGCGCAATCTCGCGATCGCGTTTGCGGCGCAGACCCAGATCGTGGCGCAGGCGGTCGACCAGGCGCTGCACCAGGTCGAGCGCGGCTACAAGGCCGGTCCCGGCACGGCGCCGCCGCGGCTCGACTATTTCAACGAACAGGGCGCCGCCCAGGATTACCTGCTCGGCCTGTATGTCTTCGGCCTCGACGGGCGCCTGCTGGCGAGCGCCCTGCCGGCCGGCGCGGCGTCGACTGCACAGCCGCCGGCCGCGCCCGCAGGCACAGCCTTGCGCAGCGACGCGCTCCAGATCGGCATCACGGCCGTCGACGGCCACACCGGGCGCGGCATCATCGAGTTCGTGCGGCCGCTGAACGATGCGGCCGGGCGGCGCGTCGGCTCGGTGCTGGCGCAGGTCGACTCGGAGCGCTTCGAACGCATCTACAGCCTGGTGGAACTGGGCGAAGGCGGTTCCGTGACCCTGCTGCACCGCGACGGCACGATGCTGGTGCGGGGACCGACCCTGGCGCAGAGCATCGGGCGCTCGTTCGGCGGCACGCCCCTGTTCCGGCAGCACCTGCCGGTAAGCGAGCGCGGCGCCTTCGAAACGGTCAGCCCGGTCGACGGCCTGGCGCGGGTCTATGGCTACGACGCGGTCGGCCACTATCCGCTGGTGATCATCACCGGCATGAACAAGTCGGCGGCGCTGGCGTCCTGGTATGGCCGGCTGTGGACTGCCGTGCCGCTGCTGCTGCTGGTCTGCGTCGTGCTCATATTCCTGGCTTGGCGCGTGGCGCGCGACACGCGCCGCCAGCGCGCCCTGATTGCCCGCCTGGAGGCGAGCGAAGCGCGCGCCGGCAGGAGCGCGGGCTACCTCGCGGCGATCCTGAATGCCGTGCGCACGCCGATCTGGGTGCTCGACAGTGCGCGTCGGCTGGTGATGTGGAACGAGGCGTTTGCCCGCTTCGCCGGACACGCGCCCGAGGAGATGCAGGGACGGTCCGAGGCGCAGGTGCTCGACCCGGCTGGCGCCGCCGAGCGCGAGCGCCGCTACGCGCTGGTGCTCGGCAGCGGCCGCACCGACGAGGCGCTGGCGACCGTGATGGACGGCAGCGGCGACGCGCGCAAGGTCATCCAGCAGACCTCGCAACTGCTCGACGCCTCGGGGCAGGTGCAGCTGGTGAGCCTGCTGACCGACATCACCGAGCGCGAACGGGCCGAGGCGCACCTGGCCTATCTCGCCAATTTCGACGCCCTCACCGGCCTGCCGAACCAGAACCACTTCCGCCACCTGCTCGGGGCCGAGCTGGCCGACGCCGCCGCCAAGGGGACCCCGCTCGGCACCCTGGTCGTGTCGCTGGCGCGCCTGCACGAAATCAGCGACCTGCTCGGCCACGAAGCGGGCGAGGCGGCCCTGCGCGAGGTCGGCGCCCTGTTCCAGTCGCAATTGCCGCGTGCGGCCGGCGTGGCGCGCATCAAGGGCAATGAATTCGCCGTGCTCGTGCATGCCCACCATGGGCGCGGTGAGCTGGAAGAATTCGCGGCCGCCCTGCACCGCCGGCTATCGAGCCCGCTCACCGTCAACGGCCGCGAATTCTCCCTCGGGCCGCGCGTGGGCGTGTCGATCTTCCCGGAGGATGGGCAGAGCGCCGACGAGCTGTTCCGGCGCGCCGAGAGCGCCCGCAACCGCATCGGCGCCGATGCCGACACCATCCACTTCTTCTCCGAGAGCGCCCAGATCGACCTCGACGAGCGCCTCACGGTCGAGGCGCAGTTGCGGCGCGCGCTCGAACGCGGCGAGCTGCGCATGGTCTACCAGCCGAAAGTGGCGATCGGGTCCGGGCGCATCGTCGGCTTCGAGGCGCTGCTGCGCTGGAAAAACGGGGAATTGGGAGAGGTGTCGCCGGTGCGCTTCATTCCGCTGGCCGAACGCACGGGACTGATCGTGCCGATCGGCGCTTGGGTGTTGCAGGAAACCTGCCGCCAGCTGGCGCGCTGGAACGCGGGCGGCGAGCGGCTGAAGGTGGCGGTGAACCTGTCGCCGCGCCAGTTCGACCAGAAGGACCTGGTGCCGATGATGCAGCGCTGCATCCTGGAGACCGGTATCGATCCGACCTGCCTCGAATGCGAGATCACGGAGACGGCCCTGATGCGGCGCGAGGGCGAAGTCGACGACCTGCTGCACGCGATCCGCGCGCTCGGGGTCGAATTGTCGATCGACGATTTCGGCACCGGCTATTCGAGCCTGGCGGCCCTCAAGCATTTCCCGGTGCAGCGCCTGAAAATCGACCGCGCCTTCATCCGCGACCTCGGCCGCGACGAGGACAGCGCGGCGATCGTGCGCTCGATCGTCAACCTGGCGCGCAACCTGAAGCTTGCCGTCGTGGCCGAAGGTGTCGAGACCGAGGAACAACTGGCGATCCTGCGCGGCCTGGCCTGCGACGACTACCAGGGCTTCCTGTTCAGCCGTCCGGTGGAGGCCGAGATGGTGCCGGCGCTGATCGAGAACAACCGCGCCGTCGTCGCCTGAGCCTGCCTGGTTCAGGCGGTCAGAACTCTTCCCAGCCGTCGCCTGCAGTTGCCGCTTCTTTTTGAACCGAACGCGGCTGCGCAGCAGCGGTGCGCGTGGCCGGCTTCGCGAGCGCAGCACGTGCTGGTGCGGTTGCCGGCGCTTTTGCCGCCGGCACGGCCTGGCGCTTGGGCGCTGCAACCGGGGCCGGAACCGCCACGCTGCCCGCGATCCGGAACGCACCCACCGTGCGCGCCAGCGAGGCCGCTTCGTGCTGCAGCGACTGTGCCGCCGCCGAAGCCTGTTCGACCAGGGCCGCGTTCTGCTGGGTGGTCTGGTCCATCTGCACGATCGCCTCGTTCACTTGCGTGATGCCGGCGGTCTGCTCCTGGCTGGCGGCGCTGATCTCGGCCATGATGTCGGTCACGCGGCTGACGCTGGCGACGATTTCCTTCATCGTCGCGCCGGCCTGGTCGACCAGCTCGGAACCGTGCTGCACCTTGCCGACCGAATCGTCGATCAGGCTCTTGATTTCTTTCGCCGCGGCCGCGCTCCTGTGGGCCAGGTTGCGCACCTCGCCCGCCACGACCGCGAAGCCGCGGCCCTGTTCGCCGGCACGCGCCGCTTCGACGGCCGCGTTCAGCGCCAGGATGTTCGTCTGGAAGGCGATGCCGTCGATGACGGCGATGATCTCGACGATCTTGCCGGCCGAGGTATTGATGGCGCCCATCGTCTCGACCACCTGCGCCACCACTTCTCCGCCCTTGCCGGCGATCTGCGAGGCCGATCCGGCCAGCACGTTCGCCTGGCGCGCATTGTCGGCGTTCTGGCGCACGGTCGAGGTCAGCTCTTCCATCGAGGAAGCGGTTTCCTCGAGCGCGCCGGCCTGCTGTTCGGTACGCGAGGACAGGTCCAGGTTGCCGTCGGCGATCTCGCTCGAGGCGGTCGAGATGGTGTCGGTGCCGGTGCGCACCCGGCTGACGATTTCGACCAGCGAATCGTTCATGTCGCGCAGCGCAGCCATCAGGCGGCCGGTTTCGTCCTTCGAGCGCACCTCGATGGCCTGGGTCAGGTCGCCCTGGGCCACGGCGCCCGCGATCCTGACCGCCTCTTCCAGCGGACGCACGATGGCGCGCACCAGCAGCCAGCCGAGCCAGGCAGCCATCGCCAGGCCGAACACGAGACCGCCCAGGCACACCAGGCGCACCATCTCGACGATTTCCTGCGAGCGCTTGTAATCGGCTGCGGCGACATCGGTCTGGATCTTGACCAGGCCGGCGAGCTCCTTGCCCATCGGGATGGCCAGGGCGTGCATCGGTCCGTTCATGCGCGCGGTGGCGCGGTCGGTGTCGCCTTCACGCAGGGCGGCAATGATCGGCTTCATCGCCTGATCAAGGAAGCGTGCGCGCGAGGCTGCGAACCGCTGGCTCTGGCGCTTTTCGTCGTCGCCCATCTTGGTCGCTTCGTACGCTTGCCAGGCCTTGTTGGCCATGGCCGTGTTCGCCTCGACCTGCTCCAGGATCGGCGCGGCGGGAGTGCCGGTCGAGATGGCCTTGGCGACCAGGATCTGGTTCAGCATGATGGCGCGCTCGATGTCGCCCAGTTGCGACAGCGCCACCAGGCGGTCGTCGTACATGCTCTTCATGGCGTCGTTGGACTTCTCGAGGTTGAGGATGCCGACGGCAAAGCCGGCGATCAGTTCGATCGCGAGGAAACCGATGACGAAGATGAGGCGCGTCTTGATGCTGATGTTCTTGAACATGGTGCTCACTGAAAGGTAAGGGGACTCGGCTGGCGTATTAGTTGAAGTATAGAAACTAATGAGTCACGAAGGAAAATTCTCTTCGGTTTGAGCGCGCTGTTCGACCTCTTCGTCGCCTGAGGACAACGAAACGATAGCGCGCTGTCAAGCCTTGTAAGCGTACTGACAAGCCTGCTTTCCTGCGGCGCGCACGGTTTGCCTATAAAATGCTGTGGATAAATTTATTCGCCCTAGCTTCCCTGAAAAGGTTCGTATGACCCTGCCCCTGATCCTGAACCTCGTTGTCGCCCTGCTCGTGTGCGCCCTCCTCTACCGCATGCAGGCGGCCCACGCCTCGTTCACCAAACGCGTCTTCACGGGCCTCGGACTGGGCGTGCTGCTGGGCGCGGCCCTGCAGGCGATCTATGGCGCCGGCTCGCCCGCCGTTGCCGCCACCAATGCCTGGCTCGACGTACTGGGCAGCGGCTATGTAAAGCTGCTGCAGATGATCGTGATTCCCCTGATCATGGTCTCGATCATCGGCGCCATCCTGAAACTGCGCGACGCCGCCTCGCTAGGCAAGATCAGCGCGCTGACGATCGGCATCCTGATCGCCACCACGGCCGTGGCGGCCATGATCGGCATCCTGATGGCCAAGCTGTTCGGGCTGTCCGCCGTCGGCCTCACCGCCTCGGCAGCCGAAGTGGCGCGCGGCGAATACCTGCAGGGTTCGCTGTCGACGGCGCAGGAAATTTCGCTGCCGTCGATGCTGCTGTCCTTTATTCCGGCCAATCCTTTCCTCGACATGACGGGCGCGCGCAAGACCTCGACGATTGCGGTCGTGTTCTTCTCGGTGTTCGTGGGCATCGCCGCGACCGGCATCGCGCAAAAGAAGCCGAACGAATTCGCCTCCTTCAGCCATTTCGTGCACGTCGCCCACACGATCGTGATGCGCATGGTGACCCTGGTGCTGCGCCTGACCCCTTACGGCGTGTTCGCGCTGATGGCCAAGGTGGTGGCCGGCTCGAGCCTGCAGGACATCCTGAACCTGCTCGGCTTCGTGCTGGCCTCGTACAGCGCGCTGATCCTGATGTTCTGCGTGCACTTGCTCCTGGTGGCGTTGTCCGGCCTGAACCCGGCGCGCTACTTGAAGAAAATCTTCCCGGTGCTGGCCTTCGCCTTTACCTCGCGCACCAGCGCCGGCGCCATCCCGATGAGCGTGGCGACCCAGACCACGCGCCTCGGCACGCCCGAAGGCATCGCCAATTTCGCCGCCTCCTTCGGCGCGACGATCGGCCAGAACGGCTGCGCCGGCATCTATCCGGCCATGCTGGCCGTGATGATCGCACCGACGGTCGGCATCGACCCGTGGAGCGCCAGCTTCCTGCTGCCGCTGCTGGCCACCGTCGTGTTCGGCTCGATCGGCGTGGCCGGGGTCGGCGGCGGCGCCACCTTCGCCGCCCTGATCGTGCTCTCCGCGATGGACCTGCCGGTGGCCCTTGCCGGCCTGCTGATCTCGATCGAACCGCTGATCGACATGGGGCGCACCGCCCTGAACGTGAGCGGCTCCATCACGGCCGGCACGCTGACCTCGCGCGCCCTCGGCGCCACCGACATCCGCATATTTAATAGCGACGTGGAAACCAATCTGGACGGGGAAGAACAAGCCGCCTGAAGCACGAAAAAAGTTAATAGTTTGCGCACGGAATCGTGCGCGGCCCACTTGCCGAATCTGTCTATGATGATGACATGTCAACATCAACAACGGACAAGTAATGGAGCAGAAGTGGCCTCAGGAACTCTGGCTGATCAGGCACGGGCAAAGCGCCGGCAACGTCGCACGTGACGTGGCCGAGGCCGCTGCCGGGCACGAAATCGACATTGCCGAACGCGACGTCGACGTTCCCCTGTCCGACCTCGGCATCCGCCAGTCCGAAGCCCTGGCCTCCTGGTTCGCCGCCCTGCCCCAGCACGAGCGTCCGAACGTCGTCCTGCATTCGCCCTATGTGCGCGCGGCCGAGACCGCAAAAATCATGATCCGCCGCCTCGAGCGCGATTCGCTGCTGGCGATTAACGCCGACGAGCGCCTGCGCGAAAAGGAATTCGGCATCCTCGACCGCCTCACCACGCACGGCATCGCCCACAAGTATCCCGACCTGTACGCCCAGCGCCAGCACGTCGGCAAATTCTATTTCCGCCCGCCCGGCGGCGAGAGCTGGTGCGACGTCATCCTGCGCCTGCGCAGCGTGCTCGACACCCTCAGCCGCGACTACTGCCACGAGCGCGTCGTCATCGTCGCCCACCAGGTCATCGTCAACTGCTTCCGCTACCTGATCGAACGCCTCGACGAAGCGAGCATCCTGGCCTTCGATCGCGCCGGCGACGTCCCGAACTGCTCGGTCACTTCCTACTCCTTCGACCCGATCCAGGGCAAGCACGGCAAGCTGGTCGTGCGCCTCGTGAATTTCGTCGCGCCCCTCGAAAACACCGGCACCCCGGTCACGGTGGGCAAAGACGTGCCGACCGCACCCAAAGCCTGAGCCGCCATGAATGCCATCCACGCCGCGCCCGCCGTGCACGAGGTCACCACGCAACTGCTGCGCGACTGGCCGCTGCCGATGCCAGGGGCCGAAGGCGACAAGGAAGAGCGCGGCCATGTGCTGATCCTCGGCGGCTCGCGCGAAATGCCGGGCGCCGTGATCCTCGCCGCCACCGCCGCGCTGCGCGCGGGCGCCGGCAAGCTGACGGTGGCGACGGGCGCAAGCGTCGCCCAGCTCGTTGCGCTGGCCATGCCCGAGGCGCGCGTGATCGGCCTGGCCGAAACCGAGGCCGGCGGCTTCCTGCCGGAAGCCATCGCCCGCCTCGACCCGCTGGCCGACCGCGTCAACGCGGTGCTGATCGGCCCGGGCATGCAGGACGAAGCGGCGGCCGCCGAACTGGTGCACGGCCTGCTGGAACGGATGCAGGGCAGCGACACGGCCGTCTTGCTCGACGCCTGCGCGATGGGCACGCTGCTGCATGCACCGGAAGGCTGGGCGCCTGGCGAAGCCTTCCGCTTCCGGCAGCCGGTGATCGTCACTCCGCATTGCGGCGAGATGGCGCACCTGACCGGCATCGACAAGACCGAGATCGTCTCGGGGCCCGACGCGCGGGCGCTGGCCTCGGCCGCCGCCTGGAACGCGGTGGTCGCCTTGAAGGGCGCGCGCACCGTGATCGCCTCGCCGCAGGGCGAACTGTGGGAGCACGAAGGCGGCAACGTGGGCCTTGCCATTTCCGGCTCGGGCGACACCCTGGCCGGCATCATCGCCGGCCTCGCCGCGCGCGGCGCGACGCTCGAACAGGCCGCCTGCTGGGGTGTGGCGCTGCATGCGCGCGCCGGCGAACGCCTGGCCGAACGCCTTGGCGTACTCGGCTACCTGGCGCGCGAGATCCCCGACGAGATCCCCGCGCTACTCGAATCCGTTGCCGGCCGCGAGGCGGGCAACCCAGGGGAGTCCTGACCCGCTCCCTGTACCGACCATCCGGCGAACGCCGGGGGGCTGGTTGAACGGAAAGCCGTTTGACCGGTATCAAACTCCGCACGCTGTATCGCGGAACAAAGCAAGAAGTGCGCAATTCGGCGAACTGCCGGTAGTGACGGCAGTCTAATTTTTTCAGTCGAATTCGTGCACTGAATTGGGGCCGCGTGTTGCGTCGGTTCCCTGGTGGTTTTTGCCAATGAACACAGGGGCGTATCGGATCATTGAACACTCCGACAGATGTGCATGGCAAGGCCGAACTGGCGCCGTTTCTCTCCACCGCCTCACCTGGAGAAAACGGCACAAGATAGACGTGAACGAGGAGTTAAACAATGAACGCAATCACCAAAGCACCAAAAATCCTGTTGACCGCCGCCCTGCTGGCTTCGATGCTCGGCGCATGCAAGAAGAACGATACGGCCGGCACGGCTGGCGACACCTCGGCAACCTCGCCGACCTCGACTTCGGGCACCAGCGGCACCACCGGCACGACCGGCACCACGGGTGATACCGGCACCGGCGCGACCGGTACCGGCGCCACCGGCACCGGCGCAATGGGCACCACCGGCGACACCTCGGGCACCGGCGCTACCGGCACCGGCGCAGCAGGCGCAGCGGGCACGACCGGCACGGGCACCATGACCGACCAGAGCGGCGCCGGCGCAACCGGCACCACGGGCGCGGGCGCTACCGGCACCACCGGTACCTCGGGCACCACCGGCGTCACCGGCGCTGGCGGCACCACCGGCAATACCGACTCGACGGGTACCGGCACCACCGGCACCGGCACCACGGGCACCGGCCGCTAAGCGCTTGGTCCACCCACAAACCGGAGCCCCATAACGCGGGCTCCGCGTTTGCGTCTGGCCGGCAGGCACGCGGCCGGCGTTTCGCTGTACGCCTGTTGTTCGGGCGACTTTGCTTCATCCTTCGATTTGCTTCGCTTTTCCGTCCCTTCCTTTCCTCCGCTTTCCTTCCTGGATTAAACGGCGCCCGCTTTCCGCGTCCTTCTCGCGTCCGTCGATCGCCTGCGGTTTCCCGTACCGACACCGCCGCCCTGACATGCTTCTTCTTACGCCGCCGGCACTTTGCTGTTTCACTCTGTCAAACAGCGCACAGTGGATTCCGCACGGTCCATGACACAATAAAACCCAGTCCCTGACACCGTCTGCCCGCACCATGCAGCGACGGCAAGCCATCGAACAAGGAGTTCCACCATGCGCACCATGAATGCTTTACCGAAGATCGTACTCACCGCCGCCTTCCTCGCCGCCACGCTGGGCGCCTGCACCAAGAAGGACTCCGGCATCGGCGGCGCCGGCGACGCCGCCCACGTCGAGAGCCGGACTGAAGGCTCGGGCGGGGGCGCGGCCGCCGGTGTCAGCGGCGCCACCGGCAATTCGGGCAACGCAGGCCTGTCTTCGACCGAGTACAACACCAACAACACCCCGCGCACCGTCGGCAACGCCGAGAGCACCAAGGAAACCAGCCTGGGCGCATCCGGTGGAGCCAGCGGGGTCGACGGCGTCAAGCCGATCGACAGCAGCGGCAACACCACCGGCGGCGCCAACCCCGGCGGCTCGCCGATGCAAGCGGCGCCCGTGTCCGGCACGCACAGCACCGGCCACACCGGCAACACCACCGGCACCGGCCCGGGCTCGACCAAACAAGGCGCCGGCGAAGGCAGCAGCCACTAAACGTGCTACAGGCTGGGGTCATGCTACAGGCTGGGGTCAGGTCCTGACCCCAGCTCTTCAAGTCATAAAAAAAGCCCGCTTGCGCGGGCTTTTCTTTGTCCATCAAGGCAGGTGTCAAACCCGTTCGGTCACCTTGGCAGGCGGCGCTTTCGTCAGCGGCACCGGCGCCGCCGGGCCACGGCCGCGGCCAGTGACGAGGCGGAAGCCGCGCACGATGGTGCGGAACACCAGGCGCACGAAGACCAGGGTCAGGATCGCTTCCACGAAGGTCATCAGGAAGGCCGGCAGCGCGTGCCAGCGCTCAGCGCGGCGATGGAACTTGGCCACCATGCGGTCGCGGGCGATCTCGATGCTGTCGTAGAAGGTCGGCACCACCAGCAGCGTCAGCAAGGTCGAGGTGATCGTGCCGCCGATGATCGCTACCGCCAGCGGCTGGTAGAACTTGCCGTCGGGACCGAGGGCCAGCGCCACCGGCAGCATGCCGGCGATCAGCGCGAAGGTCGTCATCAGGATCGGGCGCAGGCGCATGCGGCCGGCCTTCATCAGCGCGTCTTCGCGGCCATAACCCTCCGCTTCGAGGCCACGCGCGGCGTCCAGCAGCAGGATCGCGTTCTTCGCCACCAGGCCCATCAGCATGATGATGCCGATAAAGCTCATCAGGTTGAGGGTGCCGCCGGTCAGCAGCAGCGCAAGCACCACGCCGATCAGGGACAGCGGCAGCGACAGCATCACGCCCAGCGGCGCCGTGAAGGAACCGAACTGCATCACCAGGATCAAGTACATCAGGCCGATGCCGCCCAGCAGCGCGGTCAGCATCGCGCCGAACAGTTCCGCCTGGTCCTTGCCCGCACCGCCCAGCGCCAGGCCATAGCCCGGCGGGAAGTCGAAGGTCTTGGCCAGTTTCATGGCGTCGGCCGTGACTTCGCCGCTGGAGCGGCCCTGCGCATTGGCCGAGACCGTGATCACGCGCTTGCCGTCCTTGTGCATGATTTCCGATGGGCCTTTGCCCATGCTGATGCGGGCAATCTGCTCGAGAGGAACCATCATGTTGGTGCCGGCGATCGCGATCGGCAGGCGCTCGATGTTCTCGATGTTGACGCGGTCTTCCGGATGCAGGCGCACCGCGACGTCGCGCGTCTCGCCGGTCGGGTCGACCCAGTCGCCGACTTCGATACCGGCGAAGGCAACCCGCAAGGCGGTGGCGGCGTCGCCGACGGACACGCCCATCGAATTGGCCAGGCCACGGTCGAGCTCGATCTGCAACTCGTTCTTCGGATCCTGCTGCGACAGGGTCACGTCGACCGCGCCCGGCACCTGGCGCAGCTTCTCCATGTAGGCCGCGGTCAGCTCCATCAGCTTGCGCGAGTCGGTACCCGTGAACTCGATCTGCACCGGCTTGCCGCCGCCGTTCAGATCGTCGAGCACGGTGTACTCGGCGCCCACCAGCTGGCCGACTTTGGTGCGCAGGTCGGCGCCGATATCCGCCGCCGTGCGGTGGCGGGTGTTGCGCTTGCCGATCTCGATATAGATCGAGCCGCCGTTCGCACGCACCACGCTGTCGGTGGCGCGGGTTTCAGGCATGCTGCGCGCCAGCGCCGCGGCCTGTTCCATCTTGATGCGGGCGTATGCCAGGCTCGACGAGGCCGGGGTGCGCACGTCGATCATGATCTTGTTGCCGTCGCCTTTAGGCATGAAGCTGGTGCCGCCCACCGTGACTTGCAGTGCGATCGCGCCGGCCAGGCTGGCGAGCGCAATGAAACCCATCCAGCGGCGGTGGTGCAGCGCCCAGGCAATGATGTTGCCGTAGCGCGAAGCCTGGCGGTCGAACCAGTCGTTGAAGCGGCCGAGCACCTTCGAAATGCCCTTCTTCGGCGCGTGGTGGTGGCCCGGAGGGTCGCCCCAGTAGGCCGACAGCATCGGGTCGAGCGTGAAGGAAATGCCGAGCGAGACCAGCACCGAGCAGGTCACGGTCAGCGCGAACGGACGGAACCATTCGCCGGGGACGCCCGGCATGAAGGCCACCGGAATGAACACGGCCATGATCGAGAAGGTCGTGGACGCAACCGCCATGCCGATCTCGGAGGTACCGACCAGGGCCGCCGTACGGCGGTCCGCGCCGTTTTCCATGTGGCGCACGATGTTTTCCCGCACCACGATGGCATCGTCGATCAGCACGCCGATCGCGAGCGACAGCCCTAGCAGGGTCATGAAGTTCAGCGTGAAGCCGCACAGCCAGACCGCGATGAAGGCGGCCAGCACCGAGGTCGGCAGCGACAGCGCGGTGATCAGGGTCGAGCGCCACGAATTGAGGAAGGCGTAGACCACGAACACGGTCAGCATGGCGCCGAAGATCAGCGACTCGATCACGTTGTTCAGGCTGCTTTGCGCCTCGTTGCCGCCGTCGCGGGTAACCGCCAGTTCGGTGCCCTTCGGCAGCTCCTTGTTGATCTTCTCCACCTCTTCGCGCACCTTTTTCGCGATCGAGACGGTCGAGGCGTCACGCGAACGGACGACGTAGATGCCGACGTTCGGCTTGCCGCTGTGGATCGAGGCGCTGTCGATATCGGCGAAGCCGTCCTGGATCTCGGCCACCTGGTTCAGGCGCACGATGGTCTCACCGCTGCGCTTGACGACGACCTGCGAGAAGTCTTCCGGACGCTCGATACGGCCGATCAGGCGGATGCCCTTCTCGTCCATTTCGCCGCGT
>Ga0308170_10003588_pt1 | contig 12591 bp, 17 predicted proteins | sample PhyBR2_2_FD_202136 | JGI IMG/M metagenome (GOLD analysis project Ga0308170, IMG submission 202136) | Phyllosphere microbial communities from UC Gill Tract Community Farm, Albany, California, United States - DLSLSB.R2 | ecosystem: Host-associated > Plants > Phyllosphere > Unclassified | place... | reverse complement strand
TCTTCAATAGCAAAAGCCACCCTTCGCCGGGTCTTTGGCTTGGAGTTAGAGTCAATGATCGATAATTTTTGTTTCCTGATCCTTTCTATCACTTCTACACCTGTCCAGAGCTCACAAGCACTCTCAGATTGCTCACGAGAAGGATACGAGCTGACTCTTGCTTTGTCCTGTGTGTACAGCTGTCTTCAAGCCTGAAACAGGGAAAAACTCGCTGGATTCTGCTTCATCTGGTCCCTTATCGGTGTATGGGCTCAAATCGATCATGCAAAATGCAAAGCAAAGTTATGGTCACCGTGGACTTTCGATCACAAGTTGAGCGACTGAGGGACGGGAGAATTCGTTTCGCAAGATCTCGCGGACCTGAAGAGGCCTTCGTCCGCTTCTTCAGCCTGCGTCGATGCGGCTTGTGGCTGGAATTCCATAGCGACGTGCGACAGTGCTACGTCCGGCGGAAGATAGGATGACCACTGTCTCGAGCCGGAAAGACAGGTGCTCAGAAACTCTCGTCGGACCCTTCCTTGCGATTGATCGTCTGCGTTCTTTAGGGGCCAGACTACTCTCCGGACCTTCGTGTTGACGTTCGATGCCTCTTTCGTCGCCTCCCGTTATAGGCTGTTCTGTGCGAGGAGAGAGCTTCGAAGTTGAGCGATTCGAAAAAAGTAATCCGAAGTTCGCTTTCCGCCTTACTTTCTTTATAGGTTCCTCTTGCTCAACTCCTGTCAAAACGCGTACAATCGCGTAGCGAAAAGAGTCTAAACTGCGAATGAGTTTCGTTAGCGTCGTTTCGATTTTCCGTTGAACGAACGCGACTTTAAAGCTCCTTCTCTCCTCTCTACCTCACTCACTACTTTGAATGACTCCTCCAGCCTATACACCGATCCCTCAAGCGCCTCAAGAGAAGCGCTCCCTTTTCGTCGACACAGAGGAGGACTCCGCTTCATCATCTCAAGAACCTTCCTCTCCTTTCAAACCAACTTCTTCCACCCGTTCGGTCCTTGCAGCAGTACTATGTACACTCCTTATGATCAGTGCTGGATCACTCTGTATGCTCGGAGGCGCTCATCTCGGAAAAGGTTTAGCGAATTTGGTCATTGAACAAAGGGTTGAGACTGTGACAGAATACGTTACGGTCACTGAGAATGGATTGGGTAATTGGAAATGGTGGAATAAGCGTTCGGCGGGGGATGAAGACGAGGATCGTTATAGTACGAGCACTTTGAGGGATGGAAGTACTCAAACTTTCGTTTTCACTACTAGACCTATCGTGAGTTCATCTCCAAGAGCCACCTCTCTAGGATACCATTGATGGATCGTTGCGAACGAGACTCACAGGTCAACCCGGGTAAGCTTCCGATATCTTGTCCCGTTCGCAGAGTATCCAATTCTGACGATTTCGCTTCTTGCCCAGGAGGTTATACGATCGGTACTCTCACAGGATACGTTCCTGTCTCTTCCACGACGTCTGATGCTGGACCTACCACGACTGCCGAACCAACCACGACTTCGACCTCGAAACCTCTTTCTTCTTCTTCGAAACCCCCTTCGTCTTCTCACACTCGCTCAGCCTCGACTGTCCCCCGGCCTTCTTCTCACAGCAAGACTTCGGCTTCGCCCTCCTGCACCGGTTCAGCTTCGAGCAGCGAAGTAGAGGAAACCTCATGGTCCAAAGTCCCGACAACTTCGACGCCTACTCCCACCGCGACTGTCGAGGCATCCTCCATCTTTGAATCCGCTCCTACGCAGGAGTTCAACTTCTCCGAAGTCGACTACCACCTTCTTCATCGCCGTGGTGTCAACTTTGAAGAACCCGATTCCTCGCTCGATTCCGAATCTCCTGAGGCAGCACCTTCCTCTACCATCACTTCAACTCCCTCCCCGACTGCCAACGGAGGAGGAGGTGTCGAAGAGCTCTCGACTTCGACTGACAGGAAAGGTTCAGTTTACACTCTCGTTAAAACAACTCGTCCTATCGTAAGCTCTCATTTCGCTCGTTGCTTCTCTTTTTAAGCTCGTGCTGAAGCAATACGACATAATCAGGTCAACCCTGGAGGCTACACAATCGGAACTCTCAACGGAGGCTGGATCGACGTGGACAAGATCAAGCCTACCCAAACTTCATCAAAGAAATCGACTCACGATGAACTCAGGAAACGCTCGACCATCAATCTATAGAAGGATCGCCTTCTTTTGAGCTGTCCTCTCTCCTTCACGCTGTCGGATCCCGATATTGTATATAACCTATCTTTTCGTTTTTCGCCAAAATCTCGTCGTTCGCACTTCCTTCTTTTCTTTCGCAACCCTTATCTTACCCCTTGTAGCTACCTCGCACTTCTTCTGTCTTTCTTTCGTAACAGGCTCGCTTCTCTGGCAAGAGCAGTCGACGTTGATCGCGACTTGACTCAGCAATTATAGACACTTATTCGTTCACCCTCGTCGGCCTCTATCGTCCCTGACTCTTCTCTCATCTCTCTATCGTATAACGCAATCGGTGAGCACGTTCGACGACTTGCTAACGCAGTAAGGTAAAGGGACGGCGAAGTGCGATAGTGTGCCTGAGCTCCACTTTCGCTTTCACTCTTATCTTTTCCGAGACTGATTCAGCTGATTGATCAGCAGCTTTCGCTTCTGTCTCTTCTCCTTCTTCTCGACGGTTTTTCGACTCATGACCATCCCCTCAGTTCTTCAACCTTGAACTCTCCTTCTCTTCCCTCAACGACACTCCAAATGACTACCCGTCCAAACCGTCGACAAGTTAGGGCAGCAGAACGAGCTGCTCAACACGCAGATCGAGCGGTAGTTCGGCGAAGTGCAGCAGGTCAACGTTCTCACAGCGAAAGGAATTGGGCCGCCGAAGGAGTGGATACGGAGAATGAACCTTTACCCTTCGCTCTGACTGAGGCTCTGTCGGATCCAGACCGCTGTCGAGCAATGCTGCACGGACATATGATGGCTTGTGAGTGCTAGTTTCGCTTCCCTCGAGTGTGAAGGAGTTTCGCTCAAATGCTCTTGACAACAGGGGAACGCCGAGTAGTCACGCCTCTCCTGGAAGTCGGGTGTCGTCAATCGGCTAGTCTCTCATACTTCGAACGTTATGGGACCGAATTGTCGAGCTCGACGGACATTCGTAAGCAATTTCTTGCTCCTCTTCTCTCCTCTATTGACTACAATGATCGTTCGTAGTCGAAGCTTCATTGGCGGAAACATACGATGCAGGCGTTGACATCGCTCGAATACATCAAAAGATCTATCAGGTCGTTTCACGCGAGAACGGGTGGATGATCGAAGACGTCTGGAATCGTCCACGTTATCAAGCTATCTTTCATCAAGTGATCACCTCACTGGCTCTCGAAATCGCTGCTCGACGTAACGGGCTCTTTGACCTCGAATCAAGACTCTCGTAAGCGATTCCCGAGATCCATCGTCCGAGAGCAGCTCATTCACCTTTTCTCTTTCCGCCAGCTGTCCCGAGCTATCGATCGAGGGGCTCTGTAGCGATGGACAGACCGGGTTCATTCCTCTGCTCAGGCGGATCGTCGAATCTGCGACGACATTCCCCGATGCTACAGACTATCTGCCCATCATTTCGTCCGACTTCGACCGTGACATCGGGATCGACCGAGCGGGCAACGCGTCGATCGAGAACCCAATTCCTCTACCTTGGGCAGTGAGGGTCAAGCAAGCGAGAATGGAGCACAGTCAGTCGGATTCGTTTCGTCGCCCGAGGCTTTAAAGCTGATGGATCAGATTGACAGATCGAAATCATTTCCTTGCCTGGGTCATATACGCCATCTTACTCCAACTTCAAGGCGAGATACCTCATCTCGATGGCCAGGTGAGTTCTTGTCGTCTCCTTCGGCAGCCGAACTAGTCTAATCAGCGTCATTTCATAGCGGAAATCAACCGCCGTCGAACTACCTTCCCTCGTCGTCAAGCCTCGAATCGGTGGAGACTATATCCGACCACGCCCTGCAAGGTCCGCTTTATTCGATAAGTCTATCGGAAAGGCGATACTCGAAGCTGCCACGAATAGGGGAGAGCGATTACGAGCTCAAAGAATGCTCGAAGCCGAAACGAGCATACAAGAGCTCCTCAAACCGTATTGTACGGCTTGCGAGCGAACAGCAGACGAGATCAGGGAGTACGTCAGGGCAGGTCGAAAGCAGTTGAATCAGTGCTCAGCATGGTGAGCTCAATCATTTCTTTCGTTGTTGTGTGAATCATTCGCTAATCTATTAAACTCGACAGTCACGCTCTCGATCCACCTCGTCGCGTGTACTACTGCAGCAAGAGCTGCGCTCAAATCGATTGGAAAGCAGGTCACAAACTCATCTGCGGAAAGCTTCATTCGACACTTCGACTCCCCTTTGCCGGTCGACACCCTGTTCCTTCCTCTCCTCCACCTTCTGTCTCGCGTCAAATCGTCGCACATCAGAAGCTAAGATCGATAACAGATCAACTCGCTCATCTCGACATCACCGCAAGCGACATTGCCACTTCTCCACCTCCGGGATCAGGGAGAATGTCTTTGGTCGACGCAGAACAACTTTTCGACGAAGGCGGATGGTCCACTCTGGTTCCTGATCTAGTCGAACACTACATGAACGTGTTAAGCGCGCAAGCGATCGACAATATCGTTAGTTTAGAGCAGTTTAGACTTCTCATCGAAGAGGGTACTGGGCTATTTGCTCAGAGGGAGAAGATACCGCTGCCCATTGATATGAATGGAGCAGGATGTGGAATAAAGGTGCGGGAGGAGAGGACTATAAAGGATAGACCCGTACAGGCGGTGCTTTAGCTTGATATTCCGTTGTTTTCATTTTCGATGTTAGTCAATATTCTGTAGCCTACCTTGCCGGTCTCGCTTTGTTTTCGAATGTATCTGTTTCGTCACTCTGTTCTGCTTTGATCGTCCAATGTAGTTGCCGAAGAAGCGAAGAGAGCTCGAGAAAGTTTTCGAAAACTTGAAACCAATTCGCAGCGATCCTAAATGACTGATAAGCAGCGCTTCTTCCTCGATTCGACGAAGCTCGACGCTTCGGAGTCACTGAGCCAGCTGAACTGAAAGATGCCGCTATTATGTCGCCGTCGTCAACCTTCTCGCAACTTTTCTAACTTGTTCAAAGAAAAGTCGGCTCATGCTGCGACTTCCTTGCCGAAAGAGCTCTACTTTGCTTGTCGGTTGCAATACAAGCCTACATGTGCGTATCGGAAATACAGCTCTACGCAGTTTTGTGCAGTCGAGACCTTTTTTTTGCAGAGAGGTCTCTCTTTTGCCCTCCTCCACTTCTCCTCGCTTCACCTCCTTTCTTTCGCCAGAACCCATGAACTGGACATAGTCGCAGTAATCAGCTTATCACATTTATCTCCGCCGTACCCCTAATCTTCAGCTTTCATTCGGCACCTCAAGTTTCAGAGCAAAGTTTATTGACAAAAGGGAGAGGAACGTTCAACCGGAATCAGATCACGAGTAATAGGGATATAGCGGATCTTGGGAGGTATACATAGGGTGAGTAGCTCTCCTGATACTCTTGAGGGGGGAGAGAGCCCTGTGCGCTCTCCTCCATTCGACTTTGAGCGGGCTCGGAGTCGGATTATTGCAGATGGATCTGGCCGGAGAAGAGCTGGATGGGTTCAATACAGCGTAAATTTCGAGGAACAGGAGCTATCACGACTCAGGGTGCTGTACGATCAACGAGATTGCAGAAAGTTGAGCGAGCAGAGGAGCTGACTAATTCCTATCTACAACCACCTGCCCTGCTCCATTCTCCCCTACCTACGTAATTACAGCACATAGAAACAGACAAGACCCTCCCGAACGAAACAGGAGCAAAGTAGAAGCGAGGAGAAGCGACTTATTTCTCGCGAAACCTCTCCTAAACTCTTTCCCTGAACTGGGGCAACCATCTCGCTCAAACCTCGCTCGACCTCTTCCACCTCGATATCGCCTTCGCTCTACCTCGTCGACCCTTCCTTCCTCTTTCCTAATTCCGATTCACTCTCGACCTTTTTCGACCATCTTCCGAAACTTCTTTTTCCTCTCAAAAAGTAGACCATGTCTGCCTCGATAGCGGGAACAACGTTCTTTTCATCGAAGACGCCAGCTCGTAGACCGCCGCCAGGAGTGCAGGCTTCGCAAAATCGAACGAATTCGGCTCCCTCCCTCCAAACTGCCGCTTCTTCGACAAGTTCAGCACCTCCCAATGCTCCCTCTCCTATGGCACAGAACGCTTTCTACAATCACCCTTATCCTCAGATGGCACATCACTTGGCGGCTTCGACCGTCGTTCAACCTCTCCAGCCTCTCACTCCCATTTCCTCTCCACAGACTTCCTCTCCTCAACTTTATTCGAATCAATCCGTCATCTCCTTCGCTTCGACAAGTTCGGCAAGCTCGAGTATACACAACGGGAAAGATACGGGAGTTAGCAGGGCATCGAGTTGCAGGAGTACGAATTCGGTTCAGGCAGTACCGATGAAGAAACCTCAACGAGGACCCGCTGTTCCTCGAATCGTCACTCGAGGCTTATCAGCGATCGGAGCTTATGGCCTCGGCTCTCCTACCACTACTTCCGCTCCCGTTCCTCTCTTACCCGGTTCACCTCCGCCTCCTCCACCACTGCAACGACCGAACGCCTCTACTTCCCAACGAAACTCTCGAGACACCTCCCCTCATCCCTCTCCCCGGATACTACCGCCAAACTCTCCTCGACCCTTGGAAGACACAGGTCCTCTCCCTCCTCCTCCGCCATTGTTCCGTCAATCGCACTCTTACGGATCGGCATGTTCACCGGTCGAGGAAACGAGTGCGAATAGCAGTAATGGAAGCGATAACGAGGGAGGACGAATCAGAAGAGGGAGAAGAGCTCTGAGTTCAGGAACTTGGACAGTCAGAAATCGAGACTCGACGGAAAGGGAACGAGTTGAAAGTACGAATAGCTCGAACGGTAGAAGCAGTCTCGCTTCACCAGCTCGAACATCGACATCGTCGAATGGTCCAAATGGAGGACTGACAGCTTCGAACTTGGGGAACGGTGAGGGAGGGAGACCGAGGGAAACAAGTACAACCTCGAATGTAACGGTAACTTCGGGCAATGGGAGCGTCGGGAGTGGAAGTAATGGTGGGAATATGATGATTCCGAATTCGATGGGAGTCGTAGGAAGTAAACGAACAGTGGAAGATTTCCAATTTGGCGAAGTTCTCGGTGAAGGATCTTATTCTACCGTACGTCTGCACCTCTCACTCAAGTTGACTTAACCTCGGAGCTCACTCGGCTTCACTCCCCGCCAGGTCACGCTCGTTCGAACGGTTCATCCACCTTATCGATCTTACGCACTGAAAGTTCTCGACAAGGATCACATCAAACGAGAGAAGAAGACCAAGTACGTTCTCATCGAGAGAGATACGCTGAAACAGCTGGATGGGCACCCCGGAGTCGTGCGGCTGTATTGGACTTTTCAAGATGAATGGTCACTCTGTACGTCTTCTGTTCCTCCGAGTGTCCGCTCAGAATTCAGATACTGATTCATCGCTCTTTGGTATCGTAGACTATGTTTTGGAGCTAGCACCGAATGGAGAACTGCTGAAGTGGATCAAAAAGGTGAGCTCGACTCGTTTGAAACGAAGTCTCGCTTCAAATCAGAACTGACTTTCTGTTCTCGCTCTAGTACGGCTCTTTCGACCTTCGATCAGCTCGATACTACGCAGCACAGATTCTGTCATCAGTCGGTTACATGCACTCGAAGGGAGTCATTCATCGAGATCTGAAACCTGAGAAGTAAGCTCGTTCTTGCTTCACATTTCTCGGCTAGATGTGTACTAATCATCGTCGAGCGTGTAGTATCTTATTCGCTGAGGATATGAGAGTCAAGATAACCGATTTCGGAACTGCGAAATTGCTGAACAAGGAGGAATTGGTTGATGGTCGACCTCAGGAAGGTGAGCAAAGCGTCTCTCGCTTATTCGTTGCGCCTCGAAGACTGACTCTTCATCGTTCGGGTAGCACCGAGCGGGCGACCTCGAGCAAGATCTTTCGTCGGAACTCCAGAATATGTCAGTCCAGAGGTTTTGAGCGAAGGCAGAGAGTCGTCCTTCTCGTAAGCTCGAGCTCTCGTCAGTGCTGCTGCTCTTCGACGAACTGACGAGTACTGCTTCTTACAGTTCCGATTTCTGGGCTCTCGGTTGTATTCTCTTCCAAATGCTCGCTGGACGACCTCCGTTTCAAGCGAGAACCGAATATCTCATGTTCCAAAAGATCATCAACCTCGAGTACGAGTTCCCGCTCGGGTTCCCACCAGAAGCGAAGGATCTAGTCGAGAAGTTACTGGTACGTCTACTCACTCTGCGATCAAAAGCCGTCTAAATATTGACGAGAAAACGGAATGCTCAGATTGTCGATCCTCTCAAGCGACTCGGAGGAGACCCGAAGAATGGGAATGGCATTGAAGCGATCAAGTCTCACCCTTTCTTCACCTCTCACCTCACGAATCCCTCCGGAGCTTTCCCCCTCATGACCAACAAAGTTCCTGCTTCCGCCTTACCCGACGCTTTCGACTCTGATTCCGAGGAGGAGGAGGAACGCTTGGAGAAGATCTTCCCAGCCGGTGATCCAATCGTTCCTGTCGAATCCGAAAGCGCACTCGCCCCTCCGTCCACTCGTCTCAAAGTCGACATCCCAGGAGCTTCTCCCGCTTCCCTCCCAAACAATCCCGATTCCGCACCCCCTTCGATCCCCTCTCAATCTCCTGCCTACTCTCCTTTACCTCCTGTTCCCGAACACATCTTGGATCGACCAATCGATTTCTCAACTATCTGGACTGTAGCTCCACCCGAACTTCGAACGGGTCTATCTCAACCTATCCCCGTACACAAAGGAGAATTCGTCCTCGATCTCGGAACTGGTTCAGGAGCACCCTCATCGATCGGAACAGGAGAAGAAGCGGGGGATAGTTGGGAAGAAGCAGCTGAAGATGGAGGACAAGCTAGCGTTTCAGATGACGAGCTCGAGTATGGTCAAGACGATCACGACGAGACCTGCTCGAGTCCGACGAGCGCGAGTGCTCGAGATTTGCCATCGGGAAAAGAATTCGGTGTCGGGAAATGGGCAAACGTCTTGCTTCCGTCGGAAACTATCCTTCTCACTTCGCCTATCCTGCAACGACCTTCTTCAGCTGCCGCTGCTCGCTCAGCCCTCCTTCGATCCGGCAAGATCAAGTTTCCTTCGAAGGTTCCTTCCTCTCTCAACCCTCTCAATCTCATCACTTCTTCCGCCTCAGTTTCGAACGCCTCTTCCGCCACTGGTCACTCATCTCAAGGAGGTCCAGCTCCACCTACTATCGCACCTCCTATTCTCCCAGCTGGCACGAAAGAACGAACCCTGATCCTGACGGATTATCCTCGATTGCTTTGTATCAAGGAGACTCCGAAGAAGATCAGTATCAAGAATGAGGTGTTCCTAGGCAGTGCCTTGAGAGGGGGAGTCAGGAAGGAAGGCGTCAGTGCTTTCATCGCCGTTGAAGAGATTGGGAAAGAAGGGAAAGGCTTCGTTGTCAAGACTGTGAGCTCTCTTTCTCTTTTCTGACATTGCCATTTCTCGAGCTCATCGGTCTCCCTCGACAGTCATACCGCAATTACAAGTACGACGAACCTTCAGGACAAGCTTCAAGATGGATCGCTGAACTACGAGAAGCTCACTCTCTCGGATTGACCGGCGCTCCTCCTCGTCGATAAACCTTCCCCTTCCCTCCCCTCTACAAATACCATATCCACATATCGACTACTCGCTTTCCCAAGGGTCTATCCGGTTTCTACTCTATACTCGATCCATTCAACTTACGAAAACAAGGAAACGAAAAACTCGTCGTTTAACCCTATAAATCCCTCTTATAATCGCCCTCCCCCAACTTCCTTGGTTTCTTTTCCTTGCATTTGTATTCCCTCTCTCTCTCGCACACGCACCACAAGTCTCGCATGGTTTCTGTCTCTCTCTGTTGCTCTCTCTTTGTTGCTCACTTTCTACCTTGATATCGGAGCGAATCTTTCTCGTGGTTACCCTCTCTCTCTCTCCCTAGCATTCACTACCAGCAAAGCAATATTTCTCTCTCGAATCTGAATCGTGAACTGTGCGAGTGAGAGTGAGTGAAAGATAAGGGTAATCATGAAAATTGCGAGAACGACAGAAAACTAAGGAAAGGGTAAGTAGAGTAAAGAGAGGGTATCAAAACAAAGATAAAACGACGAGATACAAACAGAAACATAACAGATCCATTCCTTCCTTCCTTCCTTCAACCGATTCCGTAACGAATAAGCTTAGCGTTCAACCTTTCCCGAACCCTCTAAAACTCCTCCCAACTTTCCTACTCTTAACCTTGACCAACCCCAAGCCCGCTGCTATATTCTGCGAATCCTTCTCCCTACTCAACCCTCCTAAACCTTCTCGAATAGCAACGAACATTGAACTGACATGTACCAAATCCCTCAACGTTTCGTTCGATAACACACCTCCTTTGAGTCCTTGAGAAGGGGAGAATGAACCGAGTGGGATTGAGGGGAGTGTAGGGGGTAAGAGGAGGGTCGCGATTAGTTTTGGGTGATGAGGTGCGGGTCGGAGGGTCGCTAATTGGAGTCGACGGAGAGAAGGAGAGGGGGACATGTAGGATGAGGTGGGACTCGATGAGGAGGGAGGTGCTGGTGAAGAGCTAGAGGATGAGGATGGGTAGAAGAGGGTACAGATGAAGGGTCGTTCCGAATCTTCTGGATCACTGTCCTCTCCATCGTCTTCTTGGTCTTCGATTCCGTTCCCGTGCCCGTTTGAAGAAGGAGATCCGACCTCTTCATCTTCGGGGACAGACGGAGGTACTGTCAATCCAGGATCAACCTCACTTCCTCTCCTCGAGCTCGACAACCCATTCTCTCCAACGCTCACTACGCTCATACTTCGACCCGCCCGCGTCCTCCCCCTCTTCCTATACTCTTTATCGCTTGCCCTAACCCACTCGATCCGGATCGCCGTGTTCTGAGCAGGGATTCCGCCGGCTTCTGAAACTTGGATCAAATCGTCTCTGAGCCATTTTCGAACGACAAATGCATAACCTGTTGGAAGGGGGCCAGAGGAGTGAGAGGCGGAAGTGAGTTCATCGGAACCGGATCTGAGTAGGGGTACAGTTCGGGGCGTGGGAGCTCCTTCTGAGTTACCGCCGACTAGGGAAGGGAGGAATTTCGAGGGTGAACCGGCAGTGGAGAGGTTCGAGGAAGTTGAGGTCGAGCGGGCGAAGAGGGAGAAGGAAGATGATGTGGGAGAGGCGGGATTGGGGGAAGAAGGTTGTTTCGTAGCTGAGGATCCGAGAGTGAACTTCTTGAATTTCGTAAAGAGGCCGTTTGTTGAGGGTGAACTGGAAGAGGAGGCGGAACCGTTCGTTACGGGATTCGAGGTTGGAGGAGGAGAAGTTTGGGGAGAGAGGGAAACGTTTGAAGGGACTAAGGAAGGAGGCTGGGACAGGTCGATTGGGTCGATAATTGCTAAATTACTGATTTCGATTCCTCGTTTCAAGAATTTCGCAACTCTTTGATCCGTGCCTAAAGGTCGTATTCATTCAGCTTTGAAGAGATTCATGACTCGAGAGAGAGAAAGTGCGTGCTCACCAGCATCAGTTACGACAGTTGGAAGAACCGAATGAAAGCTGAGGTTCAATAAAGGGGTGACTCTCCTCCTCGTCGCCGTTCCCGTCCCATTCGAGCTTGCCGTATCTGATCTGACGCTCATACTATTCGTACTCCCCCTACTCCTCGTCGAACCACCAGAAGGAATCCTCGACAGTTCTTCCCCACCTGGTCCTAATCCTTCGTTATCACTCGCCCTACTCCCTGATCTACTGACTGAAGCACCAGCGATCGCGTCGAATGATATTGCGCTCACTCCCGCTGTACTCTTAGGGGTCCCTATATTCAATCGACTATCCCCTCCTCCTGCTGTTGAATCATCCGCTATTGAGCCAGACCTCGAACTTGATCTAGAGTATTCACCACTCCTTCTACTCGAGTCGTTTCGTTGTTGTGTCGGGATTGAAGGAACTAGTAATTGAATTTGGAGATTGAGCGGGTGTGTACTGTTGGAAGGAGGTGGCCTGACGAGACAGAACAAGGTAGGCAGGGTTGTGTAATCTGGTATAGTTGAAGTAGTAGCAGTCCGAGGTCTGACTGCCATGCCTGGAGAGAGAGAGAAGGAGAGCGAGGTTGATGATGAAAGAATAAAAGTTGAATCAAACAATCCGAAGTAGCGAGGGGTTAAAGGTGTAAAGGCGGTGTTGAAGTTGTAGCGAGGTATACTCTTAGTTGCTGTGTAAGATGGAGAGAAGTATGAAAGTAGCGAGGTAGGTAGGAGAGCGAGGAAGGAAGGGGAAAGGAACTGCGACACTTCGGGCTTTCGTCGGATTTACGTAAATTTAGACTTTTCACGCTAAACTGCTTGCTCCTTTTGTCGTTTAGCGTCGATCCGATATCGAGGAGTGAACGAAAGGAGAGAAAAAGGGAAGGGAAGAGAGAAAGCGTGAGACGATTCGGCAACTTTTTTGCTTTTCACGCTTACGTACATACTG
>Ga0308170_10003582_pt1 | contig 12619 bp, 12 predicted proteins | sample PhyBR2_2_FD_202136 | JGI IMG/M metagenome (GOLD analysis project Ga0308170, IMG submission 202136) | Phyllosphere microbial communities from UC Gill Tract Community Farm, Albany, California, United States - DLSLSB.R2 | ecosystem: Host-associated > Plants > Phyllosphere > Unclassified | place... | reverse complement strand
TCGGCAACGACGAATTCGTGGTGCTGCTGCCCGGCCTCGGCGACGACAGCGTGGCGCGCGACCGCCTGCGCCAGCTGGCCCAGGCGGTGCACCGCGAGTTCAAGAACCCGGGCGGCGGCACGATTCCGCTCACCTGCAGCATCGGCTACGCGATCTTCCCCCAGGACGGCGACAGTGCCGACGCCCTGCTCGGCAACGCCGCCCTCGCCATGCGCCGCGCCAAGCTGCTGGGGGGCGGCCAGATCCAGCACTTCTCGGAAGAGCTGAAGCGGGCCTTCAACCGCAAGCTGGCCCTGGAAAGCCAGCTGCGCGCCGCCCTCGACCACAAGGAGCTGTTCCTGCTGTACCAGCCGAAGATCGCGCTGAAGGACGGTTCGGTGGCCGGCCTCGAAGTGCTGCTGCGCTGGCGCCACCCGACCCACGGCCTGATCTCGCCGGTCGAATTCATTCCGGTGGCCGAAGAGGCCGGGCTGATCGTCGAGATCGGCGAATGGGTGCTGAAGAACGCCGTCGACCAGTGCCGCGCCTGGCGCGCCGCCGGCCTGCCCCGCGTACCCGTGGCGGTCAACCTGTCGGCGCGCCAGTTCCACAATACCGACATCGTCGGCTGCGTCGACACCGTGGTGCGGGACGCCGAACTGCAGCCGGGCGACCTGGAACTGGAACTTACCGAGAGCACCTCGGTGCAGAATCCGGAACGCAGCGCCGACCTGATGGCGCGCCTGCGCGGCCTCGGCGTCAGCCTCAGCATCGACGACTTCGGCACCGGCTATTCGAGCCTCAGCTACCTGAAGCGCCTGCCGGTCGACAAGCTGAAGATCGACCGCTCCTTCGTCAAGGACATGCACGAGAGCGTGGAATCGATGGCGATGGTGGAGGCCATCATCGCCATGGCCCACAGCCTGCACCTGGAAGTGATCGCCGAGGGCGTCGAACTGCAGGAACAGCTCGATGGACTGCGCGCCGCCGGCTGCGACCAGATCCAGGGTTATTATTACAGCAAACCGCTGAGCGCCGACGATTGCGCCGCCTACCTGCGGGAACATGCCGCGCAGCGCCGCTGACATCGATGGACGAATGTTTGCCTGATACTGTCAAAAGTTTTACAATTTCAGTAAGGCAACTAATTCACAGCACATACGCATGCGCTATTCGCAGAACCACAAGGCCGAGACGCGCCGGCGCATCCTCGACGAAGCCGCGCGCCGCTTCCGCCGCGACGGCATCGACGGCACGGGCCTGGTGCCCCTGATGAAGGCGCTGGGCATGACCCACGGCGGCTTCTATGCCCACTTCGCCTCGAAGGAAGCCCTGGTCGAGGCCTCGCTCGAAGCGGCGGTCGGGCAGGCCGCGGAGACGTGGCAGGATCCGCTGTCGCCGGAGGAGTTGCACGCCTTCCTGGCCAGCTACCTGTCGCCGCGCCACCGCGACGATGCGGGCGCCGGCTGTCCCCTGCCCAGCCTGTGCGCGGAGCTCGGCCTGCGCGGCCAGCCCAGCGCCACCACCGACGGCCTGGCCCTGAACATGGCGAAGCGGCTGCAGGACTGCAAGCTCGACGCCGCCGCCGATGACCAGGGCCTGGTGGCGCTGGCCGCACTGGTCGGCGCGCTGACGCTGTCGCGCGCGGTGGCCGACCCGGCGCTGTCGGAACGCATTCTTGGCGCCGTGCAGGCGGCGGTCAAGCCGCCGGTGTCCTAGCCACCACCTCCGCTACGTCATTCCCGCGCCATACGCCATTCCCGCGAAGGCGGGAACGACGGCTACTGGTCACGGATACCGCACCGGCCTACCCGGCAGGTCCGGCAGCGGAATGAACTCGGTCTCGCCCGGCACCCGCGGAAAGCGCATCTCGCGCCAGTCTTCCTTGGCCTGCTCGATACGGTCGGCCGAGCTGGAGACGAAGTTCCAGGTCAGGTAACGCGGACCGTCCATCGGCTCGCCCCCCAGCAGCATCACGCGCGCACCGGCGCCATTGCCGGCAGCGAGGGTCAGCGCCGCGCCGGGCTTCAGCACCAGCAGCTGGCCGGGGCCGAAGCTGCCGTCGCGGCCGAGGTCGAGCGTCCCCTCCACCACGTACAGCGCCTGTTCCGGATACTCGGCCGGCATGCCGATGCGGGCGCCGGGCTGCAGGGCCAGGTCGACATAGAACAGCGGCGATTCGACCGGCACCGGCGCGCGCTTGCCGAAGTACTCGCCGGCGATGATGCGGGCGCTGGCGCCGTCGCCGTCGATGATCGGCAGTTGGCCGGCGCCGATGTGCGAAAAGCTCGGATCCATCTCTTCCTTCGCCTTCGGCAGCGCCACCCAGCACTGCAGGCCGTACAGGGTCGAGCCCTGGGCGCGCACCAGCGGGCCGGTGCGCTCGGAGTGGACGATGCCTTTCCCGGCCGTCATCCAGTTCACCGCGCCGGGACGGATGTCCTGCACCGTGCCGAGGCTGTCGCGGTGCGAGATCTCGCCCTCCAGCAGATAGGTCACGGTGGACAGGCCGATGTGCGGGTGCGGACGGACGTCGATGCCGGTGCCGGCGTCGAACACGTGGGGTCCCATCTGGTCGAGGAAGACGAAGGGGCCGACCATGCGGCGGTCGCGGTGCGGCAGCGCGCGCCTGACTTCGAAACCGCCGCCGAGATCATGGGTGCGCGGCACCACGATGGTTTCCAGCATGCTGTCTGCGTCGTGTTGGTCGAGTTCCATTTAGATTGCCTCCGTGGTGATCTGGATTTTTCCGGACAGGGTCTTGTGGACCGGGCACTTGTTGGCGATGTCCGTCAGGCGCTGCTTTTCTTCCTCGCTCAGGCCGCCGACGTAATGGATGCTGCGGTGCAGGGCGTAGGCCTCGCCTTCCTGGCCGTGCTTGATACTCACTTGCACCTCGTCCAGTGCGTAGCCTTTGCGCCTGGCATACAGGTTGACGGTCAGGGTGGTGCAGGCCGCCAGCGCAGCGGCCAGCAGGTCGTGCGGTTCCGGGCCGCTGTCTTCGCCGCCGAGCGCCGGCGGCACGTCCGTCAGGAGCCGGTGCGGCCCGATCTCGATGACCTGCTGCAGCGGTCCCTGACCGCGGTGCGTCGTCACTTCCATGATGTTCTCCCTCGTGTTTTCGATCGATTGTACGTGATGCGCGGACCTGATCAGGCCGCGCGGACGCGCAGGATGCCGGCGCCGGTCTTCGCCTGCACGCGCTGGCGTTCGATATCGAAGATCACCAGCATCGCGCCCAGGATCGCCAGGTTCTTCAGGAAGTGGTTCAGCTGGTTCTGGAACTCGGCCGCGCCGGCGCCCCAGAAGGCGTGGAAGATCAAGGTGACCGGCACCAGGAACAGGGCCAGGCCCAGGCTGGCCCAGCGCGCCTGGAAGCCGGTCACCAGGGCCAGGCCGCCGCCCGCTTCGAGGACGATGGTGGCGGCCAGCAGCAGGCTGGCGAACGGCAGGCCCATGCTGGCCATCCAGCCGGCCACGCCGGCAAAACCGAGGATCTTGCCGATGCTTGAGACGACGAACAGGGAGCCGACGAGGGCGCGGCCGACGGGGTAGAGTTTGCTGGTGTCCATGATGTTCTCCTTCAGTGTGGGTTGTCGATGGAAGCCATTATGGACACCCGGCCGGCGGAAGGAAAACGAGTTATTTTCCCGCTTAGCATCGATTTTTTCGATGCTACACATAGGCCAGCAGGCGGCCGCAGGCAATCACCGCCAGCCACAGCAGCAGCGACAGCGCCGCATGCAGGCGCGCGCGCAGCGGCGCACTCTCCGGCCAGGGTTCGCCGACGCGCCAGGGACCGATGTGAAAGGCCAGCGCGTTCAGGACGGCCGCCACGATCAGCACCAGCTTCAGCAGGAATACCCGGTTGGTGGCAAGTTCCGGCGCCCCGGCGGCGAACAGCAGCAGGCCGCTCGGCAGCACCACCAGCATCCCGCCCACCGACCACGGCAGCAGGTAGCGCGCCAGCGCGCGCGGGGGCAGCTCGCGGCCGAGGCCGAGCACGCGCAGATCGAACATCGCCACCGCGCCGACCAGCACGGTAAAGCCGATGATGTGAAGGATTTCGATGCCCGGATACAGCCAGGCGCCGGCGCGCATCGCCGCCGCCGGCGGCGTCGCGGCCAGCCAGACGGTCCAGGCGGCCGCACCGGCCGGTATGTCGACCCCGGCGCCGGGCGGCATCAGCGCAGCTCGGTGGTCTTGCTGCCGATGGTGATGCGCTCGGCGCGCATCTCCCCGGGCCTGGTGCGGTGCGGATAGCCAACCACGCTGGCGCCGGCCCCGACCGCCAGTTTGTCCTTGGGCAGCCCGCGGCTCTCCATGCGGCCCGGCGGCGCCAGCACCACCAGCCAGGTCTTGCCGGCGCTCTTGAGACGGATCCAGCCGTGCGGCTGCACATAGCCGGCTTCCTGGATGGTGCCGTTGAGCTGCAGCGGTTTGTCGGTGTCGTACTCGCTCCAGCCGTGGTGGGCCGAAGCGGTGGTGGCCGCGGCGAGGGCGGCGAGCAGGAACCAGCGTTTCATGTTGCGGACTCCTTCGAAAACGAGTCGATTCTACGCCTGTCCCGCTCAAATCCGTCAAGCGCCGGCGCCGAATGCGAGCTCGGAGTCCTTGATGTCGGCGATCGGCCCGAGGATGGCGCCGTCGAAGGAGCGCGGCGCATGCCCTTTCTCGAAGACGCGCGGCATGTCCGGGTTCGCCAGTGCGCCCCGGCCCAGTGCAACGATGTCCGCGCCCAGTGCCAGAGCCTGTTCCGCGCGCTCGATGCCGTGCAGGGAACCGTTGGCGATGATGGTCACGCCCGGTGCAAAGCGGCGCGCCAGGGCGACCAGGCTCTCGCTGCCGCCCTCGAAAGCGGGCTGCCAGGCTTCGAATTCGGTCACATGGATGAAATCGGCGCCGGCACGGGCCAGCGTGCCGAAGATGACTGCCGCATCGGCGTCGCGGCCCGGCCACTTGGCCGTGAAATCGTTGACCTTGCCCTGCGAGACACGGATGCCGACGGGAACCTCGCCGCCGACCGCGGCCTTCACCGCTTTCACGATCTCTTCCAGCAGGCGCACCCTGCCCTCCACGCCGCCGCCCCAGCGGTCCGTGCGCAGGTTGGTGTGGGCGGTCAGGAACTGGTCCAGCAGATAGCCGTTCGCGCCATGGATCTCGATGCCGTCGAAGCCGGACACACGCACCGCGCGGATCGCCGACTGGACGAAGCCGTCGATGACCTCGGCGATCTGCTGTTCGCCGATTTCGGCCGGCACCGGATAGCGCCCCGCGCCATAATAGAAGGCCATCTGCTCGCCGGCGGGCTGCACAGCGGAAGGCGCAACGGTATGGCCGCGGAAGGGATTGCCCTGGCTGAGGGCGCCCGCATGCATCAGCTGCGCGAACACCAGCGCACCGTGCCGCTGGACGTCGCTCGTGATCGATTTCCAGGCCTGGGCCTGGGCGTCGTCGGCAATGCCGGGCTGGTTCCGGTAGCCCTGCGCGAATGCCTTGTCGGTGTACAGCCCTTCGGTGATCACCAGGCCGAAACCGCCCCTGGCAAACCTGGCGTAGTAGTCACGCATCGCCGGGGTCGGGATGCCAGCCCCGGTCGCCGTCACCCTGGTCATCGGCGCCACGGCCAGCCTGTTCGTCAAAGTCCGGCCTTTCATAACGTAATTCGATAGAATCTTGGTCTGATGATTGTTCATGTCTGTTCGCTTTCGGAGAAGGCACGCCACGGCTGCGGCATTACGATCCACATGATATGAACCGGGGCGTCATTCGGAAAGCCTGGCGCGCGTGAAGCCCCCTTATCGAAAAAGGTTAAGATGCAGACATCGGACATTCGGATTTTTCTCGCCGCGGTGAGCGCCGGCAGCCTGTCCGCCGCGGGGCGGCAACTCGGCATCGGCCCGATGCAGGTATCGCGCCGCCTTGCCGTGCTCGAAGAAGAACTGGGCGTCAGGCTGCTGCACCGCACGACCCGCGCGATTGCGCTGACCGCCGAGGGCGAGGCCTTTCTGCCCTACGCAAACACGATGACGGATGCCGAACAGAGCGCCCGCCGTGAACTCAGTCCCTCGTCGGCTACCGTCTCGGGCGTGCTCAGGCTGACAGCCCCGAGCGTCTTCGGCCAGACGATCGTCCTGCCCGTGCTGGGGGCGCTGCTGGAGCGGCATCCCGAGCTGCGCGTCGACCTCGACCTGTCCGACCGCGTCGTCGACATCGTCGGCCAGGGCCTGGACCTGGCGCTGCGGGTGGCGACGCTGGAGGATTCCGAACTCGTGGCCAGGCGCATCGTCGGCAATCCGCGGGTGATCTGCGCCTCGCCGCGTTACCTGCAGCGCCACGGCATGCCCGCCCGGCTTGCCGACCTGGACGATCATCAATGCATCGTCCTGCATGCCATTCCGCGCTGGCCGCTGATCGTCGACGGCGAGCTGCAGCGCAGGCGGGTGAATGCGCGCGTCACGACCAGCAATGTGGATGCCGCGCGGACTGCCGCCATCCAGGGACTGGGCCTGGCGATGCTCGCCTACTGGGACGTGCACCGCCAGCTGGGCGACGGCGAACTGCTCGGCGTGACCTTGGAAGATGCTACGATGGAAGACCTGTCGGTGTGGGCCGTGATGCCGACCCGGCGCTACCTGCCTACCCGGGTCAAGGTCTTCCTCGACGCCCTGGAACAGGCACTCGCAGCCATCCCGAGGACCGTATGACACCGCAATCCGCCCCTGGCCTCCGGGCCCGCAACTTCGGCATCGACTGCCTGCGCGGCCTCGCCATCCTGCTCGTGATCGTGCATCACCTGGCCCTGCCCTTCCGCCTGCCGCTGGGCCCGAGCCTGCTGAAGGACCATCTGCCCAAGCGCCTGCTGAACGCCGTCGGTTTCAATGGCTACGAAGCGGTGTTCATCTTCTTCGTCATCTCCGGCTTCCTGATCGCGAGCCGTATCCTCGAGCGCGACGGGAGCCTCGGCCGGGTCGACCTGCGGCGCTTCTACCGTGCCCGCGCGCTGCGCATCCTGCCGCTGCTGTTCCTGACCCTGGCCGTGCTGGCGGCGCTGGCCCTGGCCGGCGTGACCGGCTTCGCCCCGGACCAAGGCAGGCAGAGCGTGGCCGGCCTGCTCGGATCGAGCCTGAGCTTCACCTTCAACTGGTACGAAGGCCGCACCGGCTGGGCGCCGGCCGGCTGGGACGTATTGTGGTCGCTGTCGATCGAGGAAGTGTTTTATCTCGGCTTTCCGCTGCTGTGCCTGTGGCTGCCGCGGCGCCTGCTGGTCGGATTGCTGCTGGTTTGGGCGCTGGCCCTGACGCCCCTGCGCTCGCTGGTGCCGGCCGCGGACGAAGTATGGTGGGAGAAGGCCTACCTGCCCGGGATGGCGGCGATCGCCTGGGGCGTGCTGGCGGCCCTGCTGGCGCGGCGCTGGCGGCCGGCGCCGCGCGAGGCCCGCGCCCTGGCCCTGTTCGGCGCCTTCTGCATCCTGATGGTGCTCGGCTGGGGCGAGCTGGTTCACCGCCACCTGTTCAAGTCGGGCATGTACGGGCTGGTGCTGGGCGCGGCGGCGATGCTGCTGGCCTTCCACGCGCATCCGCCGGTTCCGCGCCGTGGCCTGGGCTGGCTGGCGCGCATGGGCAGCCTGAGCTACGAGCTCTACCTGTCGCACATGTTCGTGGTGCTGGCCGCGGTGGGCCTGTACCGCGCGATGCTGGGCAAGGAACAGGCCTGGACCTTCAGCGTCTACCTGCCGGTGCTGCTGCTCTGCTTCGGCCTGGCGCTGGTGCTGGAAAAGCTCGGCGCCCGGCTGGCGGGCGCCCGTCCGTGGCTTTACTTCGCGCCATCGATCCAGCGCTGAACCTGCGCCTCGAGGATGGGCAGCGGCAGGGTGCCGTCGCCCAGCACCACCTCGTGGAACTTCGCATGGCTGAACTTCGGTCCCAGCGCCTGCTGCGCCCGCGCGCGCAGCTCCAGGATCTTCAGCGCGCCGATCTTGTAGGCCAGGGCCTGGCCCGGCCAGACCATGTAGCGCTCGATCTGGTTGGCGGCCTGGGCCTCGTTGTAGCCGAGGTTTTCCATCGCATAGGCGATCGCCTTCTCGCGCGACCAGCCCTGGGCGTGCATACCGGTGTCGACCACCAGGCGCACGGCGCGCAGCAGCTCGTCGTTCAGGTGGCCGTAGTAATAGGCGGGATCGTCGTAGAAGCCGAACTCGCGGCCCAGGGTCTCGCAGTACAGCGCCCAGCCTTCGGTGTAGGCGGCCGCGCTCGGGTGTTCGGTGAAGAACTTGCGGAAGTCCGGCAACGGCAATTCCTTCAGCAGGGCGGCGTGGAAGTGGTGCCCGGGCACGCCTTCGTGCAGCAGCAAGGTGGCCATGCCCACCGTGTCGTAGTCCTTCGGATCGTTCACCACGGCCCAGAACACGCCCGGATGCGAGCCGTCCGCCGCCACCGGCGTGTAGTGATCCGAGGCGGTGGCGCGGGTCAGCTCGGGTTCGAGCTGGATGTCGAGCCTGGCCTTCGGCAGCAGGGTGAAGTACTGCGGCAGCCTGGCCTCGACCTGGCCGTAGATCTGGCGGTAGCGCTCCAGCACCTGCTGCTCGCTGGTGAAGGGCTTGAATTTCGCCTGCGCCGCCACCCATTGCGGGAAGTCCTTCAGCGGGCCTTCGTAGCCGAGCTTGGGCGCGACCTTCGCCATCTCGCCCTGGATGCGCGCGACCTCTTTCAGGCCCAGCGCATGGATTTGCGCCGGCGGCAGGTCGAGGTTGGTGTTGTTCCTGATGCGGGCCTGGTACCAGGCGGCGCCGTCCGGCAGCGCGCCATAGCCGGCCGTGCTGCGGCCGGCGGGCAGGTAGTCCTTCTCCAGGAAGGCGCACAGGCGGTCGAGCGCCTGGCCGATCTTCACCGCGGCCTGGCGGTAGCCGGCGCCCAGCTCGCGCTTGTCCCTGTCCGCAAAAGCGCCCGGGAAGCGCGTGGCCGGCGAGTAGTACACGCTGGTCTCCGGCGTCTTGCTGCGCAGCTGCCGGAACTGCGGCAGCATGCGCGTCGTGACGATCTTCGGCTGCACCACGCCGGTACGGATGCCCTCCTTCATGTTGACGATCGCCTGGTCGATCCAGGCCGGCAGCTGTTCGAGGCGGCGCAGGTAGGCGCGGTATTGCGCCGGGGTCTCCAGCGGCTGCGAACCGGTGCCGCCGGCGTAGTTGGCGAGGTTGCTGGGCAGGTTGTCGAAGTGGTTCAGCGGCAGCAGGTGTTCCGGGAAGCGCTCGAGGTCGAGCTGGGCCTGGATCTCGGCGGCCAGGATGTCGTAGTTCAGCCTAGCCTTGTCCGGCAGGCGCGTGCGGTCGATGGCCTTCAACTGCTTCAGGAAGCCGTGGTTCGCGGCCAGGTAGCGCTTGATCGCCTTCGGATCGATCGCCATGCCGAGCTGGTCGTCGTAGCGGCTGTCGCCGTTGGCGGTGGCGTACAGCATCGGATCGAAGCGCGCGCGGGTGTCGTAGAACTTCGCGGCGATGCTGTCGACCTTGCGCTCGGACGCCTGCGCGCCCGCGGAGGCCGGTGCGGCCGCGGCATGGACGAGGGTCGCGGGAGCGCCGGCGGCGAGGATGGCGGCGGCCAGGCTGACTGCGCGCAGGGATCGGGAGGACGGGAACATGCAATGCCTTCGTGAATGGAATTCCGACAAGGATACCGCAGCCCGGCTCCTGTCGGCGGCATTCAGGAAGGCACGAAAGGCCGCGCATCCCAGGGCAGGCGGATCGTGAAGGTCGTGCCCTCGCCGGCCCCGCTGTCGACGGCGACGTGGCCGCCGTGGCTCTCCACGATGCCCTTGACCACGGCCAGTCCGATGCCCCAGCCCTGCTGGCCGCTGCCCCTGGCGCTGCCGCTTCGCTGGAACAGTTCGAACAGTGTCTGTTTCTCGGTCTCACCCAGAGGACGTCCATGGTTGTGCACCGCCAGGCTGGGGCCCGTGTCGCCATGCGCCAGGGTGACGGTGACCGGCGTGTTCGGCGCACCGTACTTGATCGCATTCGTCACCAGGTTTTCGAGGATCCGGTGCAGGCCGTCGGCACTCCAGCAACCGTAGGCCTCGTGGTCGCCGCGGACGAGGATCCGGTCGCCGTGCACCAGCGCCAGGTCGCCAGCGGTGCGCTCGACGATGGCGCGCAGGTCGCAGGCAATGACCGTGAGTGGCAAGGATTGCCCGGCTTCGAGCAGGCTGGCGTCGAGCAGGTTCTCGGTCATGTCGTCGACCCTGCGCAAGGAAGCGATGATGGTCTGCAGCAGCTGGTCGCGCTGGCCGTTCTGCGGTTTGAACCTGAACAGGAATTGCGCCGCCATCGCGGCGGTGGCGAGTGGGTTGCGCAGGTCGTGCGCCAGCGTATTCATGAAGCGTTCGCGCAGCCGCTGGGCCTCGCTCAGACGGTATTCGGCCAGCTTCTGCCGGTCGATGTCGGTACTGCTTCCAATCCACTGAACGACGGCGCCGCCGTCATCCCGCACCGGCACCGCGCGCGCCAGGTGCCAGCGGTACTGGCCGTCGGACTTCCTGCGCAGACGGTGCTCGATTTCGTAGGGCGCGCCGGACTTCATGGACTGTCCCCAGAGCGCCGCCGTCCGCTGCATGTCGTCCGGATGAAGCGGCATGCCGGCATTGTCCCAGTGACCATCGCGCGCCAGCCCGCTGTAGTTGTACCACCAGTCGTTATACCAGTCGATGAAGCCGTCGGGACGCGCGGTCCAGACGACTTGCGGCAGCGCGTTGGCGATCAGGTGGAAGCGGGCCTCGCTTTCCTCGGTGGCGCGCCGCGCCCTGTCCTGCTCGGTGATGTCGGTCCCGGTCACCAGCACCCCGTCGACCATGCCGCCGGCGCCGAACAGCGGATGCCAGGCGAAGTCGTAGTAGGCCTCGCTCGCGACGCCCGCCGCGTCCCGCAACAGTATTTTCTGGCGCTGCAGGCGGTAGGGGGCGCCGCTGCGGTACACCCGGTCCAGGATGTCGAGGAGCAGCTTCGCTCCGTCTGGCTCGACTTCCTCGAAGGTCTTGCCGATCACGTCCCCATGCGGAAACAGGGCGGCGTGGGCGTCGTTACGGAGGAAGTAGCGATGCTCGGGACCCAGCAGCACCGCCACCGGCACCGGCACCGCCATCAGCAGCGAATGCAGGTATTCGCGCTCGTTGCTGAGGGTCCTGGTCCGTTCCTCGACGGCCTTGATTTCCATGGCCTGGGCCGACATTGCCGACGCCAGTTCGTTCGCGCGCGTCCGGCTTTGCACCAGGCTGGTCACGTCCTCGACGCGGTGGATGATCCAGGCGAGTTCACCGGCAGCGTTGAAGACCGGTTTGTTCACCGGACTCCAGTAGCGCTCCTCGAACTCGCCGACCTCGCTGCCCCGGATCTCGATGTCGTACTTCTGGATGTCCATCCGGTCCACCGTCCGGTTTGCCAGCACGCGCTCGAGCGACGCCCGCAGCCGGGTAACGCCGGTGGCCTCGAGGTCGCGCGGGTTGTCGGGGAAGGCGTCGAACATGTAGCGGCCCAGCAGGTCCTCGCGCGTGGTCGCCGTTGCCGCCAGGTAGGCGTCGTTCACCGCGACGATCGTGAAACCGGCCGTCAACACCAGCTGGGGCGCCAGCGTCGCTTCGAAGATCGCCCGGAAGTCCAGTGGCGTATCCGCCGGGTTACCTGCTGTTTCCATCGTGTCCGACTCCTGAAGAGTTCGCCCGCGCGCAGCTTGATACAGTACAGCGCTGCCCAATTATGCCTCGCACGCAATGCTTCACAAAGATGGCAAGGCGGCGCGTGCGCCGCAGTGCGAGCACTGCAAGCAGGAGCCAACGCAGCAATGCGCCGGTTCTGGCAGCCAATAACACATTTATTTATGGGTAAGTACTTAGGCCCCCAGGCGGCTGAAGGCGCGCGCCACGGCGGCGTGGGCGTCCTGCTCGACGATGCTGTCGTGCGCCGTGATGACCCGGGTGAAGGGCCACTGCAGGATCGCGCGGGCGCTGCCGGCGGCCAGCACGCGGTCGCGCGTGACCAGGCGTACCGTGCGCGGCACATCGAGGTGGCCGCGCACCCCGGTCAGGCGCGCGTACAGGGCCGTCCTCCAGTCCAGGTCGCCGCACCAGCACTGCAGGACGTCGGTCATGATCAAGGTGGCCGAGGCCTTATGAAACCACACCACCTCGTTTACGAAAGGCATGCCGCGGATGCAGACCTGGTCGAGATCCTGCTGCCACTCCGGCTGGACGCTGTCCTTCAGCTCGATCAGGCCGGCCAGGTCCGGGCGCTTGGCGGCCAGGCCGGGCGCGCCGTACAGGGCCGCCTGCGGGAACATGCGCTGGGCATGCTTCGCGAACAGGTGATGCGCGCGGTTCGGGGCGACGATGAAGGCGACCGTGCCGAGGCTGCGCAGCTGCCCGGCCACGGCCTCGTCGAAGCGGACCGGCGAATGGAGCCACAGGCGGCCGTCCCTGAAGCGGACCACCGTCATGCGGGACGAGACCGGCAGGCCGGCGGCGGTAAAGCCGCGTTCCATGTGCCAGAGATCGGGGGCGATTTGTTTGAGCATGGCCCTATTGTAAAATAGTTACATGCTAAGAATCAGCCTCGACGCCCTCCTCACCGTGGACACCATCGCCCGCCGCGGCA
>Ga0308170_10003576_pt1 | contig 12635 bp, 13 predicted proteins | sample PhyBR2_2_FD_202136 | JGI IMG/M metagenome (GOLD analysis project Ga0308170, IMG submission 202136) | Phyllosphere microbial communities from UC Gill Tract Community Farm, Albany, California, United States - DLSLSB.R2 | ecosystem: Host-associated > Plants > Phyllosphere > Unclassified | place... | reverse complement strand
CGGTGAGCTCGGCGGCGGCCAGGTTGACCGAGTCGACGATGTCGCCGAACTCGAGCCCCTCGATGCCGGCCGGGCTGACCAGCTCGGGCATCAGCTCGGTGATGGCGCCGATGAACCCGACCTTCACGCCGCCGACCTCCTCGACGTAGTAGGGGTCGTACACGGGCTCGCCGGTCGCGCTGTCGAGGATGTTCGAGCTGACGTACGGGAAGTCGCTGCGCGGCACGACGCGGTCGTCGAAGTCGGCGCGACCCTTGTCGAACTCGTGGTTGCCCGGGGTGCTGACGTCGAGCCCCATCGAGTTGAGGGCGTCGAGGGTCGGCTCGTCGTCTTGGATGAACGACGTGAACGTCGAGGCCCCGATGTTGTCGCCCGACGAGACGAAGAGCGTGTTCGGGTTCGCGGCACGGAACTCGTTGACCTTGCCCGCCATGACCGCGGCGCCGGCGGTCGGGCTCGCCTCCTGGGCGAGTCGCCCGTGGAAGTCGTTGATGCCGAGGATGTCGATCGTGGTCGTGGCCGCCTGGGCCGGGACGGCGACGAGCGTGCCGAGACCGAGCGCCGCGACGGTGACGCCGACGAGAGCGACTCCGCGGACGCGACGACCGCCTCCCTGGCTTCGGTTCTCTGAGGACGGGGGGCTTGTGCGCATGGGCGTCTGTGCTCCTGGTACGTGGCGGTCGGGGCCGACGACTCCCCTGAACGAGGGTCGACATCGAGAGCCTAGGTTTCGGCTGGGAATCGGGCAAGGATCCGCCGAGGAACGTCACGTGTTGTTCACGCAGGGGCGTCTGGGGAGGGATCGCTAGGCTGAGGCGTCCGCCGATCGAGCCCGGAGGTGCCCGCGTGACCACCCCCCGCACCCGCCTCGCCGTGCTCGGTTCGCCCATCGCCCACTCGCTCTCGCCCGTGCTGCACCGGGCCGCCTACGACGCCCTCGGTCTGCCCTACGAGTACGACCGCGTCGAGGTCGCCTCGGGGGCGCTCGGCGGCTTCGTCGCCTCCCTCGATCGGAGCTGGCGCGGCCTCAGTCTCACCATGCCGCTGAAGCGCGAGGTGCTGCCGCTGCTCGACACCGTCTCGCCGCTCGCCCGCCGGCTGGGCGTCGCGAACACGGTCGTCCTCGACGCCGACGGGCGACGGCACGGTCACAACACCGACGTCGACGGCATCGTCCGCTCGGTCGCCCTGCGGCATGACGCCCGGCCGACCTCCGCGGTCGTGCTCGGCGGGGGCGCCACGGCCGCCTCGGCGCTGTCCGCCGCCTGGCGCCTCGGGGTGCGCTCGGTCGCCGTGCTCGTCCGCGACCCCCGTCGTGCCGGCGAGCTCGCGCCGCTGGCCTCCGATCTCGGGGTCGACCTCGAGATCCACCCTCTGACGGCGCTCGCCGGTCTCGGCCCTCTCGACTTCGTCATCAGCACCCTCCCGGGAGGCGCGGCGGACGACCTCCCGCTCGCACCGGTCGACGGGGCCTCCCTCCTGTTCGACGTCGCGTACGAGCCCTGGCCGACCCGCGCCTCCTCCCGCTGGTCCGACGCCGGGGGGCTCGTGCTGAACGGGCTCGACATGCTCGTCGAGCAGGCGATCTCGCAGGTCGCGCTCTTCGCCGACGGCGGCGAGGGCGAGGCGCGGGCCGGGCACGACGGCGGGGGCGCCACGACCGCGGTCGACGAACCGCGCGAGGCGGCGCGGGTGCGTGAGGCGATGCGTCGGGCGGTGGGGTCGCTCGCGGGGGCGACCCGCGCCTCCTCGACATCGTCGTCGGGCTCCGCCCCGACCTCCGACGACGGAAGGCGCTGACATGATCCCGACCCCTCGCCCCGTGACCCTGCGGTCCGTCGTGCTCGGCGACGGCCGACCCGCCGTCTGCGTGCCGCTGACCGGTCGCACCGAGGAGGCGCTGGTCGCCACAGCCGCCGCACTCCCCCGCGAGGCGTACGACGTCGTCGAGCTGCGCGTCGACTGGCTCACCGCGGTCGACGACATCGCCCAGGCCATGTCGGCGCTCGTCGCCGTCCGGGCGACCCTGCCCGACGACGTGCCGCTGATCGCGACCTTCCGCACGAAGCAGGAGGGCGGCGAGCGCGACATCACCCCCGACGACTACGGCCTGCTGCTCGGCGCCCTGATCGGCACGGGCGCGGCGGACGCCGTCGACGTCGAGATGTTCACGCAGCCCGACGTGCTCGAGTCCGTCGTCGACTCCGCGCACGCGGCGGGGGTGGCGGTCGTCATGTCGTCGCACGACTTCGCCGCGACGCCCACGCGCGACGAGATCGTCTCGCGACTGCTTCTGCAGCAGGAGCTCGGCGCCGACGTCGTGAAGCTCGCCGCCATGCCGCGGTCGGCGGACGACGTGCTGACGCTGCTCGCCGCGACCCTCGAGTTCAGGGCGGGAGCGGGGCTGGTGCCGGCCGTGACCATGTCGATGGGGGCGCTCGGCGCGGTGTCGCGCGTCGCGGGCGAGGCCTTCGGCTCGTGCCTGACCTTCGGCACGGCGGGCGAGTCGAGCGCGCCGGGGCAGCTGGACGCCGCCGGGCTGCGCGCGACGCTCGAGCTGCTGCATCGCGGGTAGCGGCGGGGCACGGGCACTGCGCCAGGATGTGGACACGGCGCCAGGTTTTTTGCTGGCGTCAAATCCATCTTCTGGCGTCGTGGGTGAGCGGCCGTCAGGTGCGGGCCTCCGAGGGAGCCGACCGCGGCCCCACCACCGGGAAACGAGCGACGGTCGTCGCTCAACGAGGGCCGTCGGGTCGGGCTCGCCTCGGAGTGAGACGACAGTAGCGCGAGGGAGGGCACCCGGTCGAGCCGCCGGGCGGGGCGGCACCGGGCGGCGAACGGGGCGACACGGGTCGGCGGGCGGGGCGACACCGGGCGGCGAACGGGACGACACCGGCCGGCGGGCGGGCACCCCCAGTCGGGGGCGAGCGGAACACGGCGGCCGTCTCGTGCGTAGCGTGGGCGTCAGACAGCATCCGGTCGATCGGGACGAGCCCGTTCGGCACTCGCAGGATGCGCGACGAAGGAGAACCCATGAGCATCGGCGGCGGAATCGCCTTGATCGTGATCGGCGCGATCCTCGCGTTCGCACTCGACCTGCAGGTGGCCGGTATCGACATCCAGCTGGTCGGCTACATCCTGATCGCCGCGGGGGTCGTCATCACCCTCCTCGGCATCGTGTTCCTGACTCGCCGACGCCAGGTCACCTCGACCTCGCGTTCGGCGGTCGACCCCGTGACCGGGGAGCGCGTCACGCGTCGCTCCACCGAGGACGGCGGCGGCCCGGTCGTCTGACCGGCACCCGCCCACACCCCCGACGGCCCCGTGCCCTGCCTGACCGGCAGGGTGCGGGGCCGTCCGGCCGTCGGTCGTCGTGACCGTCGGCCGTCGGGACTTGCGTCCGTCACCGGCGGGTCACCACCAGAAGGGCGCCTGCGGCACGTAGCGCTCCTCGAGGCGGCGGACGTCGTCGTCGCTGAGCTCGACCTCGAGGGCGGCGACCGCGTCGCCGAGATGGTGCGGCTTCGTGGCGCCGACGATCGGGGCCGAGACCACGGGGTTGCGGAGCACCCAGGCGACCGCGATCTGCGCCATCGACACCTCGTGCTCGGCGGCGACCCGCTCGACGGCATCGATGATCGGGCCGTCGGCGTCGGTGTCGAACGCCTTGGCGACCTCGTCGACGGCCGAGCGGCCGGTGGTCACGTCGCGGGGGCGCGTGAGCCGCCCCTTGCCCTGAGGCGAGTACGGCACGAGCCCGACGCCGAGGTCGGCGCAGAGCGGGATCATCTCGCGCTCCTCCTCCCGCTTGAGCAGGTTGTACTGATCCTGCATCGACGCGAAGGGCGTCCACCCGTTCACGGCGGCAGCGGTCTGCATCTTGGCGAACTGCCACGCGTACATGCTCGACGCGCCCGTGTAGCGGACCTTCCCGGCCCGGACGAGGTCGTGGAGCGCCTCCATCGTCTCCTCGACCGGGGTCTCGTCGTCGTAGCGGTGCACCTGGTAGAGGTCGATGTGGTCGGTGCCGAGCCGGGTGAGCGACGCGTCGACCTGCTCGAGGATGGCCTTGCGCGAGAGCCCGGACCCACCGGGCCCGTCGTGCATCCGGCCGCTGACCTTCGTCGCGAGCACGATGTCCTCGCGGCGCGAGTACTCGCGGATGGCGCGGCCGACGTACTCCTCGCCGGTGCCCTGCTGGTACACGTTGGCGGTGTCCCAGAAGGTGACGCCGAGCTCGACGGCCTGGCGGAAGAGGGGCGCGGAGGCCTCCTCGTCGAGGGTCCAGGTGTGCAGGCCCCGCGTCGGATCGCCGTAGCTCATGCAGCCGAGGCCGATGCGGCTGATCCGCAGGCCGGTCGTCCCGAGTCGTCCGTACCTCATCGTGAGCTGTCCTCTCGTCGTGCGTCGTCTCGCGTGCGATGCCCGTCGGTGGGGCCTGCTGGTTCTCGAGCCTGCGGATCGACCGGGCCGGCGCCCCAGCTGGCGAGGAGAAGGAGGCGCTCCTCGGTCGGCGTGCCCGGCTCGGCGCTGTAGATGAGGAAGTTCAGCCCCGGCTCGCCCATCGGCTCCATGGCCGCGTAGACGAGGTCGAGATCGCCGACGACGGGATGCCGGAACGATTTGCTCCCCGAGGCGTGATGCCGCACCTCGTGCGCGCCCCACCGGGTGCGGAACTCGTCGCTGCGGGTCGACAGCTCGCCGACGAGGTCGTGCAGGGCCCTGTCATGAGGGTCGCGGCCGGCCTCGGTGCGGAGGATCGCGACGTTGATGTCGGCGGCGATCGACCACGACGGGTAGAAGGCCTCGGCCAGCTCGCGGTGCAGGAACACGAAGCGGGCGAGGTTGACGGGCCGGTCGGAGAGGGCGTAGAGGTCGGAGTAGAGCGCCCGGAAGAGAGCGTTCTCGCCGAGCACGTCCATCCGTCCGTTCCGGACGAACGCGGGCCCCGAGGCCACGGAGTCGAGGGCCAGCTGCAGGGCGCGCGAGACGCCGGCGGGGCGCGCACGCGACCTCGACCGAGCCCGGACGGGCGACTCGTTCGCGGCGCGTGCGAGGTCGGCCAGGTGCGATCGCTCTGCCTCGTCGAGCAGCAGCGCGCCGCCGATCGCCTCGAGTACCGCCTCGGACGCTCCCCCGAGGTCGCCGCGTTCGAGGCGCGAGTAGTACTCGACGCTGACGCCGGCGAGCATGGCCACCTCGGCCCGCCGCAGACCGGGCACGCGCCGCCCCGGACCACCGGGCAGCTCGACCTGCGCAGGGGTCACGCGGGCCCGCCTCGTGGTCAGGAAGTCGCGTACCTCGCTCCTGTTGTCCATGGGATCGACCGTACGACACGGAGAGCGCGCTCAGGGGTGTTCCGCTGGAGCACCCCTGATCCGGGATCTCCTGCCGGCGTCGACGCTTCTCCGGCCGAGGAGGGCGACCGCGATGAGCGCGGCCGGGATGAGGATGATGTTGAACGGCGCGGCCGCGTCGAGGAACGGGTTGTGGGCGTTGCGCAGGTCCTCGTCGATGCCGCCGCTGACGAGGAATGTCGTCGGGTCCGTCACCGCGTGCAGGATCATCGGCCAGATGATGCTGCCCGTGACGCGCATCGTCAGGTACATCATCATCCCGAAGCCGAACGCGATGAGCACCGTCAGGCCGACGATCAGCGGTGACTGGCCGGTGAAGATGTTCACCGAGTGGGACAGGCCGAACACGGCGCTCGAGACCACGGCGACCGTCCACTCGCGGTGCCCCGCCTCGCGGAGCACGGTGACGACGATCCCGCGGTAGAGGATCTCCTCGGTGAAGCCGATGAACAGACCCACGAAGAACGACATCGGCACGACACCGGCCGCGTAGACGCCGTAGTCGGTCCCGATCAGCTGGAGCACGACGGGGGCGACGACGAGGGCGACGGCGATCCACATCCACCACCGACGACTCGCGGTCTGGCGGGCGAAGATCGGCCGCGCCAGCCCTGAAGTCCAGACGAACACCGTCAAGATCACGGCACCGACGATGAGGGGTGCTCCGAGGCCCGTGAGCACCGAGGTGGGCGAGGCGAAGACGTCGTCCTCCGCCCCGGTGCCGAAGGCGGTGCTGAGGAGGTACCCGGCGAGCTCGTACAGGGCGAGGTACCCGACGACGGCGAGCAGGGCCTTCCACCATCGCCCGCGGGCCCAGAACCGCCGCCAGGCGGATCTCTCAGGGGTCTGCTTGGTCGTCATCGGGGCGGTGCTCATGATCGTCTTCCCTCGGTCGGCGCCGCTGCGGCGGGGTCGTCGTGTCGTGCGGAGCGGGTGCTCCGGGTGCGCCGGTCTTCGCGGATGACGCTGACCAGGCCCCCGAGGGAGGCGACGATCAGCAGGGTCTGCAGCACGGCGGCGGGCCACATGGTCGACATGTCCGTCTCGTTCTGCTGCATGAGCGCCTCGGACGTGCTGGTGGCACCCGACGAGAGGTAGAGGAGGCAGTCGGTCAGCGCATGCACGGCCATCGCCGCCCAGAGGCGGCCCGTGACACGTCGCACCCAGTACAGGAGGGAGCCGTTCATCGTCAGGAACGTCACCTGGAACAGGATCGCCCCCGGCGGCACGCCCGCCCAGACGCTGCCGACCACGTGTGCGAGACCGAACACCGCCGAGGTGCCGAGCAGCGTGACGAGCTCGCCGTGCCGGGCCCGGAGGGACTCGAGCAGGATGCCGCGGAGGAACAGCTCCTCGCCGACGCCGACGAGGACGGTGGCCAGCACGACGACGACCACCGTGCCGACGACCTGGTCGCCCCAGGAGATGAGGGGGACCTGAGACAGTGCGAGGGCCACCATCAGCACCGGGATCGACACCAGCCACAGCCGCCTGGGCACCAGCCGCGTGGTCGGCGTCTCCCGGAACACGCGCCGGGCGTCCCAGCCCGACCACCGGAACACGAAGAACGATCCCAGGGCGATCGCGATCGGCAACGGTATGAAGTGCGACAGCGCGAGCTCGGCCGTCTCACCGTCGGCGACGTCGCCGACGAGCGTGCCGATCACCGCCGCGAACAGCACGTAGACGACGACCGCGGCGAGCCCCACCCGGAATGTCCGTGGCACTGTCCGACGGGAAGAGTTCATGCAGCACCCCGATGCAGATGCCGAGCCGCCTGATCAGCTCGAGCACTCCTCAGTATCGTGCGCATCGAGCGTGATGGACAAGCGGGCCGCCCGGAGCAGAGGAGAACCGTGCTGCCTGGTCACAGAACTGCCCCACCCGGCACTTCACTACTGAGAGCGGAAGTGAGGACGACCGATGAGACGACGATCAACACCGGGCGAGACCGAGAACGATCTGGTGGCTCGTGCGCGCGGTGGGGACATCGATGCGTTCGAGGCGCTGACCCGTCTGCACGTCAGGAGCGTGCTCCGATACGCAGCCTCGGTGGTGACCGATCGCGGCAGCGTCGAGGACGTCGCCCAGGAGGTCCTGCTCGTGGCGTGGCGCCGTCGAGCGGATCTCGACCCGGAACGTTCTCTGCTGCCGTGGCTGCTCGTGACGACGCGCCACATCGCAGTCGCGACCAACCGTCGGGCCGTCCGACAGGAGGCCGGCGATCTCGACACGGTGGACCACCTCCACCAATGGGAACGCGGTCGAGACCGACGCGTGGCAGCGGAGGAGCTCGCATATCTGCAGGAGGCCCTCGACGGTCTCCCACCGGACGACCGCGAGCTCGTCCGTCTCTGCTTCATCGAAGGACTCTCCCACGACGAAGCCTCGGCCGCGCTCGGCTTGACGCCTCCGGCGACACGCAAACGCGTCCAGCGCATCCGCGGCCGGTTGCGCTCCTTCCGCGCAGCCACCACCGGCACGCAGTACGAGAACTGAAAGCAGGGCGAACATGACGAACACGAACTGGTCCGACACCGACCTCGATGCGGCCGCAGGTCGGATCGAGCACGCCCTCTCACGGAAGCTGAGAGGTCGGCGGCGCCTCCACCGCGGGGCGATGGCCGCGGGCGTCGCGGTGCTCGGAGTGACGGGAGTCGCGGCCGCATCGGCGCTGCTCCCTCCGCAGACCAAAGGCGAAGTCGACGGGGCCGCACCGTACATCTCGGCCGTGTCGTCGTGCCTCGACACCGCAGGTTGGAACGTGTGGCTGGCCCCGTCCGACGGTCTCGACCCCACCGCGGACAGCATCCACTTCTCCGTGAACGGCTACCAGCAGCTCCGCTTCGCAGACGATATCGACCGATGCCGCGCCGACGTCGCTCGGGCGAACAGCGTCGACGTGATGGACGTCATCGGACTCCGATAGCCCCGCGGAGCCCTGGTCCGACTGCATCGGCAGCCGACGACTCAGTGGCACGCATCGGTCGGCTGGGGGTGAGCCGGCATCACCGCCTTGACGTACCTTGCACCGCAAGGTACCTTGTGACGCATGCCAGTGGACATCGGTGCGCAACTGCGGAAGGGCGTCGTCGAGTACTGCATCCTCGGGCTCCTGGATCGCGAGCCGATGTACGGCTGGCAGCTCTCCGAGCAGCTCGTCCAAGCAGGCCTGGTCGCCAGCATCGGCACGCTGTACCCCCTCCTCGGCCGCCTCCGGACGCAGGGCCTCGTCACGGCGTTCGATCAGCCGTCGGCGACGGGACCAGTCCGGAAGTACTACCGCCTCACTCCGCTGGGGCGCAGTCAGCTGACCGCGTTCCGCCTCCAGTGGGGCTCCTTCACCGCCTCGGTGCACCGACTCATCGGAGAGGACACTCATGACTGACACCAGGCCCGAGATCACCACGGCCTACCTGGCGCAGCTCGACACCGAACTCGCTCAGCTCCCCCCGCAACTGCACCACGACATCCTCGCGGGGATCAGGGAGGAGCTCGAGGGTCTCGACACCGTGGCCGCCGCCGCTCGCATCCATCAGCTCGGCGACCCCGCGTTCATCGCCGCCGAGGCCCGCGGCGAGGTCCAGGTCGACGCCCCGGGCGTCGCTGCGGATCCGCCGGTTCCCGGCCGGACCTTCTCGATCGTCGCCGTCATCGTCCTCATCGCCGGCTCGCTGCTGGTGCCGGTCGTGGGTGCTCTTGCCGGTCTCGTCTTCGTCAGCTGGTCCAGGGCCTGGACCCGACGAGAGAAGACCGCAGCCTGGCTCGCACCCGTGGGCGTCGCCCTCCTCGCGCTGGCGGCCGTGGCGCTGATGTCCTCGGCCGACCTCGGCGGCGCCCACATCGTCGTCCTGGTCGGCTACCTCGTCTTCCCCCTCGAGGGCATCACGCTGGCCGTTCGAGCCCGGTCGCGAGGCTGGCGCCCCTGACCCGGATCACGTCCGTCGGTGCAGGCTGCGGCGGCATGCTCACGGGCCGGGTTGGACCGCCCCCACCGAGAGCTGCTGGACGCTGGAGGACGTGCAGGCGGTGAAGAGATCTCCACCGGCTCCGATGTACAGAGACGCCGTCGACCCGGGCGGGTAGACCCGGAAGCCCTCGCTCTGCTGCGGCTGGCACTCGGCGGCATCGTAGTTCGCGGCCTGCACCATGGTCAGGATCGCTTGGGCGTACCCACCGGGAGCGATCTGCACGGTCGGGTGCTCCGACGCCCGATCCAGAGTCGCCGCGGCCCCGAGCTGGGTGCCGTCACCGCCTCCTACGAACGACACACCCGGCCAGCCCTGCAACTCGCAGGTGCGGTCGCCGGTGTTCGTGAAGATCAGAGCGACACCGTAGCTGCCTGCGGCTCCGCCACCCCCGTCGTCGATCGCGCCCTGCAGCTCGTCGACGGTGCACCGGTCCGCGGCGGCCCCGATCGTCCCGTCGCCGAGATCGCCCCCGCCCCCGGACTCACCGTCAGGGCCGGGTGTCGACGTCGCCGGTGGCGCGGGAGCGGCGGAAGGCGTCGGCGAGGACGTCGGCGTCGGCGTCACCGTCGCGGTGACGGTCTCCGTGCCGGGAGACGGTTCCGAGGCGTCGGGCGTGCAGCCGGCCAGCATGACGACCAGCGCTGCAGCGGACACGGTGACGGTGAGGGGCTTGGAACGAAAACGCATGCACTCCACACTGGCACGCCGCGGGGGGAACATGCTCAGGGGCGGCTGTCACGATGCGTCCGACGGTCTTCAGCCGGCTGCCCACCCCGGGTCGCCGCTCAGACCCGGTCGAGCCTGGTTCTGATGCCGCCGAGATGCACGGCCCGGGGCCCTGACGCGACGTCGCCGAGGCGGGCCAGGAGGCGACGGGCCGCGTCGAGGACGATGGGGTGTTCGACCCCGTAGGTGAGGACACCGTCGAAGACCGCGTCGACGAGCCGTTCCGGCGCCGGCCAGTGCGGCAGGACACGGGCGACGGCATCCTCGTCGAGGTAGGCGGTGATGGCCTGCCGCCCGGCCCACAGAGGCACGAGGGCCGTCGCCGCCAGGTCGAGTGCGCTGACAGCCGTGTACGGATCGTTGGTCCCGCTCGCGAGACCGCGGACGCCGATCTCGACGAGTTGCTGGAGCGCGAAGCCGACGTCCTGGAACGGCGTCCGTGCCGCACCGAGGGTCACCATCCTGCGGAGCCGGTCGACGTCGGCCTCCGGCACAGGACGACCGTGCGCTCCGTCACGCGGGGCCATGCGGAGCAGGCAGTCGCCCTCGATGAGATGGTCTCCCGGCATGGCCGCCATATCGACGACCTGATCGTGGTCGTGGGCCCACGACACGAGCCGCTCCCACCCGACGGATTGGACGTACCCGTCGCCCCGGGACTCGACGGTGGACCACGCCACGCCACCGTCGGGCTGTGGCTGCACGCTCACCCCGTCGCCGTCGCCGTCGAACCGATACGCGTGGCTCACAGCGGTCTCGAGGTCCTCCTGCACCTGCTTCTGCAGCGAGGTGATCTGCACGCTCGACGCGATGTGGTGGATGAAGAACACGAGCACGGCGACATCGACGACCCCGAGGGCGACGGCGACGTGTATGGCGATGACGGGGACGAAGGCCGTGCCGTCGTCGATGGCCGTGTGGACGGAGCGGAGGACGACGATCGAGTAGAGGAAGGTGGAGGTGAAAGCCGCCAGGACGAACTGGTTGGCCCGGTCGGCCATGAAGTTGCGGACCAGGCGCGGACCGTACGTCGAGGACGTCGTCGCCAGGACCGAGATGGTGATGGAGAACGACGTCCCCGCCACGGTGAGCATCGCCGTCCCGACCGTCGTCAGGATGGCACGGCCCCCGCTGGCGCTGAGAGCGTCGAGGATCGGGATCGAGGCGCCCCGATCGACGATCTCCTGGTCGACGACGACGAGCAGCTGTGCGACGACGATCGCGAAGACCCCGAGGACGGCGGGGAAGAACCAGAACGACTCACGGAGCCGGAGTGTGACGGTGCGCATGAGCGACTGCTTCCTGTCAGGTCTCCGAGGCTGGAGAAGACACCCCGAAGCGTAGTCAGCAGAGCGCATCGACGCCGCCCGGGCCGGGAACGACCGACGGGCGCCGTCTCCGAAGAGACGACGCCCGTCGGGACGACACGGACGGGTCAGCGCCCTGTCGAGTCGTCCTGGTCCGTCGTGCCGGGTGCGCCCTCGTCGAGGCGGCCGTCGATGGCCGGGTCGGGCGACACGACGTCGACCCGCAACGGAGGTTCGGCGACGACCGCGGAGGCCGACGCCTCCGGGCCCGAGACGGAGCCCGCACGGGTGCCCCGGACACGGCGCTTGACCGCCTCCCAGGGGCGGGCCAGACCCTTGCTGCTCGCTTGCGCGGGCGCGTCGACCTCGAGGCCGTAGTAGGCGCCAACGTGCTCGAGGAGGACGTCCCGTTCGGCCTTGTCGTACGCGCGGCGTTCGCGGTTGAAGGCGATGATCGTCGACCAGCACGTCAGCAGCAGCACGATGCTGAACGGCAACGCCGTCGTGATCGCCGCGGTCTTCAGGGCGTCGAGCCCACCCGTCAGGAGGAGCGCGACAGCCAGCAGGGCGGCGACCAGAGCGAAGAACACGCGCAGCCAGTTCTTCGGCTCGATGTCGCCGCCGGACGCGATCATCGCCATGACGAGCGAGCCGGAGTCCGACGACGTGACGAAGAACACCCCGATGAGCAGGATCGCACCGAAGGTCAGGACGGCCCCGGCGGGCAGGCCGCCGAGCAGGGCGAACAGCGACCCCTCGACATCGACCGAGCCGTCGGCGCCGACGAGGCCGCCGGCGCCGTCGGTCTGCTGGTGGATCGCGGCGCCGCCGAGGACGGCGAACCAGAGGAACGTCAGCGCCGTCGGGACGAGCAGCACGCCGAAGACGAACTGGCGGACCGTGCGGCCCTTGGAGATGCGGGCGATGAAGATGCCGACGAACGGCGCCCACGACATCCACCAACCCCAGTAGAAGGTGGTCCAGGCGCCCTGCCACTCCTCACCGGCGGCACCCTGCTGGGCGGTCACGTTGAACGACAGACCGACGACGTTCTGCAGGTAGGCGCCGATCGACTGCACGAAGTCGCGCAGCAGGAACTGGGTCGGACCGACGATCAGGACGAAGAGCAGAAGGGCTGCGGCGAGGATCAGGTTGAAGTTCGAGAGGATCTTCATGCCCTTGGTGACGCCGGTGACGAGCGACACGATGGTGACCGCGGTGATGACGGCGATGATCGAGATCTGGCTCACGATGCTGCTCTCGGCGATGCCGGC
>Ga0308170_10003573_pt1 | contig 12655 bp, 10 predicted proteins | sample PhyBR2_2_FD_202136 | JGI IMG/M metagenome (GOLD analysis project Ga0308170, IMG submission 202136) | Phyllosphere microbial communities from UC Gill Tract Community Farm, Albany, California, United States - DLSLSB.R2 | ecosystem: Host-associated > Plants > Phyllosphere > Unclassified | place... | reverse complement strand
GATCCCCGCCGCCGGCATCAGCGCCACGTCCGCCGCTTTCGCGCAGACCAACGTGCCGATCGTCATTCCGACACCGAACAACGCAAACGCGACCGGCGTGAACGCGGACGACACACCCGTCACCTCGTTCAGCGTCGAGGCAAGATAGGTATAGACGCAGAAAATCCCGCCAAATCCGACCGCGCCGATCGCCAGCGTCAGCCAAACCTGCCCGTTACGCAACGCCGCGAGTTCGCCGAGCGGGCTCGCATCCTTCGCAGGCCGCAGCACGGGCGCGAACTTCAGCAGCATCGCCACCGTCACCGCGGCGATGATCGCGACGATCCCGAAGCCCCAGCGCCAGCCGAACCACTGGCCAATCCCGTTCGCCAGCGGCACGCCCGCGATCGTCGCGATCGTCAGCCCCAGCATCATCCGCGATACCGCGCGCGACCGCTTCTCGCGCGGGACCATCGACGCCGCGACGAGCGACCCGACCCCGAAATACGCGCCGTGCGGCAGCCCGCTCAGGAACCGGGCCAGCAGCATCAGATGATAGGTCGGCGCGAGTGCGGACAGCCCGTTGGCAATCCCGAGAAACGTCATCAACCCGATCAGCAACACCCGCCGCTCGATCTTCGCGGCCAGCACCGCGATCGTCGGCGCACCGACGACCACGCCGAGCGCATAGGCGCTGATGACATGCCCCGCGGTCGGCTCGTCGATCCCGAGTCCCCGCGCGAACTGCGGTAGCAGGCTCATCGCGGCGAACTCGGTGGTCCCGATCGCGAAGCCACCCACGGCAAGCGCGAGCAGCGCCAACCGCGCGTTGACAGGCGGGGCAAGCGACGTGGTTTGGTCGGTATCGATCATGCGGTTTATTTCGCAGGTGCAGCATAAAGCTTCAACCCGCGGACACCCGATCAAATGTCAGCCGCACCCAAGCCCATGTTCGCCGACAACCGGCTCGATCAGACCGCGCCCTCGATCGGCGCGGTCATGATCACCCGCAGCCCGGGCATGTTGTCATCATGCTCGATCGTGCCCGACAGCCCGGCGACGATCGCGTTCATCATCCGACTGCCGAAGCCCTCCCGCGTGCCGACCTTGCCCGAACCCTCGTCCGCGACGATCAGGCGAAGACGGTTGCGATGCTGTTCGAGCGCGATCAGGATCGGGCCCGGACGCCCGCCATAGGCATATTTGCTGGCGTTGATGACGAGCTCGGTCAGCACCAGCCCGATATTCACCGCCCGATCGGTCGGCACCAGGATCGGCGCGAGATCGAGCCGCATGTGCGCCGCCCAGTCCGCGCCGAGCGAGGTCTTCATGTCGCCGGCCAGCTCCTCGAGATAGCGCGACAGATCGACCGACTCGACTTGGTCGTCGCGGTACAGCCGGCGGTGGACCAGCGCGACCGCGGAAAGCCGCGCCTGCGCTTCGGCGAGATGCTCCTTCACCTTGGCATCGTCGGACGCCTTGGCCTGGAGCGACAGGAACGCGGCGACCAGCTGGAGGCTGTTCTGGACGCGGTGATTGACCTCCTTCATCAGGACGTCTTTCTGCGCGATCAGCACGTCCTTGTCGGCAAGCGTGCGCTGCATATCGGCATTGAGCAGGCGGAGCCGCTGGTTGATATGCGCGTCGTGGAACGCGCGGCGCAGGCGATGCGCGGCCTCGATCTCCTCGAGCGTCCAGCGCCGCGACCGTCCGGACACGATCTGCGTCCAGGACTCGAACGAGGTGCGCGGGGTCAGCACCGCGGTCGGATCGAGCGACACCGCCTTGTGCGGATTGCCCGCCCATTCGACCTCTTCGGCCTGCTCGGCGCGGAACCAGAACAGCATCGCACCATCGTCGATCAGCGGCATCGCCAGCACCCCGCTGGCGCAGGCGCGATAGGCCTCCGCGCGCGGCAGCAACGCGGGAAGCTCGTGCGTCGCCAGCGGTTCGATCCCGCTGCGCGCGCAGACCCAGGCGGCGAGGTCGCGAATCTCGTCATGCGCCGGGCAGACCCCGTCGGTGTCGACGATCGTCCCCTGCACGAACGCGAACCCGTCGGCGTCGAGCATCCGCCGCAGGTCGTCGCGCAGCGCCACGACGATGCTGCGTGGTGCCGGTTCGGTGGCGAGCTTGGCGATCACCGCATCCTCGGCACCGCGCAACCGCAGGCGTTCGCGGTAGATCTCGGCCTCTTCCTTCGCACGGATCTGACGCGCGAGCCCGCTGGCCAGCGTCGCCGATGCGGCGCGGACGTCGGGGCTCAATCCGCGCGGCGTGGCATGATGGCAGGCGATCAGGCCCCATAGCAGCCCATCCTTGACGATCGAGATCGACGCCGACGCCGCGACCTCCATATTGGCGAGATAGCGCAGGTGGATCGGCGACACGCTGCGCACCGTCACGTCGCTGAGGTCGAGCGTTTCGAAGCCGGCGGGCCGCAGCACCGCGGGCGTATAGGCGATCATCGGGATGGTCCGCGTGCGGTTGCGAACGTACAGCGCGCGCGCCTGCTGCGGAATATCCGATGCCGGGAAATGATGGTTCAGGAACGTGCCGAGACCGACGGCCTTGTCCTCCGCCACGACGCGGCCGGCGTCGTCGTCGAGGAAACGGTAGATCATCACACGGTCGAACCCGGTAAGCTGGCGAAACGCGATCGCGGCGCGGTCGCACAGCGTGCTCAGATCGGTCGCGCGTTCGAACATCGTGATCATCGGGTTGAGACGACCGAGCATCTGCGTGGCGGTCATCGGTGCGGCATCGACGGGTTCGAGTTCCGCCAACACATAGTCGCCGCTGCGGTGGATCGTGACCTCGAAGCGTTCGGTGGATCCCATCACCGGATCGCCGACCAGCTCCCCCGGCCCCACGTCGTCCGCCGGCACGGCCTGCGCCAACACCCGCGCAAGATCGGCACCGAGCCACTCTGCCGCCAGCCGACCCTCGATATCACCCGCCCCCGCGACGATCGTCAGCGATGTCGGATCGGCGACCAGCAGCAGGCCGTGAGGCTGGATCGAACCCGGAATGTGGATCGGCTCGCGGTCGCACGCGGTCAGGTCCAGCCCGCTGTCCTGGGTCTGCGCCTGATCGAGCGCAGTAGCGTCTACATCGTTCTGCGCAGTCATCGGCCAAGGCCCCCTTGTCAGCAAAACCGCTGTGGCGGTCATTGCGGAACAAAGCAAATACCCTCGCAATGGGCCTATTGATCAGGATCAGGACGGCGGCGCGGACTCGGCATAGCGCCGCGCGATTATGGCACAGGCGATCAGCTGCAACTGGTGGAACAGCATGACCGGCAGCAGGATCACGCCGACCTGCGCGGGCGGGAACAGCACGCCCGCCATCGGCACGCCGGATGCGAGGCTCTTCTTGGAACCGCAGAATTGCAGCACGATCGCATCCTCGCGGGGGAGTTTCATAAGGCGCGCGACCGCGAAGGTGAGCGCGAGGACGAAGGCGAGCAGCGCCGCGCAGAGCAGCCCGACCAGGATCAGGTCGCCGATCGACAATTTGGTCCAGAGGCCTTCCACCACCGCGGCACCGAACGCGCTGTAGACGACCAGCAGGATCGAACCGCGATCGACCACCGTCAGCAGGCCCTTGTTGCGCGTCACCCAAATGCCGATCCACGGCCGCAACAGATGTCCTGCAACGAACGGCACCAGCAGTTGCAGCACGATCGCCTCGATACTCTCGATCGAGATCCCGCCGCTGCCCGAAGTGTTCATCAGCAGCGCGACCAGCGCCGGCGTCACGAGGATGCCGAGCAGGTTGGAGAAGGACGCGCTGCACACCGCCGCCGCGACGTTGCCGCGCGCGATCGCGGTGAAGGCGATCGACGACTGCACGGTCGAGGGGAGCAGCGTCAGGAACAACAGCCCGGCGGCGAGCGGTCCGGTCACGAACGGCAACGCGGTCAGCCCCAGCCCGAACAGCGGGAATGCGACGAAGGTGATGGCGAGCACCGCCAGATGCAGCTTCCAGTTGCGCAGCCCCGACAGAATCGCATCGCGCGACAGCTTCGCGCCGTGGAGGAAGAACAGCAGGACGATGCCGATATCCGCCGCATAGCCGACGATCGTCGCCATCTCACCGCGTGCCGGCAGCAGGCTCGCCAGCACCACGGTGCCGAGCAGCATCAGGATGAACGGCTCGAAGACCGCGAGGAAACGTCCGATCACGGATGCGCCTTCACATAGGCGTCGAGCGTCGCGAGATGGCCGCTGAGCGCGTCGTCATCCAGGAAACTGCCGAGAAAGCTGTTGCGCGCGAGCGTCACGACCTGCTCGCGAGACAAGGTCTTCGCGCGCGCCGTCTGGCGGAAATTCTCGCCAATATAACCACCGAAATAGGCCGGATCGTCCGAATGGATCGTCGCGCGCAGCCCGAGATCGAGCATCCGGTCGATCGGATGATTCTCCAGTTTGTCGACGTTGCGCAACGCGACGTTGGACAACGGGCACACGGTGAGCGTCATCGCATCGCGTGCGAGGCGAGCGACCAAGGCCGGATCCTCCAGCGCGCGGTTGCCGTGATCGATGCGGTCTACCTGGAGGATGTCGAGCGCCTCGTGGATATAGGCGGGCGGGCCCTCCTCGCCGGCATGCGCACACAGCATCAGCCCGGCATCCGCCGACGCGGCGAACACGCGCGCGAACTTCGATGGCGGATGGCCGACCTCGGAGGAATCGAGCCCGACGCCGATGAACTGGTCGAGCCACGGCTCGGCCTGCGCAAAGGTCTTGAACGCGTCCTCCTCGTCGAGATGGCGGAGGAAGCTCATGATGAGGCCGACCGACATGCCGTGCTTGGCCTGTGCTTCGTCGATACCCGCGAACAGCCCGCGTGCGACGACATCGAACGGGATGCCGCGGTGCGTGTGCGTCTGCGGGTCGAAGAAGATCTCGGCATGGACGACGCCGTCTGCCGCGACGCGGTCGAAATAGGCGACTGCCAGATCGCGGAAGTCCTGCTCGGTCTGGAGCACCGCGGCGCCCGCGTAATAGATGTCGAGGAAGGTCTGGAGATTGGTGAAGCTGTAGGCCGCGCGGACGTCCTCGACGCTCTTGAACGGGATTGCGACCTTGTTGCGCTCGGCCAGCGCGAACATGAGTTCCGGCTCCAGACTGCCTTCGATGTGGAGGTGAAGCTCGGCCTTTGGCAGGTTCGTGATGAAGTCGTCGGTCATGGCGGATCCTGTCGCTTGGGTCGCGGTGGCTGCAACCATTCCGCCCGCCACGCACTACCGCAAGTGCGAAAGCCGTTGCATGACAATCCTGTCACGTTACCGAGCGGCGATACTTACGCGAAGGACACCATCGATGCCGACAGGATTGGTCGCACTACTCGACGACATTGCCGGGATCACCAAGCTCGCCGCCGCCAGCCTCGACGATATCGCCGCGACCACCGGGAAGGCGGGCAGCAAGGCGATCGGCGTGGTGGTCGACGATGCCGCCGTCACGCCGCGCTACATGGTCGGGTTCGAGCCCAAGCGCGAACTGCCAATGATCGGCAAGATCGCGCTAGGGTCGTTCCGTAACAAGCTGGTCTTCATCCTGCCCGCCGCGCTGGCGCTGAGCGCATTCGCGCCGTGGTTGCTGACGCCGTTGCTGATGCTCGGCGGTACGTATCTGTGCTTCGAGGGCGCGGAGAAGATCCTCGAAGCGTTCGGTGGCGGGCATGCCGAGGAGGTCGTCGAGGCGCCCGTCGATGCGGCGACGCTCGAAGCGCAGAAGGTCTCAGGCGCGATCCGCACCGATTTCATCCTGTCGGCCGAGATCATGGTGATCGCGCTGTCCGACGTCGCGACCAAGCCGATCTGGGAGCAGGCGATCGTCCTGGCGCTGGTCGGGATCGTCATCACCATCGGCGTCTACGGCGTCGTCGCGCTGATCGTGAAGATGGACGATATCGGCCTACATCTGGCGCAGCGCAGCAGCGCGGCGGTGCAGGCGATCGGCCGCGGTCTGGTGAAGGGCATGCCGCTGGTAATGTCGGCGCTGTCGGTGATCGGCACGGCAGCAATGGTATGGGTCGGCGGCCAGATCATCGTCCACGGGATCGAGGAGTTCGGGTTCACGACGCTCCCGCACTGGATCCACGACACCGCGGAGGCTGCTTCGCATGCGGTGCCGTTCGCCAAGGGCGCCGTGAACTGGGCGATGAACGCGTTCTTCTCGGGGATCGTCGGACTGATCCTGGGTGGTGCGATCGCGCTGGGTCTGCATGCGGTGAAAAAGCCCAAGGCACACTGAAGGACGGAGTGCCGATCGCTGCGGACCGTGTCGTGATGGGGCGCACCTTCCCATCTCGGTAAAGGACTGGACGGCTGCCCTTTATCGCGATTACACCTCGTGTCATCGTCTCTCAGCCGGAAGGCCCTTCCTTTGATCCGCAAGCTTCTCGTCGCATCCCTGCTCGCGTCCGCTGTTCCTGCGGTGGCGCAGGTTCCCGCCGGCAATACTGCGCCACAGCCGGTGCCGTTCGTCGACACGATCCCCGACGCGGTCGACACGCCCTATCCGGGCACGCTGCTGCTCGACGTCGATGCGACCGATACCGAACGCGGCATCTTCCGCGTCAAGCAGACGATACCGGTCGCCAAGTCCGGCCCGATGGCGCTGCTCTACCCGAAGTGGCTGCCCGGCGCGCATTCCCCACGCGGCGAGATCGAGAAGCTCGCCGGTCTCGTGATCCGTGCGAACGGCAAGATCCTCCCCTGGACGCGCGATCCGGTCGACGTGTTCGCGTTCCATATCGACGTGCCGACTGGCACGAAGTCGGTGGTGGCCGAGTTCCAGTTCATCTCCGCGACCAAGGGCGACCAGGGCCGCGTGGTGATGACTCCGACGATGGTCAGCCTCGAGCCGAACCTCGTCAGCCTCTATCCGGCCGGCTATTTCACGCGCCAGATCCCGATCAAGATGACCGTCACCTACCCGACCGGCTGGACCGCGGCGGGCGCAGTGCCGGCGAAGGTGTCGGGTTCGACCTACAGCTACGACACGACCAACTACGAGATCCTCGTCGATTCGCCGACGCTCGCGGGCAAATACGGCAAGGTCTGGCCGCTCTCCCCCCGCGTCGACCTCAACGTATTCGCGGATAGCCCCGACCAGCTCGCCGCCAAGCCCGAGCAGATCGATGCGCACAAGCGCCTCGTCGACCAGGCGGTGAAGACGTTCGGCGCGCAGCATTACGATCATTACGAATTTCTGCTGTCGATCACCGATCAGCTCGGCGGGATCGGCCTGGAGCATCATCGCAGTTCCGAGAACGGCGTCCGTCCCGGCTATTTCACCGAATGGGAGACTGGGGCCGCCGCGCGCAACCTGTTGCCGCATGAATACACGCATAGCTGGGACGGCAAGTTCCGCCGCGGTGTTGACCTGTGGACGCCCGATTTCCGCACGCCGATGCGCGATTCGCTGTTGTGGGTCTACGAGGGCCAGACGCAGTTCTGGGGCTATGTGCTCCAGGCGCGCTCGGGGCTGGTCAGCAAGCAGGACACGCTCGACGGCTATGCCTCGATCCTCGGTATTTACGACACCGCGCCGGGCCGCCAGTGGCGTCCGCTGATCGACACGACGAATGATCCCGTCATCTCGGCGCGCAAGCCCAAGGGCTGGACGAGCTGGCAGCGGTCGGAGGATTATTACAACGAGGGCCTGATGGTCTGGATGGAGGTCGACGCGATGCTCCGCCAGAAGTCGAACGGCACCAAGTCGATCGACGATTTCGCCAAGGCCTTCTTCGGCGTTCGTGACGGCGATTACGGCGAACTCACCTACACTTTCGCCGATGTTGCGAAGACGTTGAACGGGATCGTCCCCTATGACTGGGCGACGTTCCTGAACACGCGGCTGACCGAGACGGGCAAGCCCGCGCCGATCAACGGCTTTGCGATGAACGGCTACAAGCTGGTCTACGGCCCCGAGCAGAGCCCGTATCTGAAGCAGGCGGAGAAGACGCGCGGCACCGATGTCAGCTATTCGCTGGGCATGGTGATCAACAAGGAGGGCGTCGTCACCTCGTCGATCTGGGACAGCCCCGCGTTCAAGGCTGGCCTCGACGTCGGCACCGAGATTGAGGCGGTCAACAGCGAGGCCTATTCGGCGGACCGGATCAAGGCGGCGATCGTGGCCGCGCAGGGGACGAAGCTACCGATTCGTCTCACTGTAAAGAACAATGACCGATTCCGTGACATCTCGCTCGATTACCACGACGGCCCGCGCTATCCGCGGCTTCAGAAGGTCGGTACAGGTGACGGTGGGCTCGACAAGCTGCTGACGCCGCGCTGACCAGCCACTGACTTACCGGTGCCGGTCGCTCCCCAGACGAGGAGCGCCGGCACCGTCATATTCTGAAAGGACCGCCATGCGTATCGATCTCATCCCGACCGGCAAGAACCCGCCCGAAGACCTCAACGTCATCATCGAAGTCCCGACCGGCGGCGAGCCCGTGAAGTACGAGTTCGACAAGGCCAGCGGCGCGCTGTTCGTTGATCGCATCCTGCACACGCCGATGCGCTACCCGGCGAACTACGGGTTCGTGCCGCACACGCTGAGCCCCGATGGCGATCCGCTCGACGCGCTGGTGATCGCACGCTCGCCGTTCATCCCAGGCTGCGTCGTCCGTGCGCGTCCGATCGCGGTGCTGAACCTCGAGGACGAAGCCGGCGGCGATGAGAAGCTCGTCTGCGTGCCGGTCGACGCGGTGTTCCCGTATTATGCGAACATCGGCGAGCGTGGCGACATGCCGGAAATCGTGTTCGAGCAGATCGAGCACTTCTTCACGCACTATAAGGACCTGGAGAAGACGAAGTGGGTCCGCGTCGGCAAGTGGGGCGACGCCGACGAAGCCAAGCGCGTGACGATCGAGGCGATCGAGCGCTACAACACCGAGAAGGCCAAGGGCGAAGAGCCGATGAACGCGGACGACACCGCAGGGCGCTGATCGCATGACAACGGCGTCTCGTGCGTTCGATGGCATCCGCGTCCGCGCGGCGCAGATCGGACTATACGAGACGCCGATACTGCACGGGCGGCTGGCCGATGCGGATGCGCTGAACGCCGCGCTCCGGTCGGCGATCCTCGATCGTCACGCCGCCGCGCCCAGCCTCGCACGGTCCAATGTCGGTGGCTGGCATTCCGCCACCGACATGCTCGACTGGGGTGGACCGGCAGCAGCGGCGCTCGCCGATACCGCGGTGAAGATGGCGAAGCGCGCGTCGCATTTCGATGGGCGCGATGCGGCGACGGTCGAATGGACCGTCAAGATGTGGGCGAACGTCTCCCCGCCCGGCGCGCTCAACATGAGCCACGCGCATCCCGGCGTGTTGTGGGCGGCGGTCTATTATCTCGACATGGGCGTCCCGCCCTCGGAAGGCGAAGCGGGCGGCGAACTGTTCTTCGAGGACCCGCGCTTTCCGGTGCCGTTCATGCGCCTGCCGGGCTTTCGGCTGCTCGGTATCGACGGCCAGCCGCAACCGGTCGAGCGCCGCCTGCCGACCGAGGCGGGCGACCTGATCCTGTTCCCCGCCTGGCTCCGCCACGGCGTCCGCCCCCATCTCGGCACCGGCGACCGCATCTCGATCGCGATGAACATCGACGTGAAGGGGTGAGATAGCAGGCAGATTAACCCGCGATCCGCCCTAGTCCTACCGCCCGGCCAGCTTCACCAGTGCATCCCCGGTCATCCGCTGGATCGTCCAGTCCTCCATCCCGACCGCACCGACCTTCCGGTAGAACGCGATCGCATCGGCATTCCAGTCGAGCACCGACCATTCGAACCGCGCGCAGCCGCGATCGAGCGCCATCCCAGCCAGATGCGCCAGCAACGCCCCGCCGACCCCCTGCCCGCGCGCGTCCGGCGTCACGTACAGATCTTCCAGATACAGCCCGCGCTTGCCCGTCCACGTCGAGAAATTATGGAAGAACAGCGCGAACCCCAGCGGACCGTCCGCAGTCTCCGCGATCAGAGCCTCCGCGGCAGGTCGCTCCCCGAACAGGGCTTCCGCCAGCATCGGCTCGGTCGCCTCGACCGCATCGGGCTCGCGCTCGAACGCGGCGAGTTCGCGGACGAAGCGCAGGATCGTGCCGACATCGGCCGGAGTCGCGGAACGGATATGGGTCATGCACTAGCCTCGATCGATGTCTGCGCGATGTCACGCCGCCGCGCCGCGTACAGGCACGCGACGACGATGATCGCCGCGCCTGCCAGCGTGAACGCCGATACCCGCTCGCCGAACACCAGGAAACCCAGGCCGGCGGCATAGACGAACGAGGTGTATTCGGTGGTCGCGAGGAACCCGGTGTCGCCGTGCGCATAGGCCCAGCCGAGCAGCCACAGCGACGCGGTCGCGAGCCCCGCGGCCAGCACGAGCTTGGGCCATTGCACCGCCTCGGGCACCACCGCGAGCCAGGGCGCCGCGAGCGCCAATGTCGCGGTGATCACGAGCGCCTGGAAGAACGCGATCTCGCCCGGCCGCGCCGCCTGGCTCTGCAGCCGCGCGATCACCAGGTTGACCGCATACAGCACCGCCGAGCCGAGGATCGCGAGCGTGCCATGAAAGGTCTCGGGTCCGGGCACCTCGCGCCCCTGCCCGATCATCACCACCAGCACGCCTCCAAGTGCCGCGATCGATGCGACCAACGTCTTCCACCCGACCCGCTCGCCCAGCGTGGCGGCCGCGAGCAGCAAGGCGAGGATCGGCGCGATGTAGGTCAACGAAATCGCCTGCGCCATCGGTACGCGTGCCAGCCCCCAGAAGAACAGCACCGCCATCGCGGTCGTCACCAACCCGCGCGCCAGATGCAGTTTCAGCGCACGCCCGCTCGGCCGCCCGCTGTTCCCGAGCTTCCACGCGACCGCACCGAGCCCGACGCTGATCATCTGCCGCCACAGCAGCGCGTTATAGACGCCGATCGCCAGGACGAGCGACTTCATCACCGCATCCATCATGGAGAACAGTCCGATGCCGAACGCGGCGATCGCGAAGGCTAAAGCGGGTGACACGATTCGAGAGGTCATCGGAACAGGCGGATATCAGGCGCGATCGGCTGCGGCACCGATTCTCGCCAGCCGCAGCAATTCGGGAAGTGCGGTCCGGACGGCCGCGATCAACGCTGCATTTTCCCTCGATCGTCCATCCGCGGGAACGATATAGTCGTGATGCTGGATCGAGGTTGCCGCTACCACGCCGTGATAGGTCGAACTGGAAAGATCGTCATTGTCGCCGGACGTGTTGGGCTTCGTCGCAACAGCCGTCGCGCAGGTTGCGTTCTCGTCATCCATGGCCCGCACGTACCAAGGCCCGGGCGTCGCCGCCTGATCCAGCGCGGTCAGTGCATCGAGATCGGCGGCCGTCGTCATGCGCATCCCATACGCCGCATCGTACCGGCACGCCATCGTCACGCGCTGCGCGAAAGGATCGTCATTCGATGTGTCGATCCTCCCCCGCCAGGGGGAGGTGGCTGGCACTTGCCAGACGGAGGGGGAGGTAAGCGACGACCTCTGCCCTGTGCCCTCCCCCTCCGAAGCCTCCGGCGCCACCTCCCCCTGGCGGGGGAGGATCGGCCAACTTCAGCGACGGTGGATATCAGTCCGCATCAGCGCCGTTCCCCCACGAAGGCGGGGGTCCAGGAGCCACAACCGTCATCGCCCGTTACCCTGGGCTCCCGCCTTCGCGGGAGAACGAGACGAAGCCTGCGCCCTATTCCTCGTCATCCTGACGAAAGTCAGGATCCAGAGCCATTGAGGTCTGCGTTCGTTACCCTGGATCCTGACTTTCGTCAGGATGACGGGGCGTGGTGGTAGCCCTCTATTCCGCCGCCACCGGCACCAGTGCAGCCATCGCCTCGTCGGCCGCTTCGATCTCGGCGGCTTTCGCTTCGACCAACCGGACGATGTGGTCGACCATGTCGGCGTCCTGGACGTGGTGGTCGGTGACGCCCGACAGATACACCATGTGCTTGCCGTTGCCGCCGCCGGTGATGCCGATGTCGGTCTCGCGCGCTTCGCCGGGGCCGTTCACGACGCAGCCGAGCACCGACAGCGACATCGGCGTGCGGATATGCTGCAACCGCTCCTCCAGCGCCTGCACCGTGCGGATCACGTCGAAGCCCTGGCGCGCGCACGACGGGCACGACACGACGCGGACACCGCGGTTGCGGATGCCGAGCGACTTGAGGATCTCGAAGCCGACGCGGACCTCCTCCTCCGGTTCGGCGGAGAGCGACACGCGGATCGTGTCCCCGATCCCGTACCAGAGCAAACTCCCCATCCCGATCGCCGACTTCACCGTGCCGCCGACGAACCCGCCCGCCTCGGTGATGCCGAGATGGAGGGGACAATCGACCTGTTCGGCGAGCTGCTGGTACGCCGCGACCGCGAGAAACAGGTCGGACGCCTTCACCGCGACCTTGAACTCGTGAAAATCGTGGTCCTGCAACAGCTTGATGTGATCGAGCGCCGACTCGACCAGCGCGTCGGGGCAAGGCTCGCCGTATTTCTCGAGCAGGTGCCGCTCGAGCGAGCCGCCATTGACGCCGATCCGGATCGCGCAGCCGTTGGATTTCGCCGCGTCGACGACTTCCTTCACGCGCGACGCCGAGCCGATATTGCCCGGGTTGATCCGTAGGCACGCCGCGCCGGCATCCGCCGCTTC
>Ga0308170_10003572_pt1 | contig 12656 bp, 11 predicted proteins | sample PhyBR2_2_FD_202136 | JGI IMG/M metagenome (GOLD analysis project Ga0308170, IMG submission 202136) | Phyllosphere microbial communities from UC Gill Tract Community Farm, Albany, California, United States - DLSLSB.R2 | ecosystem: Host-associated > Plants > Phyllosphere > Unclassified | place... | reverse complement strand
CGGGGATGCCCGCGGTGAGCGGGTGCCTCGTCGTCGCACCGTTCGGATCGACCAGGAGGAGGTCGGCACCGATCAGATCGTGGCCTTCGCGGAACACGGTGGCGCCGAACGGCACCACCTCGCCCGAGAAGGCCTTCGTCGGGAACACCCGGTCAGGGGTGGTCGGGGTCAGTGCCGTGACGGGGATCCGTCCGACCTTGGGCTCGTATGCAGTCGACACGCCAGCGACGCTACCCGGTCTGAGGCGGGGTCGGCCCTGGTGATGGGCGGCGTCCCCCGAGATCACCTGAAGAGGACCTTTCGGGGTACAGAATCCTGTCCGCACCGGTGGGGACAGACCGCCGCGTTCGTTTTGCCCCCCGTTCTGGGTCAGTGCATATGCATAAATCGCTGTGTCCGCACTTTGGGGGACCGCTAGTGTCGTACGAGTCAGCACGGCCTGCCCGCCCGGTCATCCCACCGAGAGCCCGGCGCCGCCGACACAGACTCCGGTCGTCACCGACCGGTTCCCCCTCTCACCCGCCCCGCTGGGCGCGTCCTCCCGACGGACGCCGCCCGCGGTGCTCGTCGCGCCCTCCCGAGGGCTGATCGGATCGTCATGAACAAGCTCGTCAAAGGCTCCATCGCCGCTGCCGCCGGTATCGCCCTCCTCCTCGGCGGCGCGGGCACCTTCGCGCTGTGGAACGCCAACACCGAGGTCGCCGCGGCGAGCGTCACCTCGGGCACGCTGGCGCTGACGCCGAGCGGGACGGGCACCTGGACGGACATCACGAACGGCCGGAACGCCGCGATCTCCGACGTGTCGCAGTTCAAGATCGTCCCCGGCAACAAGCTCCGCTTCACGCAGACCATGAAGATCGACGCGTCGGGCAACGACCTCGTCGCCGACCTCACCTACTCGGCCGCCTCCATCACCGGTTCGCTCAAGAACGTCGCCGTGACCACCATGGGCGTCTCGAGCGCCGCCGGCTCGTCGGCCCTGCCCGCCGGCGTCACCGCCGACACCGCGACCGCCGGCAGCTTCGTCGTCCGCCCCGTCGCGGCCGGCAGCACCACCGCCGTCGTCACCTTCGTCGTCGAGCTGCCGCAGGCCACCGACGGCGCCGCGAGCATGAACGGCACCCTCGACCTGAGCAAGCTGACCTTCACGCTCAAGCAGCGCGCCATCGCCTGATCCCCGACGATCACGACCACCACCGAGACGGGAGCCGCGCGATGAGCCGACACGGGACGACGCAGCGTCGTCACCGCGCCGAGCCCGTCCGCGGCGCCCGCGGCCTCGGTGGTCTCGTGCGTCCGCTGTGGTCCGCGACCGGGATCGTCGTCATCGGATTGCTGGCGATCGTCGCGACCGCCGGCGGCACCTACGCCCTCTTCGGCACCTCGGCCACCACGTCGGCGTCGGTCGTGACCTCCGGCTCGGCCGGGGTCGCGGTGACCAGCGTGTCGGCCCTCGACGTCGCGAAGCTCGGCCCCGGGCGCTCGGTCTCGGGCACCTTCACCGTTAGGAACACCGGCACCGTCCCCCTCGCCCTGCGTCTCACGGGCACCGCGCCGACGTCGACCGACGCCGCGGTGGTCGGCGAGCTGCGCGCCACCGCCGCCGTGCTGCGGAGCGGCACCGCGTGCACGATCACGACGGCCGGCACCTCGGCCCGTGCGTCGAGCCTCGACACGGGCTCGTCCTGGACGACGCTGCCCGCCGGTCAGTCCCTCACGGGGTGCCTCGTCCTCACCCTCGACTCCGACGCGCCCGCCACCGTCCAGTCGAAGAGCGCTCTCGTCGGCTTCGTGCTGGCCGGTACGCAGGTCGCTCCGTGACCGGCCGTCGCGCTCAGCGCCGCCGTCGGCCCGTCGCCGCCGGTCGGCGTCTCGCGCTCGCCGTCGTGGCCGGCGTCGTCATCGGCTCGACCCTCGCCGCCGGGGGCGCCGCCGTCGCCCTCTGGACGACGAGCGCGCCGGTCTCCACGAAGGCGGCGACGGGGGCCGTGGCGCTCAGCACGACCGACCCGACCTCGCTGCAGCGCGACTACACGCCGTCGGTTCCGGCGATCACGGGAACCTGGTCGCTCACGAACACCGGCTCCGTCGACGCCGACTACTCGACCACGGGGTCGCTCGCCTCGGGCAGCTCCGCCGACCTCGCCGCCTCCGTCTCCGTCGTCGCCTGGCCCGTGCCCCGCGGCTCGACCGCGGGCGCCTCGTGCACGGCGTCGGCCGCGGTCGGGTCGGGGTCGGTCTCGGGGACGTGGTCCGCGCCTCCTCGGCTGACGGGCTCGCTCGCCGCCGGCGCCTCGGCCGCCTGGTGCATCCGCTCGTCCACGTCGACGACCTCGCCCCTCGGTCGCGTCACCCCGGTGCTGCGGGCGACCCTCGCCACCGGCTCGTGGAGCGCCTCCCCGCAGCAGCGGAGCTTCGTGCAGAACAACACGGTCGCGCCCCGCAAGACGGCGACCTGCTCGACCACCGACATCTACTACGCCCGCCTGCACTTCGACCCGTCCGATCGCCCTCTCGAGACGACGTACGGCTCGTTCGTCGGCTCGACCCGGGTCGGCACGGCGACCGAGACCGGGCACTACCCCGAGTTCGGTTTCACCCGCGAGACGCTGCCGAAGGACCCGTACGGTGACGGGCCGATCACCGTCGACATCCGCGTCGTCGTGAACGGTGCGCCGGGGGCGATCGCAGCCACCGGCGTGGTCGTGGGCGGTTACGACCCGAACGGCCTGAGGAACATCCAGTGCCCGTGATCGGGCGGCCCGCGCTCCGCAGGGCGACGGTCGGGGCGGCCCTGCTGGTGTCGCTCGCCGTCGCGGGAGCCGTCGCCCTGCCGGGTCTCGCCGCGGCACGCGCCGCCGGGGCGGCATCCGCCTCGAGCACGGCCTCCGCGCCGCGGCTGATGGTGAGCGACGACGGGCGGCTCTGGCAGGCCCGTCTCGACTCGGGGCTGTTCGCCGACGGCCTGCCGCTCGTGCCCGGCGGCTCGACCTCGGGCACCTTCTGGGTCAAGAACACGACCTCGGAGCCGGCCATGCTCGGCGCCCGCATCGTCGGGATCACCTCGTCGACGACCGAGTTCGCCCAGGACGTGTCCGTGACGGCGTGGGCCTCGGGCCTCGACGACGGCGATGCGGTCGACGGCGAGACGCTCGGCGGCGAGGCGGAGCCGGACGGCGTCGCGCTCGACGGCTCGCCGTCCGTGCTGCCGCTGGTCGAGGAGGCGCCCGTCGCCGACGCCGCGCCCGTCGCGCAGGCCGTGCCGCTCGTCACCCTCGACTCCCCGTCGTGCTCGGTGGTCATGCCCTCCACCCTGCTGCCGGCCGGTGAGGAGGCGCCGATCACCGTGGCCCTGCGGCTCGCGGCGGACGCATCCGAGGCATCGGCGGCGCAGTCCGTCGGAGTCACCGTGCTCGTCACGCTCACCGGTCAGGGCGGCGAGACGCTGGATCCGTGCGTCTCGACCGGCGGTTCGGAGACCGGATCGGGCGCCGGGCCGGCAGGCGACCGGGTGGACGACCAGGAGGCGCGCGCCGCTGCGACCGGCGGCTCGACGTCAGCCGGATCCGCATCGTCGGGCTCCGTGACGAGTGCCGCACGGCCGGCGACCGGGGCGGTCTCGATCGAGGCGGCCTCCGGCGGGGAGGGCGTCGACGGCGGTGCGAGGGACGACGGCTCGGATGCCCTCATGGGAGCGATCCCGTTCGTCAGCGTCCCGTTGCCGGGGGAGTGGCTGCCGATCGCCGTGGGCGTGCTGGCCCTGCTCGGCGGAGGGTACGTCGCCCTCGGGCGGCGTCGCCGCGACCGCGGCGACGCGGACGACGCCGGCGACCGGGCCGACTCGGGCGAGCACCTCGTCGAGGCGCCGAGCCTGCTCGTCGGCGGGCCCCGCATGACCGACCGGAGGCGTCTGTGACCGCGCGCCGCGCCTCCTCGGCGGAACGGGGGCTGCTGCATAGCATCGGCGTCGGGCTCAGCGCGGGGCTGCTGCTGGTGGTCGTCGCGCTCGCCGTGCTGCTCGTGATCGTGCCCAAGGCGACCGGTTCGACGCCTCTGACCGTGCTGACCAGCTCGATGGAGCCGAGCCTCCCGCCGGGGACGCTGCTCGTCGTCCGCCCGACGGCCACCGAGGATGTGCGGGTCGGCGATGTCATGACGTATCAGATCGAGTCCGGTCGGCCCGAGGTGATCAGCCACCGGGTGATCGAGATCGTGTCGGCGTCGGACGGCACCACGTCGTTCGTGACGAAGGGCGACAACAACTCCGCCGCCGACGAGAAGGCCGTGCTGCCCGTCCAGGTGCGCGGCACCCTCTGGTACAGCGTCCCGTGGCTCGGCTTCGTGAACCAGGCCGTCAACGGTCAGGCGCGGGCCTGGATCGTGCCCCTGCTGGCGGTCGCCCTCTTCGGCTACGCCGGGTACATGATCACCTCGGGTCTCGTGGCGCACCGCGCGGAGCGGCGGCGCGGGCGCGGTCGCGGTCGCGGGCGACGGTCGGCCGGCCGGTCCGAGGGCCGGTCCGCAGGCTCGTCCGAGGGTCGATCAGGGAGCTGATCCGACGGTCGATCGATGGTCGATTCGGGGTCGTACCACCGGTCGTCCGAGCTGTCTCGGGGTGACCCCCGGATTGGGGTGCGAGTGCGCGACCGGACGTGCTTGTCGGCCGTTTGGGGGACCGCTACAGTCGGGGACGACGACGCGGCCTGCCCGCCCGGGGCGACATCCGCCCCGAGAGCCCGGCGCCCGTCGATCGGCGGTGTCGCACTGCTGACACCCCGCCGGATGCATCGACGGCCCGGACCCGAGGCCGTCGCGTGCGACGACGAACACGACGAGCGACGGCGCGCGCCCGGACCCGGCCCGAACCGGTCCGGTCGCCGCCGGTGCCCGTGGGTGCGGTGCTCCCGACGTGGCTGGCGTGACTCGGGCGCTCGCCGGGCTCGCCGGGCTCGCCGGGCTCGCCGCGCTCGCAGCGTCGGCCGCGGCTCAGGCGCTCGCTGTGAAGGCTGCGGCGACGGCCGCCACGGCGACGAGGTTCAGGGCGACGGTCGCGGCGAACACGCGCCGGAACGCGGGCTTGCCCGTCTTGTGCCGCAGCAGCTGCTGTGCGACGACGGCGGCCGGCCAGCCGCCGAGCAGACCGCAGAGCAGCAGGCTCCGCTCGGGGATCCGCCGGAGCCCCAGTCGGGCGGCCCGCTTGTCGACGGCGTAGGCGACGGCGGTCGCGAGGTTCAGCAGTGCGACGGTCCCGACGACGGCGAGGCGACCCGCCAGCGCCGGCGGACCGAGCGACCGTGCGCCGGCGATCGGCCACAGGGCGACGATGGTCAGGGCGAGCGCGACGACGACGGCCCCGGCGGCGGCGAGACGACCCCGCGAGGAGGGGCGCGCGGGTCGGGCGCGCGGCGCCGACCAGGTCGTGCCCGAGGGAGCCACTCTCACCGCCTCGGGCCCGCGGTCGCCGTGGCGGTCGACCGTGTACGAGTACCGCTCGCCGACGCGCGGTCGCGCCGATCCGCCGCTGAAGGCCGTGATGTGGACGAAGACCCGGCCGCGGCCCGCGTCCGGGGTGAGGAACCCGAAGCCGCGGTCGTCGTTCCAGCTCCTCAGCGTGCCCTCGATGCGACGTTCCGACACGGCCGTCGCCCTAGCCGACGCGGTACACGACGACCGTCGGGCCCGAGATCGACACCGTCTCGCCCGGTCGGCCGGCGTCGGGCAGTCGACGGTCGTCGCTCGACCAGAGGGGCTCGTAGCCCTCCACGCCGTCGACGGTCGGCAGGGTCACCTCGATGATCGTCTCGGCGCCGTGCACGATGACGAGCACGCTGTTCGGCGCCTCGTGCTCCGGGGTCGAGGTGGCCAGGTACTGGAGCGTGCGCACCGCCGCGTCGTTCCACTCGCCGGGCTGCATCTCGGCGCCCGAGGCCGAATGCCACGACATCTGGGTGGCGCTCAGGGTGCAGGCTCCGTCGACGCCGAACCGGACGGGCCGCAGCGCGGGGTTCTCGGCCCGCAGCCGGGCGAGCGCGGCGACGTCGTCGCGGAGCGCCACCTGCCACGGTTCGTCCGACCAGTCGACCCAGGTCAGCTCGCTGTCGATGCAGTAGCCGTTGTTGTTGCCGTGCTGGGTGCGTCCGCGCTCGTCGCCCGCCGTCAGCATCGGGATGCCCGCGGAGACGAAGAGCGTCGCGAGCAGGTTCCGCATCGAACGCCGGCGGGCGTCCGAGATCCACGGGTTGTCGCTGTGGCCCTCGATGCCGTGGTTGAACGACCGGTTGTCGTCGGTGCCGTCGCGGTTCCCCTCTCCGTTGGTCAGGTTGTGCTTCGCGTCGTACGACACGAGGTCGAGCAGCGTGAATCCGTCGTGCGCCGTGACGAAGCCGACCCCGGCGAGCGGCCCCCGCTCGTGGGCGAAGATGTTGCTCGAGCCGCTGAGCTTCGAGGCGAAGCTGCCGAGACCCGACGGCGGCAGGCCGTTCGCCCGCGCGGCCGCGACGTCGGTCAGCCAGAACTCGCGGGTGCGGTTGCGGAACCGGTCGTTCCACTCGATCCAGCCGTGGGGGAACGCGCCCGTCTGCCAGCCGCCCATCCCGACGTCCCACGGCTCGGCGATCATCTTCACGCCCTCGAGCGCCGGGTCGGAGACGATCGCCGCGAGGAGGGGGTGCCCGGGATCGAAGACGTGGTCGGCGCCGCGGCCGAGGGTCGCCGCCAGGTCGAAGCGGAAGCCGTCGATCTGCACCTCGTTCGCCCAGTAGCGCAGCGAGTCGAGCACCAGACGCGACGCGGCCGGGGTGCTCGTGTCGATCGAGTTGCCGCAGCCGGTGACGTCGACGGGTCGGCCGTCGGCGTCGTGCCGGTAGTAACCGGACCCGTCGAGCCCGCGGAGGCTCGTGATCGGCCCGTCGTCCGCCCCCTCCTCGGCCGTGTGGTTGTAGACGACGTCGAGGTAGACCTCGATGCCCGCCTCGTGCAGCAGTCGCACCATGCCCTTGAACTCGCGGAGGACGGCGGAGGCGCCGGCCAGCTGGGCGTCGCGGCTCGCGTACGCCGTGTGGGGAGCGAAGTACGAGAGCGTGTTGTAGCCCCAGTAGTTCTCGATTCCCTGGGCGACGAGACGCTGCTCGTCGACGTGCTGGTGCACCGGGAGCAGCTGCACGGCGGTGACGCCGAGCGACTTCAGGTACTCGATCGTCGGCTCGGCCGCGAGCCCCGCGTAGCTGCCGCGCAGCTCTTCGGGGACGAACGGCGCCAGGCGGGTCAGCCCCCGCACGTGCGCCTCGTAGACGACCACCCGGTCGAGCGGCGTGCGCGGCTTGGCGACGCCGCCCCAGTCGAACGACTCGTCGACGACGGCCGACTGCCAGCCGCCGCGCCCCGTGCGGCCGAGCCCGCGGGCGTACGGGTCGAGCAGCTCGAGCGACGGGTCGAAGGCGTGGCCGCCGCCCGAGGGGCCGTCGGCGTGGAGCCAGTACCGGCGGCCGGGCGTGAGGGAGGGGTCGGTCGCGCTCCACACGTCGCCGTCGCCTCGGGTCAGCGGCACGACGCGGTCGTGCGGCGCGTCGTCGATCACGAGGTCGATGCGGGTGGCCGAGGCGGACCACACCCGGAGGGTCGGCCCCTCGGGGCCCTGGGTCAGGCCGAGGTCGCGCAGGGGGTCGATGTCGGACACGGCACTTACAGTAGATGACGGGTCGGCACCGGCTCGACCCGCGCCTCCTGCCTGCGCCCTCCCGCGCCGGCCCTCGCCCGCCCTCGATGCTCGAAGAACCGACATGACCGTCTACCTCGACCACGCCGCCACCACGCCGATGCACCCGGCCGCCATCGCGGCGTACACCGAGGCTCTCAGCGCGGTCGGCAACCCCTCGTCGATCCACAGCGCTGGGCAGAACGCCAAGCGCGTGCTCGAAGAGGCCCGCGAGCGCGTCGCGGCGACCCTCGGCTGCGAACCCATCGAGGTCGTCTTCACCTCGGGAGGCACCGAGTCGGTCAACCTCGCCGTCAAGGGCCTCTGGTGGGCGCGGCAGTCCGATCGACCCCGCCCGCGCCTCCTCGTCGCCGCCGGTGAGCACCATGCCACGGTCGACACCGTCGAATGGCTCGAGCGCTACGAGGGCGCCGTCGTCACGTGGATCCCGCTCGACGCCGTCGGCCGGGTGCGCCTCGACGCGCTCGCCGAGGCGCTCGACGCCCACGACGACGTGGCGCTCGTCAGCCTGCTCTGGGCCAACAACGAGGTCGGCACGATGCAGCCGGTGTCCGAGGTGGTGGCGCTCGCCGGGGCGCACGGGGTGCCGGTGCACTCCGACGCGGTGGCCGCGTACGGGCAGGTGCCGATCGACTTCGGTGCGTCGGGGCTCGCCGCACTCAGCGTCAGCGCCCACAAGATCGGCGGCCCGATCGGCATCGGCGCCCTCGTGCTGTCGCGGGCGGCGACGGTCGTCCCGTTGATCCACGGCGGCGGGCAGCAGCGGCAGGTGCGATCGGGCACCCAGGACGCCCCGGCGGCCGTGGCGTTCGCCGTCGCGGCCGAGCAGCCGCATGTCGACTACGCGCCGCTGCGCGACCGGCTGATCGACGGGGTGCGCGCGGCGGTGCCGGGGGCGGTGCTGCGCGGCGATCCCGCCGACCGGCTGCCCGGCAACGCGCACTTCACGTTCGAGGGGTGCGAGGGCGACTCGCTGCTGTTCCTGCTCGACGCCGCGGGGGTGAGCGTGTCGACCGGGTCGGCGTGCCAGGCGGGGATCCCCGAGCCGTCGCACGTGCTGCTGGCGATGGGGCTCAGCGACGACGAGGCGCGCGGCGCCCTGCGCATGACCGTGGGGCACACGTCGACCGCGGCCGACGTCGACGCTCTGCTCGCGGCGCTGCCGGACGCGGTCGCGCGGGCCGGATGCGCCGGCTACGCCGACCGCGCGCCCGCCCTCGGCGCGCGGTAGCGCTGCGCTGCGCCGCTTCATCGAGGTGACGCGAAGCGGGCCTCTCACGGCTCGGAGGGCGCGTTTCGGGTCACCTCGACGTGGTGTGCGGGGTGCGCGTTCTGGCGTCGCCGCGCCCCGTTTTCATCGAGGTGACGCGAAGCGGGCCTTCTGCGGTGCGGAGGGCCCGTTTCGGGTCACCTCGATGTGGTGCGGGGGGTGCGGTACGGCATCGCCGCGCCCCGTTCATCGAGATGACACGAAGGGGGCCTTCTGCGGTGCGGAGGGCGCGTTTCGAGTCACATGGATGTAGCGCGAGGGGTGCACGCAGTGCCGCATCGCCGCGGGTTCCGTCGAGGTGACGCAAAGCGGGGCCTGTGCGGCTCGGAGGGCCCGCTTCGCGTCACTTCGACGCGGCGGGGGCGGCGCGGGCAGCTGACGCGCGTCCTCCACAGGGGGCGCGATGCTCGAGCCATCCACAACCGCGGGTCGAGCACCCCGAGACGCCGCGGGGCGGGAGCGAGCATGGCCCCATGCACCCACGTCCTCTGCCTCCGCCGCTGGCCCGGGGCCCGTTCTCGATGGCGACGGCGCGGTCGCACGGCGTCGCGCCCCACCGCCTCCGGGCCCACGATCTCCGCTCGCCCTTCCACGGTGTCTGGTCACCGTCGCAGGCCGAGGGGCTGGTCGGCCGGTGTCGCGAGTTCGCACCCCTGCTGCGCCTCGACGAGTACTTCGCCCACGAGACGGCGCTCGCGCTCGCCGGGCTGCCGACTCCCCGCCGCTCCGAGCCCGGGCCTCTGCACATCGGCACGACTCGATCCCGCCAGCGCCGTCGGGCCGGTGTCGTCGGTCACCGCCTCGTCCCCGCCACGCTCCACGACATCGGCGGTCTCCCGGTGGCCGACCCGGTCGACGCGCTCGTGCAGGCGGCGAGCGACATGGGCCTCGACGACCTGGTCCGTCTCGGAGACGCGATGGCCGGGTCGTGGTCGAACCACGCGTTCGCGCGTGAGCTCCCCGTCACGACTCTGCAGGCGGCGGCGTCGGTGCGGGGTCGCCCTGGCATCCGGCGGCTCAGGGAGGCGCTCCAGCTCGTGCGGCCGGGGGTCGACTCGCCGCAGGAGACGGACCTCCGGCTGCTGATCGTGCGTGCGGGACTGCCCGAGCCCGAGGTCAACGTCAAGCGGTACGCGGCGGACGGGTCGTATCTCGGCAAGCCCGATCTCAGCTACGGGTGGTGCCGGCTAGCCCTCGAGTATCAGGGAGATCACCATCGCACCGATCTGGAGACATGGCGTTACGACCTGGCCCGCCGCGAGCGCTTCGAGGACGAGGGCTGGCGCGTCGTGCTGGTCAGTCGTGACGACCTGTACGGCGCGGCCGCGGCCGTCCTCACGGCCCGGATCCGTCGATACCTCGCTCGCTGCGAATCGAGGTGACCCGTCGGAACCCCTGCGGGGCGTCGGATGGCCCGGTTGGGTCACTTCGATGGTGGTGTGGTGCCGGGGAGGTGCGGTGCGGGGAGGTGCGGGGCAGTGCGAAGGCGGGGAGGTGCGGTGCGGGGAGGCGCGGTGCGGCGCGGTGCCGGGCGGTGCGGTGCGGTGCGGCGCGTATTGCGGCTACCTCGCTCGCCGCGAATCGAGGTGACTCGTCGGGAGTCCTGCGGGGCGTCGGAGGGCCCCGTCGGGTCACTTCGGTGCTCGGGTGGCTCGCCGCAGGCGCGCGGGGCGCGGCGCGCGGGAGCGCGCGCACGCGCAGGGCGGGCAGACTGGGGCGATGCAGCTCTATTCGGCGTCGACGGCGGTCCGTGCGCGTCAGATCACCTCCGACGTCGTGGCGCTCGCGCTCCTGGTGGCGGCGGTCGTGGCCGGTATCACGGCGGCGGCGTTCGTCCGCACGTTCGCCGAGCTGGGGCGTCGGGTCGAAGACGCGGGGCTGGGCTTCCAGCAGTCGATGGGCGATGCGGCCGAGTCGATCTCGGGTCTGCCGCTCGTGGGCGAGGCCGCAGGGCGCCCGTTCATCGGTGCGAGCGACGCGGCGTCGACGCTGGTGGCTGCAGGGCGGGACCAGCAGGAGGCGGTGGGCACCGCCTCCCTCGTGGTCGGCCTCCTGGTCGCGGGTCTGCCCGTCGTGGTGATCCTGCTGACGTGGCTGAGGCGACGGATCGCGTTCGTGCGCCGCGCCTCCTCGGTGTCGGCCCTGCTGCGCAGCCCCGGCGGCGACGACCTGCTCGCCCTGCGGGCGCTGTCGACGCTCGACGCGCGCGAACTCGCGGCCGTGACCCCGAACCCAGTCGCCGCCTGGCGGGCGGGCGACGTCGACACGGTGAGGCGACTGGCCGACCTGGCCCTGCGAGACGCGGGTGTCGGCCGCGCCCGGTAAGCTCGGTCACCATGATCGCACTGGATTTCTCTGAGCAGATTGCCGCCCTCCGGGCCACGTTCGAAGACATCCGCGCGGTGATCGGGCAAGACCGTCTGGTGGCCGAGATCGCCGAGCTCAGCGAGCAGGCGTCCGCCCCCGACCTGTGGGACGACACGGAGAACGCGCAGAAGGTCACGAGCGCGCTCAGCCACCGGCAGGCCGAGCTCGAGAAGCTCGAGACGACCGAGCAGCGCCTCGACGACCTCGGGGTGCTGGTCGAGATGGCCAACGACGGCGACGATCAAGAGAGCGCCGACGAAGCGCAGGTCGAGCTCAAGGCCCTGCAGAAGATGATGGACACCCTCGAGGTGCAGACCCTGCTCGACGGCGAGTACGACCCGCGGCCCGCCGTCATCACGATCCGCGCCGGCGCCGGCGGGGTCGACGCCGCCGACTTCGCCGAGATGCTGCTGCGCATGTACCTCCGCTACGCCGAGAAGCACGGCATGTCGGCGACCGTGATGGACACCAGCTACGCCGAAGAGGCCGGCATCAAGAGCGCCACCTTCGAGATCGACGCGCCCTACGCCTTCGGCACCCTCAGCGTCGAGGCGGGCACGCACCGGCTCGTCCGCATGAGCCCGTTCGGGGCCGCGGGCAAGCGTCAGACGAGCTTCGCCGCGGTCGAGGTCATCCCTCTGATGGAGGAGACCGAGTCGATCGAGATCCCCGAGAACGACATCCGCGTCGACGTCTTCCGGTCGTCCGGGCCCGGTGGTCAGTCCGTCAACACGACCGACTCGGCCGTCCGCCTGACGCACATCCCCACGGGCACGGTCGTCTCGATGCAGAACGAGAAGAGCCAGATCCAGAACCGGGCCGCCGCCATGCGCGTGCTGCAGTCCCGTCTCCTGCTCCTGCAGAAGGAGGCGGAGAACGCGAAGAAGAAAGAGCTCGCCGGCAACATCACCGCCAGCTGGGGCGACCAGATCCGCAGCTACGTGCTCGCGCCGTACCAGATGGTCAAAGACCTGCGCAGCGAGCACGAGGTCAACAACCCGTCGAACGTCTTCGACGGCGACCTCGACGGCTTCATCTCGGCGGGCATCCGCTGGCGCAAGCGCGACGACTCCTGACGCACGCTCCTGATCCGCCGCCGCTGCCCGCCGACCGGCACCGCGCCTCCTCGGCATCCCAGGGGATTCATAGCCCCCAGGCGTGCGCGTCGCTGCGGTGATCACCGGGGCTGGCGCTTAGGGTAGCCACCGTCATGATTCGGTTTGATGAAGTCACCAAGGTCTACGTCGGCAATCCCCGACCGGCGCTCAACGCGGTCACCCTCGAGATCCTCAAGGGCGAGTTCGT
>Ga0308170_10003568_pt1 | contig 12673 bp, 7 predicted proteins | sample PhyBR2_2_FD_202136 | JGI IMG/M metagenome (GOLD analysis project Ga0308170, IMG submission 202136) | Phyllosphere microbial communities from UC Gill Tract Community Farm, Albany, California, United States - DLSLSB.R2 | ecosystem: Host-associated > Plants > Phyllosphere > Unclassified | place... | reverse complement strand
GAACGCGTAAAGAGGGAGAGAGAGAAGAGGGAATTCCTTACACGACGACGATTTGAGGTAAATCAACAGTTTCACCGCCTACCGTACTAAAAGCTATTCACTCATACCATACTCTGATCAGCTCTGTACTTTTTCGAATAGGGAGAGGGAGAGATGGAAGCGAGGGGTCGAGTCGGGAAGGTGAGAGGCAAACGAGGGAGAAGGATGAGGGAGAGACTTACTCTCTTGTAGTCGGTTGACTACTTTGATCAGATCAGTTCCTTCGAATGCTGCGCCCATCTTTTTTGAACGTTTGATGGGAGGAAAGGGAAACTTGATGAGGTGGAAATTGAAACGGTTTGGAGGAATTGAAACCCGGTTGATAAGGCGTTCTACTTCCCGCTTGAAGGGAGTTGAAGTGTACGATGGACTAGAAGAGAGCGAGTAGTAGAAAGTGAGGGCAAGGGTTGGTTGGCAGGATTTCAAACTTTCCAACTACTTGCCGTTGAAACACGCATTCGCGACAACTCCCAAAATCGCTCAAACGCACACTCGGGTCGATCCTGCAGCTTGGAAGTAGCCTTCGAGTCGAGGCGAGCGAGTAAAGAACCAAGAAACGACATGAACAGAACCTTGCGAAACTAACAAAATATAATCTATCATTCTGTCAACGAGTAATTTAGTATGTTTTCACGAGGGAGGGATAAAGCTACAAGTGACAACAAGGGAGAATAGGCGAGTATGCGATTGGGGAATATGCGAGGGAGGAAGGGGGCAGGATGGAAAGAAGGAGTGGAGAGGGAAAGAAAGTCGGAAGAGCGATGAAGGAGGAAGCGGTCGAGGTTGAGGGGGTTAAGCTGAATTCGTGTTCGGCTTTTTCTTGTTTGCTAGCTTCTCCTTGATACCTGTCGTCAAAGATCGAACGCACCAGAAAACGAGAATCAGCTCCGTTGTCAGAGTATTGCAGGGGGAGAAGAGTGAAAAACCTTACGAGCAACGATTTTCCTATATTCTACTGAAGCAGGACTCTGTGGATATTCCTCCAAAAAACTCATACCAAAATCTCCAGTCCTCCCAATCCTAGGATCCAATGGAACTTTACCCAACACTTCGATCCCCCATTCTTTCCCTAATTCCTCTGCTCCTCCAGTACTAGGAACGAAAATATCTGATTCACCACCACAAGAAGGACAAACGAATCCACTCATGTTTTCTACTACTCCCAAAATTGGTACTCCTACTTTACGACAGAAATCTAATTCTTTTCGAACGTCTTGTAAAGCGACTTCTTGTGGTGTCGTTACTATGACTGCTCCATCGACACCACCCGCTGCAGCGAGGTATTGAACGACGCTCAAGTGTTCGTCGGAAGTTCCGGGTGGAGTATCGACTAGGAGGTATTCGAGTTGTCCCCAATCAACGTCTTTTAGGAATTGTTTGATAATTCCATTCTTTTTCGGACCTCGCCAGATTACGGCGGATGAGGTCGAAGGGAGGAGGAAACCGATTGAAACGAGAGATAGAGAGGAGGTTATTGAGAGGGGGAGAATACCGGAAGAGGTCGAATGGAGTCGAGAGGATTGCATTCCGAATAGGAGAGGGAGGGAAGGTCCACAGATATCGATATCCATTAAACCAGTCTAAAAAAACGACACATGGGAAACACGAAAGATCAGCTTTACGAATTCTCTCAGATTGGAAGAAATCTTGCGAAATCTGAATTTTTGAATGTGGTTAAGACTCACATCATTCTCCCCTTCTTCGCCTTCACTCAACCCCCACCCCAACATTGCGCTCACGGTAGATTTACCAACTCCACCTTTCCCACTCAAAACCAAAACTTTATGTTTAACATCCTTCAACCTATCCCTCACTGCTTCGAGATCTGGATCTGGTCCTTTCGGTGCTGTTTGACAGGTCTCTTGGTTTGGACATCCTGCACAACCGGGAGCTGATCCGGCAGAGAGGGATTCGGTACCCTGTTTTGGGACAGTGAAAGAGAGGGGATTAGGTCAGCGGGGGTTGAAAAGGGAGAGGAAGAAGAGGATGAACGGACAGGACAATGTTCGGGTGCATCTCTGTAGTACAGACGAGTCCTCGAGTTAGTCCACAGGACGTATAGGAAGGGATAAGAGTGCGTACTCTGGGATGTTTGAAGGTAATAAAGTGGCGACGGCTTGGGCTTTAGCTGTACTGATTTGTTGAGGAGTTGAACATGATGGTGGTAAATCAACTGATGGTGCCATAATCGAAGTGAAATGAGAAGTGAAGGGAGAGAGAGAGAGTTGAGAGTAAATGCAAAAGTTGAGAGAGAAGTTTGAGAGGGAAACAGCGAGAGTGACTTCTCTTCCTCCCTTTGACACTTGACAACCCTCGCCTAACTCAAATCCAAGCAACACTACTCAATTCATCTCCTCTCTCACAAGGAATCCTCTAGATAAAACGCAAAGATGAGTAAGAATTTGGGAGCGAAAGAAATTGAACAAAAACGAAGAGATATCGATAGATGGGCAGAAGAAATCTATTACTCTCCGAGGTATAACGGTAAGTCTTCATTTCTACACTTCTTACTCGACTCTCGGAGGAGGGGAGGAAAGAGGGAGCGAGATTTAGGACAAATGTTGGATGAAAAACAATCAATGAAACGGCTCACTCAAAGGCGTGAGAGCTCTGTAGAGACCGCAGAAGTACTTCAGGAAGCACAGGGATCAGCTGGAAGGAAGTGCAGAATGTGCGGATCGTGTCGAGTCAAACAGCGAAAAAAGTCGCGTGAGTAGAGACGGATGGGTTTCCGGGGTCCACGATCTGATGGAAGCATGACGATAGCTATCCTGAGTGCTTACTGACTCTCTCCCTCTTGCCCTCGAACAACGATAGATGATGAATTCGAATACCGGTAACTCTTCCCTTCTTTCCTCACATTGAACGTTTCTCTGATGCGCTCTTCCCTCGATAGACACGTAATCATTCCTAAAGCTTTAGTCAAGTACTTACCGACCGATAGACTGGCAGAAGAAGACGAGTGGAGAGGATTAGGGATCAGACAAAGTCCAGGTTGGGAACACTACCTCAGGTAACGACTACTCTTTGCCTTGCATTTGGATGGTGATTACTGATATAGAGAGATTGGGAACAGACATGCACCAGAACCACACATTTTGTTGTTCAAGAGGGAGAAAGATTATGGGATGTAGAAAAAAAACGACAAAAAGAAAGGGTGAGTCCGTTTCTTGATGTGCGAAAAGCGTCGAATTTCTTTCGTACTGATCCTTTTCGCAATCATGAAATCCATCACAGTCTATCTCGCTTGACCCTCACCCTCGATCACTCTCTACTCAATCGCAACTCGCAATTCTCCTCACGACTCCGAAACATCCTTCTATACCCTCTTCACTTCTACTCTAACGCCGCATCACACTTTCACACGCACACTCACTCGCACGCAAACCAATCACGTCCAATCCTCTACGAATCTATTTCCTATCTTGCCTTCTTTTCACGACCCTTTCGTCTTTCACTCTCTCCTTTCTTCTTTTTCACTTTTCCCCCTTCTCCCTCTTTCTTCTTTAATTCTATCCTTTTCTTGCCTCGTTCTTTCTTCCACGAATTATTTTCTTCTTCGAATCGTTATTTCCTCTCTCTCTCCCCTGAGCTCAACTCGCAATATTCCTAAGCTTCCCCCTCGAAACCTTTTCCCTTGTGCCCTGACCTTGCGATCACTCGAATCACGAACAAATGGGTTTTCCAGAGTGAGTACAGAGTATGTACTGAGCGAGAGTATCAGGAAAGGGCCGTCAAGCGCTTGACGGGGCGGGAAGGATTGAAAGATCGGATATAGAGCGATCGATTCTCAAGATTTTGATAGGGCAAGGTCTACACTCCGAGCAGAGTCGCGAGCGAGTTGGGGACGATCACCTGGCTTCCCAGGACGAGACACCCGCAAGGTATCTCAGAAATGAGCCGACAAAAGCTTGCGATGAAAGTAATCTCGCTTTCGAGCCACTGTACCGCTTATCGCTTCTTCAAAATAATCAAAAAGGGACCGCTCGAATCCCTGAAGTGCTACCAGAACTGACAAGAGAGTGCCGAGTTGATCAAAGGGGCAAAAAGACAGTTGTCGTGGCCCACTCTCGGACTTGAACCGAGGACCTCCTCGATGTGTTGTGCGAAATGCACTCCCAAACGAGGAATCATAACTACTAGACTAAGTAGGCTACTTTAATCGTGCTTCTGCGGAGACGACTTTGCATATAGATACCTCCAAAGCTTGAGCGTCTTTGCGAAGTCTGCAAATTGTCGTCGACAAGTCGGCGAGCTCTAATTCGAGTACTGTCGAGATGACCACGTTGGTTCCGAGACTCGAAGCTGCTACTCACCGGTATGCGAGCAAGACTTTGACTCTAATTCTTTGTCGTTTTCGAAAAAGCTGCCAGACTTTGATCGCAAGACGATGCAGCTGAAAGTCGCTTTCTCGGCTGACCGACAGATCTCTCATCAAATGGCTCCATCGGACAACGTACGAGGGAGATAGAGCGCTGAACGCAGCGTATTTGATGCGAGAGCTCAGGTTACATTCTGGACTCGAGCTCGTCGAGCTGTGACTGGCTCTTTTGGGTACAACGAGGGAAAGAGAGCACAAGTGGGACAGATCAAATGTGACAAATCATTTCAAATTGTGAGAAGACGAAGGCTTAGGGAAGTTCTCACGAAAAGCACGAATCCGAAAAATCAAGAAACCGCTTCGTCTCCTACCAGGTTTCAATTCATCCTTAACCCTAACCCTCAGCCTCACATATCTCTCAAGATCTGGTCTTCCGTCCCTTGCTCGCCTGGGTAGCTTTGAATTCGATAAATCTTTGTTTGACGGTGCGAAAAGGTTCGATGTTTGGCCAAGGACAGGTTGCTCCGATCGGGGAGAGCGAGATGCGGCAGATATTCGGTTTGAGGGGAGTGATGCGGAGACGTGACGGGTGATAAACCGATCAGTTTGTTGAATTCGTCGTAAGGAGTCGAGCCAAAGTCAATCAGAAAAGGATCCTGACTTGCAGCAGCTGAACTCGATGAATCAAATTCGGGTAAAACTTGCTGCTGCGGGATCTCGTTCGCTTTCCGAGTCGTTTGAGCCCTTGATTTCCCCCTCGACACCGTCTTTCGACGAACTTGTCCAGGATAGATGTATCCTTGGGTTTCAGTCCAGTCGTAGGCTCCCTCAGGTAGCTATGAGCAGAACCCGATCAGGCAAGTCCAGAGGAACTTGAGCACGAGGCAAGGGACGGACACTCAGTTCCTTCGTTTCTTTGTTCCAACTCCTGTTATCCCCTTGAGCACGTCTTTGCTGTCTCGCTTCCGGAGCAGGACAGACCTGCTCGTGTTTGGTAAGAGCCCACCTGCGACAAGAGCTCAGTTCGATTGCGATATCCATTGAGAAGAGACGTAACTCACGGGTTACACCATGTCTTTTCGCAAACTGGGCATTCGACCTTGCCAGGATCACCTTTTGTATGGAATGTTTCTATGTGGCCCTTCAGACGCTATTCGTCGTCAATCAAAGTTAGCGGGTTTCATTTTGCGCAAGCACGATCGGTCTGTTACCCGAGGAGATATCACTACGTAGCATCGATTACATGCTGACTGTAGGATTCTGTTTGGAGGAGTCATACCCGGAGCTGTTGAGTGGGGCAAGAATGAAGAAAGAGTCGAAATGAGCCAAAGCACGAAAAGTAGCTCGATTCCGAGGCTTTGTCGGAGCAAGCGGTTAGAGACGCTCAACCGCGATGACCACACGCTGACTATCGAGACAAAGCTTGTAATGGTTGAAGAGGGGACAGCTGGACCCCAAGCGAAAGAAGAAATGTGGATACATCCATCGAGAAAAGGAGGAGGAGAAGAGCGCCTCGTTCAAAATCCGACTACTGGTCGATCGTGAGAATGTGCTAGCTTGATCAGTCTAGCGTGCACCGATAGAGCGAAGAGCGCACCTCCCACTTCCATTTGTGTATTTGGGGCAAAGAAGCAGAATCTTGCGAAGTTCTGTTCGAGCGAGTCAGTTTGTCAGCGCCGATTCGCCGAATGAGACCAGCCGAGCTCACCATTGATGCAAGTGTGCTGGCTCTTCCGTAATCTCCTGAGCATCGAGCGAGAGAAGAAAGGGGAGAAAGAGTGAGCTTCGAAAGAATCAGGGACTGGAGCGTGAGGAGGCTCTCAAGGATCCTTCGGGAACGCTCCCTTGGTACGTAGGGGGGATTCGGATGGTTTCGAGGTGATCTAGAGGTATCCTGAGCGAGCGAGGTGAACTGAGAGAGCCAAAAAGATCGAGTCGCTTCTCTCCGTTTGACACTTCACTACACGACTCGGAGCTATCTTGGGACGACTTGAATGGCTGCGTTAGACCTTATGGAAGATCCAGTAAGCCTTCTCTAGCTCTGCGTGCTGCTTACGCTGTTGCTGACCCTTCTCTCTCTCATCAGTCAACCTCGAATCAAACAAACGCTACATCAATAGAGAAGCGTGCAGAGACGGAGAGTAGTATTCAAGTAGCTCCCAAGGTGAGTTCTATCTGATCGATCGCCTCTCTGAGCGTTACTCATTTCCACTTCTCCCTCCCCCTCAGATCGATCGACTTTCCCTCCTCCCAAACGAACTCCTCGATCACATCTTCGACCTTGCCTACTCTATCAGAAGTCCTTCGACCGGCGCCCTATCGAAAAGACTCCTTCCCTTTCACATAACCGGACTTTATCGACGAATTTACCTCACGACACGCGAGAGTATCAGCATGCTTATCGATAGTATCAAGAGCTCGCCAAATCTGGGCGAATTGGTGTCGGATCTAATCTTATATACAGCCACTGGAGACAAAGTCCCGACCTTCGAGACCGTTGAGATCGATCAATTCTTCAGTCGCCTCGTTCGCCTCGAATGGCTCGACCTCGACGATGATGCCTATGGCTTCCTTGACCCTCTATTAGCATCCATGTCCCCCCCAAAGCTCCCTTGTCTTCGCCACATCAGTTCTCCTATCTCCCCCGACTTTGAACATCCGCTTCTCGAGTTCACCGCCTTTCCCACTCTCCGATCTCTAACTGTCATCGACTACAACTCAGGAGATGGAGCGTACGATACTGCCGGTCTGCCACACCTTCCGCTCCTCACTCACCTCACAGTTACAGGCTTGTACGCCGACGACCTTTCGATCGCCTCTTTCTGCAATCTCTGCCCTTCCCTCACGCACCTCACACTAGAATGCGACTCGCCGTCTTACTCTGATCTACTCGAACTACTCCCTGTCAATCTATCGAGACTCGACCTTGAGTGTCTAGGTCTCGAAGCCGACGACCTATGCGAACGACATCTCTCCCGTTTCACCCATCTTCAGCATCTCGTACTCGACGACGGAATGTTCACCATCGCTCTTCCCTCTCACCTTCTCGGCCTTCGAGCACTTGCGACTGTCGAACTCGGTGCCGGACGAATCTCGACTAGCGAAATGAGCGAACTGTTCAACAAAGTTCCGATCAATCGTCTCAAGCTGGATTTGACGAGAGGGGAGATTGGTTATCGGTTGGAAGTGGATGAGAATGGATCAGTAGGAGGAAGATGGGTACCAGGAGAGGGAAGGATGATAGCGGGAGATTGGGTGATTCCGGAGTTTGATCTGCACGGAGACGGAGCCTTTACATTCGAGGGAGCTCGGGAGATGTTACGAGAGGCTGAGGAGATGGGAATCGAAGTCGAAGGGTCAATCATCAGAGCTATCGAAGTCATGAATGCTTATTACCTCGAAATCGCCAACATCGCCATCTATCGCTGCTTCAGAGACAAGACTTTCGATCACTACCTGGACGTCCATACGCAAAACCTAGCAAATCGACTCCCTCCCCTCGCCCTCGACTCCCTCGACCCGTCCCGACTGAAGATTCGCAAGATACAGTTGGAGGAAGAGGGATGGTTCGCATTGACAGTGGAGAATTGATGGAGTTGACCTTGCGAGCTCAGGAGAAGAGTGTATGAGGCTAAGGAGGACGGTATAGCAGAGTATCGGTCAGCAGATCGTAGATGGGAAGCTTGGAGGAAAGGATCTGATTATGTCGAGTTCTGTCTATCGCTCATTCTTGGAATTGTTCAGCTTGTCTTTCAACTACCCGATTAGAGAGGATGTATTCTCGGGCGGCGTGTGCAGGCGTTTGTAGAGCAACTGTCCGCTGCATCGTCTTGCGATCAAAGTCTGACAGCTTATTCGAAAACGACGGAAAATCAAAGTGAAAGTCTCGCGAGATTACTCACAAGCAGCTGCGAGACTGGAAGTCAACGCGGGAGTCTTGACGGTATTCGAAAGAGAGCTCGACGACAACCTGCAAACTTCGCAAGGACGCTCAAGCTCAGAAGCGATCACAACGCTGAATTGTCCCCAGCGAAACATGATCAAAGTAGCCTACTTAGTCTAGTAGTTATGATTCCTCGTTTGGGAGTGCATTCTCAGCACAATACATCGAGGAGGTCCTCGGTTCAAGTCCGAGAGTGGGCCACGATCTCTATCTTTTTGCCTCGGAGACGCTCTGCATCCCCCGCTGAGTCCAACGCCGAGTCTCCCTGCTTTGTTGTTTAGCAGCCGAGCATCTCGCGCGATCCCTTTAAAGTATTTGAGATCAATTCCAAAACGCGGTAGCTCGGAAGCGAGACGACTTTCTTCGTAAGCTTTGTCAGCTCTTTGCACTACGACTTCGCTGTGTGCTCGTCCTAGGACAGCATGGAGTACAATTGCCGTCTCTCACTCGCTTCCAAAGTCACGCTCAGAAAGTAGAGTGACTGCCAGGTCTCGACAATCGATCGCTCTATATCCGATCTTTCGAGCCTCCCGCCCCGTCGAGCGGCTCAGGTTCTCCGAGTCGACGACGACCATGTCAGGCTACACGACCCTTCTCTTGAGGATGATAGACGAGGTCTCGGCACATTGGCATGGTTCGAGAACAGATTCGGGCGAAAAGCTGGAAATGACATTGAGCAGAGAGTGAACAACTAGGTCAACGACGAATTATCGAAGGCGTACGAGACGGCATAGTTCGACTACTTGACGACTATCTTCCACACCCTTGCTCCAGCAAGCGCATTCATTTTCTCCTTGACTTTCTCCTCTCTCACCTTTCGCAGCTCCATCCGACGCTTGTCATGCTGAGACCTCTTCCGTACCTCTGCTCGCTCTGCTCTGAGTACTTCCAGCGCCTCGATGATTTCCCCTTCGATCACTACCCCAACCCGATTCGCAGCTTCCAACAAGTCAACGAAATTTCCCTCCATCATATCAATATCTTCTCTACTTGCAACCCAGCCGTCCTCCTCCAGCGTCGGAGCCAGTTGATTTTGATTACTAGAACTTGAGACAAATGCCGTTCCTCTTCGTCCGAGGAATTCTGCTTTCCGGTACGAATTGCGTGGGGTCGTGACGTCGAGAGTGATCTGACGAAGAAGTGGAGGTCGATCAGGTCCTTCGGTAACAAGTCGACGAAGAGAGTGGAAGGTTTCCGCATCTGGTCGACCGAGATAGAGGGAGCGAAGGTTTGGAAGTTGGGGAGTTATTTGATCGAGATCGTGGCAGGTCAATCCAAGGTGGAGGTGCTCGAGAGAGGTAAGTCGAGTGAAGGCGGGGTAGCGAGAGAGGGCGAGTGGCCTCCCGAAGGACGAGCATTCGGATGAGATGCTGAGTGACTTGAGACGGGTCGGGAGGAGTGGAACCGTCTCTTCAAAGAATCGAGCTCGAGTGATAATCGAGTTCACGACATCCCTGTGCCTCCCGCAAGACGAGCCGGAAAGTTCGAGATGGAGGAGAGATGGACAGCGATTGATGATTTCGGGGATTGACCAAGATTCGAAAGCGTCGGGTCCGTCGAGGGCAAGGCATTCAACCTGCTTGAGTACGAGATCCTCGTCGTCCATCCCGTTGTCGATCGACTCCTCCCCTTTCCACTCCGAGTAATAGCCAGTCAAGGCGAGGGAAGTAAGCGAAGGAAGTTTGGCGAGGAAAGAGAATGTTGTGGGGACGTCAACGAGACGTATGGTACGGAGTCTATTTGGCGGGTTGAGAGTGATCTGAGTGAGGTGTCTCCAGCCCGACGAATCGACTCGATCGAGAATTGCGGAACCACCGAAAATTGCAGCGACGAGATCAGCGGCTGTCCCCGTTAACTCCAGGGAGCTGAGTCGAGGTCTGGTGGTGACGAGGGACCGTAGAAGCTGAAGTCGGTGTTCGTCGACCTTTGCACCTCGAGCGGGAACTGATTCGATGAGGTGGACTCTTCGAGTGACCAAGTTGTAAGCTGCGAGTGTTGCGAGTTGATTTGGCGAGGCGTCTAATTTCTGGTCCAAGGTGATCGATCGGAAGATGCTCTGATAGTAGTAAGGGAGGAGTCGCTTCGAGAGGGGACCGGATGGCGAAGGTTCGCCGAGAGGGTAAGCGATGTCGAAGATCCAGATAATAAGTTCGGGAGGAAGGGAGGAGAAGTAGTCGCGAGCCTGTAGAAGAGGGGAAGATGTCAGTACAGCTCTTATTGGGTGATGAGGTGGAAAGTGACTTTACGAGAGAACCCATATCGTTTTTGTTCAATTCCGTTTGAGAGGGAGGTACTTGAGACGATGAGCGGATCATCATGTGTTGGGGAGATAGGAGAGGGAAAGAAGGAGAAAGAGAGGAGTCTCGAGAATCTCCTTTGATGCCGTCGCGTTGATTCGCAGGAAAGTTTGGAGGAAAGGGGTCGATCTCATGGAGTCGCGCATGTCATATTGTTGACTTTATGCGAGTACCATCCGACAAAGAACATCGCTGAGCACTTGAAGCGTAGCATTGGACAGACCAACAAGCGAGAACGAGTTTGCGAAATTGCCTTTGACGATCTGTCGAGTAGCAAATGATTAGCTTGAATATACCCTGATTAGACGAAGAGCATCTCACATACCTGTGGCACTAGCCAGCTGTATCCCTTTGCTCGAATAAAGACTGTTTCGAAGCATACGACCATCCCGCACAAGAGGAGAGCGACTTCGTCTCGTAGCACCGTGGAATCACTTGCAGTCAGTTTCTATGAGAGCTCGGAGCGTATTGGAGTGGTCTTTGAGCATATGCGAGTTGTTGAGGTGAAGTGAGAGGGCAGGAAAGATGGACTCGTTTCTCTCCTTCTTACGCCTCCCTACTCGGTTCGAAGCTAGCTTGGATCAACTCGAATGACTACAGCAGATAACTTCGAAAATATTGTAAGCCTCTCGCATGTCCTCTCGCTCTCCTCGCTGTTACTGACTCTTCCTCTCTCTCGTCAGTCAACTTCGATTCAAACGAACGCTACATGGCAAGGAGCTAGAACAGAGACGGAGGAGAATGATCAGATGGCGCATAAGGTAAGCTGTAATCATCCACTTGCCTCTCTGGCCTTGACTCAATCCTCTCTTCCTCCCCTCAGATCGATCGACTTTCCCTTCTCCCGAATGAACTCCTCGATCACATCTTCGACCTCGCCTACTCTATCGATACTCCCTCTACCGGCGCCCTATCGAAACACCTTCTTCCTTTCCACCTCACCGGAATCTATCGTCGAATCTCTTTAACGAAACCCGATAACATCATTCGACTCATTGAGACAGTCAATCGGGTTCTCCCACTGGGCGAGGCGATACAAGAGCTTTATCTGAATCCGTACGGTACGACGTCGGACTCGCTCGAAACCATCGCGGAGGAGGAACTTCGAGAATTCTATCGCCGTTCGAATCGATTGGAAAGACTCTCGCTCGGGAGGGCCACGTCTTTATTGACCGAAACTCTCATGACCTCGAATCCCACGTCGAAGCCTCTGGCCTTCCCCTGCCTTCGTCACCTTTACTTCGACATGTCCTATGAGGACATTCCGCTCTTCGACTTTGCGTCGTTCCCGATTCTTCAAGATCTCAGGATCGCTAGTTGGTATATCGACGATGGCACTCTACCTACCTCGAGCCTAACTCGCCTCCCCCACCTCTCAGCCCTCACCATCAATGGCACGAACGCCGACGACCTTTCCATCGCCTCGTTCTGCTCCCTCTGCCCCGTCCTCACTCACCTCACTCTCGAATGCTACTTGGCAAACTATGGCGACCTCCTGAAGCAACTCCCGCCTACCCTGACTCATCTGAAGCTACTCAAAGAACCTGATGCTCCGGGTCCTGGCCAACACTGCGATCACGAATTACATCGGTTCAACCTCGTCGAAGAGCTCTCACTGGACGACGGCTTGTACTCGCCTTCCCTCCCCTCGTATCTCGTCGGCTTTAAAGAAACTCAGAATCCTTAGGCTCGGCAAAGGTCACTTCTCGATTGAGGAAATGATCGATCTCCTGTCTGGACCAACTCGCCTCGAATCGCTACTCCGAATTGAGTTCAACAACGACCTCTACTCTTTCGACCCGAACAGCCTCGAAGTGGTCAAGACGGAATTATCTGAAGAAGGATGGTTCGCTTTGAGCTTGAGGGAACCAGACGGGCTAGACGAGTGAGCGTGGTGGGATTGTGTCGAAGTCAAGAGTAGAGTGAAAGGCTTTAGATTGACTCGCAATTCCAGTGTCCCCCCGTATCTACTTCTCCTTTCCTTTCAGCGACTATCTTTATTCGATTTGCTCTGCTCTTGTCTAGTAGACGTGCTTTGTAAAGCTTGCCGAAACCAGAGCGACTTTGGCAAAG
>Ga0308170_10003567_pt1 | contig 12673 bp, 10 predicted proteins | sample PhyBR2_2_FD_202136 | JGI IMG/M metagenome (GOLD analysis project Ga0308170, IMG submission 202136) | Phyllosphere microbial communities from UC Gill Tract Community Farm, Albany, California, United States - DLSLSB.R2 | ecosystem: Host-associated > Plants > Phyllosphere > Unclassified | place... | reverse complement strand
CTTCCTGGATGAAGAAGAGCAATATCATCAAACAGCTAAAATTGCTGAAGTGCTGATGTCGGATATGCCTTTGGAAGAGGGGCATTTAAAAGCGATTGAAGGCTTGTTGGGGCATAGCATTCAGGATGAGCCGGAACAGCGTTTCCGTGCTATTCACGAATTGTTGGACCGTCATGGTACCGGTCGTATCTTATTCCGTAATACCCGTGAAGCGATTCAGGGTTTCCCGGGTCGTGATTGCCAGCCGGCTCCTTTGCCAGCGCCTGCAAACTGGTCGAAAGATGGCAAGCTGCGTGAACAGATGTGGCCTGAAGAAGCCCAGCTGGATGGTGCGTGGATGGAGCATGATCCACGTGTGATGTGGCTGATGGAAATGCTGCGTACCGAATTGAAACACAAAAAAGTGTTGCTGATTGCGCGTAGTGGTCCAGTGGTTGAAGCCTTGGAAAATGTCTTACGTTTACATGCCGGTATTCGTACCGCGATGTTCCATGAAGGCATGAGTCTGCTTGAACGCGATCAGGCTGCGGCTTACTTTGCAGAAGACTCTTATGGTGCGCAGATTTTACTGTGTTCTGAAATTGGTTCAGAAGGTCGTAACTTCCAGTTTGCCTCTGACCTGATTCTGTTTGATTTGCCAGCCAATCCGGATGTGCTCGAACAGCGTATCGGTCGTCTGGACCGTATTGGTCAGGAAAACCGGATTCAGATTCATGTGCCTTATTTGCTAGGCACTGCGCAAGAACGTATGTTCCGCTGGTACAACGAAGGTTTAAATATTTTCAGCAATATTTCACCGACTGCGCAAACCTTGCAAGAAAACTTTATTGTGAAATTAAAAGACTGTTTATTGGCAGATTTAGGCCAGCAGTTTGAAGATTTGCTTGAAGAAGTCAGTGTGCAGCGTGAAGCTTTGGAAGCTGAATTGCAGGAAGGTCGTGACCGTCTGCTTGAATACAACTCTTGCCGTCCAATCGTGGCGCAAGAAATTGTGCAGGCACTTGAAAACTATGATGACAATACCACCTTGCCAATGTTTATGAAACGCTTTATGGCATCGACCAATATCGATTTTGATGAGCAAAGTAATGGTACCGTGATCATCAAGCCAACCGATCAGATGCAGGTACAAGGTTTGTCACTGGATGAAGAAGGCATGACCGCGACTTTTTATCGTGATCAGGCTCAAGTCCGTGAAGATGCCCAGTATTTGACCCTTGAACATCCATTCACCGAAAGCGTGATGGAAATGATTAATACCCAATCTTTTGGTAGTACCAATGTTGCGGTATTAAAATCAGCAGCCTTGCCACAAGGTTCGGTATTGCTGGAAGTCTGGTTCAAGGTAGATGTGGTTGCACCGAAGGCATTGAACCTGCCATCAAGCTTGCCACAACAGTTGATTCGCGTATTGCTGAGTGAAAAAGGTCAGGATTTATCTGAAAAGATTGCACCAGAAATTTTGAAACCTTATCTGCATCATCTAGATGGCAATAGCTGCCGTCAGGTGGTGAAAGCGCGCCGTGAAGTGATTGAAGCGCGCTATACGCAAGCTTTGGATATTGCTAAATCGGCATTGCCAAACTTCAAGCAGCAGGCAAAAGAAGTCTACGGTAATAAATGGCAATATGAAATTGACCGTTTGAGCTATTTGAAACAGTTCAATCCAAGTATCCGTGAAGATGAAATTGCACGCTTGCAGAAATTCCAGAAAGAAGGCTTGAACTTGCTGGATGGTTTATCGGTAACACCAGAAGCAATTCAGGTGATGGTGGTAGTTAAACCATAACTGTAACTTACTTCCTCAAATAAAAAAGCACCTACGGGTGCTTTTTTATGGCCTGATCTTAAATAGGAGCGAGCCACAACTCATCTAGCTTAAAATTCAACTCATGCTAAAATAAAAAAATTATAAAGTATTAAAAGAATAACAATGACTCAATCTTTAATCACCCTCGGTTCTACAACTTCACACGGCGGTATCGTCTCCGAATGTGATCCTTCTTTTATCATTAATGGTATAGCGGTGCATTTGCACGGTATGAAACATTATTGTCCGAAATGCAAAACAGTGGTATCTGCCATTGCAGCAGTACAGTCTACTATTGTGAAAGGACGTGGAGTGGTGATTGCAGGAGACAAAACGAATTGCGGAGCAGTCTTTTTAGGTAATCAGTTTCTGGTGGTTTCAAAAAAATAATCACAAACCAAGCAACCGGTTTTGTCCAGTTATTCAAAGCCCTTGAATTGACTTGCAAGTCAGTGAATCATGCATTTATGGATGTCATCTACGCCAATTTTTCCTTAAGCTAATATCCTGTTAATTAGATCAATGAAACAAGAGCAGGGATATATGGCAGATGAATTATTCAGGAAAAATGCGATTCATTTTACCCATGCCAATGGCATTCCTTCGGCCACGTATCAAAAATTTTTTAATTGTTTCAAAGCAGATTTTGATTTAAAGGCCATCCCGATCATTGGTCTGGATCAAAAATATCCAGTGACCAAGTCCTGGGATTATCTGGTTGCACAAGTTATTGCCGATATTAAACAGCAATTTCCAGATCAGCAGGTGATTGGATTAGGTCACTCATTTGGTTCTTTGCTCACTTTAATGGCGGCATATAAACGCCCCGATTTATTTTCACAACTGATAATCATGGATCCGCCTTTTGTGATCGGGCCTAAATCTGCCATTTTCGAAGGCCTGCAAAAACTGAAGTTAAAAGCGGTCGATAACATTACTCCAGCGGGCATGACTTTGAAACGCAAAGATCATTGGAGTAGTCGGGAGGAAGCCTATCAGTCTTTGCGTAATAACCGCTTGTTTGAAAAATTTGATGCTGAGTGTTTTGATGATTTTTTTAGCAGTGGGATCAAGGATGACATAGCACGGGGCGGAGTTACTTTAACTATTCCTAAATCTACAGAAGCAGAAATTTTCAGAACTGTGCCGGCCTGGTGGTGGCGTACACCACGTAAAGCACCTCAAGTTCCGGTACATCTAATCACCGCACAACAGAGTCATTTTTATAAACAGGGCTTGCCGCAAGGGATGAAAAAGGTCTATGGAATTGAATTTAGCGTGGTTGAAGGCAGACATATGTTTCCTTTAGAACAACCGGAAAGCACAGCCCAATGGGTGAAAAAGATTATTTCAGCACAGCAAGGTATTTAATGCACAGTGAAGAATTCATAGGTGGATTCTTCACCAGCAATAACATTATAAATTATCGGATTTTTGATTCATCTAGATGGCGTGAACCTTCTAAAATCATACGAATCATGATCATGGTTTGTTCGGCAATTTCCTTGCGTTCAGTCGCAGAGATATCTATCACTGTTGCACCCATGTTAAATACCAGTTGGGTAATGGCTTTTGCAGCAATGTCCGGGTGAGAAAGTCTGCTGTTATTGAGTCGTTCTAAGCGAATGAGGTCGTCCTGCAATTCTTGCTGAAAATAATTTAACTGACGTTGTACTGCTGATTTATAAGATGCAGAGCCGGTATAGGCTTCACGCAGCAATAAGCTTAAATTTCCCTCATCTGCATCTAATTGTTCAATAAAAATTTCAACTGAACTGCGAATAATGCTGTTTTGCTTAGAGGCCTTTAAGCGTGCCTGATGCAAAATTTGACGTAATACAATCCCCGCACGATCAATCAATTCAATCGCGAGTTCATCTATATCTTTGAAATGTCGATAAAAACTATTGGGAGCAATACCTGCCTCGCGGGCAACTTCACGCAGGCTTAAGGAAGATATACTTTTTTGTGGGCCGATTAAGTTCAATGCAGCCTGAAACAGCTCTTCTTTGGTAATTGTTGCTTTTCGACCCACAGTGCGGACGATCACCGGTTCATGAACAAAATTCTGTTTATCAACAGGGGCATCAACATTTTTTTTGATAGAAGACTGGTTCATATTTTTCAATGGATTAGAAACACAAAAACATTATAACGGTTGCATTGCAACTTGGGAAATGAATAGAAACAATACAAATATATATACAAATATATATACATGTGTATAATAATTAAAATTCAATCGCGTGGTACTGACTATGCATGTTGTAGAAAAAATGAAAACATCTCCCTTAAGTTCTCTTGCTGATACTGTTATTGATCAGCATGCAGGCAATTTCTGGTTGCAAAAATTCAATTCGCTTTGGTCAATCAATCAAGCCTTAGGCAAAATTGTGCAAAAAGAAAATTCTGCACAAAATATGATGAGTTTGACCATTCAGGTGAACCGTCATTTTAAAATGGGACAAGCAGGGCAACATCATCCAATCTTTGTAGAAGTGAACGGTGTACGTTATGAACGTAGCTATAGCTTGACTCAGCTTGATGCTCAACATGTATTGTTAAGCGTTAAAAAAGTAGATCAAGGTAAAGTCAGTTCCTGGTTGGTGGAACACGCTCAAGTTGGCGACATTCTTGAATTTGGGCAGCCTTATGGCGATATGCTGTTACCTAAGCAGGCCCAAGCGATGGTATTGCTTGCTGCCGGCAGTGGCATTACTCCAATGTTAAGTTTACTCAAAGCACTCTCCAAAACAGATCGCATGACTCAGGCACCCATCCGGTTGTTGTATTGGGTACGAGAATATGCCGATGTGGCCTTTAAAGCGCGTTTCGAGAAACTAGCTGAACAGTATCCGAATTTCTCATTTCAGGTTTTTTATACCCAGGAAGAAAATGCTGGTGAACGCTTAAACCAAAAGCATTTAGCTTTGCTGGAAAATATTGAAAATAGTGTAGTTTACGCTTGCGGTCCATCCGGATTTGTAGCACAAGCAGAGCAGCTGTTTGCCCATGCGCAGAGTTTCAAAAGTGAAGCTTTTAGTATGTCTCCAGTTGAAAATTCTGATATCGGTTTTGTGAATATCACTTTACGTAAGTCTAATAAAGTCGTTGCTATTCCTAAAGGGCAGTCCATTTTAACCAGTCTTGAACAGCAAAATATCAAACCGACTCATGGTTGCCGTATGGGCATCTGTAATAAATGTGTCTGTAATAAAGTTGAAGGTTCAACCAAGAATTTGGTGAACGGTGGTCAGAATTCAGAACCTGGTAATTTATTAAAAATCTGTGTCAATTCAGCACAGTCTGACCTTGTCATTGATTTATAAGTGAGACAAATATCATGAATATGCCTGTTAAAATAGAATATTTTAAAAATCCTAAAAATGGTGAGCTCACACAATCTCAATTGGATGATTTGGCTCGTGAGCTGGATGCCATCAAACAAGAAGTACTGGATGATATTGGCGAAAAAGACGCAAAATACATCCGCCGTGTTTATTCAACCATCCGTTATGCTTCAATAGCTGGACGTGCCTGCTTATTTGCTGGCTGGTTCCCGCCGGCTTGGGTTTTAGGTACCGGTTTACTTGGTTTTGCCAAAATCATGGAAAACATGGAACTTGGCCATAATGTTATGCATGGTCAATATGACTGGATGAATGATCCTAAATTCCATGGTCCAAGTTATGAGTGGGACATCGTGGGTACTGCAGATAACTGGCGTCAAACTCATAATTATAAGCATCATACCTATACCAATATTAAAGGTATGGACGATGATATTGGTTATGGTTTACTTCGTCTGTTCCCGGAACAACGCTGGAAGCCAGGTTATCTTCTACAACCGATTTATGCGATTCCATTTTGCCTGTTATTCCAGTGGGGCGTAGCCATTCAAAATCTGGAAATAGGTAAAGTATGGAAAGGCCGTAAATCTAAGGAACAGGCTAAAAAAGAATGGCAACCGATGCAGAAGAAAATTGGCAAACAATTGTTTAAAGATTATGTTTTCTTCCCATTGATTGCTGGTCCAGCAGCTTTACCTGTATTTACTGGTAACCTGGTAGCGAACGGTATCCGTAACATCTGGACATTCAGTATTATTTTCTGTGGTCACTTTACTAAAGATGTTGAAGTATTCCCGAAATCAGTGCTGGAAAATGAAAGTCGCGGACACTGGTATATGCGCCAGATCCGTGGTTCATCAAACCTCACTGGTTCAGAAGCATTCCATATTTTGACCGGTCACTTAAGCCACCAAATTGAGCATCATTTATACCCTGATGTTCCAGCACGCCGTTACCGTAAAATGGCGCCTAAAGTACAGGCAGTATGTGAAAAATATGGTTTAAATTACAATAATGCCAGCTTGGTTAAACAGTATGGCAGTGTCATTAAACGTATTGCTAAATTCGCATTTCCATTCAAGAAATAATCTTGTTGCAGTAAAAAGCCTCTTCTATTGAAGTGGCTTTTTACTCATGGATATGTGTCTTAAGTATTTTGATTAAGTCCATGTAGTTGCCTTTTTTTGTCTCATTCAGGACCTGCGAAATTTCCTGTTGTGTCCAGCTTTGACGGCTCGCCTAATAAGAAAATGAGGACAATAAGACAAATGGTTTTCTCCAAAACAAATATATATATATGCCTTTGACCAGTTTTGGAGGATTAGATAAGTTCATTATGCGAATATCGCAATATGATTTTTTTTAATAATATAAATTTTATTTTTATAAAGCATTATTTTAATTTTACTTTTATTAAAATATTCTTATTAATTGAATAGTCTGAAAACAAACCGGAACAGAGTGTTTAGCTTTTAAATAGCAATTTTTTGTATCTTTTTGGGCAATATGGGAATCGTTTCATTACCACCGACCATATAAGCATAATTAGCCATCGCCAACATTTCTTGATCTTCATGACTATTTCCATAAGCATAAATCACGTCATAATCATCTAAATGATAGTTTTCTAAAATTCGTAGCTTTTTCTGTTCCGAACTGCAATCTGGAGTGGTGTATTGTCCGGTATAGACATTATCGATTATTTCAGTTCGGGTACAAATCAAATCTATATCTAATAAATCACAGATAGGTTTGAGATAAATATCTACCGAAGCTGATACCAGAACGACATCATCACCTAAGGCTTGATGCTGTTTGAGTTGTTTCAGCAAGCTCGGATTTAATTGAGAAATTAAATTAGTCGCATATTCCTGGGCAATGTGCTGTAACTCCAAAACGTCTGTATGACTAAACATGGCACGAAACAATTTGGAACGCATCGCATGCGCAGGATAGATATTCAGGTAATAAGCCTGAATCCAAGGCAGGATTTTAATGCCTTGTTTGACAATATGGCGTTTGGATAAAGCGTAAAAGATAAACCCTGTGAAACTGTCTTTGGTGCACAGGGTTCCATCAAAGTCAAAAAGAGCTAAATTTTTATTCTTTTGGCTCGTTGCATACATGATTGGTATCTTCCATTGACGCGAGTTGCAAACCAATTGGTATTATAATCGCGGCTTAACTTAGGACCAGAAATAACCACTTCAGGCATGATAGCATATATGGGTTCTTTACCTGTTTTCTCTTGGTAAAGCTTTGCTACAGCACGATAAGTTGCTGTATCTTCAAAGTCTTTTTCTTTTTCTTTTTTTAAGTCTGCACGAATTTGGCGTGGAGTCACTAAAATATTATTGCTGGCAAACACGCTAATCAGTTCGCGTTCAGACTGACTCGCTGCAGAACGGATTGAACCATCTTTACTGTATAACAATAGGTCACCATCAAGGTCCAGTTCTGCTACCGTTAAATCATTCAGCATGCTTTGAAAAGCCGCATTGCGACTGGAATACATGCCGGAGTTATAATCTGCAAAACGATAAATCGCTTTATTGTAATCGGCAGGGTACATCATTAAACGGTGAATACCATAATACAAACCGCCATATTGACTGTATAAGTCGGTACGTAATTCGGCAATATTGCCGCCTTGACGTTTATGTTCTTTAGCATAGCCAATATGAACCTGCATTGAACCTAAAGTGGTAATCGGATTTAATTTTTCACCAATGTCTTGTCCAACCAGTTTGGCTGCGCCTGTGAGTGCGCTGACATGATAATGTTTAGACATATAAGCAAAAATTTCACGATATAACTCATCCAATTCACGTTCAGTTTTTACCCGGCGCATTTGGCTTAAATAGTTGTCTTCAGGACTCGGCTGATTTTTTAAGACTTGCTGGAAATAGCCTGCAACGGTTCCGCCAATAGAATCACCTAATTTATCTTTAAATTTTTCATCCATACGATCTTGTACTTCTTTAACCGCTTTTTCACCTAAGCCTGGAACTTGGGGATCAGCAACGAAGTTAGATTCCTGGTCGACGACAGCCACAATACTGCAAATATTTTCTTTGGTCTGGGGAATACCAAGCTGATCGGTAATATCGAAAATATCTTTGGCCCATGAGCTTCGATCATGTACACGTGGCGGAACAAGACGCTTGATTTGATCTTCTTCTAAAGTGGGTTCATGATTTTTTGACCACCAGGAGTTATCTCCACAAGCCACTAAGCTAAGTGACAAAGCAAGAATACTCAAAGATTTAATACGAGATGAAATAAAAAGATTTTTTTTCATAATAATGAAAACATATTCCAAAAGGATGAGCCCATACAGCAGATGCAGTATACTATGTCAGTCGAAAAAGTGATGAATTTATATGTATATTGGTCCATATCAACTGTCAAATAATTTAATTGTTGCTCCCATGGCAGGTGTTACGGATCGTCCCTTCCGGACGCTATGTAAATATTTTGGTGCAGGGCATGCGGTCAGTGAAATGATGACTTCAGACCAGACCTTACGCATGAGCAAGAAAAGTCTGTACCGGGCCAATTTTGATGGCGAACTGGCCCCAATATCCGCGCAGATTGCCGGTTCAGAACCCAGTGAGCTGGCAGAAGCGGCGCGTTATCAGGTGGCGAATGGTGCGCAAATTGTTGATATCAATATGGGTTGCCCTGCCAAAAAAGTCTGTAATAAATTAGCGGGTTCTGCATTATTAAAAGATGAAGATCTGGTTGCGCGTATTTTAGATACCGTCGTGGCTGCTGTGGATGTACCGGTGACTTTAAAAACCCGATTGGGTTATTTAAATGGCCATGAAAATATCCTGCGGGTGGCAAAACGTGCGGAAGAAGCGGGGATCGCCGCATTAGCGTTGCATGGTCGTACCCGTGAAGATATGTACTTGAATACCGCACGTTATAGTTTGATTAAAGAAGTCAAACAAATGTTGAATATTCCCGTGATCGCCAATGGGGATATCGATAGTCCGGAAAAAGCCAAATATGTGCTCGATTATACCGGAGCTGATGCAGTGATGATCGGACGCGCTGCACAAGGTCGTCCCTGGATTTTTCGTGAAATTTCCCATTATTTAGCTACAGGTAAGCAGTTAGTGGCACCGGATATTCAAGAAGTGAAAGATGTCTTGTTAGGACATTTATCTGAACTTTATGACTTCTATGGTGAATATTCAGGTTGTCGCATTTCACGTAAACATATTGCCTGGTATACCAAAGGCTTACGTTCAAGCAATGAATTCCGCCAAAATATGTATAAAGTTGAAAGCACAGCTGAACAATTTAAAGTGGTTGAAGACTATTTCAATCAGTTACTTGCCCAAGGCCAGATTATGAGTGATGTGCAGGTGGAACAGGTGAACTTGCTCGAAACCAAATAGCCTTTTATTCGTTTGTTATTTTCGTTATTTCAAATAACTCACTGCTCTTTATTTCAAAGCCATTTAATTAAAAAAGAGCAGTGTTGTTTTCTTTATCAAGACTATTTTGCGTAATTTATATAACAATACTCAAAGAATTACATGCGACAACATCTCATCACTTAATCGTGACAGTTATCGAACATAGCTCACTGACATTTGCTCTATGCTAATTTTGATCAGCTGAATAAGCCGACTTTTAAAATATTTTATTCAACTTATAAAGCTTATTTATCTATAGATCATAGAAATAACATAAGGAGAAAGAAAATGGTGGATAACAAGCGGCCAGTTCCAGATATTAATCCAGCCACAACAGAGCTGTCTCCGGAACGGAGTGATGCATTAAAGAGTGAATCATTAAGATCTAGTCCACATACAGATGATAGTGCGCGTCCTGAGCTGAATTCACCAGCGACTGACAGCCATCGTGTACCAGATATGAATGAAGCAGGTGATCATCTGGCTGCGACCAGTGCCGGTACTTTAGGCGGTGCTGCTATAGGGGCTACTTTAGGTATGGTCGGTGGTCCTCCAGGTGCAGTGGTGGGCGGTCTTGTCGGTGGCATTGTTGGCGGAATAGCGGGTAATGACATTGCAGATAAAGCTGATCCCGATGAGGAAGATGCTTACTGGCGCGAACAGCATCGTGAAAGACCTTATTTTCATGAAACTCGAAATACCTATAACGATTTAGACTATGACCGCGATTACCGGGGTGCTTATCAGGTCGGATATGGCAATCGATCTCAATACGATCGTAATACCGAGTTTGAACATGTAGAGCCGGAATTACGAAGCAAATGGGAAAGTACCAAGGATCAGTCTCGCCTTAGCTGGGAAGAAGCCAAATATGCAGCTAAAGATGCTTGGCATCGTGCTACACGTTAAGCTGTTCCCTATAAAAAACCTCTCCGATGAGAGGTTTTTTATAGATTTATTTCAGAAGATTAGGCTTGGCTAATTTCCAGAACCAGCTGGTTAATTAAATCTGCAGCTTCCATTTCCCGGATCTGGGCAACATTTGTGCCTGCCCAAAAAGCCCCAAAACCATGGTCGCCCTGTGAAGATGCTGCGGCATACAACTGTTTACCCAGGTCATAACAATAAGGATAAGTAGCGACCTGAGGTCGTTCAGGACGATCAATCTGGGTATGCCAATGGTTAATTAAACCGCGGGCAGGGCGCCCGGAAATGCTGGCAGTAATTTGAGTGATGGGTTTGCTAAACAGGGCTTGCCGATAGGCTGTATTAGCATTGGAACTTTTGCACTGTACAAAAGCAGTTCCTAATTGCACAGCTTCCGCTCCCAACTCGATTAATAGCTGGGCTTGCCGGCCATTCATAATCCCGCCAGCAGCTACCACAGGTTTGCTACAGTATTGTTTTAATAATTGCACCAGATCGGAAGTTTTGACTGCGCTATCAAAGGTATCATTAAAAATACCGCGATGTCCGCCGGCTTCAATGCCTTGCGCAATAATAACATCAATCCCAGCCGCTTCAATTTCCAGAGCTTCAGCCAGATTGGTTGCTGAAACCATGGTAATAATGCCAGCCGCTTTTAAAGCTTGAATCTGCTGAGCATGCGGAATGCCGAAGTGGAAACTTACGGCTTTAGGCTTGGTTTCTAAAACCAGGTTTAAATAGTCGTCATTATCTAAAAAACTGGGATAAATACATTTTAATTCGGTTGGCGGAGTAGCATGATACTTTTTAAATTGAGGGGTTAAATATTCAATCCACTGATCTGCGACATTTTTGTCGAGTGCTGTGCTTTGATGGCAAAAGAAATTGACCTGAAATGGCTTATGAGTAAGGGCCTGCGTTTCTAAAATCTGCTGACGTGCTGCTTCAACTGAACTTGCACCCAGACCCAATGAACCTAAACCACCTTGATTGGACACCTCAGCCGCCAATTGAGGCGTAGAAACACCTGCCATCGGTGCAAGGAAAATAGGATGTTTAATCTCAAGTTGTTCTAATAAAGTCATATTCAGTTCCTCCTCATTTATATCACTTTGCCCAAGCCCTCTAAATTAAGCAAATAATATTCGTTATTTTTTTATGAAATAAAAAAGCTTTTTAAACTTAAAAATCAATGGAAAAGAAATGATAAATAACACGTCAAACCATGTCGCATAAAAGACCACTGCACATACTGGCTGAGTTAAAAATTTTATAATACCTATTCATTTTTCTGGCGCTGTTTACCCATGTCTGATCGTATCCGTGAAAAACTGCAAATTTTAGCCGATGCTGCCAAATATGATGTGTCGTGTTCGTCCAGTGGCAGTAACCGAAAAAACAAAGATAAAGGTTTGGGTAATACGGGTTCCGGAATTTGTCACAGCTATACCGAAGATGGGCGCTGTGTATCTTTGCTTAAAATTCTATTTTCCAATGTCTGTATTTACGACTGTGCTTACTGTGTATCGCGGCGCTCCAATGACGTGAAACGGGCAGCTTTTACCGTGCAGGAAGTTGTCGACTTAACCATGAATTTTTATCGCCGTAATTATATTGAAGGCCTGTTTTTAAGTTCGGGAATATTCAAGTCGGCAGATTACACCATGGAGCGAATGCTGCAGGTGGTGAAAAAATTACGTCTGGAAGAAAATTTTAATGGCTATATTCATTTAAAAACCATTCCCGGAGCATCTCAGGAAATTATTACCGAAGCGGGTCTGTATGTGGACCGGATGAGTATTAATCTTGAGATGCCGACTGAAGCGGGCTTGCAGAAATTCGCTCCCGAGAAAACCCATGCCGAAGTGCAGAAAGATTTGGGTATTGTGCGTGACCGTTTAATTCAGTTTAAAGATGAACGCAAACTGATTCGTTCCGTTCCCAAGTTTGTACCAGCAGGGCAAACCACACAAATGGTCGTGGGCGCACATAGTGAAACCGATCAGGATATTATTTTAATGGCAGATCGTCATTACAAGGAATTTAAACTGAAACGGGTGTATTACTCGGGTTATATCCCGATTAATGAGCAGGAAAAAGCTTTGCCGGCGATTGGTTCGGCACCACCATTATTAAGAGAAAACCGGCTCTATCAA
>Ga0308170_10003565_pt1 | contig 12675 bp, 9 predicted proteins | sample PhyBR2_2_FD_202136 | JGI IMG/M metagenome (GOLD analysis project Ga0308170, IMG submission 202136) | Phyllosphere microbial communities from UC Gill Tract Community Farm, Albany, California, United States - DLSLSB.R2 | ecosystem: Host-associated > Plants > Phyllosphere > Unclassified | place... | reverse complement strand
CGAACTGGTTAGGTAGGGGTCCCGATCAGGAAGGTACACCTGCTCAATCCAGGATTGAGCAGTCGCACATAGAGAATAGAGCACTGGCCCTCTCCCCCCTGCAGCCTTCCCAAGTCAAGCTGCCTAGTCCAGGTCCCAGGTTCTGCTACTGGTTCGCTCAAGTTGCTAAGCAGGACTCTCGAGCACGCTCTACTGGCCGAGGCGAGCGAGCCTAGGTCTACAGAAAGCGTCAAGCCGAACTAGGGGGGGGTGTCACTCACCCCGATGGCCCAGCTCGCGCCCGAGCCTCCCACCGCTTTGGCGCTGATCCCAGGCTTCGTCTCGCTCTCTAGCTCTCCTGTGCATGCTCTCGAAGCTCTCGTCCCAGCTGCTCAGCCACTCGACAAGTCGCTGCCGAGCTTTCGACCGAGCGACCGGGACCAACCTCTCGACGACGCTCTCGGAACGCGAAGACGAGGGGACAGCCAAGTTGCAGGTGAGACTAGGACACAGGGAAAGCAAGCTACAAGAGGTACACAGTCCAGGCGCACGGTGCTCGAACGGGCTGGCCCTGCAGGCGGTCGTACGTGATGCCCGTCATGGTCTCGCGACGAGGACCGAGCGACCGAGACGGCGAGCGAGAGTGGCCGTGCTGTACGTGATGTGCACGGGCGCGGGGGATGCGGCGACGACGCGGAAGAGGGTCGAGCGGTGCTGAAGCGAGGGAGCGTCTGTTGGATCGAGAGGAGGGTGGACGTCAGCTCGGGCTTGCTCGCGTCGAGCCTCGCGGTGCGGCCAGTGCCGGCGAAGTGCGGCATGTGCTCGAGGGAGGGAATGAAGAGAACGTACCTGAACAAGGCGGCGACCGTCTGCGGCTCGAGACGTGCGGCGTGCCGGCCGAGGTGAGCGAGGTCGGATCGGCGGCGACTCGCGGGCGTGCTTGCCAAGCGGTCGATCGGCAGTTGGTGAGCGTTAGGCGAGGTACGAGCTGCGAGCACGTTCGAAAAGCTGGTCGAGGAGCACGAGGCGCTGCAGGAGTACGAGGCTCGGCGAGGGCGCGGGTGGAGAGGGCGGGGTCGCGAGGGGGCGCGTTGGCGATTCAGCGGTCGGGTCGAGCGATGGCGTGCTGCGAGGCTAGCTGAGCGTCAGCATTGAGCTCGGGCTCGCTCAAACAAGCCAGGCTCGTGACCTGGAGGAACAGGTGGGTCGAGGAGGGGGAGGAGGGGGAGGAGAAAGGGGCAAACTACCTTGTGGGCGCTCGAGCGGCAGCTACTTGTGCTCTTGAGCCCCGCATAGCAGCTCGAGTGCTTTGCTGCACTGAGCACATCGGCTGATTGACGGCGAGGGCCTGGCGAGGGGGCGACGTCGGACCGGGGTGATGAGGACGAGGCCGGGCGGCCAAGGCGTGGGGCGTGGCAGGGCTGGCTGAAGTGCACCCTGACGATGCGCGAGAAGAGCAGCAGGGGCTCGACTGGCTCAGCAAGAGAGCGAGCGGGCTGACGGGGAGGCCGAGGGGCGAGGAGGACGAACGAGCGGGCGACGTCGACGACGAGCCTTACGCTGCTCTCTTTCAAGCTCGCACGAGTTGCCAGCACGCTCGAGAGCGAGCACAAGACTCGAACGTCCAAACAGAGCGTGCGAACATGACTCGGAGTTGCACAGGAGCGTGCGAGGTGACAAGAGGGGCGATCTAGAGTGGGTATCGAGCCCGGCTAGCTGAGGGCGTCTATCAATATGCGGCGACGAGAAGGAGAATACGACAGGGAGAGTGGGTGTCTAGGCGTTGCGCAGGTAGTCGACTCCCTGCTTGAGGTTCTCGAGCGTGAGGCTGCGGACGAGCGCACGAAGAGACGGGTCAGCTACTCGCTCGGCCCAGGACGCTCGAGAGGAGAGAGAGAACAGAGAACGCACAAGACGATGATGGTGTTGGGCGAGAGCCGGATCCACGCCGGCGTCCACCCCTTGAAGAAGCCCTTGGCGCCCTCCTGCTTGAACAGAGCCGAGACGACGCTGCCGATCGACGCGTTGCCGGACGAGTTCATGATCTGCGACGAATTAGCCGATGGAACGAGGGAGGGAGGGGAGGTGTGCGAGGGTGCAGCGGGATGGCGGTGGTGGGGGTGAGGGGAGGGAACGAGGACATCGTCAGCTGCGCTCGGGTCGCAGAAGGCGCGCAGGACGGGACGCACCCTAGTCTTGATGACGTCGAAAGGAGCGCAGATGGTCGTCGCGACGGTACCCTGCGAGCGTGCCGAGGATCAGCGCGAGCAGTAGAGGAGCGAGGGTGGGGAAGGAGCCGCACCGCCATGAAGGACGAGGCAAAGTACAGGCCAAGCCCCTCGCGGAAGAAGCCCGTCGACATAAGCATGCCCTTGAACGTGTCGTAGCTGCGAGGCGTGCGCGAGTCAGGCCGACGTCGTGAGGAAAGAGCGGGAGGAAGAGAGAGGGGGACGCACGTCGCAAGCTGAGAGGCGTTCATGAGCATGGCGCGTGCGCAGTTGGGGCCGACGCCGCGGAACAGCGCTGCGGCGCCCTCTTCTCGCACGATGCGGAACACGCCGTCGAAGCTGCGCACGGGCGAGAGAGACGGTCAGCCCGACGTCGGCGAGGCGAGGCGACACGCTCTCGCAGCATGGGCTCCAGCCCTTTGTCGACCGAGGACGAGTAAAGAGACGCACCAGTGCTTGTAGCCGAGGCGTTGCTCGACGGGCTTGGCGGCGTCGGCCGTCATGCGCACGAGGATCACGTCGGCCGGGTTGCCGGCGAGCCCGCCGAGCCCACCTGCTGCGCTCGCAGCCAGACCGAGCTCCCACGCCGGCAGAGTCGCGCCCGGAGCATGCCGAGCGGCGAGGCGCTTCTTGAGCTCGTCGTACACGCCGAAGCGGGTCAACGAGTAGGTCATCTGGCGCATGATGGACGCCGAGAGACCTGCGTAGGCGCCTCGCCGCAGGCCTGGCGGACGTGAAGAGTATGGCGAGGAGGTTGGCGTGCAGGAGGGCGGGTGCGAAGAAGAGCGGTGCGGCGGGAGAGCGAATTGTCGAGGGCGAGGTGAGGGAACGGGCGTGCGAGGGGAGCGGGAGGGGAGGGGCGCAGCGTCAGCTTTCCGTCTGTGCAACAAGGGGGTTGGGTAGGGCGCGAGCTCGGTGATGAAGATGGACGCACCGTCGGCCTTGACGCTGTCCACCAGAGTACCGATGAAGCCCTTGCCCTTGCTCGTCTGCATGCGGCTGCGAGCGAGTGGGAGTGCGGCGGCGGTCAGTAGGGCAGCTCGGTGGGGCTCCAAGCACCGGGCATAGCGGTCGAGAGCTCGGGACTCACACCTTGGCCAGGTCGAGCGGGTCTGTGGGTCGTGCACCGAGTTGAGGAGGAGGAGGAGGGGAGGGGCGTCAGCTTACCCGCGCCAGCTAGAAAGCCCGCGCCGTATGGAAGAAGAGGCTCGAAAGGAACGCACGAGTGCACACAGCCGCCCAGCTCGCAGCAGCACCTGTTGCGGAGAGAGTCGGCCAGAGCGGACGAGAGGGAGAGGTCAGCTCGGCGGCGGCGAGGCAGGACAAGGAGGGGGAGTGGACGCACCTCCGAGCCAGAACGGGTACACCTTGGGCTTGCTCACGACCTTGTTCTCTGCGTCGTGGAGCGAGGGCGCGCCAGCCGAGGTTGTCCGAGTCGAAGCCATCGCGGCGGACGCGGGGCGAGGTCACACGGGCGAGGGCGGGGGCCTGGTGGACGTGGCGAGCGGTGCAGAGCGCTGTCGAGCTCGGCGTGGACGCGTCTGGGCTGCGGCGGGGACAGCGGGAGCGACGGAGCACGAGCGAGGCGGAGCGTCCCTGCGCAACCGAGCCGAGAGCTTCGGCCCGCCGCTCCCCTCGCTCCCTGCGCTCGGCTAGCACGCCCACACGCTGTTTGATCGCCTAGTAGAGCTCGAGAGCGAGACGCGGGACCAGCCGGCGGTGACCTCGAGAGCGACTCTTCTCGCCCAACTCGGCTCGTCCGGAGGAGGTCCGCTCGCCGTCGCACAGGGGCGCACAGAACTGCGTTGCGCGTTAACGAGGCAAGCGAGACTACTCTACACAAGATGGTCGACGACGTCGACCCTTTTTGCCCCCGGACCAGGACCGTCGAGAGCCGGAACAAGCTGCGCGCGAGCACGAAAGCCAGAGTCAGGCTCGTCAACGACGCAGGAAAGGCGAGAGAGTGGGACGCACCAAGCGAACCCTTGCAGAGACACGAGAACCGTCTCTCTCTTGACCGTCCTCGCTCACCTCGTCGAGCGCGAACCCTCGCCGCCTCGACCGAGCACGAGCCTCGCCTTCTTCGACGACCGAGCATGCCCTGCACGCTCGGGCGAGCTGTCAGAGGCGGACTCGATCCCCGTGCCCGTGTCGACGACGTCGCAGACGCGTTTGCGCAGGGCGAGCGCGGGCGGCTTGGCGAATAAGGAGGAGCGGCTCGAGGCCTCGAGCTCGCCCGCAGGCGGCAGTGCGCAGCGCGGGCCGGCGCCATCGGCGTGCGGAGATGCTGCGAGTGGGTCGTCGATGACGCCGACGCCATCGTAGGGGGGCAGGGGGAGCGACGCCATGCCGTCGGCGCCCGAGCGGTCCGGGTCCGTGAGAGACGACGACGAGCGCGGCGCGACGACGTCTCGAGCCGAAACGGTAGCGACGACGCGTCCATCGAGGAGCTCGTCGAGCAACGTGCGGTCGCGGTCCTCCTGCATGTCCGGGTCGAGCGACGACGGCGTGCAAGGCCCGACCGAGCGCGGCACAGCCTGCGGCTCGACGGCGAGCAGGCCCGGCACGTGCGAGGGGACAAGGTCGATGGCGCCGTCGACCGACATGCGCGTCGCCGAGAAGCGCGAGAGGCGCAAAGTCGAGTGCTGCGGCGGTGGCGAGCGAAGGGAGGCGACGAGCGCGGCGACGAGCGTCTCGTAGTCGGCCGGCTCCTCGGGCGGCGCCGACTGCGGAGGGAGCGGCGACTCGTCGAGCGACGAGGAGGCGACCGGGCCGTGCTTCTCGACGCCGCCGACCCTCGCCGGCAAGGACAGCGAGCGGCCGTGCGCGTCCCGCCCGCTCAGCGGGAGCATCTGGGCGGTGCCGCTCCCGCCGCGCCCGCCTTCGTCGCGCTCGGGATGCTCGGGCACCGGTCTCGAGCTGATCGACGCCTGGACCGTCGCGGCGATGCCACTCGTGCCGCGCGAGACGCCCTTGACCACGTCTCGCCCGACGGCGACGGTGCTGCATCGGCGGCGCGAGACGCTCGACCGCCTGCTCGCCGACACGGGCGGGCCGAAGTACTCGTCGATCGGGTTCTCGGGCGGCGTCGGGTTGTCGAACCACGAGAGGAGCGGCGCGCTCGTGCTGTCGGCGGACGTGTGGGGCGAACACTCGAGCGCGCGGGCCGGCGCCTCGTGCGGGCGCTGCGACAGGGTCGCAGGCGTGTGGGCGGAGGAAGCCGAGGCCGAGGACCGTGCGAGGTGGAGGAGCTCGCTCGCCGAGGGAGGAAGGCGAGAGCCGGAGGAGGCTCGGTGGACGGCGTCGTCGGGCGGAGGGGGACCCTCGGGCGGGTAGCCGAAGCGCGTGCGGTAGGTCGCGGCGAGCCCTTGCTGCTGCCGCGTCGAGCGCACGAGGCCGCCCGAGGGTGGAGGCGACGGCGGCGACTGCGGCTCGCTCACGTGGGCGAGGAGGAGAGCGGTCGGCGCCGAAGCGCACGAGGTGCCGAGCGAGCCCGTCGCGCGCCCGACGGATGCATGGCTCTGCTCCTGAGCGACGCCGTTACCCTCGCCGCCGACGAAGTAGGCGCCGGGCTGTGCCGAGGAGGGCGCGCTCGGACCGGGCATGCCGAGGCCCTTCTCGAGGTACTGGAGGAGGCGCTCGAGCTCCTCGCCGCGGATGCGCAGCTCCTCGCGCAGGTCCTGGCTGAGGCCGCTCGACGCGTCGGGCATCTTGCACAGGGCTGCGCGCTCGCGCGCGGCGACGACGAGGAGCCTCGTGCGCTCCTGGTTGACCGGCCGGAACAGGAACGAGCGGATGTTGTCCTCGAAGAGCGGGTACAGGCGGTCGCACAGGTCGAGGTCTTGCGCGAGCTCGGCGGCGTCCGAAAGGGGGACCCTGCGAGCGAGAGCGAGCTCGACGTCAGCGAGGGGACGGGCAGGTTTGAGCCGGCGAGGCACGGGACGCACCAGACGCCCTTGAGGTGCAGTGCGCCTCGGCGGAAGATGATGCGCTCGCTGTCGCCCTGCGCACGACCAAGCGAAAGCTCAGAGGGTCAGCGTGAAGGACCGAGCGGAGGGGGCGACGGCGAGATGGTGGGGACGCACGAAGCAGGACTTGAGCACCGTGTCGCGCTTGCCGCGCGTCATGCCCGGCACCATGTTGACGATCTTGGTGGCGTTGACCCAGTCGTTGTCTGCGAAGAGGCGAAGGAGGCGGCGTCAGGCTCGAGTCGGGCGGGAAGGGGGCAAGGAGAGAGAGAATGGACGCACCGGCTCGCCTCGCGACGACGTGACCCTCGACGAGCACCTGCATGGCGACGGTGCGCTCGTCCTCCCACAGCGTGCACGAGACGATCGGGTCGCAGCCGTCCATGTCGCGGGGAGCGCGCTTGGCGAGCTTGATGCGCGAAAGCGGGCGCGGCGCCGCCTTGACCTTGTCCTTCTTGCGGCCCGACGCCTTCTTGCCGGCCTTGGGCGACGACACGGCGTGAGCGCTCGGCGCAACCGGCTCGAACGACGCCTTGGTGGCGAACGAGGCGTTCCTGCCCGGCGGCGAGACGGGCAACGGCCCGTCGCGCTCGAGGTTCGCTCCCTGCTCGGTGCAGGGTTTGCGGTGCGGCGGTCGCGACGGGGCCGAGTGCATCGTAGTCGACAGCGGGGGGAGGACGGGCGGGCGCAGGATCGTCGGCGCGACGAACGTAGGCGGTGCGCCGGCTGGGCGCACGAGGCCGCTCGGCAGGGCGTGCTGCTGGCGCACCATGGCGACGCTCTTGGGCCGACCGCCGGCGGGCCCGAAGGCGTGAGACGCTCCGTACGAGCCGCGCGCTCGACCGCCCTCGGGAGCGGCGAAGGGCGCCGACAGGGCGTGCGAGCGCGGCGTCGCGAGGAGCGCGGCGAGAGGCCCGTCCGCCGAGCGCATGTGCTGCTGGCGGTAGGCGACGGCGCGGCCCGAGGCGTCGCTTTGCATGTAGGTGCCGCTGTTGCGCTGGACGGCGAGGCCGGACGTGGTGGGCGGGAGGTCGAGGACCGAGGGGAAGGGGAGGCGGGTGCGGGGACGAGGCGGAGGGGGGAGCGCCGTCGCCGGCGGGCGCGAGCTCGGCGATGGGGCCCAAGGGGCAGCGGCACGACCTGCTGCGCTGCCCTGCGCGGGCCCCGAGTGCTGCGCCGAGTGCGAGAGAGGCGGTCGGGCTGTCGTCGAGCGAGGACCTGCGACGCCGACGCCGGGCTCGCCCTGGGTGCGGACGCGTCGCTCGTGCGCGAGCGCGACGCCCGACAGGAGGTCGAGGAGCGATGACATGTGCCCCGCCGATGGCCGTGGTGCTGATCCGAGGTGGACGAGAGGTCGAGGTCGACGACGAGGAGGAGGACGAGGGGACGACGAAGGAGAGGGTGGGGGACCGTCGAGGCGCGAGCTGATCGATGCGCTGTTGCTGAGGCGCGTCAGCTTGGCAAGTCCGCCCGGTAGGGAGGGACAGCAGCGAGAGAGGACGCACTCGGTCGTGAGCGAGCAAGGCCAAGCTGCCGCCGTCGCTCCTCCTGCTCCGGCTAGGTCGGACAAAGGATGGACGAGAGGAGGAGAAAGAAGGCAAACGCGCTGCTGCGGACCCCACAGGACGGACGCACGAGCTCTCCTCGGACCGAGCCTCGACGAACAGGAGTCTCCGGCCGCGCTCTGGCCGTCTCCGCGCCGCGGACCGGCCTCGCCATCGCTGCAGGTCGGTGTAGATAAGTCATCAGCCGTGCACGAGTGGCAGCGACTCGGCGAGAGAGTCCAGAGAGCGCACCTGATGACTCCTCCTCGCCCGTACTCCTCCTCGCTCCTCCCACCGCTCTACTGCCGGCGAGCGGCAACGTCAATCTTTGCAGCCGGACTTGGCTCGTCGAGCCCGCTAGCCGCAAGCGTCGATCACTCGCAGCCGGCCCTGACGAAACGGAGGCAGAGCGGCGTGAGCGCCGTGCGAGGTGCGTGCGCTCGAACCCCTCGCCGGCGAGCAGGTTCGCGGTCAGTCTCGAGCGCGCTTTGCTCGCGGGACCGTTCTCGATGAGCGACGCTCGCCCGAGACGATAGGCTGGCGCACAAAGCGCTCGGCGCTGCCGACGTTCGGCGGCGACACGGCCGAGAGGAGGCGGAGAGGGTGAAGCGAGGAGCGCCATCTCACCAGAAGCGAGCCTCTCGCTCGTCGAGAGAGACAGAGCTGCTACTATCTTGCTCGTTCCAGGATGCAGACGAAGCTCAATCGCCCGAGAGCCATGCTCCACCGCGCTTGACATCTGCAGAAGGACGAGCGCGAGGGAAGGCATCAGCGTCTCGACCTGCGCACGCGCCCGCTTCGTCGCAACCTGAGAGAGAAAAAAGGACGCACACTTGTCCAACAAGATCCCAGTGTCGCGCAGCACGAAGCGACAGATGACGTGCGCGAAGAACTCGCTCGACTTGCGCAGGTGCCGCTCGAGGCGATGTCGGTCGGCCGCCGGCAGCAGCGTGTACGCCGAGTCGGGAGGGAGGTCGCTCGCGGTGGGGAAGACGAGGCCGAGGTGACGGTCTGCGTACGAGGAGAGAGAAGGATGAGCGAGGACGGGCGAGGAAGAGAGCCGGGCGACGTACCGAGCGACTGTGCCTGCCGAAACACCTTGGCGATGGCGTCGACGTACGTCGCCTGCGAGTCGAGGCTGCGCGTAGAGTGGGAGGTGAGCATCAGCGAGCTGCGCGCTTGTGCGAGGACGAGAACGTGAGCACACCTGACGCCGTTTGCGACGACCCGGTTCAAGCTCATCGACAGCTTCGAGCTCCACGCCGAGAAGCTGGCCTGCGCGCGCTCAAGAGAGGATGGATTAGCGGAGGAGCATACGTACAGTGTAGTGAGCGAGGAGAGCTGGGCGCACCGTGCTGCCCTTGCGCCCCTGCTTCGAGTCCTTCTCCCTCACCGGCGGCGCTCCTCCTGCGATGCCGCCGCCCGTCACGCCGATGACGCCGACGCCCAGCTTCTTGGCCAGCGTGCTCTGGATGCCCTCGGCGAGGCCCTCGAAGCTCTCGAGCTCTTTGGCGAACCGCGCCGCCTCCTCGCGCGCTGCGGCCGCCGCGCTCGAGCTGCCGACCGGCACGAGAAGCATGCCGCGGCCGGCTCGGTCGAGCGCGTCCAGGCCCGACGAGAGGAGGTCGAGCATGCGGACCTTGGTCTCGATCGCGACGAGCTTGGTGCCGGCCGAGGTGGTCCACACGTGCGCCGGGACGAACAGGCGCTCGCTCAGGTACCCGCCGCCGCCGCCTGCGCCGCCGTCGGACGCAGGGATGGTCGCGGCGACGAGCCGCATGAGGTGGAAGGGGCGGCGGGCCGAGGGGAGCGCGAGGGTCGCTTCCCTCGAGCTGGGCGCGCCCGGTTGCGGCGGCGAGGGCAAGCCCTTCGAAAGGTACACGCCGGCGCCGGCGCCGAATCCGCCGCCGCCGAGGTGCGGCGAAGGGTGCGAGTACCCGCTCGAGAGCGACGGCGGGAAAGTCGACGACGCCGGTGTGTCGCTCGGCGAGCCCGGGGCGCCGCTTGCTCGACCCGACAGGCGCGACGCCGTGCTCGCGACCGACGACGACGAGTTGCTCCTGCCGAGAGGCCCGCCGTGGGGCGCTCCGAGCTGACCGGGCGCGGTGAGCGACGTCGGCGTCGGGGCGGACGCTTTGCGGGCGAGCGTGCCTGCCGGCGCCGTCGACGACGACGAGAGCGAGGCCGACGGCGCGTGCGAAGCCGAAGCCGTGCGCACCGTCGGGGCCGGGCCGAGCCCCGTCGCGAGGAGCGGCGGCAGGGGAGGTCGAGAGGGCCCGCCGTCGAACGAGGGCAGCTTTGGGCGCTTGCTGCCCGGCTGGCTCAGCGCGCGCAGCCGTCCCGGGAGGGACGACGCCGACGACACGCTCTTGAGAGCGGGGCGAGGAGCGTGCGAGTCGGCGAGCGTAGGCGGGGGGAAGGCGAAAGAGCGGTCGGCCTCGGAGGACGGCGCTCGGACGGCGACCTCGGGCGCGCGCATCGTCGCCTCGTCGCTCGGGACAGGCGACCGCGCGCTGCGGCGCTGCGAGATGGTGCCCTCGGCCGTCGACTCGTTGACGAGGGCCGAGCGCGACAGCTGCTCGTCCGGCGGCGGCAGGGGAGCGCCGCTTGCGAGGCTGACCGTGCGCACGGGCCTCGGGCGCAGCTCGATCGGCGCCGCCTCTGCCGCGCCGAGCAGGCCGAGCGAGCTACCTCGCCGCATGGGCGTCGCCGAACCCGTCGCCGAGCTGCTCGACGCGGCGCGCACCATGCCCGGTGCCGACGCCGACCCGGGGACGCCGATGCGGAGCGTGTCGCCGCTGAGCGCGCTCGCCGACGACCCTCGACGCATGTCCAGGCTCGCGAGCGCAGGATGGCGCGCCGGACCAGAGCCGGGCTCGAGCATGAACGGCTGGGTCGACCAGCTCGAGGCGGGCTCGACCGTCGTGCTGATGCCGTCGGACGACGCGCGCGAGTCGGTCGGGCTGACTGGGTCGGCGCGATCGACGAGAGGTATGGGCGCGGGCAGGGTCGGCGTCGCGGCGCTCGAAGGGGTGCGAGACCTCGCCGTGGCGATCGCCGTCGAGTCGCTCGCCATGCTCAGCGGCCGGTCTGCGTCGCCGTCCGGTGCGAGGTAGCGCACTCGGTCGCCATCGTCGCGTGCGAGCGCGACGGGCAAGCTCGACAACGAGGGGACGGCGCGCTCGGTCGGCGAGGGGAGGAGCATGGCGGCGCCGATGCCAGCTGCTGCGCCGTGCGGGTCGCGCTCGACGGGCGACGCCGGCGCGACGATGCGCAGCGAGACGTCGCTGCGGTCGCGAGCGTGCACGCTGCGATACCGCTCGGCACCGCCCAGGTCGTCGAGGCGGAGGTTGGCGAGGGAAGGAGCGGCCGAAGATGAGGACGAGGTTGGGCGGGCGGGGTCGGCGAGGGCGGGCGCGGCGAGGCCGTCGGCGGTCGAGCGGAGCGACGTGGAGGGTAGGGATGGCGTGTGGGCGAGGTCGAGGGGGATCGGCGGGACGTAGCCGGGAGCCGAGTGGCCCAGCTGGGCGAGCATGCGGATGCGGTCCTCGTACGTGTCGTGCTGCACAACAGCAGGGTCAGCTCGCGCTCCGATCGAGAGGGAGACGACGAAGAGAACGGGACGCACAATGACCCTCAGACGCCGCGCCTCGTCGACCTTTGCGCGCTCCTTGCGCTCGTACCGGGCCCTCCTGCGCACCCACTCGTCGTGCGTCTCGCCGTCGCGCACGCCGCCCGTGCTCAGCTTGCGCTCCATGTCCCTCGAGCCCTCCTCGACGCGCGCCATGACCTCCTTGAGGAGGCGCACGCTCTGTGTGTACGCCGTGACGGCGGCGGCGAAGTTGTTGGCGCTGTCGAGCAGGACGGCCGACTGGGCGCGCTGGAGGGCGATGGTGAGGACCGACTTGGACGATGCGGGGCCGTTGGCGAGGGAGGAGGACGAGGCGAGATGAGGAGGGGCGGCCGAGGCGGGCGAGCCGAACGAGAGGGAGGGGGAGGGAGCGACCGAGTCGGCGCCATCGCTCGCTCGGGAAGAGCGTCGTCGTCGGGTGGTCGAGCCTGTGGACAGGCAAGCGTCAGCAAGCGGCGCTTGGGCGCAAAGGCGGGCTGGAGACAGAGGGAGAGAGGGCGCACCGTCTTCTGCGGTGGTCGCTGCCCTGAGAGCCCGCTCGCGCTCCTTGCGAGCCCTGCGCTCGTTGCGGGTCTCGTCGCGCTCGACGCCGTGTTGGTCGACGACGATGCGCTTGGTGACCGTGTTGCTGCCCTGCCTGCGCATGGGCTCGGGGCGGGCGTGGGCGGCGGCGTGGTCGAAGTGGTGGGCGGGGGGGACAGGGTGCGCCGAGGGATCGATCTGATGGCGCGCGTCGTGGTGGAACAAGGTCGGGGACGATTCTGCGCGGGTGCGGTGTGCGGCGAAGCTGTAGTTGTCCGAGGTCGACGAGGCGGACGAGGTCGGGACGAGGGCGGGCGAGGTCGAGTGCGAGGGGAGGCGGCGCTCGTCCGGGTGGGGCCTGGGCGCGACATGACCGAGTGCGGTGTAGGTGAGGCTGCTCGTGCTCGCCCCTGGCGGTGGTGGTCGCGCAGGAGCGGGGCCGGGAGGGGCGCGTGTGGGACCGCTCGACGACGACGCCGCCGACGACGAGGCGTGCGCCTGGGCCGTGTGCGCGTACGGGTGCAGCGCGTGGCTCATGGCCGGTGGGGCTCTCGGCTGGCCCGCCCGGTCGTCGCGCGGGGTGGTGGTCGAGGGTCGGGGTCGAGGTGGTCCAAGGAGGCGGTGAATGGACGCGCAGCTCGTGCGGGCGGGGTTGGCGAGGGCGGGATGGGTGCGCAGAGGGCGGCTAGTGCATGGCGCGGTGCCCGAGAGTGCGTCTGGACTCGCAGCTTGTGTCGCCCGGGAGAGCGGCCGGCTCCTCGTCGCGACGACGAGGCCAGGGCCGCCTTGCCCCTGGCTCCCGC
>Ga0308170_10003562_pt1 | contig 12682 bp, 8 predicted proteins | sample PhyBR2_2_FD_202136 | JGI IMG/M metagenome (GOLD analysis project Ga0308170, IMG submission 202136) | Phyllosphere microbial communities from UC Gill Tract Community Farm, Albany, California, United States - DLSLSB.R2 | ecosystem: Host-associated > Plants > Phyllosphere > Unclassified | place... | reverse complement strand
CGAAACTGGCCGCCGAGCATGGAATCTCCGTCAAGCAGGGCCCGGACGGCCGGCGCAGCGGCGGCTTCAAGACCCTGATCAACAGCGGTCCGGACGGCGGCCAGGAGGTCTACCACCTGCACCTGCACGTGTATGGCGGTCCGCGTCCGTGGCGCGGGCTTGGGACTTGATGCGGGAACTTGACTAAAACTTCCGGCTGGAAAGAAACCATGCCGGGTAATCATCGCTTATACTGCGCGTACGCTTCATGCGAATTCGGGCGCGCGCCCGCAAGGAGAAAACAATGGGTTCGTTTAGTATTTGGCACTGGCTGATCGTGCTGGTGGTGGTGGTCCTGGTGTTTGGTACCGGCAAGCTGAAGAACGCGGGTTCCGACCTCGGCAAGGCCGTGAAGGGCTTCAAGGACGGCGTGAAGGGCAGCGAAGACGAGCGCCAGGCAAATGTGCCGCCGTCGCCGGCCCAGCAGGTGGCCGACAAGTCGACCAACACGATCGACGTCGAAACGCGCGAAAAGAACCGCTCGTAATTCCTTTCCATGATCGATCTCGGGCTTTCCAAACTCGCCGTCATCGGCGTGGTCGCGCTGATCGTGATCGGCCCCGAGCGCCTGCCCAAGGTGGCGCGCATGGCCGGCACGCTGTACGGCCGCGCCCAGCGCTACCTGCACGAGGTGAAGTCGGAAGTCTCGCGCGAGATCGAAATGGAAGAGCTGCGCAACCTGCACAAGGAAGTGCAGGAAACCGCGCACAGCTTCAAGACCGAGGTCGAGAGTTTCGGCGCCGAGGTCGAGAACACGGTCTCGTCCCATCTCGGCGAGGTCGAATCCGCCTGGCGCGGCGATACCGCATCGTCCTCGAGCTCCTATGTCACGCCGGACGACATCGAGCGCAAGGCGCGCGAATTCCGCCGCAAGAAGCTGGTCAAGACCTCCAGCGTTCCCGCCTGGTACAAGAACCGCCACGGCGGCCGCCAGCACGTGCTGTCGGGCGCGGCGCGCGTGCGCAAGTTCCGCCCCGGAACCAAGTCCAACACTTCCTTTTTCTAGATGACTGACGAAGCTGCAGGCGAAACCTTTATTTCGCACCTGGTCGAACTGCGCGACCGCCTGGTCCGGGCCGTCATCGGGGTCGCCCTCGTCTGCATCGCCCTGCTGCTGTGGCCGGGGCCGGACCGCATCTACGATTTCCTGGCCGCGCCGATGCTGGCCTCGCTGCCGCCCGGCGCCAAGATGATCGCCACCGGCGTCAGCTCACCCTTCCTGGTGCCGATGAAGGTGACCCTGGTGCTGGCGCTGATCATTTCGCTGCCCTGGGTGTTCTACCAGGCCTGGGCCTTCATCGCGCCCGGGCTCTACACCCACGAAAAGCGGCTGGTGCTGCCGCTGGTGATCTCATCCTCGCTGCTGTTCATCGCCGGCGTCGCGTTCTGCTATTTCCTGGTGTTCGGACGGGTATTCCACTTCATCGCCAACTTCGCCCCGAGCTCGATCGCCGTCATGCCGGACATCGAGAACTACCTCGATTTCGTGATCTCGATGTGCCTGGCCTTCGGCGCCACCTTCGAGGTGCCGGTGGTGGTCGTGATCCTGGTAAGGATGGGCATCATCAGCGTCGAGAAGCTGAAGTCGATACGTCCCTACGTGATCGTCGGCGCCTTCGTGATCGCCGCCGTGGTCACGCCGCCGGACGCGGTCAGCCAGCTGGCCCTCGCCGTTCCGATGTGCCTGCTGTTCGAACTCGGCCTGCTGCTGGCGCCGGTGTTCGTGCGCGTCACGCGTGCGCCGGAAGAGCACGCCTGAGTCCTTGTTACCTTAAAAGTTTTGTAACAGCCTCTCGGCGGCAGAAAAATGCCCGCTAGAATGCTTGCAGATGAGTTTTGCCATAACGACAAGCACAAGGAGACCTTGCATGGATTCAAACCGTCGCAAGCTGCTGACTGCCAGCGCATCCGCCGCCGTGGGTGGCCTGCTGGCCGGCACCCAGCATCCCGCCCTCGCACAGACCCCTCCCGCTCCCGTGGTCGCCGTGCCGCCGCTGGCCGGCAAGATCGGCATGCGCCTCGCCACCTGCACCCTCGCGCCGGACGGACCGCCGACCGTGGTCGCGGTCCTCGACAACGACAGGATGATCGATCTGCAGGCCGAAGCCCGGCGGCAAAAGCGAGCGCTCGCTTTCGACGCCGGCTCGATGCTGGCGCTGATCAAGAGCGGCAATGCCGGCCTCGAACAGGTGCGCGCGGTGGTCGACAATGCGCTCGGCCGGCCGGCTTCGCTGCTGCCGGTCGAGAAGGCGCGCTTCATGTCGCCGATTCCGCGGCCCGACCGCAACATCTACTGCGTCGGCTGGAATTACCTCGATCACTTTGAGGAAGGCAAGCAGGCCCGCTTCGACAAGTCGACCGACAAGCTGCCCGAGCATCCGGTGTTCTTCACCAAGGGCACGCACACGATGAACGGGCCCTTCGATGCTATCCCGCACGACCCGGCGTATTCGAATACCACCGACTGGGAAGCGGAGCTGGCCGTCATCATCGGCCGGACCGGCCGCAACATCCCCGAAGAGCGGGCCATGGATTACGTGTTCGGCTATGCGCCCTACAACGACACCACGGTGCGCGAGGCGCAGCAGAAGCTGCACGGCGGCCAGTGGTTCAAGGGCAAGAGCCTGGACGGCCATGGGCCGATGGGACCCTGGATCGTCACCGCGGCCGGCGTCAGGCTCGACGACCTGCGCGTGATCTGCCGGGTGAACGGCGTCGAGAAACAGAACGCCAGCTACAAGCAGATGTATTTCAAGATTCCGCGCATCATCGCCGAGCTGTCGCGCGGCCTGACGCTGGAGGCGGGCGACATCATCGCCACCGGCACGCCCTCGGGCGTCGGCTTTGCGCGCAAACCACCCGAGTTCCTGAAGCATGGCGACGTGATCGAGACCGAGATCACCGGCGTCGGCCTGATGCGGAACATGATCCGCGCCGAGACCTGAACCTCGGGCCTCAGGCCCGCCGCGCCGGCCGCGCTGCGCACATGACGGCGAGCGCATCGGCGGACGCCGATGGCGCCGCCGCCTCGCGCACCATCGGCGCCCGCGTGCCGGCCTCGGCGTCCGCCATGCTGTCGATCGTCAAGGTACCGAAGCCGGCGACGGCGAGTGCGGCGACGAAGATGGCTTCCATGTGCTTGTGGATGTTCATGATGTTCCCCTTCAATGGCTGGTTTTGGAAAGTGCGGAGCGATTGTTCGTCCCACGATCTCCATTCAGCACAAGGCGTGCCAGCCCCTGAAACAGGATAAATGCCCACGCAGGCGCCGATGGGGGCCTTGTAGAGCCGGGCCGGGAACAACAGCTTGCGCGCGGTGTCGGTTCCGGGCCAACACTGCGCGCATGCCTCGGACGGCGGACAAAAAAAGACCCCGCCGGGGAGGGCGGGGCCTGATCCATGCGCCGTGGCTTACTGCATCAGCTGGCCGATGATCCTCACCGGCGCATTGCCATAGCCGAGGAACTGGTCGTGGAACTCCTTCAGGTTGAAGCGCTCGCCCAGCTGCTGCTTGCGGCGCTCGCGCAGTTCCATGATGTCGCTGTAGCCGCTGAAGTAGCTGGTCAGCTGCACCGAGGACAACTGCACGCGGCGCCACTTCTCGGCCGCTTCCTGCGGGGTCTGGAAGGCCTGGCGCACCAGCAGGTCCATGGCCTGGTCGCGCGTCATGCCCAGCACGTGCACGCCGTAGTCGAGGATGGTGTTCGACACGCTGCGCAGGTTCCACTTGCACCACATCAGCCACAGTTCCGGCGCATTGTTGCCGTAGCCGGATTCGAGCATCATGCGCTCGCCGTACACGGCCCAGCCTTCGACCATCGCGCCGTTGCCGAACAGGGCCTTGACCAGCGAGGGCGAACGGTTGGCGTTCATCAGCTGGGTGTAGTGGCCGGGGATCGCCTCGTGGATGTTCAGGATCTGCAGCATCCAGTTGTTGTACTCGCGCAGGCTGCTCTCGGCCTGTTCCGGCGTGAGGCCGTCCAGCGGCGTGACGTTGTAATAGGTCTTGTCCTTCGGCCGGTACGGTCCCGGCGCGTCGATGCTGGCGCCGGCCACGCCGCGCTGGTACAGCGGAGTCTCGCGCACCACCAGCGGTTTGCTCGGGTCGATCGAGACCAGGTTGTTCTTGATGACGTAGTCCTGCAGCTGCGGGATCTGGCGCCGGATCTCGGGCAGGAAGTCGGCGGCGGCGACGTGCTGCAGCGAGAGCTTGTCGATCACCATGCCGATCTTCCTGAAGCGGTCGTCCGGTTTGGCGGCGCTGCCCATGGTCTTGTCCCACAGCTGGTCGGCCAGGCCGTCCATGCGGGTCAGCAGTTCCTCGCGCGCGGCCAGGGCCTTGCGGTAGGTCTGCTCGGCCGTGCTGGCGGACTCGATCTCGAAGGCGAACTTCTGCTCGTACAGCTCCTTGCCGAGCCGGAACGAGCGGGCGTGCCGCATCTGTTCCTGCGACTTGTCGAGGTCGCTCAGAAAATCGACCCAGGCCAGCACCGCGCTGCCGGCGTTCGCCACGCGCTGCGCGAAGATGGCCTTTTCCTGCGGCGTCAGCTGGACCGAATCCTGGGCCGCCTTGCCGAGGTCGGCCAGCACCACCAGCGTGCCCGGTGCCTGCGAGATCGCCAGCTGGGTGTGTTCGCGGGTCGGGTTCACGATCGATGCCTGCGCCGCCTGGTAGTAGGCCGGCACGTCGGCCAGGCGCTTGAGGATGGTGCGCAGGCGCTGCGGCTTGGCGGCGTACTCGGTGTTCATGATCAGGTCGAGCGGCTGGGCCACGTTGTACTGGGCCGGGTTCCACTCGAAGTCGCGCAGCACGGTCAGCTTCCAGCGGTCGTACTGCAGCTTGTTGATCAGCACTGCAAGATCGGTACGCTGGTTGGGCGAGAGCTTGTCGGCATTCAGCTTGCGGAACTTCTCGAGCCACTCGTCGATGAAGGCCAGTTGCCTGGCGCGGGTCGGGGCGTCGGGAATGGTCAGCCTGGCGGCGGCGTCGAACTTGCCGACGTAGATGCCGCCTTCCGGATCGATGCGCCACAGTGCGGTCAGGAACTGCATCGACTGCGAGTCCATGTAGCGGTCGTTGCGGTTCTGCGGGGTCGCCGCGGGGACCGGCGCCGCCACCGCGGCGGCCGGGGCGGCTGCGGCCGCGACCTTGCCTTTGCCCTTGGCGGATTTGCTGTCGGCCCTGGACGAGGACTTGCCGGAGGCTTTGGCTTTCGACGACGGCTTGGCCTTGGCGCTGCTGGTGTGCTTCGGCTTGGCCGCCTTGCTGGTGCGCGCGCCGGCCGGCGCCAGCACGAAGCTGGTAAGCAGGACAGCAAGAGCAAGTTTCGGCGCGAGTTTCGTTTTCATCATCGTGATCTGTCTGCCTGATTAAAAAAATGGCGGGCGCCAGATTAGCACCATTCCCGGCCTTTGCGGAAACTTGAAACAAAACGTCACGTAAGCGGCCCCGCCGGGCGCCCGCCCGCCAGGCCGGCCTGCAGCATGGCCAGCATGTCGCTGGGTGACATGCGCGCCGCGACGTCGCTGCCTTCCAGCAGGCTGTCGGCCAGGTCGCGCTTGTGGCGGTGCAGGTCGACGATGCCTTCCTCGATCGTGTGCCGCGCCACCAGGCGGTAGATCGTTACCGGCCGCTGCTGGCCCATGCGGTGGGCGCGGTCCGAGGCCTGGTCTTCGACCGCCGGGTTCCACCACGGGTCCATGTGGATCACGTAGTCGGCGGCGGTGAGGTTGATGCCGACCCCGCCGGCCTTCAGCGAGATCAGGAACAGGTCGCCGTCGCCGGCCTGGAAGGCGTCCACGCGGCGTTTGCGTTCCTGCATGGGCGTGGCCCCGTCCAGGTACTGGTAGCGGATGCCGCGCTCGTCCAGGTGGCGGCGCAGCAGGGTCAGGTGGTCGACGAACTGGCTGAACACCAGGGCCTTGTGGCGGTTCTCCAGCAATTCGTCCACCAGGCGCACAAAGGTGTCCAGCTTGCTGCTGCGGATGCCGCTGTCGGGCGCCACCAGGACCGGATTGCAGACGGCGCGGCGCAGCTTCATCATCTCGGCCAGGATCTGGATCTGTTTTTGCGCCTGCGGTGCCTGCAGCGAGGCGATGCGTTCCAGGGCGTCGCGGCGCAGCGATTCGTAGAGCGCCATCTCTTCCTGGCTCAGCTCCACCGGCAGCACGATCTCGGTGCGCGGCGGCAGCTCGGACAGCACCTGGGCTTTGGTCCGTCGCAGGATGAAGGGTTGCGTGAGGCGGCGCAGGCGGGTGCGCGCGGCCAGCTCGGCGCGCTTGTCGCTTGCCTTTTCGATCGGACCGGCGAAGCGCAAATTGAACTGGTCGCTGGTGCCGAGCAGGCCGGGGTTGATGAACCTGAACAGGTTCCACAACTCGCCCAGGTGGTTTTCCAGCGGCGTGCCGGTGGCGGCCATCCGGAAATCGCCGCGCAGCGACATCACCGCCTGCGAGCGCCGCGTGTGCGCGTTCTTGATCGCCTGCGCCTCGTCCAGCACGATGGTGTGCCAGCGCATGTCCTTGAACAGCTCCGCTTCCAGCTGCAGCAGGCCGTAGCTGACGACGATCACGTCGAAGGGCCCGGCTTCCTTCAGCATCGCCTCGCGCTTGCCGGCACCGAACAGCTTCATGTTCAAGGTCGGCGCGAAGCGCTCCGCCTCGGCCATCCAGTTGGTGGCCACCGAGGTCGGCGCCACCACCAGGGTCGGGCCGCCGGGCGCGCGCGACAGGATCAGGGCCAGCGCCTGCAGGGTTTTACCAAGGCCCATGTCGTCGGCCAGGCAGGCGCCCACGCCCCAGTGGGCCAGGCGGGACAGCCATTCGAAGCCCTCGACCTGGTAGTCGCGCAGCTCGGCCTGCAAGGTGGTCGGCAATTGCGGGCGGAAGTCGGCATTCGCCGCCATGTGCTGCAGGTGCTTGCGCCAGGCGCTGTCGGCGTCGACTTCGCCGGCTTCCAGTGCCATCTCTTCCAGCGCGAAGCTGGCCAGCGGGTGGAAGCGCAATGCTTCGTCGTCCGCGTCGGTATAGGCCGACAGGTCGGTCAGTCTGCGGTGCAGCTCGTCGGTGAGGGCCAGGAACTGGTTGTCGCCCAGGGCCACGAAGCGGTCTTCGCGCAGGCGGCCGAGCAGCTCGCGCAGGCCCATCACCTTGTTCTCGTCGATCTTCACCTCGCCGTTGGCGGCGAACCAGTCCTTGTCGCGCCGGATGTTCAGGCGCACCGACTTCGACGATACCTTCTTCGTGATGCGGAAGGACTCTCCTTCCGGCCAGGCGACCACCACCCGCGATGGGTCGAGCTCCTGCAGTTCGGTGATCAGTTCCAGGCAGTGGAAGGGCTGGCCCAGCAGCCATTCGCCATGTTCGTGCTCGGCGTTTTCCAGCGCCTTGCAATCGGCCAGCAGCTGGCGCTCGGCTTCGCGCTCGGCGTTCAGGTCGCGCCGCGCCTCGACGCGCACCCCGGCCACGTCCGCGATGATGCTCTCGGCACCGTCGCCGGGTTCCAGGAACGGACCGGCGTCCGGCAGCGGGCGCACCAGCACGCGCACGCGCAGCCCCTGCTGGTAGGGCAGCAGGTGAATATGCAGGCGCATGTCGGCGTCCACCTGTTCGATGTCGGCCGGGCTGCCGCCGATGTCGGACTGCACCGTCACGATCGAGGAGATCGCGCTGATCGCCTGCAGCACGCGCTTCTCGGCTTCCAAAGGCACTTCCAGGCCCTCGCCGACGATGGCGCCGATGCGCTTGTGCTCTTCCTTGATGCGGACGATGCGCAGGCGGGTCGGCGTCTCCTTCGTCACCACGACCTCGCCCTGCTGCTCGCGCATCGGCGGATTCAGGGAGATCGTGACCTTGCCGCCGCCGGCGCGCACCATCAGCTGGGGCTCGCCCGGCAGCAGTTCGATGCGGGTGCCGGGCGAATCCATCCAGAACAGCAGCGGGTGGCCGGCCAGCAGCGCCACCGCCTTGTCGAGGTCGAATTCGTAGCGCATGCCGGTGCCGCTGTAGTAGCGGTAGGCGCCGATGGTGCTTGCCACCTGCACGTCCTGGGCTGTCAGGAACTCGAGCTCCGCCGCATCCTCGGCCAGGCGTTTCAGCGCCAGCGGCCGCCCGCGGGTCCAGCCGCCCTGCACGTCGCGCTTCTGCTCGCGCGGCTCCAGCGCGCGCACGCCCAGGTGCTCGTCCCAGCCCACCAGCCAGGCCAGGCGCGACTCCTTCACCACCTCGACATTGACGGCCGGCTGCAGGTTGATCAGGGCGTTGAGCTGGCGCTCCCAGGGCTGCTCGCGTTCGAACCACAGCGCCATGTCGGTGAAGCGGTGGCGCTGGCGCAGGGCGATCGCGCGCTTGTCGATGCCCACCATGCCGAGCTGGCCCAGCACCGAGCCGATCTGCGCGGCGATGAAGTCGAAGCCGGCCGCTTCAGCCGTTTCCATCTGCTGCTCGAGAAATACCTTGCGCTCGGCCAGCTGCGGCATGCCGAGCCACCAGTGCAGCAGGGCGCGGAACATCACCGGCTGCAGCGAGGTCTCCCAGTTGCGCGAGGGGAGGACCTCGGCGTCGACGGTGCCGCCGCGGATCTGGCGCAGCATCGACAGCTGCTGGTAGACGGCGGTGTCGTGGCTCTGCACGGCGCGGGTGGCCGATTCCAGGTAGGTATCGAGCGCCTTGGCGTGCTTCGGGTCGCTGCTCTTCAAGAGGGCGGCGATGTAGAGGTGGCCGCCGATGCCTTCGAAGACGGCTTTTCTCTTGCCGGTCTCCTTGCGCAGGGCTTTCAAGGCCTTGTCGAAGCCGGCCAGGGCTTCATCGAGATCGCCGCGCAGCAGCTGGATGACGCTGCGGTAGTACAGGGTCGCGGATTCGTCCAGGTCGTGCAGCAAGTCGCCGGCGGCGTCCAGGCGGCCGCACAGGATCAGGTGCTCGGCCAGGGCGGTGCGCAGGGCCATCGAGGCGCCGCCCTGGGCCACGTGTTCCTCGGCATAGGCGCGTATCGGCGGCGCGCTGCCCGGCTCGCGCTGGACGTGGCTGACCAGCACCGCCAGCACCTCGTCGCGCACCGCGCCGTTGATGCGCTCGATGAGCTCCGGCTCGAAGGGGCGGGCGCAGATGTCGACCAGCGGATGCAGGTAGGCCGCCTCGTGGCAGCGCAGGCAGGCCGCCAGCAGCGGCGCAATGGTCTTCGGTCCTTCGCCGGCGAGCAGGGCCATGCGCAGCAGGGCCACGCCCTGGCGGTAGCTGCGCAGCATGGGCGTGCCCTGCCAGTCCACGCGCAACGGGGTCACGGCCTGGCAGACCTCGCGCAACTCGTTCAGGCGGCGCCCGCGCAGGGCCCAGGCCATCGCCGGCCAGGCCAGGTCCGGCGTGATCACGTAGCCGCGCGAGGGCAGCTCGCCGATCAGGCCGTCCGCGCGCAGCGCTTCCAGATCATCGGCGAGGTCGTCCTCGACCGCGCTTTCTGCCAGCGGCAGCAAATGCTCGTGGATGCGCCGCCGGCCCATCGGCTCGCCGGCCAGGGCCAGCAGCGCCAGGATCAGCTTGCGCTTCTCGCTGCAGGCGTCGAGGATCGCGCCGAGAACCTCTACACTCATGCAGTCAGGTTCTCGATCTCGATGTCAGGCAGGCCGGCAGGGACGGGAATGCCGAAGACGCGCAGGTAAAAATACAATTCCGCTTCCAGCGTGCGCACGATGCTGTCCGCCTTGCGGAAGCCATGGCCTTCGCCTTCCAGGGTCAGGTAGGCGACCGCCACGCCGCGTGCGCGCAGGGCCTCGACCATCACCTCGGATTGCGGCGGCGGCACCACCTTGTCGTCCAGGCCCTGGAAGAAGATCATCGGGCGGCGCAGCTTGTCCGTGTGGTTGATCGGCGAGCGTTCCGCATACACGGCGTCGGCACGGTCTTTCGGTGCGATCAGGTATTCGTTGTAGTGCGACTCGAACTTGTGCGAGTCGGCGTCCAGGCCCTTCAGGTCGGACACGCCGTAATAGCTGGCGCCGGCCTTGAACACGTCGTGGAAGGCGAGGGCGCACAGGGTGGTCAGGCCGCCGGCGCTGCCGCCGCGGATCAGCAGGCGCTCGCGGTCGACCAGTCCCTGGTCCGCCAGGTAGCGCGCGCCGGCCACGCAATCCTCGACGTCGACCACGCCCCACTGTTCCTTCAGCAGGTCGCGGTAGGCGCGGCCGAAGCCGGTGCTGCCGCCGTAGTTCACGTCGAGCACGGCGATGCCGCGGCTGGTCCAGAACTGGGTCGCCAGTTTCAGGGTGCTGCTGGCCATGCCGGTCGGGCCGCCGTGGCCGATCACCATCAGCGGCGGCAGCTCGCCGGGCAGCGCTTCGAAGTCCGCATTCGTCGGCGGATAGTAGAAGGCGTGCGAGGTGCGGCCGTTCGCGCTCGGATAGCTGATCGTCTGCGGCACGGACAGATAGCCGACGTCGGGCAGTTGCACGATCGAGCGCGCCAGCACCTCACGACGGCCTGCGGCCAGGTCGATGCGCGCCACCTCGGCCGCGACGGTCGGGGCGCCGCCCAGCAGGGCGACGCTGTCGCCGCTCACGCGCAGTTCGCGGATCTCCTGGTAGGGCGTGTCGACGGGTGTCAGTTGTCCGCTGCGGGTGTCCAGGCGCGCCAGCTTGCTGACGCCGCCCTCGATATAGGCGCAGACGATCTCGTCGTCCGAACGGAAGCCGTACATCGACTGGCCGAAGACCCAGTGCGGCAGGCCGAACTCGGCCTCGCGCGGGCAGATCGGGTGCACCACGCCGTGGTCGTAGCGGTGCAGGTTCCACCAGCCGCTGCGGTCGGAAACGAAATGGAGGGTGCCGCCCGGCGACCATTCCGGCTGCACGATGGCTTCATCGATGCCGCCGGCGATCAGGCGGCCGTTGGCCAGGGTGCCGTCAGCAAGCATGTCGGCCAGCCAGAGTTCCGTCCCCTCCCAGGGCATGCGCGGGTGGTTCCAGCACAGCCAGGCGATCTGCCTGCCGTCCGGCGAGATGCGCGGGGACGAGTAAAAATCGTAGCCGTCGTCGAGCACCAGCTGCGTGCCGTCGGCGCCGAGGGCGCACAGGGTATTGACCGGATAAGTCTCGCCGGCCGAGTGGTCTTCGCGCACGCCGACCAGGCGCATGTGGGCACGGTCGAGCACGAAGTCGGCCCAGCGCAATGCGCCGCCCTCGCTGACCGGCACCGGTTCACGGCCGTCCGCCGGAGCGCCGTACCGATCGGTCGTGTAAACACGGTTGTCGGCGAAATTCGAGAACCACACGCGCTGGTCCGCCACCAGCACCGCGCCGCCGCCGTATTCGTGCACGCGGGTACGCACATTGAAGGGCGCGGGCGTGAGTTCGTCGACGCGGCCGTCGCGCCGGCGCAGCAGGGTGGTGCGGCCGCCTTCGCTGGCGAGGCCGGCCAGCCAGTAGAGGTCGGCGCCGTCGAGCAGCACGCCGGACAGCGGGGTCGAGCCGGCGGCCACGACGGCGGCGGTAATGGGAGAAGCCCAGGCGCCGCAGGGGGCAGCCTGTTTGCGGGAGGATTCGGGCATGGTCGGTCCTGGCAAAGGTAGGCGTCCATTATAAGAGAGCGTGTAACAAAATCCTCATGGCGTCGTTGCATCGTCTCGCCGTACTAGCGTACTGCCTTCGCCGATGCGTCGGTGGGCCGCATCCCTTGCCCCGAGGGTTTTGTTACACGCCCTACGTGCCTGTCACGAAGGATGCGTACGGATGGGTCAGGGAGTGCGATAATAGAAGTTTGCCCGCGCGCCGGGCGCCTTCATTCAGGTTGCCAGCCATGCCACAATTCGCCCCGCTTCAGAACGACACCTTCCTGCGTGCGCTGCTGCGCCAGCCGACCGACTACACCCCGGTATGGCTGATGCGCCAGGCGGGGCGCTACCTGCCGGAATACCGCGCCACCCGCGCGCGCGCCGGCTCCTTCCTGGGCCTGGCCAAGAATCCGGATTTCGCCACCGAAGTGACCCTGCAGCCGATCGACCGCTATCCGCTGGATGCCTCGATCCTGTTCTCGGACATCCTGACGGTGCCGGACGCGATGGGCCTGGGCCTGTACTTCGAGGACGGCGAAGGCCCGAAATTCGAACGCACCGTGCGCACCGAGGAAGACGTCGCCAGATTGCAGGTGCCGGACATGGCTTCCCTGCAATACGTGTTCGACGCCGTGACCCAGATCCGCACCGCCCTGAACGGCCGCGTGCCGCTGATCGGCTTTTCCGGCAGCCCATGGACCCTGGCCTGCTACATGGTCGAAGGCGGCGGTTCGCGCGAATTCCACACGATCAAGAAGATGCTCTACGCGCGTCCGGACCTGATGCACCGCATCCTGGACGTGACCGCGCAGGCGGTCACGCAGTACCTGAACGCCCAGATCGACGCCGGCGCCCAGGCCGTGATGATCTTCGATTCCTGGGGCGGCGCGCTGGCCGACGGCGCCTACCAGGCCTTCTCGCTGGCGTACATGCGCAAGATCCTGGCCGGCCTGCAGCGCGAGAAGGACGGCGTGCGGATTCCGGCGATCGTCTTCACCAAGGGCGGCGGCCTGTGGCTGGACGAGATGGCGGACATCGGCGCCGACGCGCTCGGCCTGGACTGGACCGTGAACCTGGGCCGCGCCCGCGCCCTGGTCGGCG
>Ga0308170_10003561_pt1 | contig 12683 bp, 8 predicted proteins | sample PhyBR2_2_FD_202136 | JGI IMG/M metagenome (GOLD analysis project Ga0308170, IMG submission 202136) | Phyllosphere microbial communities from UC Gill Tract Community Farm, Albany, California, United States - DLSLSB.R2 | ecosystem: Host-associated > Plants > Phyllosphere > Unclassified | place... | reverse complement strand
GGGCAGGCGGTGCTGGTAGACGCGCAGCACATGGTCGATCGCGTGCTCGCGGGTCTCGCGGTCGTGGATGGCGCCGTCCGGCTTGTCGGCCAGTTCGCGCCTGGCTTTTTCAAGCGCGGAGATGGCGGCCAGCACGCCCATGTGGCGCGCCTGGTCGGCGTTGCAGGGCGTGGCCTGCGGCTCTTCCGGCAGTTCCAGGTTGCGCAGCAGGGCGGGCAGGGCGATGCTGGCCAGCACCAGCGAGACCACGATCACGCTGGTGGCCAGGAAGATCGCCAGGTGGCGCGCGGGGAAGGGGCTGCCGTCCGGCATGGCCAGCGGCAGCGTGAAGATGCCGGCCATGGTCAGCGCGCCGCGCACCCCGGCCATCGAGGCCGCCAGGATCAGGCGCATGCGCGGCTTGTACTCCTGCTGGCCGAGACGGCGCTGGTTCAGGATGGTCAGCTGCAGCGAGACCCAGACCCAGGCGAAGCGCAGCAGCACCAGCCCCAGGCTGAACACCAGGGCATTGCGCGCCAGCCACCACAGGTCGAACGGGGCGCCGCCGCCCGGATGCAGGGCGCCGCGCGCGATGTCGGGCAGCTGTTCGCCCAGCAGCACGAACATCAGGCCGTTGAGCGCCGTCTGCAGCGTGTCCCAGATGACGTTGCGGCGGATGCGCGTGTTGGGCGAGGCGCCGCCGGAGAGCTCCATATAGCTCATCGTGATGCCTGCGGCGACGGCCGCCAGGATGCCCGAGGCTCCAATCGCTTCGGCCGCCAGGTAGGCGCCGAAGGGCGTGAGGATGTTGATCAGGACCGGGATGCCGTCGGCCTCGCCGAAGCGGCGCTGCACGATGCCGTGCGTGCGCGTGATGGCCCAGGTGACGGCGACGCCGGCCACGATGCCGGCCAGCGCTACCCACAGGAAGGTCAGGCTGGCGCGCGCCAGCGAGAAGTGGCCGGTGAGCGCGGCGGTGACGGCGAAGCGGAAGCACACCAGGCCGCTCGCGTCGTTGAGCAGCGACTCGCCTTCGATGATGTGCATCAGGCGCGCCGGCATCGGCACCCGCTCGGTAATGGATGAGACGGCGACCGGGTCGGTGGGCGCGACGATGGCCGCCAGCGCGAAGGCCACGGCGAGGGGCATCGCCGGCACCAGCCAGTGCAGCAGCCAGCCGGCGCCCACCACCGTGAAGATCACCAGGCCCAGCGCGAGTTCGAGGATGGTGGCCTTGTCGCGGAACAGGCCGATCTTGGGAATGCGCCAGCCGTCCACGAACAGCAGCGGCGGCAGGAACAGCAGGAAGAAGATGTCCGGGTCCATCTGCACGCCGTGCTGGAATACGCCTTCGAGCAAGGCGCCGAGCGCGATCTGGATCAGCGGCAGGGGCACGGCGAACGGGAGCATGCGGGCCAGGTAGCCGCTGGCGATCACGGCCAGCAGCATGGCCAGCACCAGTTCGACCGTTTCCATATCCGTTCTCCGTTCAAAACCCCGATGATAAGGGAATGGACGGATGAGCGAGGTTTGGTACGCGGACAGCCCTCAGGGCCGCATGCCCGCCTCCGCGGCCGCGGCCAGGATGTCCGACAGCTGGGTGGTGTTGACCGGCTTGACCAGGTAGTGATCGAAGCCGGCCGCCATCGACGTGTCGCGGTCCTGCTGGCGGCCGTAGCCGGTCATGGCGACCAGGGTGCTGCCCGCGGTCTGGGGCAGCTGGCGCAGGCGGCGCGCCAGTTCGTTGCCGTCGAAGTCGGGCAGGCCGATGTCGAGCAGGCAGACTTCCGGCGCCAGCGCCTTGGCCAGCTCGATCGCGGCGCCGGCGCCATACGCGACCTCGACCTGGTGCCCGCCCGAGCGCAGGAACAGCTGCAGGGTGTGCACGGCGTCGACGTTGTCGTCCACCAGCAGGATGCGCAGCGGGGCGTCGCCGTGGCGGGCGCCGTCCTCGGCGTTCGGCTGGGCGGCCAGCACCACGTCCTGGGTGAAGCGCGGCAGGCGCACCGTGAAGGTCGAGCCCTTGCCCAGGCCGGGACTCTCGGCGCTGACGCTCCCGCCGTGCAGCTCGACCAGGCTCTTGACCAGCGCCAGCCCCAGGCCCAGTCCGCCCTGCGAGCGGTCCGGCGTGCGCTCGGCCTGGGTGAACAGGTCGAACACCCGCTCGACCAGTCCCGGCTCCATGCCGATGCCGTCGTCATGCACGGACATCACGTAGTCCGCGCCCTGGCTGTCCAGGCGGAGGTGGATGACGCCGCCCTCCGGCGTGTACTTGTTGGCGTTGTTGAGCAGGTTGGCCACCACCTGCACCAGGCGCTTGTGGTCGCCCTTGACGTGGGCCGGGGCGGACGGCAGGTCGATCGCCACGCGGTGGCGCCGCGCCGCGATCAGCGGACGGATCTGCTCGGCCGCGTCGTCGACCACGCGTTTCAGGTCCAGCACCTGGGTCGACAGCGAGACCAGCCCGCGCGTCACGCGCGAGACGTCGAGCAGGTCGTCGACCAGGCTGGTCATGTGGTCGACCTGGCGCACGATGATCGAACAGGTCTGGGTGATCTGGCTGTTATCGGAGTGCAGGAGTTTCAGCAGGTGCGCGCCGGTGCTGATCGGCGCCAGCGGGTTGCGCAGCTCATGCGCCAGCATGGCCAGGAACTCGTCCTTGCGCTGGTCGGCGGCGCGCAGCTCGCGCTCGGCCAGCGAGCGCGCCGACTCCTTCTTCTGCAGCGAGGCGGCCATGCGGTCGAGCGCCTGGGCCAGGTTGCCGATTTCTTCGCTGCCGTAGTCGATGCCGGTGCGCGCCTCCAGGTCGCCGGCGGCGATGCGCTCGGCCGTGCCCATCAGCTTGCGCACGCGCTGCACGATCAGCACGTCGCCGACCAGCCAGGCCGCCAGCAGGGCCAGTATGGTGGTCGCGGCCAGGCCGAGCAGGGACATGATCTGGTCGTGGCGCGCGGCCTTGAGGATGGTTTCGAGCGGGATGCCGATCGTCACCGTGTAGTCGGACAGGGCTTGCCCGCCCACGCGCGCGAAGGTGTGCAGGCGCTCGACGCCGTCCTCGCCGCGCACCACCACCGCGCGCTGGCCGGCGCCCGCCATCGCGTCCAGCGTGTCCTTCGACAGCCGGGTGCCGAAGTAGCGCTCGGGGTCGGGACGGCGCGAGATGATGGTGCCGCGTGCATCGACGGTGGCGAGGATCGAGCCGGGCGGCAGGTTGATGTCGTTGATGAAGGTGTCCAGGCTCTCCAGGTCCATCGCCGCGAACACCACGGCCACCACACGGCCGCCGTGGTCGATGACCGGATAGGTGAGATTGATCGTATGCTTCTTGATCACCCGTCCGAACACGTAGTCGCCGGCAATGAAGCGGCGTTCCTGGATCGCGCGCCGGAAGTGGCTGCGGTCGCCCAGGTTGACCGGGTGCAGCAGCGGCACGGCGCTGCAGGTGACGTCGCCGTTCAGCTGGATCAGGCCGAAGTTGACGAAGCCCTCGTTGCGGTCGAGGACGTCCGACAGCAGCGAGGTGCACTTGGCGGTGTCGCCCATCAGGTCGGGCACGCTGGCCAGGTCGACCAGGATCTGGCGCGCGCCCTCGATCGACTGGGATTCGTTGGCCGCCGCCATGCCGGTCAGGCGGCGCAGGTTTTCCTCGGATTGCCGGATCGCGTGTTCGCGTTCGCGGATGCCGGACAGGATCGTCATCACCGCCAGCGGCATCAGCGCCAGCGCCACCAGCAGCATCAGCCGGCTGCGCAGGCTGTTCAGCTTGAGCCGGCCGATCGCGCGGCCAAAACCAGATCTCATCGTTGTTCTTACTTATCCGTTCTACCGCCCGTCGTTGAAACAGGCGTCACCAAATTCGATCACCCTGCGGATCCCGTCTTGCAAGGTCGCCACGTCGTCCGCGATATAGCCCAGCCGGATGAAGCCCGGCACGCCCAGCGCGTCGCCCGGCATCACCGCCACTTTCTTCTCCTCGAGCAGCGCCTCGGCGAAGCCCACCGTGTCGAGCCCCAGGGCCCGCACGTCGCCCCACAGGTAGGGACCGGAGGCCGGCGCCTGCATCGCCATCCAGGGGACTTCGGCGAAGGCCCGCAGCACCAGGTCACGCCGCTGGCGATAATCGCGCATCATCGCATGCGGCGCCCCGGTCGCGAAGGCGGCGCTCACGGCCACCTGCGACAGGTGCGGCGCGGCGGCCGTGATCGGACCCTGCAGCGTCTGCATCGCCTCGACCACCGCGGCCGGGGCCAGCGCGAAACCGGCCCGCCAGCCCATCATCGCGTAACTCTGCGAGGCCGAGAAGATCGTCACCACGCCGACCTCGCGCCAGTCGCACAGCGCGGCCAGGCTGACATGTTCGCCCTCGAAGATCAGGTGCTCGTAACTCTCGTCGACGATCACCCTTGCCCCGGTGCGCCCGGCCCAGTCGCGCAGGTGTTCCAACTCCCGGCGAGTGTACACCTTGCCGGTGGGGTTGTGCGGGTTATTGACAATGAGCATTTTCGCCTCTGGCAGGCTGTTCAGCAAGTCCGGGGTGATGTCGTCGGGCAGCTCGGCCAGGATGGGGCGCAAACCCAGCAGCTCGGCAGTGGCGACATAGGCCGGCCAGTGCGGCTTGAACACCAGCACGGTGTCGCCCGGGTCGCTCATCACGTACAGCGCTTCATACAGGGCCTGCTTGGCGCCGTTGGTGACGATGATCTCGTTGCTGGCGGCCTCGATGCCGTTCTCGTGGCGCAGCTTGGCGGCCAGGCTCCGGCGCACGCCCTCGGCGCCGATCACGCTGGTGTAGGGCATGGTGCGCTCGCGCTCGATGGCGCCGGCCACCGCGTCCAGCACCGGCGCGGGGGCGGGGAAGTGCGAGATCGCGATCGAGAAGTCGATCACCGGCACGCCGTTGTTGCGCAAGGCCTCGACCCGGCCGTGCATGGCGGTGGTGGCGAGGGGGCGCGAAGAAGCGATGCGGGCTGAAATCACGGGAAAATCTCCAATTTGGACAATGAATGTTTCCCGACTGTATCAATTTCACAAAAACGTGTCGCACGCGTCACACATGCGCCGTTTCTGGTACGGTGGACCCGAGCAAACCATTGCAGGAGGCATCATGCAGAACCCTATCGTCCGGACTTTCATCCGCCTGTCCAACGCCCAGCAGGCGCGCACGGATCTGCTGGCGGCCGGCTTTGCCGTAGACGACGTCGATCTCCAGGTACGTATCGACGAAACCAGTTCGGTGCAAGGCGATTTCACGGTCGGCGACGCGCCCTCCGTCACCGGCAAGACCGCCTACAGCCACACCTACGCGCCGGTCGCGCAGGACGACGTGCGCGACTGCATGATCACGGTGAACGCGGCCGACCCGTTCCAGGCCGAGCAGGCGCTGGCGATCCTGGACCGCCACGAGGGATTCAATCCGGATCCGGCCGCGCGCGCCGCCGAGCGGGAAGACGCGCGGCGGCATCATTGAGTCACGCTGCCGTTTGACAACGGGCGGCTCACTTGCGCGACAATACGGCATCGCGGCGTGAGGCCGCGTCCACAGGAGACCGCACATGAGTGCAATTCACCTCGAGCGGGGCGATGCCCTGCTCGTGATCGACATGCAGGTCGATTTCCTGCCGGGCGGCGCGCTCGGCGTGCCCGGCGGCTTCGAGACCATCGCGCCGATCAACCACCTGATCGAGCTGTTCCGGGAGCAGGGCTTGCCGGTGTTCGCTTCGCGCGACTGGCATCCGGACAATCACTGCTCGTTCGCGGCCCGGGGCGGACCCTGGCCGCCGCACTGCGTGGCGGACACCCTCGGCGCCGAATTCGCGGCCGAACTGGCGCTGCCGGACGACGCGGTGGTGATCTCGAAAGCGGACACGCCCGATACCGACGCCTACTCGGCCTTCGCCGGCACCGAGCTGTCGAACCAGCTGCGCGCGCGCGAGGTCACGCGCGTGACGGTGTGCGGCCTGGCCACCGACTACTGCGTGCTGAACACCGTGAGCGACGCGCTGGAAGAAGGATTCGAGACGATCATCGTGCCGGAAGCGATGCGCGCGGTCGACGTCAAGCCGGGCGACGGCTCGCGCGCCATGGACCGCATGGTGGCGCGCGGCGCGGTGCCGGTGCGCCTGGGCGAACTGGGAATGACGGCGCTGTCGGTGGCCTGAGCCGTCTTTAGCGGATGGCGCGCAGCAGCACCAGCTGCCCGGGTACGTCCGTTTCGTGCTCGCGCCGCAGCACGGCCGGGCTCATTTCCAGCAGTTCGAAACCGGCGGCGCGCGCCGTCGCCCGCACGTAGTCTGGCGCGTGGGCGTAGCGGTTGGACGGGGTGATCGCATAGCCGTCGCCCTCGTCCTTGCCTGTCTCGACCGAAAACGCGAACAATCCGCCGGCGCGCAGCGCGGCGCCGACCTGGCCGAACACCGGCGCCAGGTCGCCGACATACACGAAGACGTCGGCGGCGAGCACCAGGTCCCATTGCGCTTGCCGGCCGTGCAGCCATTCGAGGATGTCGGCGCAGGCCAGCTCGTCGTACAGTCCTGGCTCGCGCGCCTTGTCCAGCATCTTTTCCGACAGGTCGACGCCGGTGAGCGTTTGCGCCAGCGGCCGCAGGATGGGCCCGCACAGGCCGGTGCCGCAGCCCAGGTCGAGCACGTCCAGCAGCTTCGGCTGGCCGCCGGCCGCGCCGGCAGACAGTCCATGCCGGCCCAGCAGCTCGCCCAGGAGCAGGGGCGTGCGGTAGCCGAGCACCTCGACCAGGTGGCGGTCGAAATGGCCGGCGTACTGGTCGAACAAGTCCTTCACATAGGCACTCGGTGCCGCAGCCGGCACTTCACCTTCGCCCAGGGCGGCCAGCGCGAAGCGGATCTCGACCGTATCACAGCCGAGCGCCAGCGCGCGATGATAAGCCGTGCGCGCCTCCTGGTTGCGCCCGAGCGCGCGCAGCACGTTGGCGCGGTAGTGCGCGGCCAGGGCGTAATCGGGACGCAGCCGCAACGCCTGGTCATAGCTGGCCAGCGCCGCAACCAGTTGGCCGGATTTCTTCAGCGCGGCGCCGCGCGCGCACCAGACGTCGGCCCGTTCGGCCAGCGCCAAGGCCCGGTCGTAGGCAGCGATCGCATCCACCTGGCGCTCGAGGGCTTGGCAAGCGTTGCCGAGGGCGAGCAGGGCGTCGACGTAGCCCGGCCGGCTGGCCAGCGCGCGTTCGGCGCTGGCCGCGGCGTCCGCAAAGCGGCCCAGGTCCTGCAGCAGGATCGCGCGGTGGCACCAGGCTTCGGGGTAGGCGGGCTTCAAGAGCAGGGCGCGTTCGTAGGCGTCCAGCGCCTCCGGCATACGGCCGAGCCGGCGCAGGGTGTTGCCGCGGTTGTCCCAGGCCAGCGCGTACTGCGGGTCGAGGCGCAGCGCGCTGTCGTAGCTGGCGAGCGCCGCTTCGGGCTGGCCGAGGTCCTGCAGCGCGGCGCCCAGGTTGCAGTGGGCGCGCGCCTGCCGCGGATCGACCTGCAGGGCGGCTTCGATCAGTAGGGCCGCGCGGCGGGGATCGCCCTGCTGGCGCTCGATCACGCCCAGCAGGTGCAGGGCGTCGAACTGGCGCGGTTGCCGGGCCAGCACCTGCTGGTACAAACCCTTGGCTTGCTCCAGCCGGCCCTGCTGGTGCAGTTGCACGGCCTGCTGGAGCTGGGCGGCTGGATTGTCCATCAGCCCCGGCTCACGACCAGCTGAGGTCCGCTTTGGACAGCGGCAGCTCGCGCACGCGCTTGCCGGTGGCGGCGAAGATCGCATTGCACACGGCCGGCGCCAGCGGCGGGAACACCGGCTCGCCCAGGCCCGTGACCGGGTAGTCGGTCTTGAGGAAGTGGGCCTCGATTGTCGTGGGCGTGTCCGGCATGCGCAGCAGCGGGTACTCGTGGAAGTTGGTCTGCACGATGCGGCCGTGCTCGACGTCCAGCGACGGATACATCAGCGTGGACAGGCCGTCGACCACCGCGCCCTGCACCTGGTTCTCGGCGCCGGACAGGTTGACGATCTGGGCGCCGATGTCGCTCACGACCACCACGCGGTCGACCGTCAGCTTGCCTTCCTTCGACACCGTGACCTCGGCCACCTCGGCCACGTAGCCGCGGTGGCTGAAGTGGAAGGCCACGCCCGCGCCTTGCCCGCGCGCGAACTTCTTCTTGCCCCATCCCGACTTCTCGGCCACGGCCTGGAGCACGCCGCGCATGCGCGCCACGTTGTAGGGCACGCCGCGTTCGCCGGTGCCGGCCACCATGTCCTTGTCGCCCAGCAGCTCGAGGCGGAACTCGACCGGGTCGCGCCCGCCCGCGTGCGCCAGCTCGTCGATGAAGCTGTGGATCACCCAGGCGAACACATTGCTGCCCGGCGCGCGCCACGGTCCCATCGGGATGCGGCATTCGATCGGGGTCTGTTCGAGCAGGCAGTTGGCGGCCCAGCGGGCGGGGAACTCGTCGCCGGACAGATTGCCGCCGCTGCCCGGCTGCAGCACGCTCTCGACGCTGCCATCCTGACCCTTGCGCTCGACCCGGTTGGCGAAGGTGACGAAGTGATCGTGCCAGGCCACCAGCTTGCCGTGCTCGTCGACGCCGCCGCGCAGGAAGTGGAAGCCGCCCGCGCGGAAGTGGTCCTGCTGCAGGTCGTCCTCGCGCATCCAGGTCAGCTTGACCGGGGCATTGACCTTCTGCGCGATCGCGGCCGCCTCGACGATGAAGTCGGACGACAGCCGGCGTCCGAAGCCGCCGCCGCTGCGCGTGATGTGGAGCAGGATTTTTTCTTTCGGGAGGCCGAAGGTCGACGCGACCAGGGCCTGGCCGGCGCCCGGATTCTGGGTCGGCGCCCACAGTTCGAGCGAGCCCTCAAGCGGCTTGAACCAGGCGGTGCAGTTCTGCGGCTCCATGCTCGCATGCGAGATGAAGGGGTAGGTGTAGGCCGCCTCGACGCTGCGCGCCGCGCCGGCCAGCGCGGCTTCGACGTCGCCATCCTTGCGCAGGACCGCGGCGCCGGGCTGCTTGCCGGCGGCCTGGGCCTGGGCCGCAAAACCTGCCCAGCTGTGCTGCGCGCCATCGCCCTCGTCCCACTGGACCTGCAGCTTCTTGCGCGCGCGGAAGGCGTTCCAGGTCGAGTTGGCAACGATCGCCACGCCCGCCCGCAGGCCGTTGAGGTTGTCGGTGCCCTCGACCAGGAAGGCATCCTTCACGCCCGGCATGGCCTTGATCGCGGCCAGGTTGGCGCTGACCGGACGCCCGCCCAGGGTCGGGCATTTCACGTAAGTCGCGTACAGCATGCCCGGCAGCTGCGTGTCGATGCCGAACAGCGGCTTGCCCGACACGACCAGGCCATTGTCGACGCCGGAGACGCGCGTGCCCAGCAGGCGATAGCTGGCCGGGTCCTTCAACTGGACCAGCTTGGCGTCCGGCACCGGCAGCGTGGCGGCCACTTTGACCAGGGCGCCGTAGCCGAGCTTGCGGCCGCTGGCCTCGTGCAGGACGTCGCCCTGGCTGGCGCGGCATTCGCCGGCCGGCACGCCCCAAGCCTGCGCGGCGGCTTCGACCAGCATCGTGCGCGCGGTCGCGCCCAGGCGGTGGAAGGGTTCGTAATTGGTCGGCGTCGAGGTCGAACCGCCGGCGCCCTGCGAACCATAGGCCGGGTTCAGGTCGCCCTGGACCACGCGCACGTTCTGCCAGGGGACGTCGAGTTCCTCGGCGATCACCATCGGCAGCGAGGTCTTGATACCCTGGCCGATTTCCGGCTGCTTCGAGACCAGGGTCACCTGGCCGTCCTGGGCGATGCGGATGAAAGGATTCGGCGCGAATTCGCCGGCGTTCGGGTCGGCCGCCGCCGCGACCACGCCGCCGGCGCGTACGCCCAGCACGAGGGCCGCGCCCGCGGCCGCCGACTGTTTCAGGAAGCCGCGGCGGGATGGAGAGGGCATGGCGCGCTTCATTTCTTGCCCTTTCCGGCGACGGCGATCTCAGCAGCCCGGTGGATGCCGGCGCGGATGCGCGTGTAGGTGGCGCAGCGGCACAGGTTGCCGGCCATCGCCTCGTCGATCTGGGCGTCGCTGGGGCGCGGATGCTGCTTGAGCAGGGAGCAGGCGGTCATGATCTGACCGGCCTGGCAATAACCGCACTGCGGCACGTCGAGCTCCTGCCAGGCCTGCTGCAGCGGGTGCTTGGCGTGCGCGTCGAGGCCTTCGATGGTCGTGATCTTGTGCTTGCCGACGGCGGAGACCGGCAGCTGGCAGGCGCGCGCCGGCTGGCCGTCGAGGTGCACGGTGCAGGCGCCGCAAGCGCCGATCCCGCAGCCATACTTGGTGCCGACCAGGCCCAGGGTGTCGCGCAGCGCCCACAGCAGGGGGGTGTCCGCTTCGACATCGACGGCGTGGGCTTTGCCGTTGACGTTCAGTGTGTATTTGCTCATGTCTATACCGGTTGCCGGATTCTTGCCAAAACTTAACGTCCAACATCCTAAACCAAACGGGGCCGTAAGGACCAAGCATTTTTGATGTGGCCGCCGTGATGTGTGTTTTGGGCGCAATCCGGCCCGGCAGGCGTCCGCGAACGCCGCCTGGGGATGGCAGCTGAGAGGCTTACAATCCGCCCGGATAGGTTTCCGGCGGCTCTTCCGAATGCCAGCCGCCGCCCGGATCGAGCGGCGTGACGGCCGTGGTGCGGTCGATGTGGATCACGGCGTCGAACTGGACCGCCATCTGGGCCGAAAAATAATGGCTCTGGCGTTCGGTGCGCGGCAGGTAGATCACGCCGATCGCACGTTCGAGTTTGCGTTCCATGAGGGCGAAGCGCGCCGGATCGTCGCCGCGCAGCGGCAGCAGGAAGCGGTCGATGCCGGCCTTGTGCAGCAGTTCTTCATAGCTGCCGGGCATGCCCGGACGGACCCGCTTGTGCTCGGCCGGACCGTCCCATTCCGAGGCCGCGGTGACGAAACCTTCGTAAGTCGAAAAACCGATCAGGCGGGTCTGGCCATCGTAGGCTTTCCTCGCCAGCTCGCCCACGTTCCACTCACCCAGCTCGCCGACCTCGGTGGCGCGCGCATCGCCGATGTGCGAGTTGTGCTCCCAGACCACGATCTTGGCCGGCTCGCCGTCCTTCGACAGGTGCTGGGCCAGCGCGTCGAGGGTCTCGGCCATGTGGCTGTCGCGCAGGTTCCAGGACGAGACCCGGCCGCGGAACATGGTGCGGTAATACTCTTCGGCGTTCTTGACCAGGCGCGCGTTCTGTTGCGCGTAGAAGAAGGCGTCCTCGCCGCCGTCGCGGTTAGCGTACTCTTGGTGGCGCTGGTGCATCTGGTGCAACTGCTGGATCACGCCTTCCTCGCAGGACGCCGACAGGTTCAGGCTGGCCGAGTAGCCGTAGTGCTGGCTGTCTTCGTGGTAGTGGTCGAAGCAGGCGTAGCGCTCGCGCGCGATGCGGGCCGCCTGCGGATCGACCTTGTCGAGGTAGCCCAGCACTTCCTGCATCGAGGTGAACAGGCTGTACAGGTCGAGGCCGTAGAAGCCGACCTGGCGCCCGCCGGCCTTGCCGGTCTTCTGGTTATGGGCGCGCAGCCACTCGACGAAGCCTGCCACGTCGGTGTTGCGCCACATCCAGTTCGGAAAGCGGACGAAGCCGGCCAGCGCCGCATTGGCGTCAAGGTCGTCCCCCTGGCCGCGCACGTAGCGGTTGACCCGGTAGGCGTCCGGCCAGTCGGCCTCCACCGCCACGGCGTGGAAACCCTTTTCCTCGATCAGGCGTTGGGTGATGCGCGCCCGCTCCTCGTAGAACTCGTGGGTGCCGTGGGTGGCTTCGCCCAGCAGCACGAAACGGGCATCGCCGACCAGGTCGAGCAGGTCGTCGTAGTCGTGCGCGCCGCCCGAGAGCGGACGCGCGCTGGCGCGGATGGCGGCGATCGGATCGAGGCTGGCCATGATGCGTCAGTGTCAGTGCAGGAAGCGGCTGCCGGAGCGCGGCTGCGACCCGTCGCGCGGGATGGCGCCGCGTTCGATGTAGGCCTTCATGCGCCCCAGGTCCTCGTCCATCTGCGACTTCGGATCGGAGCCGAGCAGGGTCGCGAGGCCGTGGCCGATGGCGCCGGCCGGCGGCGTGTAGGACATGCGGATGGTGACGTCGGTGCCGCCGCGGCGCGGTTCGAGGTGGATCGAGCCGGTCTGCGGGATCTCGGCGCCCGGTTCGCTGCGCCAGGCCAGGCGCTGCGGACGGCTTTGCTCGGTGATGACCGAATTCCATTCGAATTCGCTGCCGCCCGGGCCCTTGACGGTCCAGTGCGAGCGGCGCCGGCCCAGGTCGCGCACTTCGACCACGTGCGACATGAAGCGCGGGAAGTTCTCGTAATTCGCGAACATGTCGTACACCTCGTCCGGCGAGGCGTCGATGTGGATCGATTTTTCGAAGTCGATGGTCTGGTTCAGGCCCATGCCCATGCCCATGCCGCCGAGGCCGAGGCTGCGGCCGCTCATCAGGCTGCGCAGCGGCTGGTTGGTCGCGCCGCGCGCCAGCAGGGCCGCGCCGGCCAGGCCGAGGATCAGGCCCATCGGCGAACGGCGCATCAGGCCGGTGAGCGCCAGCAGGCCGCCGCCGAGCAGGGCCGAGTTGCGCACCGTCGGGCCCCAGGCGTCCGGGCCGGTCGCGCTGTCGCGCCAGGCGTCCGTGACCCGCTCCTTCATGCGGCTGGCGCTGCGGCTGGCC
>Ga0308170_10003560_pt1 | contig 12685 bp, 13 predicted proteins | sample PhyBR2_2_FD_202136 | JGI IMG/M metagenome (GOLD analysis project Ga0308170, IMG submission 202136) | Phyllosphere microbial communities from UC Gill Tract Community Farm, Albany, California, United States - DLSLSB.R2 | ecosystem: Host-associated > Plants > Phyllosphere > Unclassified | place... | reverse complement strand
TAGAGGTACCGTTCGCAGCGAGATTGTCGGCGAATTCTTTCATGAGAGGAGTAGCCGAGGGAGCTTGTTGAGCGACTTTGACGGGGTCGGGTGGTGCAGTTCCTCCGTTGAGCGATACCTTCTTGACATACTCTTCGAACGGAACGATGATTCGGAAATAAGCCGTCTTGAGTTGAGAACAAACTCCGGTGTTTTGAGCAACATTGTAACCCATCGCTTTTCCAACACTAGTCCATTGTCGTCGATCAGTGACCTATGGGCAGACCTCGAGTCAGTCATGACGCCACTACAGAGAGAAGGGGAGAGCTGCGAAACTTACAGAGAAGTAACCACCGAGAGCTCCTACTTCTCGCTTGAGTCTCCAAAGATCCACCGCTTTACCCATAATCGAAGGAATGACCATTCCTGCACTTCCGTGTTGACGATGGAAGAGGTAGAGTTGCTCGAGGAAGTTGAGAGAAGCACGAGCTGAAGCCTCCATCGAATTGAGTTGTTGAACACGAGTTTTGAAGCGGAAAGTCTGATTCGGAGTGGCGAGAGAAAGTTTTCAGCGATTCATTCGCAAAGAGTGTGAGAGAAGGAAGAGATATAGTGGCGAAGAACTCACTTCAGAATCAATCGCGAAAGGAGGTCTCCATCCTTCAGGTGGCACGATTTTACATATACCGAATTGTCTAGCTTCAGGAGCGATCTTCTCGATGTACTCCATTGGGTCGGAGAATTCTGCGATCGAAGGATGATAGACTGGAGCTTCTTCGAGTCCCCATTTTCGAGGTCTGCCTTGAGGACGAGGAGGAGGATTGGGAGTTCGAGGAGTTTCGGTGCGGATAGTCGAGAAGTCGAGGGGAGTGGAACGGGTCATCTTTGCAGCTTGTCGTGCAGGGTTGTAATTGGGTCCAGGAATGTGAAGAGTAGGAGCGACGACTCCATCTGCGGAATAAACGGTTTGCTCGTTTGGATTTCCAGGATATTTCGTCGATCCGTTCGAACTCGTAGGAGCCGGTGGTTTGGTTTGTTTCGAATTCGTACGACTATTCGCTGAACCCGTCATCCTCCCTTTGAGATTTGGTGCTGCCGCTGAAACTAGTGGAGTTCCCATTCGACTCGCCGAACTCGATGCCTCGACTTCGGGGCTTTGTTCCACTGCGTCCTCGGGGAAAACAAAGTCTTGAGAACTGATGAAGGTGATCGGAACTGGTGGAGAGTTTGACATGGTGAAAGGAAAGTGGGTGGAGAAGAGGAATTTAAGAGTCGATGGAACTGAACGAGGACAGCTTGGGGGACGATGAGAAGTAGCCCAAAACGTCTGAGGCTGTCGTGAGAGTCCTCTTGAGGTGTCGTGCGTTACGCTAGGGTGTTGAGGTGAGAGTGAAAATAGGTTCAAGAAGCAAGGCTCGCCTTTTCCGAATCCGACTGGCTTCAACGGGCTTCGCACAGTCAATCGGTATGGTTTCCCTACTCTCTATGCAAGCTAAGCTATCTTGTGTTCTCTATACGGGCAAGCGATACTTGGTAGCTTCTCTCACTCAGACAGAATGACTCGATTCTACGTTTTCAGCTTTTCTTCTCGCATCGCACCAACAAGAGAGATCAAAGCGCTTCCGGGTAGCCTGTTGCAGTCCTCAGCTATATTACAAGTAGATCCGATCTATCCTACGTGTAATTGTCCACCTTCGACTACTCGAACCCTTGAGAATCGATTGAGAATGAAAGAGGAGCGAGGAGAGTCGGTTAAGGGTCGAGATACTCTAAATTCCGTACTCCTCGACCTGCCGAACCTCGTTTGAAGCGAAAACTGAACCGAATCAGTGGTGGTGAACTGGAAGAGAACCAATGATCCTGGCTCAACTCCACGTCGACAGGTGAAAAGGAGATGGTCGAGATATCGAGGGGGTCCCAGAGGGGTGCTATCTACTTCTGATACTATAGTGAGTCAATTGAGCGGGTCGGAAGCTGGCTAGGTGATTTGCGAGTTGACGACATTTTCTTGGTAAATTCGAGGTGAGAAGCCAAAGTTGCGGTCGAGCGAATGAGCCACTCGGGAGGGGCTAGCGATGGGCGGTGGGTGTCTGTAGAAGGGTCGGAAGACGGTGGAGCGTAAGAACGGCAGTGCTAGAGAGGTTGCGGACGAGGGAGATGTCGATCGAGGAGGAAAGGAAGTTCGAGAAGGGTGGGAGAAGCGAATTCGAGGTCAGCAAGCTCGGGAGATGGGTGGACTTACTTGAACAGCGCCTAGTAATATATCACAGGCCTTGCTGAGCTGCTTCGACGATGTCGAAATGTGGTCGAGGTCAAACAATCAGAAGAATTCCGAGGGAGAGTTTGACTTCTGATCCGCCATCGACTACAACTCGCTTTAACTCTGGCGACACCTCCGAGTGCATAGGAAGATAGCTATCAACCCTTTGGGCCGATACCGGCTCTATCCGACGAGCAGGATGCGGCTCCCTCGACTTTCTTTCGTTCAACCTTTTCGCCGCTTCTCTACCTCACGAAACGCTCAGACCGGACAAAAACTGCAATGGAGGCTGCCAGAGAAAGGTACGACAGTGTATGCGTGTCTTTCGGGCGGAGTCGATTCGAGTGTCGCCGCTAGACTCCTCCTCGAACAAGGTTACAATGTAAAGGTCTGTCTACTCTCCCTTCTCTCATCATACGGAACTGAGTGAGCGTGCTGAAGCTCCCTTGCTACGCACAGCCAATCTACATGCGAAATTGGGAGACCCTTGACGAAGCAAACGGTTCTGGAGGATGCGAATGGGAGAAAGATTGGGCAGACGTACAGCAAATCTGCCGCGAGAACCTGGGAGGGGTCAAGCCAGAACTGATAGACTTGTCAAGAGAGTACTGGACTCAAGTCTTTGAGCCGGCGTTAGAAGATTGGTCGAAAGGACTTACTCCAAATCCAGATGTGACTTGCAATCAGTGCGCTCTACATTCTCTTATCGTTTCTGCTGTGGCGCACGAGAGCTTAAACAATTAACAATACCGTCGATTCATATAGACGCATCAAGTTCCGAGCGCTTCCCTCTCTCCTCCTGAGTCGAGATCCATCGTCCTGGATCGCGACTGGTCATTACGCTCGACTCCTCCCTTCTCCTCACTCTCCCTCTGAGCCCGCTCTACACCGTGCAAACTATATCAACAAAGATCAATCTCACTACCTCTCGACCTCACCTTTGTCAGCTCTGCGAAGAACGATTTTTCCTTTGGGAGAATTCGCTTCGAAAGACGATGTGAGGGATTTAGCTAAACGATGGAACATGCACACGAAGGATAAGAAGGATAGTATGGGAATCTGTTTCGTTGGGATCAGGAAAGGGTTCAGCGGGTTCTTGGGTGAGTCGCCAAAAACTCTTCTCACGATTCGCGATTCGTTTTTAAACGAGCTGAACCTCTCGCTCTTTGGTTAGATACCTATATTCCTGCTTCACCGGGAAATATTATAGATGAGAATGGGAAGGTGTTGGGGCAACACAACGGATTGTGGCGATACACGTTGGGAGAAGGAGCAAGATTATCAGGATTACCCGAAAAGCTCTTCGTCGGTCGGAAGGACATCGAACGCAACACTGTCGTCGTCGTACCAAAATCGTATGTACCTTCCCTCTCTTAGTGCATGAGAACGAGATTCTGAGTCGGAAGTCGATGAAACAGGTCACCGATGTTGCGAAGCACTTCACTTCGAACGACAGATTTCAAGTTCATATCCCCTTCTCACCCTCCGGCCGAAATCGATTCGTCAGAAGGACTTGCATGTCAAGCACAAGCTCGTTCGCTCCCCATCAATGCGCTCTCAGATTGTACGGTCAAGCGAAGGTGAGTTCTCGCACTTGCTCTCTTTTCGATAGGTTTGACGACTCACGCCTTCTGGTTCATTCGATAGATCAGATGGATCTCTCGAAATACAGCTCGAGAAACCTCTGGTGGGTATTTCACCAGGTCAAACCGTCGCGCTTTATCAGGGCAGTTGGTGTCTCGGAGGAGGAACGATTGAATCGACTCGAACTCTAGCCGACATCGACGAAGCCGGTTGAGAGTCGCTCAGACCGAATAGACGAGACAGACGAATAGAAGAATTAGAGAATGAGATAATGGATACAATGCGATATTCGATCGAGGAGAAACTATAGACATTATTAACGGTGTTGTTGTACAATCGAGCTCCTGCAAACCGCTTTCCCTACTCCTATGAGTGGCCATAGTATGAGAGAGAGAAGAGATAGGAGAGGTCGAGGCGGAAAGGGTCTAGTCGAGTGTCGAGTCTATTCTTGCCGTGCGTCGACGTAAGAATGCCCAGTTCTTCGAATGATCGATCCTCGAGTTTGCTCAAGTATCGTCCCTGTACCGACAGCACCTCGTTTCAGCGCTTTCCTCAATTTAGGAGGCTGAAGCGAGAGAATCTGAACGTACATAGCAAACCATGAGTGAAAACGCTTCTTCCCGCCGAGATCCCCAACCCTCTATAAAGTTTCGTCACTCCTCCCGACGACAACCGCTGGAAGACGTGCCATGGTCGTTCATAAGGTGCATCGGCTAGGGCATTTCGCTGGACTTTGGCTTTCACCTGTGAGAGAATAGTTACTCGATCAGATTGACTCTATCGCATTCAAGATCGAGTGAGTATTCGACTCGCCAAGTCTATTGGATATACAAGTGCCCAAGAAGCGACTCCAGCACTGTGAAGTCCAATCGAGATCAGTCAGGTAATACGAAGTCTGATCGACGAACGAGACTCACGCAGATCCACAAGCGAATGTCGTAACGATAGTAGGAGGGTTCCCTATCCGATCTGCATTCCGTTGAATCGCCAATTGCGAAGCATCGTACATTCCGAAGTAAAAACCGGTACCCTGTTCGTCGAACGCTTCATCACTGAGCACGCCACGTGAGCAAAATGAATGTGATGGACGACGTACGAGAGTGTCTCTCAGCGCGTGCAACCGGAATCCAGTGTATAACCCTCTGATACCTCCCGCTCGATATAAATCCATGAAACCTCGTATTGTCCCTCTTGGCTCGTAAGGCACTCCTTTCTTCATCGCTATCAGGTATTCCAGCTCTGTGAGGTGTAAATTCGCAGCTATCAGCGGATCGCTTAGGAGCGGAGATAGATGTCAACGATCAACTCACGAAGTTTAATCTGAAAATTCGCGAACAAAAACAGACAAACCTCGCTCAAATCAGTATTCTCTCCGACCTCGTTCGAAGCTCGAAGTGTGACTCACTTTGGTGAACTCGAAAGCGGTAGTTCCAATACTCAGCAGCAGGCCCGACGCCGCACCTCCCAAGAACCCAGATCCCGCTGTACTCTTCACCGAATCATTCCTAACGATCCCTCTCTCTCGCAACACCTCTTTCGTTCCCGTATAAATATTGAAACTGATCGTTCTCACTAGAGTGATCGTTATTAAAGGTATTGTCACTAACGCGAAAACGAAACGAGAATGCATTAGTTTTGCTTTTCGACTCGTTCGAAAAGATCCGGTTTGACGAAATCGAATGGAGGAGTGGAGAAGGGGAGAGACGTACCACCTCGAAAGAATCCTCGTACTCCTTCATCTGCATAAGTTCGCCTAGCACAATCTAGGACGGAAGAATATCGTTTAACTTGCAACCGAGATCTGTTCGATTTCAACTCTTATTCTATCAGCTCCTCGTACAAGCCTAGGAAGTACCTTGTACAACACTCCTACAAGGTCGAGAGCTTTAAGAGAGACGTACTTGACTGAATCTAGAGGGAAACCAGCAACGGTTGAACAGAACGATGCACTCAATGCACTGATCGTATTACGGTTCTCGTACACCCATTCATTCCATTCTGGTGGTAGACCTGTCGTGGGTTCGAGAGTTGTTGTTGAACTAGTTGTCGATGAGCGAATCTCATCGCGACTAGCCATCGTGGAGGAGGACTTGGGGGGAGAAGAGGGCTTTGAGGCTACCGGAAAGTCGTGTTGGGCAGAGTAGAAGCTTGCGGTGGAGAGTAAGATTCGGAGAAAAGGATTCAAGATTGAGACGCAAAGTCGCAAAAGTTGGTTGACCGATTTCGACTACAACACCTCGCAAAACTTCGCAAACCGTTTTTCGATCCGTAAGGTATCTCTTAATGCAAGGGTATCGTCCAATGATATACTATATGTGAAATCAAAACCCAGAAACTCTCTTCTTAGTTTTCTTCTTTTCCTTTTCCTTCTTACTTCCTACGATCTGTCTCGCTCCAAACGCTCCCGGTACTATCTGACTCGCCGCTCCTCCCCAAGCTCCCACTCCTTGCGATCGCGTCTGCGTTTCATTCCCGGGTCCAGTGATAGAGATGATGGGTTGAGTTGAAGCGGCTTGATTCCAATCTTGCGATTGAGAAGAGGAAGGTGGTGGTTGTGGAGGAGCGCCGAGAGAAGGGAAGTAAGATTGAGAAGTTGAAGGGAACGAAGAAGGGAATTCGAATCGAGATGGTTGAGATTGGGAGAAAGCGGGAGGTTGACTACTCGCTCCGAATAGTTGAGAATCTTCGTTACCTCCTCGTTTCTTCCGATTCTTCTTTCGTTGAGTTTGCGATTGAGATTGAGAGAACCCTCCATCTTCTTTCGCTAGCTTCTCACCTTGGTAAGGGTTCGACCAAGTGTAGGAGCGAGGATCTGATCCGATATGCCATTCCGCCAATAACAATCTAGCTCCCTTCCCATTCAGCGTAGGCTTCTTCTTTTGATTCCTTCGAGAGTTGTAGCTGAGTGCAGGTTCCGAGTCATCATCCGAGTAGTTCAGATCGCTGACGATGGGTCGAAGGTAGGACAGGTGAAGTGAAGGAGGGTCTTCAGTTGCTGGCTGAGGCTGGTTTGGAGTGTCGGTAGGCTCATCGGGTTCGATTGTACGCGGTAGGAAGATCGTCGAGCTGAGGGTAAGGTCGGCCGCTACTTGATCGCAAGCGAGAGAAGAAGGGTTCGAAGGTGAATCGTCGATATTGAACGTTCGACGGAGGTGATTCGCACGTTCAGCGATTGTCGATTGGAGAGAGAACGGGAAGGGAGCGAAAGCGTTGAAGCGAGAAGGAGGGGAGGTGTCGAAAGGTCGAAGCGAATTCGCAGCGCAATGAGAGAAGGATGAAACGAGCGAGTCGAGACGAGGTAGGCGAGGGCTGAGAGACGAAGATAGTAGAGGATTCGCTTTGTCGGGAACGAAGGAGGTAGGACGAGGGAGACTTTCGATTCCGGGAGTCGAGCTCGATCGATCCAACATTTGAGCGTCTTCTTGCTCAGAGTCAGATTGTGGTGTTTGAATTGGGTCGACGGAGCGTGCGAATTCGAGCAATTCGTATCTGTGAGATTCATTCGTCCACCTGAGTCGAAGAGAAACTCGTATGGATCAGAGAGACTCACGCAGTCAACGCTCCAACATCTCCTTCGATTTCCCTGCTTTCGTCAACCACCTTCTTGAGCATCTCAACGCCTCGATCTCCTCCTCTTTCTCTCCCTTTTCCCTCCGCGTTCTCTCCGACTAGCTGATCTTCTCCCAACGCTTCGATCACGGCAGTCATATCCAATCTAACCGTTTCAATCTCGCTCTCTTCCCTCAGCTCAGTGCCGTACTGTCGCGTCTCCTCGAGATCGTCCACACGTTCTTCCTCTTCTCCTTCTCGATCACCTTCTAGGATCTCTCTTTCGTAAACTTCTCCCTTCATTCCAACCTCGACCAATCTCCAACCTTTTTTCCTACCCCTCTCCCTCTCCTGTTCTCTCACCATTCGTCTCAAGAATCTCCTCTTCCTCTTCTCCTCCTCAGTTCCATCCTCTCTTTCTTCTTCTTCTCCCTCCGATTCCTCCTGTATTTTTGGTTCACGAATCGCCGAGATGGATAAGCCGACTCTGTTGAACTTGTGCTTGCGCATCGAAGGAGCGGGAGAAGGGAGGTCATAAGGATCGAGAAGGGATTGAGGGGCGGAAGAAGGAGTGAGGGAGGTCGTGAAGATCGTGATTTGAGGGGTTTGACGAGAATGAAGTGCGATTCGTTGTAGCTTCGAAGCGGCTGTGTGAGCTGTACCTTCCCCGCTTACCTAGTATCAGTAACTTGTAGCTGTGAGAGCCTAGGCAAATCAGAGAAAAACGCACGATTGTGATCAAGTTCTGGAAACTCGAGAATCGATAAAGTTCTATCGAACCCTTTCCCCTCGACCCCCACTCTCTCATGATTCCACCTCAACACTTCGCACCCTCTCCTCCCCGTCATCCTCTCATCAACCCACAAGACCTCCCTATTCGTACAAACCGTATGAATACTTGTACTCCTCCCTTCCCGATCTTGCGAGCGTTCCAACAGACTCGTCACTACCGAAGCTTGAGGTGAATAACGGGAGAGTATCTCTGCTCCAACGAGTTCGAGCGATGAAGTGGGCGATCTCAAATCGTATAATAAAACTTGATCCTCGACAGCAACGATCGCAGAATCTTTCTTTCCTCCATACACAACCCTCGCAAAACCGCTATATCCCCTCTGAACCTCCTTGAGACCTTTCCTCAAATGAAATAGTTCTGGTTGAGGTTGACTAAGATGCGCCGGACCTTTCAAACGAGTTTCTGGAGTTAATCCGAACCCGTATAAACTCCCAGAGGTATCGACTAGTAATCCACTTCCGACTTGACCGTACCCGCTAGCTATACCTCCGAAGGCGAAATCGGCGATTTGAGAATGAGGGAGAGAATAGGTGTAGCGAGAGAGGGCGAGGGGCGAGGGTTTGCCAGGATCGAAGGGAGTGGGAAGAGCGAGGTGGACAAGATCTAGTGAGGTGTGGGAACGGACGGCGAGCAGGGTATGATAGGGAGATAGGGGAACGAGTGAGAGTTGGTGGATCGGTGTATGATGGGAAAAAACTCGAGGAGATGTTGAGGAGGAGTGAAATCCGGAGAGTAAAGCGTCTTGATCTGTAGCTTTTTCTTTACCTTTCCTGCTGCCGGTTGAAGTGCGGTTGAGAACGCCCCAGCCGACGGAGCTAGGTCGCTTGTAGCGTTCGTCCCCCATCCTCCAGACTAACCCTTGAGTACTCGTACCCTCCCCCATATCAATATCGGATAAAGCTATACAGTTCCCTCTGTTCAGGTAAGATGGTTCGAGCGTCGTCATGATACGAGATGTGGAAGGTGGAGGATGGGAAGCGAAATGAGTGTTGAGGTAAATCGTTGGGTGAAGTGGAATCTCGGGGAGGGCGGTGTGCTGTGCCCAACGACTCGTCAGCACTACATTTATAGCTGAGTGTTGAGGGATGTGCTCACGAGACCGGATAGAAGACGGGTATCATGGGTGAACGAAAGAGGATCTCCGACGAGATCGAAATATTCCGCTTCACTCTCGATCATGATCGAAGGTTCTACTAGCTTCTTCGCTCTCTTTGTACTAGCTTTGACTCTGAGATCTGTGAGACCTCGATTGGTGGCTACGATCAGTTTCAGCGTGTAACGACGACCTGAGAGAACTCACCTTGGTCTTGTTTGACGAGAGGATCCCATTCGAGTTCATCTATTTCTCCTCTCTCGTTCTTGACTGGTTTTAATCTTCCACCTGCGAAGCTTCCTCTGACTAAGGTTGGGTGTTCACTCCATTGCTGAACTGAAGAACCGGGATAACTCGACCAAGGTGATTCGTAGGAGGGTAAAGCAGAATCGGTAGGGTCTTGATCTATTGCTGTATAGTTTCGGCAAGTTTATAGGCGTGCAGAGGATGTCGTAAAGGTGATGGGGGTTTTTCGAGATCAAGATGAGCAAAAAGTTGGCGAGGGAAGATAGAGAAGAGACTGACAGTTGTGACCAGCGTTGGATGTATCATTGAGGTAATTGGACATCCAGCACGCCCTCTCTGAGCAGATCCGAGCGAATTAGAGGAGAGCGAAGTGAAGCGTTGTTGATTGAAAAGTTAAGTTCCTCCTCTCCTCTCCTACTCTTCACTCTGAATCTCTAGAACGCGTTGGCATGGTTGCGACAACCACAAGGTCAACCCTCAGCGACAAGGCAACGAAATATTACGATTTACTCGATTCCTCTTCGCTTGATCCTCCTACACGACTCTCTCAACTCAGACAGGTCAGTCTACTCTTCCTTCAGCACTGCGTGGCTTGAGTTGACACTTGGAGATTCGGATAGCTCATTCTACTCGAAAGTCTCCCAGTAGGGGAGGAAGGAAACATCCTTCGACCAATAGTTTGGAAACTCCTCCTTCACCTGCACCACATCCCTTCAGACTCTGCACGGTCAGACGTACACCCTCTCCTAGATGCCGACAATTACCACTCGCACATGTACGCATTCACCTCCCCCTCACGCTTGATTGCGCCGTGCTGACCTTGTTTCGAATTCCGTTGGTTAGCTCAAGGGAACCCAGTCAAATGTTTTCAAAGATCCGTAACGACACATTCAGGACTCTCGCAACGGACAAAGAATTCCTAGACAAAGTGGGAGAAGAGAAATTGGTCAGATGTTTGGAAGCTTTCGTTTGGAGACAAATCGGTACGCTTCCTTCGCTAGCCTATTGACGTGGTGAGTCGTCGCTGATAGATATCGTAGGAGATCGGTACAGACGCAGCAGACCAGGGTCGACCGAGTCCAGTCGACACTTCAGTTCCCTACGTTCAAGGATGCAATGTCCTCGCAGCTCCCTTCCTCTACGTCTTACCCTCACAACTCGAAGCGTGGGCTTGCTTCACTACATTCATCGAGAAACAAGCACCTCGCTACATCCGACCAACTCTCGTAGGCGTCCACGACGGATTGCAGGCAAGTCGTTTTTTCACTTTTCTCAGGAACGCTTCCAACTGATCCTGGTAGTTGGGGAACCATTCGCAGCTAGTAGATCTCTGTCTCTCCTCCCTCGACCCAACCCTCTACTCCCATCTACTCCGTTCGAATCTCTCCGCAGAACTCTACGCTTTCCCATCGATCCTCACGTTCTGTGCGGCAACTCCACCTCTCCGAGAAGTACTAGAACTATGGGATTTCCTCTTGAGTTTCGGGGTCGGTTTGAACGTGTTATGTGTTGTGGCTCAGTTATGGATCATGAGGGATGAATTGATCGAAAGTAAAACGTGAGTCGACTTCTTTTCTCTCTCCATCTCTGAAGGCTTCGGTCGCTGATGATGGCGAAGAAGGCTGGATGCACAGACCAATGAAGTTGTTGAGAACGTTTCCACCGCTCAAATCAAAAGAGATTATCCCTCTAGTCGTCCAATTCCTAGGGGATCTCAGACCTGAACTGTACGATGCGGTAGTCAGACATCCTTGGGACGATAGCTGGAAACCTGCTGGATTTGGGGAGAAGTCTACGGAGGGATAGGTGCGATGAGGAGGAGATTTGGGGTTGTGTCGTTGCGCGCGAAGTTTCGCAGGGTTATTCGTTTTTCACTTCTTTTCGTTATTTCGCTTTTCAGTACAGTACTTGTTTCATCGTCTTCATTACGCATCTCCTCTTGTGTGTCTCTCTCTTGCTTGCCCTGCAATCTCTCGCTTAGTATCCTTTCTCTCTCTCTCGCCGTCTCGACCTAGAGCTTCTCGGAAAGTACGTCAATCGACGAGAGTACAGCGATCGATTACGACAACACTGTGAGAGCTACAGACACGAGAAAGCGGAAGAGGCGAAGCGCTATAAGCGAGTACAACGACGGATTTTCCTCGCGCAATTTGAACGACTACGAGCGGAGTGCACTTTTGAGATGACGAGCCTCTCCCTTCCCCTCCTTGAGGTGAGACTGTGGGTGGTAGCGATCTACGACATCAATCGACAATCGATCGAAGACGATGAAGCGAGAGCAAGAAACCCACCAAAGCCATTTCGCGACGTTCTTCGACGACAACGTTCTTGACTTATTCTTCGTCCTCTTCGCCAAACGAGCTCTGTTGTCAACTGTACGCGAGCTCCACAAAGCTATCAGTGCGTTGCTTCAGAGCCAGAGATAGGTTCGGAAGAACAACGTACGTTTCGATTTCGCATTCCTGACGAGACGATCAGTCTGAGATTTGCTCTGCACGAGATATTCATCGACGTTTGAAGCCAAATTCTCGTTCGTTTGACGTTGATAAGCGATCCAATGAGTGATGTTATCAGGATTGATCGAGCCTTGATAATTCGTCGTATCGTCCAATCCCAATCCTGCGATGAAATCGCTCCTGTACACCCAGAGCCGACCTATCAGTCACAATAATGAGACGATAGAAATGGAGCTCGACAGAACATTTCCGTCCTCCTCGTTTCGATGAGATTTGAACAATCTTGTTGCGCTTGATTCAAGATTCCCTCCATCTCTTCTTTCATTTTCGCTTGAGTTGCTGCACTAACCTTGACGCTCTTATTTGACATAGACTGTGGGAACGAACAAACTTGACTAAGCGTTGTAGAGGAGAACAGACTGAGATTCATCGTTTCGCACCTGTAGCAATTTCTGAAGTTGAGCGCTGTCAAGTCGATGCAGAAAGTAGACGTCAGCGCTGATTACATCTAACGTATATATAACTCCGACTGACCTAGTTTCCTGATCTTCTTCTTCTTCATCCTCCTCGTCTTCCTCATCAAATCCTAAGTTCCCTCCTCTCCTCGCTCCCCTTCCTCTCTCTTCCTCGCTCTCCTCTCCATCATCCCAGTCATCTCCATCCTCTTTGTAAGAGACTCTCTTGGTATCTTTAGTTGAACGAGAAGGACGAGAAGGAGTAGTTTT